>Ga0265327_10002575_pt1 | contig 18772 bp, 18 predicted proteins | sample 41621metaG_FD_202089 | JGI IMG/M metagenome (GOLD analysis project Ga0265327, IMG submission 202089) | Rhizosphere microbial communities from Carex aquatilis grown in University of Washington, Seatle, WA, United States - 4-16-21 metaG | ecosystem: Host-associated > Plants > Roots > Rhizosphere...
AAAATTATGGTTGCAAATTCAGTAAAAATCACGCATTCTTAGACCAAGTTTGAGCCCCTGAATTAACAGTTTAAAGTGGCTTCATTACGCCGAAAATCACTGGCTCCTTAATGCCGAAAAGTGACAGCTACTTCTTGCTTGAACTGGATGATCGCCTAAAAAAGCTTCATGACCGGATCGTGGTTGTGTCTTCCACGTTGCGAGAGGAAGCGAGTGACGAAGAAACATCTGACCGTGATGTCACTTACGGATGGATATGGGGTTCAATTCGTCATTTGACTGTGGGGCGGCAAGGAAGAGCCGTTCAACACGCAAAGCTTTGGCTGTTGCATTGGGCAACGTCTAATGGAGACGAATATATTGAGGTCGTTGTTTCATCCGCGAACCTGACAGGTTCCGCCTTCAAGCAGCAAATTCAAGCTGCTTGGCGAGTTTGCATTCAACTGCAACCACAGCGTTCGACAACCCGACTAAACAGTTGGGGAATTTTGCCCGACTTTATTCAGGAACTTGCTTTTGCTTCTGTGGGGGAGCGTTTGCGACTTGATAACTTTATTGAGCTGCTTGCCCGTGCTGATTGCCCACATGGCGTTACTTTTATTGCCAGCGTTCCCGGCAAACATACACGTCAAGAACTACGACGAACACCCTGGGGGGCGGCAGGTCTTCGAAAAATCATCCCTGCTGGGCGCGGTGTGGTTAGCGCGTCTGTACTTAGCCCCTTCATCGGTTCATGGAGCGAAGAGGGATTGCTTCAGTGGTGCGCACACTTTGAAGGGTCGCCTAATCTGATTTCACTGGTATGGATAGGCAAAGATCATCCTTGGGCAGGAGATAAACCGAAATGGCTACTCCCGAAATCTTCTTTGGATTCATTGATTGAGTCTGGAACTAAATTGATGCACCTACGTTATGAGCCGAATGACAGCAAGCGGACTGATCATTTCCATGATGAACATAAGGTGAGTGATGTCCGATGGAGCCACGCTAAAGTATATGCATTCAGACGAGGAAACTCCCACCGTCTTTTACTGACATCGGCTAATTTCAGCAAGGCTGCTTGGGGTGATGAAGGCCGTAATGGTGAACTCAGTATCGAAAATTTCGAACTGGGTATATGTATCGATCAGGCAGATTGGCCATTTAAAGGTTTGTCGGAGATGGATGCCAATAATGCTGCAACGAGTTCTGACTCTTTGATGCGCAATTCATCCCTTATTTCATGGGCACAGGCTAGCTGGGATGGTAAGAAAATTTCTGTCGAATGCAAATGTGGGCATGATCTAACTGGTCGAATATTGTTTGGCGATAATAAACCGCTGTCAATCACCAAATGGTCAAAAAGAGCAGATGGACTGCTCTTTGCTCAAATTCCGTGGGTAAATGCAAAGCGCCACCCAATATCAGTTTTACTGACCTGCAAAGCTGAAATACTTAACGTAGCGGTGTTTGACGAAAGAAAATTGAAAGAACGAGAAAGCAGCTTTCCGACTGGAATTGACGAGGCAGTAGTTGAAGCGATTCGAGATCAGTTGTTGTTTGAGCGATATGGAGGGAGTGTGGTGTCCGATGACGAGCCACAATCGGGCAACGAAGATATACCAGTGGATGCTACTGATATGTTGGACGGGTATGTTGAAGATCAAGCTGGTCAATCCGATAGTTATGCCGTTGACACATTCGTCATTGCTCGTCGGCATCTGCAAGTCGTCGATAATTGGGCAGGACAGGTAAATCAAGCAAAAAGTGGCTCTGGTGAGTTAGTGTTAGAAACTCTTAAACGCGATGGGAGATTGCTGATGGAAGCGTTTATTCGCAAAGCTAAACGAAACGGCGAGGATTCTACTGGTACTCGCCTAGCTGCCGAAGAAATGGAGTTGAGATTGAAACATTTTGATTAAGGAATGACGATGCCGATTGTTGACCTGCTTGGACTTTCAGCCACGCAATGGCGATTTTTATCCAATGCACAAAAATATGTTGATGCAAGCGATGGCAGACTATTGCTAGAAAGTACACGACGACAATTCCTAACTGTACGCGACATTCTTGCTCGTCTCGATGGCTGTTGTGGAGAAAAAGCCCGACGAGGCATTCTTCTTGCAGATGACGTTGGGCTAGGGAAGACCACCGTAGCTGCCTTGGTGGCATGGGTCATCGCATCTGCAGGCGCAAAAAGAAGCGTTCGAATCCTGGCACCTAATGACGTGATGGTCCGACGGTGGAAAGATGAATTGCTGTCGCATGTTGAAATACTTAATAGTTGCGCCCCCTACTTGATTGACGTTCACTCGAAGAGGGTGAAGATTGGTGCGGTTCAACGCCTGCCAGCAGGCTCGATCCAAGTGATAAAGCATTCCTATGTTGCATCCGGTAATAATCTAAAGTGCGATTTATTGATTGTTGATGAAGCTCATCGGGCTAAAGGTGAGCACACAGAGTTCAGTAGATCATTAAAGCGACAAAAAAAGTTAGCTGAACGGGTCTTGATCCTTACCGCAACGCCTTTCAGTATCAGGCTTGAGGAATTGAAGCGCATGTTGACTCTGATAGGCGCGGAGCATGCTCATCATGCTGTGGGTGCATTCAGTCGCGAACTTGAGAATCTTTATACTGGTAGCACTACGCGTAATCAAGAAGATGTCGCAAAAAGACTTGCCACTAAAGCAACAGATGCCATCAAGGAAATCAGCCGTTGTGTGATACGTCACAGCATTGACGATCTACCAAAAGAGCAAAAGGCATTAGGTTTAGGGGATGATTGGAGTATCACAGTGCCAAAGGCAAGCCCTGATGAACTGGAGTTGATGTTACGCATGGATCGCATGTTGCGGGTAGCCAAGGATGGGGGGGCTGAGTTGTCTGGCGCGACTAATGACCCTCGATTTCATGTGGGTTGGCAGCATCTTGATAGCGTAAGAGAATCAATGCGTGCAGAGGTAACGAGGCTTCGTGAACCTTTCAGGGCATTGGTGGAAAAGCAGCTTCATGAGATTAAGCTACTACGAAACAAGGTGGGAGTTCATTCTAAGATGGCTGCTGTAGCTAAGGAGGTAGAGGCCGCTATCAAGACTGGGGAGAAAGTTGTTATATTTTGTCATCATCATGCGACAGCCCAAGAGCTAACAATAAGATTGGCGTCTGCACTCCCGAAAATATCGACAGAAAATGCACTCGATAAGTCAATGTGGAGAGAGGCGTGGGGGCAATTGCTCGAACAACCAGACGCCGAAGAAAGGCACGCAGATATTTTGCGAGACACCTTCATTGAATGGCTGTGTTCTGATCTGATTCGTTCTCAAACCGAAAGCTGGATTGGCATCCTCCCGAAGACATCTATCCAACTTGCCAAAGCTTTGAAAAAAACACCTGCACGTCATTCCCGTGCTGAGACAATTCAGCAGGCAGCGCAGAGGTTGTATCACGACCTACTAAACTCAAAATCGAGTAAAGCTGTGTTGCGGCAAGCAGCAGATCGTCTGGAACTCTTGCCTGGAGCAAATGGCGCTTCGCGGGTATTGGGCGTTTGCGAACCAAGCAAGCGAGAAGAAGAAAATAGTTTGTTTATCCACAACCAACAACCTGACACTGTTATTTCAGTATTTGGGAGTCCCTTTGGTCCTGACGTACTTGTGGTAACTGACAAGCTATCCGAAGGAATTGATCTTCATCGATATTGCCGCCACTTAATTCATTATGAGCTTGACCCAAGTCCGATTCGAACTGTGCAGCGCAACGGTCGTATTCGTCGCGTAAAAAGCTGGGCCGCTGTTACCAATCAGAAAATTCGCTATGCCTATCCGGCTTTTGGCGGAACACGAGATCACCGCCTTGTGCAAATCATGAAAAAACGCGTAGATACTTTTTCATTGTTACTCGGTGGAGTGCAGGATTTTGACGTTGAAGAGACGAGTGCTACCGATGAAAAATGGAGAAGTGAGGTTGTCCAGATGGCAAAAAAACAGCTTCGTGCAGCGGGAGGCATGCTGCGCGCGAAAGAGCCGGGGAATGACATATGTACTTGAACGATTGCTTCAGAGAAAGTTGTCTATCTGCAAAAGGGTCGTAAGGAGAAGGTCAACATTGAAAAATCACTGCCCGATAGCCGCCGGTCGCCAATGGCAACTAAGGGTTATTACTGGATGGTCAAACCGGTCGTTTTTATCGAAAATGAATGACTGCCATGTGAATTAAACCAGCCAGTCAGATGTGCTGCTTCCAGTGCTGTGAGTGGGGCGATATCGCCCTCTCGGCATCCCTCCCATTCAAGAAATTAATTTTAAATTCCGCGAATAAGGGGAAGCTCGTAGGATGCGGTGACAAAGGAACCGCATCGTTTGCGATTGATGCGGTTTCGAAAACTCACCACATCCTTCTAGATCAGAAACGCGAAAGAAAAAACCACAGGGCTCGACAGTTTCAGGCCAATTCAGAATAGCCGCACTTAAGCTTTAATCCTTGCGTTTGAAAGAATGTACCCACACCAGCCCATCTTCATTCCATGCCATGTTCGCGTGCATTTTCAAGATGATCTGTTTGTACGTTTCAAGATTGGGGTAACCTTCTGCCTGGGCGTCGGCATCCGTTATTTCCCCAAGACGCTGGCGTTTAACCGAGGTGACCACAAAAGTGATGCCTTCCAATTCAAATGTTTCATTCGGGTGAGCGTAAAGTCCGTCCCTTCGTTGTTGGGTTTTGGTGCCGGCCAGTGTTGCGGCAACCAATTTCGGGTGAGTGACGAGGCGGGTAATTTCGCAGGATTTTGCAGGATAAGGGGTATTCATCAGCGAGCTATTCCGTGTGGTTTGAGGGAAGGTGGTGTGTCGGGAAGTATTCGGTTCAACGTGCTAACAACGATCAGGTGCGAATTATGCCACGTTATTACTATGATTCGTCGCCCGAGCACAGGGTTAGGCAATGCCATGCCATTCTCCTGTTTGTCTGATTGGCGGCTTGCCGGATTTCCGGATTAATAGTAAAAGTGCCTACAGATGCGCGCGACAATAGGCCGGGAAGTTATCCTCCGATAAGGGGCGGCTGAAAAAGTAGCCCAGAATCTGGTTGCAACCCAGTGTTTTCAACAAGTCGAGTTGTTCTACAGTTCAACACAACCTGCATCCCGCAATCATGAGTCACATTTACTTGACTATTTTACTATGGAATGCTATCTTTAAATTGCATCTTGAGAGATGATCCAGCAAAATTGCATAGCCTTCAGGTCGCCGTTGTCTGAGGAGAACGATCATGTTTTTCACACCTGCAGTGGGACTTGCCGGAGGCTGGAGCTTCTGGTCATCCTCGTTCTTCCCGCCATCGTCATGCCACTGGACGACAGAATGTGGGAAAGGCACAAAGTGCATCATTAATTTCAACGGCTCCGTATTCTCAGGGTCGCGCTTCGTTAAATTCGTAACTGCCTTTTCTGGAATCGGTGCGCACACGGTGTCGGGTTTTTGGAACGGTACTGTTAACCCCCTCACATTTGAAACCATAGATAAATTTTATATTAGGAGGGGTTATGTCTAACCGCGATTCGCTGATCTACAATTTTGATGGCTTCCTAGAAGCCAGGGCGGCCCTAGAAAAGGCCAACACTCTCAAAAGAATTGAAGTCACCGGCGAAGTGGATGAGGTGTTAGTTTTCGATCATTGGCCCGAGTTTTTTTGGGCGCAAGATGACTATGTCTTCACGGACACGCATCAAGGCCCTTGTGAGGTGCTGTACCGGTTTTCAGGTAATGTGGACTTGGGCCAGATTGCACACCGTTTGAGTTTATATGCCGCGCTTGAACTTGAAGGTAATCTTGGCCTCGTTTCCATTGGGAATTCATGGACGCAAGAAGGAGAGTATTTTTATGAAGTGGATACAAACGTCGTCCTGTGCTCAGGAATGCATGTCAGCATCGATTTACTGAATGCTCTCAATCTGAAAATTAACGAAGATATCCAAATGTACAAGATTTCCAGTGATAGCTAACTCACTGGCGCCCATAACACTGCGTAAAAAACTAGCAGCTAATGTTTAGAATTTTAGCGTCCTTATCTCGGCCTCGTCGTGCCGGCTTTGTAAGGCACCTTGTGAATCAGAGCTGTCCGGCTGACTCCAAAATCTGACCAGCAAACTATTGGCAATCACACGTATAGTTGCACCTCCCAATACGGGAATGGTAATCGGGACTATATGTCTAAACAATAGCACGTCTGCGCGGGTAATTTAAATGTCAATAGGTTATTCGGGTTATAGCCAAGAATTGGCATGAGGAACTGCCGGTGGGTGAGCCAGTTCAGGCAAATACATTCAGGATGCTTCCCACCGTCGCAGTTGCCGAAACTGATATTGCGGCGGTCGCAACAGCGCTATTGCCAGTCGCTGTTCCTGCGTTGGGTGGAGATAGCTGCGTGTTCGATCTTTCAGTCGCGATTTTTTCGATACGCGCTTTTATCTCGCCAATCCTGTTCGATATGGTTTGCATTACTTTCTGACCTTCAATAGTTTGGGCAGAATTACAGTTGACGCAATCGGATAGTTGCTTCCGGTATCGGTCAAGCTGAGCCTGAAGACCGGCGGTTGATGGGCCGGTGCCGGCGGGGCTGGCGAATGTTGAAGAGCCGGTTGCGTTTAACATGCCGTATCCGCTCAAAAATTATTGGTACAGTTCCGGAAATTGTTTGCGCAATTGTTCCAGCTTGGGTTTGTCGTTGAAGACGATATAGGGCTGGTATGGATGCAATGCCAAATAGTTTTGGTGGTGTTCTTCAGCCGGGAAAAATTCTTTCAGTGGGACTACCTGCGTGACGATGGGGGAGGAAAATGCATGCTTGGAAGTGAGTAGCTCGATTGTGTTTAGCGCCACTTTTTTCTGTTCTTCGCCGGTGTAAAAAATAGCCGAGCGATATTGGCTGCCGCTATCCGGGCCTTGGCGGTTGAGTTGGGTGGGATCATGCGCCACGCTGAAAAATACTTGCAGCAGTTGTCGGTAGGAAACTTGCGCCGGATTGAAGCGGATACGTACCGATTCGGCATGCCCGGTGTCGCCATTGCTGACCAGTTCGTAATGCGCCGTGTCGGCGTTTCCACCCGAATAACCGGATACCACTTCCGATACTCCTTTGACGTGTTTGAACACGGCATCCACCCCCCAGAAACAGCCTCCGGAAAATACCGCAATTTGTTCGGACTGTCCTGCAGTTGCGGAAAGTGCTCCTGAAGCGAGTATCAGGCTGAAAAAGCAATTCCGGATAAATTTGAAAGTAAACATGGCGAAGCTCCCTAAAAATCAGCCGAAGGTAAATGCAAATGCTTCGGCATCTGCATCCTGAAATTCGATATGAAAGGTGTGTTCTGCAATTTTTCCGCTTTGCCGGATAAGCTGGTAAAGCCGCTGCTCACGGATCACTCCGTTGCCGTGTGCGTCGATGTCGGTGCCGTGATTAATTCCCGGTGCCGCACCATCCAGCGTGACTTTGAAATGTACCGGTTTGTCATTGCGTGCTCCCAAAACTAGATGCAAGTCGCGTCCCTGAAACCGGTAACTGAGCTTTCCGCCCGGTGTCCTGAGCGAGGCCGATTCTGCGGATATCAGCCAGTTGCCGCTCAGGCTCCATTGATTTATTTTGAGCGTGGAGGGGGGGCTGTATGTTGCAGAAACATTCTGTTTGACCGCTTCAGGGGAAGCCAGATTCTGTTGGCGGGCATAGCCGACATAAGTTTCCGGCGAGCGATCAACCTCCGCAGCGGATGCCGTTGCGCCTGTCCCGGAAACTTTCACCCAGTCATTATTGATCGCCAGCACTCCCTGATGGGATTCTTTTAGCAAGGCCTGTATCATTTGCTCGGTTTCCTGATATGCGCCTTCGCCAAAATGCTGGTGGCGAATTTTTCCGCCGGCATCGATCAAATAATGGGCGGGCCAGTATTGATTGCCAAAAGCATTCCAGATCGCGTACCGGTTATCCATGGCGACCGGGTAGGTAATGCCCAGATCATGAATGGCCTGTTCAACGTTATGCTGATCTTTTTCAAATGCGAACTCGGGAGCGTGAACGCCGATGATAACCAATCCCTGGTCGTGATATTTTTCATTCCAGGCTTTAATGTAGGGCAGGGTGCGCAAGCAATTGATGCACGAATAGGTCCAGAAATCCACCAGCACGACTTTGCCGCGCAATGACTCACTGCTTAACCGGGGTGAGTTCAGCCATAGTGTAGCGCCTGCCAACGCCGGCATGGAACGGGTATCGGCGACGCGGATCACATCGGAACGTTTATCCAGTCGGGCGATTAATTTTTGCTCGGTATTGGCGGTGTTCAGGAAGCTAAACTGCGGCAAGAAGCGGGTATCCCAGCCGAGAGCAATGACGACCACGCCAGCCACTACTGCAGCGCCCAATCCGCGCCGCACCCATTCTTCCGCTCCCAGTCCGCGTTTCATCAGTTTGAACACACGCCCCCCGGCGAGCAGAGCCAAACCCAGTGAGGTGGCAGCTCCGGTGGCGAAGACGAGCAGCAATAACGCAGTGTAAAGATTCGCGCCATTTAATGCCGCGCCTGCCAATACCAATCCCAGTATCGGCCCGGCACAGGGCGCCCATAAAAATCCGACCGCAACGCCCAGCAGTAACGAGCCTTTGAGATTGTTTTGCCGGTCCGCGTGCTGCTGCAAGTGCCCGCCCAGCGCAACCAGAGGGCGCATCAGACGTTCCGACAGGGCAGGGAAGACCAGTGCGATGCCCATCAGGAAGAGCAGCAACATTGCCGCATAACGGCCGTATTGGTTTACCCCGACCAACCAGGCGCCGCCCACTGCGGCAAAACTGGCGAGCAGCGTAAAAGTTGCCATCATCCCCAGCAGAATCGGCAGGGAGGAACATCGGAATGACTGGTCGGAACGGGCGAAAATGAACGGTAGTACCGGAAGTACACACGGGCTGAAAATGGTCAGCAAACCGCCCATATAAGCCAGGAAAAATATCAGCATGAAAGACCTCAAGTAGGGGCGTATGGCAATACGCCCATTGCTTCATTTATATGCGGAACGTATTGCCACCCGCCCCTACGCGGCAGGAATAAAGCGCAATGCCACCGTGTTCATGCAATAACGCAGTCCGGTAGGTTTCGGCCCGTCGTCAAACACATGGCCCAGATGGGCATCGCACAAAGTGCATTGCACTTCGGTGCGGGTCATGCCGAATAGATGATCGACAATTTCATGCACATTTTCAGCGGCAATCGGTTGCCAGAAACTGGGCCAACCGGTTCCCGAATCGAATTTTGTTTTGGCATCAAACAAGGCATTGTCGCAGCACACACAGCGATAAATGCCGGGTTCGTGCCGGTCATATCCGGGCTGGAAAAAGGCCCGTTCCGTGCCTGCCTCGCGGGTGACCTGGTAGGCCAGGGGGGAGAGTGATTTGCGCCATTCCGCCTCCCGGTGAACTTTGGCCAGACTGGCGCTACCGAGCAACTTTCCACGGTCTGAAAACTGCTTGATGGTTACTTTGTCATTCGGGGTAGAGGCGCCTGCAAATGCGCGGGTTGCCAGCATTGCCGCAGCCCCGGTTAACGTGAATAAAAATTGTCTGCGCTGCATGATTATTTCTTCCTGTTTTTAACTGTATTTGAGTGGTCAATCCGGAAACCGGTTCAATGAATCGTTTGAAACCAGTTATGATTAACCCCGCCTGGCCCTCTATTCGGGTCAATCGGAAAAAAAGTTACAAAATTATTTTTGAATGCATAGTGGCCGATAACCCAGACAATTTTGAAGCCTTGATGAAGCTTGCTCTGAACGGAGATCAGCGCGCCTACGCTGACCTGTTGCGGGGAACTTCGCGCTTTCTGCGCCCTTTCCTGGCAAAGCGGCTCAGTTTTACCAATGAAGTGGAAGACCTGTTACAGGAAATATTGATATCCCTGCACAAAGCGCGCCATACCTTTGATGGAAACCGCTCCTATAGGCCTTGGGTATATGCCATTGCCAAGTTCCGTTTGCAGGATTATTTGCGTGCGCATTATTCCGACCAACTTCACCATGCTATTGAATTGTCTGAAGTTGAAGAAAGTTTGTCCGGAAATGTAACCGAAACCGGCATGAGTTACGAATCTATCAGCGGGGAAATCCAAAAACTTCCCGGGAAGCAGGCGGCCATTCTGCAATTAATGCATCAAGAGGGCTACACCGCCAAAGAGGTGGCGGAAAAGTTGGGGATGAATGAGTCCGCGGTCAAGGTTGCCGCGCATCGTGCCTACAAAGTTTTAAGAAGCCAACTGGAAAAATAATGGAAAATATTGACGAATTGATAGACAGGCTGGCACGGGAGTCGGGGGGCGTAAAACCCGCCCCGCACCCGTTCAAGCTCGGGCTGAAATGGATGGGATGGGCAACCGTTTACCTTTTTTTGTCGCTATTGTTTTCCGGTCTGCGCCCCGATCTGATGATGAAACTGCATGAGTCGTGGTTTATGGCCGAAATCATGGCGCTTGTAGCTGTGTTTGTTGCCACCTCTGTCAGTGCTGCAGTACTGTCATTTCCCGATTTGCACCAGATGCGACGGATGGCATTTTCTCCGCTGATTGCATTTGCATTACTCATGCTGGTATTGATCGGCGCCTGGCATGCCGACTCTCCTCCGGCTCCGTTGCCCGTGCACAGTTTTGAGTGCACGATCAGTATCACGCTGTTTTCTTTGCTGCCGACCGTGTGGACGTTTTATGCAATGCGAAAATTTGCCAGCACGCATTTCTGCTGGGGAGGCAGTGTGGCTGCATTGTCAGCCTTTAGTGTCAGTGCACTGTGGCTGAGACTGCATGAAGTAAATGACTCGGTATTGCATGTTGTTGAATGGCATTACCTGCCGATGATCGCTTTTGGTTTGGCGGGATGGGGACTGGGAAAAAAAATATTGAAATGGTAAGGGCATTTCTTGGACACTTTTTACCTGTATTCGTCCTGCACAAGTAACAAAGTTGTGTGGTATCTTTCGTTTACCCTAATTTGATCATGCTTTGAGATGCCATGAGCCTGCTTTCCCTGATAGCCGCCCTGCTGCTGGAACAACTCCATCCGCTTGCATCGCGCAAGCAACTCCTTGCATGGCTGAACAGCTATGTTCAATTTTTTCAGGATCATTTTAATGCCGGTGAACGCAAACACGGCAAAATTGCCTGGCTGATTGCGGTGCTGGTTCCCTTGATCGGTTCGGTTGTTTTGTACTGGGTGTTGTATCGCATAAGTGCCGCGTTCGCTTGGGCTTTCTGCGTGCTGGTGTTGTACTTCACTATGGGATTTCGCCAATTCAGCCACTACTTTACCGACATTCATCAGGCGCTTCGGGATGGCGAATTGGACAAAGCGCGCACTTTGCTTTCCGCCTGGCGCGGTGAGCCGTGCCATGAATTGAATGAGGAAGAAGTGGCGCGCATTACCATTGAAGAGGGTTTGCTGGCCTCGCATTATCATGTGTTTGGTGTCATTGCATGGTTTGTGATGACCATGATTTTGGGACTTGGGCCGGCTGGGGCGATATTGTATCGTTTGGCCCTGTTCCTGAATTCACGCTGGGGAAAACAGGATGATACGGATTTTGGCCTGTTTGGCGTATTTGCCCGTCAGGCGTATCACTGGATTGAGTGGTTACCGCTGCGCCTGACAGCGGTAACTTTTGCGATCGTCGGCGATTTCGAGGACACGGTGTATTGCTGGCGCACCCAGGCACAAAATTGGACCGACCCAGAAGCGGGAATTGTATTGGCCAGTGGTGCGGGAGCGGTTGGAGTGCGTCTTGGTCTCCCCATTTCCAAGGACGGGTTGCCGCTGGATCGCCCCGAACTGGGGATGGGCGATGCGGCCGATGCCGACTTCATGCAAAGCTCCGTGGGGCTGGTGTGGAGATCTCTTGTATTCTGGATGATTTTACTGCTGTTGTTGGGGCTGGCGACTTTGGTGGGGGGGTAGAGGGCGAATACCTTTACGGAGAAAGAAATTCCAAATATACCTCTTGAAGGGGAAGAGATAAGGGGGAAGGGTAAAACCCTTGCGCCCATTATTCGGGGAGGCGGTTTTACCCTTTTTCCTCCTCTCTTTCAACTTAACCCTTAACAATAAAAGGTATTTTATTAATTCCCAACTCCATTAGGGAACCTTTATTCAGCAAGGGTAGCGGACGGAATGCTCGATGCTTTTGAATCAAGGGTGGTGTCGGAAAGATATCCGCGCAAGCGGATGGTTGACATGCCCAAATCGGCGGGTGCAGCAGGAGTCGAATTGGCAATGTGACGTGCCGCATGACGATCACTGTTGGCTATATGGCCGCTAAACCAGTCAAACAGCAATAGCTGGGTACGAAATGAGAGAAACGACAAGTCATAATCATCAGTGTCGATTTCTTCCTTAAGTGCCATAATGTTTTCAATGAAGCGTTTGTGTTCACCCAGATGATTTTCAATAAACGGGTAGTCATATTGGAAAAGCAAGTCTTCTTCCTCGTTTTCGCTTTCAATCAGGTGGCTAACCAGATAGGCGAAAATAATGCGAATGGACTTGGTATCTCCGGCAATGGAAGCGGTTATAAATTCATTGACTTTATTAAATAGATGCCGGTGCGAATGGTCAATGGCATCAATGCTCACCTGAAATTCCTTCCTCCATTCAAGTTGGCAGTTCAGTTCACCCGTGGCAATGTGTTGTCCGGTGTTCAGATATTGCTCACAACGAGACAGGTAAATTCTTGCCGGAATGTCCTTTGGTGTCGTCTCGATGCATTGTGCGAGCAGCGCCATCGCGCGCGGAATTTCTTTCAGGTGGTAATAGGCTATTGCCGCCTCAAATTTGGTCTTGTTGACGCGTTTCCCATCCCTTACCTTGATCGAATCGTTGTCAAAAATTTCATAAATGGATAGTGGCTGGGTTTTCCCCTTTACGCGGATGCGATCCAGAAAACGAATGTCGTATTTGCCCGGGTTGGCAAGATCATACAAAGTGTTTTGACTGATCAATAAAGGGGTGTAATAAGTTTTGGTGGCTTCTTCGATGCGCGAAGTCAGATTGACGGCGTCCCCGATAACGGTACTGTCCATGCGGCTTGCCCCGCCGACAGTGCCTATCATGGCCAGGCCGGTGTTAAGTCCCAACCCGATCTGCATCGGCGGATAACCGGCGCGCCCCCTGCCGGAATTGTATTTCTCAAGGCTCTCAAGCATGTGGATTGCTCCACTCACGGCATCGTCGGCTCCTTCCGTGAAAAGCGCCAGTATGGAATCCCCGATATATTTGTCGATAATCCCGTGGTGCTGGGTGACAATGGGCTCCATTTGTGCCAAATAAGAATTGAGGAAATTGAAGTTTTCTTGCGGGGTCATGTTCTCGGATAAGGAGGTGAAATTTCGGATATCCGTGCACATAACGGTTAGTTTGCGTTCAAACTGATCGCCGAGCTGAACGTCGAGTATGCTTTCCCTGCCCATGAGGGCCAGCAGTTGGTGCGGAATCAGGCGGCCAAAAGAGCTCTCGGTTTGTTTGAGCAACGATATCGCGCGCTCGTGATCCTCATCGGCCTTTTTCCGCAGAGCGGATTCATGCTCAAGTTTGTCCTTGACCTGGGTCAATTGTGCCGTACGGCGCAGTATGGTCCATTCTGCGCGGGATGCGCGGCTTGCCATGCCGAGTACCGATGCGATAAGTATGCCGGTCAGGAAGGTGACCCATTGCATACTGACTTCGGTGAAATAGATTGCAAAAACGAGTAAAACAACTACAAAAATAACAGCCAAAGCAGTGAGATAGGGTTTTATTTCGTGAAATATTTTTTTGGAGTTCATTGATAAACGATTCTGTCTCTAATGAGCGGGTCGGTAAGGGAGCCATCAACAATAGAACAGTTGCAGCAATTTTTCAAGTTTCAGCTTGCATTTATCCGGCTTTGATTTGTCTTGTGGCGAGATTGCGCCAGCATCACTTTCGGGGGGATTTGTCTGGAGAGAAACTTTAAACCGGAATAAATCAGACAGTCTATGGGGTGCCCGCTTCGCTGATTTGCTGAAATAGTTGTAACCTGCGCGGGTTAATTTTTCCGGATTCAGCCGCATTACGCAGTGCGCAACCCGGTTCGTGGGAGTGGCGACAATTGTTGAAGCGGCACTTGCCTCGATAGTCGGCAAACTCGGCAAACCCTTCCTCTATATCCCCGAAAGTCAGGTGATGAAGCCCGAATGCCTGTACGCCGGGACAGTCGATCAGATGACTATCGGTGTTCAAGTGGTATAGACGGGCATGAGTGGTGGTGTGCTTGCCGGAGTCCAGCGCGGTAGAAATCTCCCGTGTGTTCGCTTGTGCATCCGGGAGCAGGGCGTTGATGAGGGTTGACTTTCCCATGCCTGACTGTCCAACCAATACGCTGGTATGTCCTTGCAGAGCGGGTAACAGGGCTGCGGCATCCTGTTTGGCGGATAGCTCAAGCACGGTATAGCCGATGGCCCGGTAGGGAGCGATTTGCGCGCGTGCGCTTTCAAGTTGTTTGGAAAGATCGCATTTGTTCAGGACAATCAAAGTGCTGAGTTGCTGGTTGTGGGCGGCAATGAGGCAGCGAGCCAGCAACTCATCGTCGAAAGAGGGCTCGGGCGCTACCACGACGATAATTTGGGTCACATTGGCCGCGATGAGTTTTTCACGGAAAGCGACGGAACGGTACAACAGGGATTTACGCTCGATAATGCGTTCAATTACCCCTTCTGCGGAAGACTTGAGATCGGACGATTGGGCAGCGGTTCGCTGGATTTCGACCCAGTCGCCGCAGGCGGCTTCACTCTTCTTCCCGCGCGGGACGCATGCCAGCAATTCACCTTCGGGCAGTTCAACCAGATAGCGGCGACCGAAGGCGGCGATGATTTGCCCGTGCAGCTTCAAATTTTGAACAAGGCATCCACCTTGGCTGCGCAAATAAAATCATTTTCAGACAAGCCGTTGATGGCATGCGTGGAGTATTCCACGTGGCACTTGTTGTAGCCCACTTTCATGTTGGGGTGATGATCTTCGCGGTGGGAAAGCCAGGCTACCGCGTTCACAAAAGCCATGGTCTGATAAAAATTTTTGAACTCAAACGTTTTTCCGATGAGGCGGTCATACTGCATCCAGCCGTCAAGTTGCTTCAGCAGCGAGTTGATGTCATTCTGTGACAGCGCGGGAGTGCCTCCCTCGCAGGGTTTGCATTGCTTGTTGGCCAGATCACAAATGTCGCTCATGATGTTCTCACTTGAATTTGTAATAGGTCGCGTTGAGATACGCGCCCAGATCCTGTTCTTTTTGCTTCGTCAAGGTCATGCCCACCGCGCCGCTGCACACATGCATGCGGTCCACCATTTCCTGCGGGTTGTTGACGATGCGGTTGGCCCGCGTGAATATGCCGCTGCCATCGCCGCCCACTTTGCCGATGTGGCAACTGTTGCATTTGTTGTCATCAAACAATTTTTTACCGGCCTGAACGTTCCCGTCCGGAAATGGGGCGGCGAGTGCGCCGGCAGCGGCAAAAATCAGGATAAGCGCGGGGTATCGTCTCATGGAATTTCTCCTCATAATGTTTGCAGTTTGTTGATGCGGATCAGTGCAGGCGGATGTGAATCGTAAAACGTAGAATACAACGGGTCGGGGGTGAGTGTCGCGGCATTATCCTGATACATTTTTACCAGCGCGCTGCTCAAATCCCGTGCATCGGTTTGCTGCGCCGCGTATGCGTCTGCTTCGAATTCGTGTTTGCGCGAGTAGGCTGAAGTCAGCGGATGCAGCAGGAAACTGAATACCGGCAGAACCAGAAAGAACAGCAGCAATGCCAAAGCGGTCGAGGCGGGCTGGGCGGACGCTGACGAATGGAGCGTGACACCGAGGCCGGCGTAAAACCAGTCGGCCTGCATCAATTGCGCAAGCAGCCATAGAAAGGCCAGACTCATGGCAAAAGTGGATACGATACGCTTGACTACATGCCGATGTTTGAAGTGTCCCAGTTCATGCGCCAGTACGGCCTCAACCTCGTTTGGAGTGAGGCGTGCCAGCAATGTGTCAAAAAATACAATACGCTTGGTTTTTCCGAATCCGGTGAAATAGGCGTTGCCATGCGCACTGCGCTTTGACCCGTCCATCACGAAAAGTCCGCTGGCGGTGAAGCCGCATTTTTTCAGCAGTGTCTCGATGCGCAGCTTGAGGCTTGCGTCTTCCAGCGGCAAAAACTTGTTGAACATCGGTGCGATGAACGAGGGATAAAGAAACAACAGCAACAAATTGAAGCCGACCCACACGCACCATACATAAATCCACCAGTTTTCGCCCATGCGTCCCATCAGCCAGAGTACGCCGAACAGGAGCGGAAGGCCGATCACCGCTCCCAGCAGCAAGCTTTTAAAAGCATCGATCACATAGAGTTTGGGCGATATTTTGTTAAAACCGAAACGTTCCTCTATTACGAAAGTACGGTACAGATCGAAAGGGGTCTCCAGCAGCGAGGAGAGCACCAGAATTGACACGATGACAGCCATTCCGCCGGCAATGGGGTTGCTAAAAACAGCCAACCAGAAATCGGCAACCCATTGTATGCCGCCAAAAATTGTGAAACCAAGCAAGAGCAGGGCATCGAACACGGTGGACAAGACGGCAAAGCGCGTCTTTGCGCTGGTGTAATCCGCCGCCTTTTGATGCGCCCCAAGGTCAATCTGCTCACGGAATGCCGGCGGAACTTCGTCGCGGTTGGACGCGATATGGCTGAGGTGGCGGCGTGCGAGCCATAATTTTGCAAGCGTGGTCAGCACGAGTGTGCCGATGAATATCAGAGAAAACTGGAATGAGTTCATGGGTATTTATTAATGGGAAATTCTAATGAGGATAACACCGCAACGTGTCAATATGACACAATGCACATCAGACAGTTCGGGACAACTTTTTACAAAGCGAATTATGGCACAAAATCAAAACAACCTTATCTGGTTAGACATGGAAATGACCGGACTTTCTCCGGACAGTGACCGCATCATTGAAGTGGCGATGGTTATCACCGACAGCAATTTGGAGACGGTAGCCGAGGCACCAACGCTGGTGGTGCACCAGCCGGACAGCGTGCTGGAGGGCATGGATGCATGGAATAAATCGACCCATGGTAAATCCGGGCTGATTGAAAAGGTTAAGGCATCAACTTTGGATGATGCAACCGCGGAGGCGCAGATGCTGGCTTTTCTGAAAGAGCATGTGCCCATCAGCACTTCGCCCATGTGCGGGAATTCAATTTGTCAGGATCGCCGTTTCATGGCGCGCTGGATGCCGCAACTGGAAGCGTATTTCCATTATCGCAATCTTGATGTGAGCACGCTCAAAGAACTGGCAAAGCGCTGGAAACCCGAACTTTCCAAGGGTCTGAAAAAGCATGGCAAGCATGAAGCGCTGGCCGATATTTACGAATCCATTAACGAGTTGAAATATTACCGCGAGCATTTTATCAGGCTGTAAGATAGGGGGAGGTACGCCCCCCGGCCAGTTCGAGAGTATCAAACGCCCGGCATCATATCCGTAACAATTCTACCTCGAGTTTCATCAGGCAGATAGCCTGGTTTTTGCCGCACTCTTTACGCGCGGCAGGGAATGTTTGCGGCAAAAAATTTTGCCATATGGCGTTCGGGCGAGTTCTATAAATTAACTGTCTTTTAATTTGCCCAATTCATGAGCAATGCAATCTTTTCTGGGCAGCTATAGAAGTGGTTTTGGCTAGTTTTGACAATAACAAACGGCAAGAGTAGAGTAGTAACCACTCTTCTGGTATGGTCTTTTTGGTTTCTGTAGCATCATTCGATGTAAAACAGCCAACAATGGAGAACTTCATGAACATCCAACACAGACTACACAAACTCTCAGAGCTCTTTTTTTTCATGTTAACTATTACCATGCTGGTAATAGCCGGTTGCGGCGGTGGAAATAGTGCATCGCTTGTCCCCAGCGGGGTTAAAGTCATCACTGCCTTTAGCTTTGCCAGCCCACCGGCTTCGGGAGTCATTACTGAGGCAACGCATACTATTGCAGTAACAGTTCCCAATGGAACAGCCGTATCGGGACTGGTTCCTTCAATTGCCTATACCGGGGCGAGCATCAGCCCCGCATCTGGCGTGGCGCAAGACTTCACCAGCGCTGTAAGCTACACGGTTACGGCCGCAGACAGCACGACCCAGAAATACACAGTGATAGTTACAGTATCTGCGCCCACTGTGTACAGCACTTATGGATTGTACTCGTATGTTGTTCCGGATGGTGTCACCTCGCTCCATGTAAAAATGTGGGGGGCAGGAGGCTGGTCTTCTATGGCTACCAGCGGCGGCGGCGGTGGCTACGTAGGCGGGACAATAGCAACGACTCCGGGTGAAACATTGACCCTAAAAGTTGCCCGCGCCCCATTCTATTTGGCTGGTGGCAATAACCCCAGTGATTACCAAACCGGCGGATACGGTGGTGGAGGAAATGGTGGGGGCAATCCTAATGTCGCTGCAGGCGGGGGGGGAGCCAGCTGGATACTCCGTGGAGCCACCATTCTCATGGTTGCCGGCGGCGGTGGTGGCGGTGGCAACGGTAGTGGGGCGGGATCAGGGGGAGCTGGCGGCGGTACGGCTGGTGCTGACGGTGGAAATGGCGCGCAGGGTGGAACATTGGGTGGCGGTGGTGGAACACAATCTGCCGGGGGGGCCGGGGGGGCGGGACATGTAACTCCCGGTTCGGCAGGTTCATTGGGGCAGGGGGGTAATGGGGATGCAACT
>Ga0265327_10002576_pt1 | contig 18765 bp, 19 predicted proteins | sample 41621metaG_FD_202089 | JGI IMG/M metagenome (GOLD analysis project Ga0265327, IMG submission 202089) | Rhizosphere microbial communities from Carex aquatilis grown in University of Washington, Seatle, WA, United States - 4-16-21 metaG | ecosystem: Host-associated > Plants > Roots > Rhizosphere...
AAGCCATCCGGGCACTCCGCCGGAAGATCTCCGATCAGGTCTACCGACGCCTTGAAGCCGACCAACTGGCACGAGACGCAAGCTCATCGACTTGCGAGCTCGTCGCCGCTTGACATAGGAGCAACCCGTGACCCCGCCACCCCGCATCGAGCGCGTCGACCACGTGCAACTGGCCATGCCCGCCGGCGGCGAGGACCAGGCCACCGGGTTCTACGAGGGCCTGCTCGGCATCCCCCGCGTGCCGAAGCCGCCCGAGCTGGAGGTCCGGGGCGGCTGCTGGTTCGAGCGGGGGGCGCTGCGCGTCCACCTGGGGGTCGAGGCGGACTTCCGTCCGGCCCGCAAGGCCCACCCGGCCTTCGCCGTGACCGGGCTGGACGACCTGTGCGACGCGCTCGACGCCGCCGGGCACCCGGTCAGCCGCACCGAGGACGTGCCCGGCACGCCGCAGTGGTACGTGGCGGACCCGTTCGGCAACCGCATCGAGTTGCTGCCGGCCTGAGCGCCGGTCAGGCGGCCGGCTCGACCTCGGCCCGCACCGCCTCCAGCGTCGCCTGCATCCCCCGCCGGTTGGTCCGGCCCCGGGCCCAGCCGAGCAGGGCCCAGTACAGCTTCAGCGCGGCCGTCTCGGCCAGTCGGAACGACTCGGTCACGTCGGCCCCGTCACCCGAGGGCTCGATGGCGTACGCCCAGTGGTTGAGCGCCTTGCCGCCGGTCAGGACGTCGAACCCGAAGCTGGCGCCGGGCACGCAGTCGGTCACCACGCACTCCGTCCAGTAGACCGGGCCCTTGCCGTTGCGCTTGACGTGGCCGCGGAACTTGGCGCCGACCGCCGGCCCGGTGGCGCCGTCCAGCCACTCCGCCTCGAAGGTCTCGGGGCTGTAGCTGCCGATGCGGGTGACGTCGCTGAGCAGGGCCCAGATCGCCTCGGGGGTGGCCTGCATGTGGACGGTGACCGAGTCGTGCATGGGCACACCCTAGGGGCGCCCCGGTGGCGCCGCTCAGGGCAGCAGCGCCTCCACGTCGGCCCGCTCGCCCTGCAGCTCCTCGGTGGTCACCCGGATCCGCTCGGTGGCGAACTCGTCGTGGCTGAGGCCCTCGACCACCGTCCAGCCGCCCTGGCCGTTGGTGCGCACCGGAAAGCCGAACTGGAGGCCCTGGGGCACGCCGTACTCGCCGTTCGACACGACGGCCAGCGAGGTCCAGTCGTCGCCGGCCGTGCCGTGGTGGATGGCGGCCACCGAGTCGATGGCCGCGTTGGCGGCCGACGCGGCCGAGGACAGGCCCCGGGCCTCGATAATGGCGGCGCCGCGCTTCTGCACCGTGGTGAGGAAGTCGCCCTGCAGCCAGGCCGTGTCGTCGATGACCTCGGCCGCCGGCTTGCCGTCGATGCGGGCGTTGGCCGCATCGGGGAACTGGGTGGCCGAGTGGTTGCCCCAGATGGCCAGGTTGGTGACCGAGGCCACCGGGACGCCGGCCTTGCGGGCCAGCTGGCTCTTGGCCCGGTTCTCGTCGAGGCGGGTCATGGCGAACCAGCGGTCGGCCGGGACCTCGGGGGCGTTCGAGCGGGCGATCAGGCAGTTGGTGTTGCACGGGTTGCCGACCACCAGCACCCGGACGTCGGAGGCGGCGTTGGCGGCGATGGCCTGGCCCTGGGGGCCGAAGATCCCGCCGTTGACGGTCAGCAGGTCGCCCCGCTCCATGCCGGCCTTCCGGGGGATGGAGCCGACCAGCAGCGCCCAGGACGTCCCGTCGAAGGCCGTGTCGAGGTCGGTGGTGGTCACCATGTCGGTGAGCAGGGGGAACGCGCAGTCGTCGAGCTCCATCACCACGCCCTCGAGCGCCTTCATGCCGGGCTCGATCTCGAGCAGCCGGAGCACCACCGGCTGGTCGGGGCCGAACAACGCACCCGAGGCGATGCGGAAGAGGAGGGCGTAGCCGATCTGGCCGGCGGCCCCGGTGACGGTGACGTGGATGGGGTTCTTGGCTGCCATGGGGCCGAGGCTAATGCCCCCCGGCTGAGGCGGTCGAACCGGCGCCGGCGGTCCGGTCAGTTGCGCCCGAGGCCCAGGGCGGCGTAGATCTCGCGGGTCGCGCTCGACCGGTTGAGCGTGTAGAAGTGCAGCCCCGGCACACCGGCGGCCAGCAGCTGCTCGCACAGCTCGGTGGCGCAGGCCGCCCCCTCGTGGCGGACGGCCTCGGCTCCCCCGGCCGCCTCCGCCGCCTCCAGGCGCTCGACCATCCAACCCGGCACGGCCGCGCCCATGGCGGCCATGCGAGGCACCGAGGACAGGCTGGTGACCGGCATGATGCCCGGCAGGATCGGCGTGGTCACGCCCCGCTCGGCCAGGTCGGCCACCAGGCCGGTGTAGTCCTGCGCCTCGAAGAAGAACTGCGTGACGCCGAAGTCGGCCAGCGCCAGTTTGGCAGCCAGGTGGTCGCGGTCGGCGGCCAGGTCGGTGGAGAGCGGGTGGCCGGCCGGGTGGGCCGCCACCCCGATGGAGAACCCGCCGACGGCCCGGGCGAGCTCGACCAGCTCGCTGGCGAAGGCCAGCTCGCCCACCCCGGCGTCCGGGTCGGTGGGCGGGTCGCCGCCCAGGGCCATCAGGTTCTCGACGCCGGACCGGCGCAGCTCGACCAGGATCTCGGCCAGCTCGAGGCGCGAGTGGGCCACGCAGATCAGGTGGGCCATCGGCACCAGGTTGGTGGTCCGCAGCATGCCGGTCACGAGGTCCACCGTCCGGCGCCGCGACTCGGCGCCGCCCCGATAGGTGACGGACACGAACGACGGGCCGAGCGGCTCGAGCTCGCGCAGGGTCGTGACCAGGGTGGCCTGCTCGGCGTCGTTCTTCGGCGGGAAGAACTCGAACGAGTACGTCTTGCCCTTGTCGAGCAGGTCCGCGATGCGGGTCATGGTCGGACCAGCCTACTTGCGGCCCCTCGCGCCGGACCAGGGGCGGGTGCTCAGTTGCGTCCGGTGGGGGGCGCCACGTGGGTCTGCAGGCGGCCGAGCGCCCCCTGCAGCTCGGCGTCGCGGGCCCGGCGGGCCTCGTCGGCCTGGGCCAGCTGCACGCCGGTGGGCGCCGCCGCGCCGTGGCGCAGCAGCCGGTCGGCCTCGACGGCGAAGGCCAGGCCCCGCAGCGCGCCGGCAGCGGTGGTGGCCGAGCCGCCCGCCGACGGGTCGGGTGCCGTCCGGGCCGCCTGGTCGAGGGCCACGGCGGCCCGCTCGGTCTGCACCGACACGGCTCCCCGCAGCTCGGCGTCGTCCGACGTGGCCGTGGGCGACAGCAGCGCCTCGCGGGCCAGCCGGGCGTCGCTCAGCGCCGGGAGCGTCCGGCGCCGCCAGGCGTCGAGGGCCGACCGGCGGTTGCGCGAGACCATCAGCGCGACGACCAGGGCGATGAGCAGGATGACCACGACGATCACCCCGATGAGGGCGAGCGGCACGGACGAGTTCTTGGCCGGGGCGGGCGCCGTGGTCGTCGTGGTGGTCGGGTGGCTCGTGGTGGTGGCCGGGTGGGTGGTCGTCGTGGTGGGGTGCGTCGTGGTGGTCGTGGTCGGCGCACTCGTGGTGGTGGTCGGGGGCATGGTGGTGGTGGTCGTGTCCGGGACGGTGGTCGTGGTGGTGTCCACCAGCACGGCACGGGCCGGTGCGGCCGCACCGGCGGCGGCCCCGCCGAGGGTCAGCAGCGCAGCGGCCAGCACCGCCGCCGTGCCCGTCCGGACGGCGCGGCGGGGGCTCACGAGCCCGTCCGTCCGTAGTCGTCCTCGAGCCGGACGATGTCGTCCTCCCCGAAGTAGTCGCCGTGCTGGACCTCGACGAAGACGACCGGGGCGTCGGAGGCGTTCTCGATGCGGTGGTCGGTGCCGACCGGGATGTCGACGGCGTCGCCGGCCGACACCTCGCGGCGTCGGCCGTCCAGGGTGACGATGGCCGTGCCGGCCACCAGGAACCAGTGCTCGGAGCGCCGGGCGTGGCGCTGGTAGCTGAGCCGCTTGCCCGGCAGCACCTCGATGCGCTTGACCTTGAAGGTCGGCTCGTCGTCGAGCACGTAGTAGGCGCCCCACGGTCGCTGGTCGGTCTCGAGGCCGTTGGCCCCGATGTCGGGGCTCATGCGGCACGCTCCGCGGCGCGGACGGCGTTGCGCAGCAGCATGGCGCGGGTCATGGGTCCCACACCGCCGAGCCGGGGGGTGATCCACCCCGCCACCTCGGCCACTCCTTCGTCGACATCGGACAAGAGCTTCCTCCCTTCCCACGAGGTGCCGGCGCCGACCACGGCGGCGCCCGGCTTGATCATGTCGGCGGTCACCAGGCCCGCCCGCCCGGCGGCCGCCACCACCACGTCGCCCTGGCGCACCAGGCCGGCCATGTCCTCGACGCCCGTGTGGACCACCGTCACGGCCGCGTTGCAGCCGGGGCGCTTCATGGCCAGCAGCAGGGCCAGCGGACGTCCGATGGTCAGGCCCCGCCCGATGACCACCACGTGCTTGCCCTCGACCGGCACGTCGTTGGCGTGCAACAGGTCGACGATGCCGGCCGGCGTGCAGGGCAGCGGGCCGTTGGCGCCCATCACCAGCCGGCCGAGGTTGACCGGGTGCAGCCCGTCGACGTCCTTGTCGGGGTCGACGGCCAGCAACGTGCGCTCCTCGTCGAGCCCGGCGGGCAGGGGCAGCTGGACCAGGTAGGCGTGGACGGCGGGGTCGGCGTTGAACCGGGCGACGGTGGCGTCCAGCTCGGCCTGGGACACGTCGGCGGGCAGGTGGGCGTGGAACGACTCGATGCCCACCTCCGCGCAGTCGGCGTGCTTCATCTCGACGTAGCGGATGCTCGGCCCGTCATCACCCACCAGCACGGTGCCGAGGCCCACGGTCACCCCGGCGGCGCGGAGCCGGGCCACGCGGTCGGCCACCTCGGCCCGCACCCGGGCGGCCAGCAGCTCGCCGTCGAGCAGGACGGCCGTCATCGGCGTGCCTCCGGTCGTGTCACCACTGCTCCCTCACCTCTCGCACCCATCGCTCGACCCGGTCCTCCGCCGCCAGCGCGCGGCACCACACGGGGACGGCGGGCGCAGGGCGGCTCAGTGCCGGAAATGGCGCTCGCCCCCCGCCATGACCATAGCGATCCCGGCCGCGTCGGCTGCGGCAATCACCTCGTCGTCCCGGATCGACCCGCCGGGCTGCACCACGGCCGCCACCCCGGCGTCGGCCAGCACCTGCATGCCGTCGGGGAACGGGAAGAAGGCGTCGGAGGCGGCCGCCCCACCGGCGGCCCGCTCCCCCGCCTTCTGCACGGCGATCTGGGCGGCCACCACCCGCGACTGCTGGCCGGCGCCGATCCCCACCGCCTGGGCGCCGGTCACCACGGCGATGGCGTTGGAGGTGGTGCGGGCGCACACCTTCCAGGCGATGCGGAGGTCGCGCCACTCGGCATCGGTGGGTCGGCGCGCCGTCACGACCTCCCAGGTCGTCGGGTCCACCAGGAAGCGGTCCGCGTCCTGCACGAGCACGGCGTTGCCGAGGAACCGGTACTGGCGGAGCAGGGCCTCGGGGGCCGGGGCCGACAGCAGGCGGGTGGCCTTGCGCTTGGACGACAGCTGGGCCAGGGCCTCCTCGTCGTAGGAGGGGGCGATGATCACGTCGGCCTGCGGGCCGGCGGCGATGGCCTCGGCCACGGCCGGGGTGACGCGGCCGCCGATGGCCACGATGCCGCCGAAGGCCGACTGCGGGTCGCACTCGAGGGCGAGCTCGTAGGCCCGCACCAGGTCGGCGTCGAGGGCCGCGCCACACGGGTTGGCGTGCTTGATGATGGCCACCGACCGCTCGGCGCCGTCCGAGGGCAACTCGTGGACCAGGCGCCAGGCCGCGTCGGCGTCGAAGACGTTGAGGTACGACAGCTCCTTGCCGCCGTACTGGACCACGTCGTCCCACCACGAGGGCTGGCCGACCACCCGGTAGCGGGCGCCGTGCTGGTGCGGGTTCTCGCCGTAGCGCAGCCCACCGGCCCGCTCGAGGGTCAGGTGGATCGACTCGGGCAGCAGCAGGGCGTCACCCAGGTCGGTGGCGTCGACGTCCTCGCCTCCGGCCAGCGCCTCCTGCTCGCGCTCGTCGAGCCAGGCCACGATGGCGGCGTCGTACCCGGCCGTGTGGGCGAACGCCTGGCGGGCCAGCCGGCGCCGGGTCTCGAGGGAGACGGTGCCCCCGGCCCGCAGCTCCTCCAGCACCGGGCCGTAGTCGGCCGGGTCCACCACCACGGCCACGTGGTCGTGGTTCTTGGCCGCGGCACGCACCATGGTGGGGCCGCCCACGTCGATGAGCTCGATCGAGGGATCGGACGTGAACGGGTAGAGGTTGCAGACCACCAGGTCGATGAGGCCGATGCCCAGCCTGTCGAGCGCGTCGAGGTGGTCGGGCTTGGAGCGGTCGGCCAGGATGCCGCCGTGGATGACGGGATGCAGGGTCTTGACCCGGCCGCCCAGCATCTCGGGGGCGCCGGTCAGGTCGGCCACCTCGACGTGGTCGATGCCGGCCGCCGTCAGCGCGGCCGAGGTGCCGCCGCTCGAGACGAGCTCCCAGCCCAGTCCGGCCAGACCCCGCGCGAACTCCTCGATCCCGGTCTTGTCGTAGACGGACAGCAGGGCCTTCATTCGGTGACCTCCTCAGGTGACGGCGCCCCACCGACGACCCGGGACGCCAGGTCGTCGATGAAGGCTCGGATGGTGGCCGGGTAGAGCGTGCGCTCCACGGCCTTGATGCGTTCGTGCAGGCTCGCCTCGGTGTCGCCGGGGAGGATCGCCACCCGGGCCTGGGCCAGGATCGGCCCGGTGTCCATCTCGAGGTGGGCCACGTGCACCGTGGTACCCGTCTCGGGGACGCCGGCGGCCAGTGCGTCGTGGACGGCGTGCCACCCCGGGAAGTCCGGGAGCAGGGCCGGGTGGGTGTTCAGGATCCGGTCCGGGTAGGCGTCGTGGATCGGCTGCTCGAGGACCGTGCCGAAGCCGGCCATGACGACCACCTCGACGTCGGCGGCACCGAGCGCATCGGCCAGCGCCCGGGTGTAACCGACCCGGTCGAACCCGTCGCCGAACCCGCCGTGGTCGGCCCGGTCCACCAGGATCGTGGGCACGGCGGCCGCCCCGGCCACCTCGAGGGCCCGGCAGGGGCGGTCGGCGGCCACCAGGCGCACGGGCAGGCCGTCCGCCAGGATGGCCTCGAGGATGGTGCCGCCGCCGGAGGCCAGGACCCCGATCCGGACCGGTGACGACGCAGCGTCCCGTGTCGATCCGCTGTCCACGGGCGCACGCTACCAGCGCCCCCGGGGTGCGGCCCAAGCCGGAGGGCCCGTCTGGGCGGGCCCTCCACGACTCGGCTGCCGGCGAGGTGCGGCAGCGACGCGGCCCGTCCGGCCTGCCCACCGGAACGGGGCCGACGTCGCTGACTCCCCCTGCCCTGGGGAACGCCCCTCGTAACGGATGCATCGGCGCCGCGACCGGCCAACCGAAGCCGGATCGGCGTTTTGCAACCGACTGCAACCGACTTCCGACCAACGGCCCTGCCGGGTGGGACCTTGGTCCCGGTGCCACGGCCGGGCTCAGCGCGGTGTGCCCTCCAGGGCGTCCAGGACGGCGGCGTCGAACCCCTCCAGCGAGTCGAGCACCAGGTCGCAGAAGCCCCAGCGGGCGGAGCCCCGGGCCGCCGGCTCGGGCACGGCCACCACCCGCATCCGGGCGGCCTTGCCCGAGATGGCCCCGTTGAAGGAGTCCTCGAAGGCCACGCAGGCGGTCGGGTCGACGCCGAGCTTGGCCGCGGTGGAGAGGTAGGCGCCCGGATGGGGCTTGCCCAGTGGCTCCCACTCGGCCGAGTGCCAGGTCGACATGGCCTCGGTGATGCCGAGCCGGTCGAGGGCGGCCTCGATGACCACGGCGTACGAGCCGGAGCAGACCGCCATGGGGATGCCCCGGCCCGCGCAGAGGGCGATGACGGCCCGGGCGCCCGGCATGGGTTCGCCCTCGGCCTCGATGAGCTCGGCCACCCGCGCCGTGACGGCCCGCTCCACCTGTGCGGGGGTCAGGCCCGTCCAGGGGCTGCGCACCCACCAGTGCTGGACGGCGTCGTCGATGCGCAGACCCATGGTCTGACGGGTCTGCGCCTCGGTGAGCTCCAGGCCCACCGAGGCGAACACCTCGATCTCGGCCCGGCGCCAGAACGGCTCCGAGTCGATCAGCAGCCCGTCGAGGTCGAACACCACCGCGCCCACCGGCCGGCCGCCGAGGGCGTCGGCCGACGGGACCCCGGTCGGCGGCGGCTGCGGTTCGGGCGTGGTGCTCAGCCCAGCTTCCGGACGACGTCGACCATGGCCTCGCCGGCCTCGGTCGGGTTCTGGGCCACCGTCACCCCGGCGCCGGACAGCGCCTCCATCTTGGCCTGGGCCGTCCCCTTGGAGCCCGAGATGATGGCGCCGGCGTGGCCCATCTTGCGCCCGGGCGGGGCGGTCACCCCGGCCACGTACGACACGACCGGCTTGGTCACGGACGAGGCGATGAAGTCGGCCGCCTCCTCCTCGGCGGAGCCGCCGATCTCGCCGATCATCATGATGGCCCGGGTGTCCGGGTCGGCCTCGAAGGCGGCCAGGCAGTCGATGAAGCTGGTACCGGGCACCGGGTCGCCGCCGATGCCGACGCAGGTGGTCTGGCCGACGCCCTGCTGGCTCAGCTCGTGCAGCGCCTGGTACGTGAGGGTGCCGGAGCGGCTCACGATGCCCACCGGGCCACCGGCCATGGCGATGTCGCCCGACGTGATGCCGATGTTGCACTTGCCGGGCGAGATGATGCCGGGGCAGTTGGGCCCGAGCAGCCGGGTGCCGGGGAACTCGCGCACCAGCCGGTTGTAGGCCAGCGCCTCGTCCTGGGCCGGAATGCCCTCGGTGATGCACACCACGAACGGCACGCCGGCGGCGGCCGCCTCGACGATGGCGTCAGCGGCGAACTTGGGCGGCACCGAGATGAACGAGGCGTTGGCCCCGGTCGCCTCCACGGCCTCGGCCACGGTGGCGTAGACCGGGATGCCCTCGATCTCCTCGCCACCCCGCTTCGGATTGGTGCCGGCCACCACCTGGGTGCCGTAGGCCCGGTTGCGCAGGCCGTGGTAGAGGCCCTGGCTGGTGGGGCTGATGCCCTGGACCACGACCTTGGTGTTCTCGTCGACGAAGATGCTCACGACTTGCCTCCAGCGAGTGCGACCACCCGGCGGGCGGCATCGAGCATGGTCGGCTCGGCGACCAGGCGATCGGACAGATGGGGGGCCAGGATCTCCCGGCCGGCCTCGGCGTTGGTGCCGTCGAGACGGAGCACGATGGGCGAGCTGATCTCCACCCGGTCGAGCGCCTCGAGCACGCCCTTGGCCACCTCGTCGACGCGGGTGATGCCGCCGAAGATGTTGACGAAGATCGACGTGACGGCCGGGTCGGAGTTGATGACCTCGAGCGCCGCGGCCATGACGTCGGCGTTGGCGCCGCCGCCGATGTCCAGGAAGTTGGCGGCCGAGCCGCCGCACTGGTTGACCACGTCGAGCGTGCTCATGGCGAGCCCGGCGCCGTTGGCGATGATGCCGACCGAACCGGACAGGCCGATGTAGTTGAGGCCACGCGCCTTGGCCCGGGCCTCCCGCTCGTCCTCCACGTCGCTCCCGGCGAACTCCTCCCACTCCGGATGGCGGTAGGCGGCGTTGTCGTCGAGGGTCACCTTGGCGTCGAGGGCGTGGACGCGGCCCTCGGGGGTGAGGATGAGGGGGTTGATCTCGGCCAGGTCGCAGTCGCCCTCGGTGTAGCAGGCGTAGAGCTTCACCAGCAGCTCGGCGGCCTGCCCGCGGGCCTCCTCGTCCAGGGCGGCCCCGGCCACCCAGGCCTGCGCGGTGGCCAGGTCGAGCCCGTCGACCGGGTCGATGTGGATGGTGGCGATGGCGTCCGGGTTGGTGACGGCCACCTCCTCGATCTCCACGCCGCCCTCGGCCGACAGCATGCCGAGGTGCTTCTTGGCGCTGCGGTCGAGGGTGAAGCTGGCGTAGTACTCCTTGGCGATGTCCGAGGCGTGCTCGACCCACAGCCGCTTGACCACGTGGCCCTTGATGTCGAGGCCGAGGATGTTGCCGGCGTGGAGCCGGACCTCGTCGGCGTCGTTGGCCAGCTTGACGCCGCCGGCCTTGCCGCGGCCGCCCACCTTGACCTGGGCCTTCACCACCACCGGGTAGCCCGATTCCTCGGCCTGGGCCACCGCCTCGTCGACGGTGTCGGCCACCCCTCCCTTGGAGATGGGGATGCCGAACCGGGCGAAGTACTGCTTCCCCTGGTATTCGAAGAGATCCACCGGATCCGTTCCTCTCTGCCTGCGTGGCTGGTTCGTGTTGCGATTTCGACTGCTGATGACTGCTACGGCACCTGCGGGTCCTGCGGGTGGGGGCCGGGCCCACCGGGCGTGCGCAATGCGGTCACGGCTGGTGCGGGTCGGGGCCGTGGGGGCACCCCCGACGGCCGGCGTCCGGCTCAGTTGCCCTCGGCACGCTCCCGTTCGTCGAGCGCCTCACCCAGCCAGGCGCCGATGGCCGGCAGCGGCGCCCCCGGCGTGAACACCTCGGCGACGCCCATCTCCTTCAGCACGGGGATGTCGTCCTCGGGGATGATGCCCCCCACGATCACGAGCACGTCGTCCCGGCCCTGGGCGGCCAGGCCCTCGATCACCCGGGGCACCAGCGTCAGGTGGGCCCCCGACAGGAGCGACAGCCCCACGGCGTCGGCGTCCTCCTGGATGACGGCCTGGACCACCTGGTCGGCCGTCTGGTGGAGACCCGTGTAGATGACCTCGAACCCCGCGTCGCGCAGCGCCCGGGCGATGACCTTGGCACCTCGGTCGTGCCCGTCCAGGCCGGGCTTGGCGACTACGACTCGATAGGGGCGCTTCACGGCGGGAGATACTAGGCGCTGACGGACCGTCAGGCCCATCCGGCGCCCGGCGCCGGCCCGGCCGCTCCCGGAACGTCACCCGGCAGCGCCCCGCTGCCCTACCCTGGTGGGCACCCACCGCCGACCCCGGGCCTCCCGGCCGACGGCGCCGTGGGGTGGCATCCCGACCACCATGAGGACCCGTTGACGACTCCGGCCGAGGCAGTGGACAGACCCGACGAGCACCAGGCCGGCCCGGAGGGCAGTCCCGCCGCCCTGGCCGGCGGCCTCGTCCGCCTGGCCCGGCCCCGCCAGTGGATCAAGAACCTCCTGGTCTTCGTGGCCCCGGGGGCGGCCGGGGTCCTGCTCCACGCCACCGTGCTGTGGCACGCGGCTGCCGCCTTCGGCATCTTCTGCCTGGCCGCGTCGGGCACCTACTACCTGAACGACGGACTCGACGCCGAGGCCGACCGGCGCCACCCGACCAAGCGGCACCGCCCGGTGGCGGCCGGCATCGTCCCGGTGCCCCTCGCCCTGACCCTGGGCGTGGTCATGCTGGTGGCTTCGATCGGGCTCGGGGCGCGGCTGGCCGGCTGGCACCTGGCCGCGGTCATGGGCGCCTACGTGGCCATCCAGCTCGCCTACTCGTTCGGCCTCAAGAACGAGGCCATCCTCGACCTGGCCTGCGTCAGCGCCGGGTTCATCCTGCGGGCCGTGGCCGGCGGCGTGGCCACGTCGGTCCCGCTCTCCAACTGGTTCCTCATCGTGGTCTCCTTCGGCTCGCTCCTGGTCGTGACGGGCAAGCGCTCAGGGGAGAAGCAGCTCCTCAGCGACAACGACACCGACCACGCCGAGGTCCGCCAGACCCTCGGCCTCTACACGCCGTCGTTCCTGCGGACCGTCCGGACCCTGTCGGCCGCGGTCACGGTCAGCGCCTACTGCCTGTGGGCCTTCGAACGGGCCCGTCAGGTCCACCCGGGACACGACCCCATCTGGTTCCAGCTCACGATCATCCCCTTCGTGATCGCCCTGCTGCACGTGCTTCGGTTGCTCGACCAGGGCGCCGGCGCCGCCCCCGAGGAGCTCGCCCTCCACGACCACCGCCTGCAGATCTACGGCGTCTGCTGGGTGGCCCTGTTCGCCATCGGGGCGTACGCCGGATGAGCACGCCCCGCACCAGCCGTGAGCTGCTGACGGGGTGGGGCCGCACGGCGGCCACGGCCGCCGACGTCGTCCACGCCGTGCACCCCGACGTGGTCGACGCGGCCATGTCCACCGCCGTCGCCGCCGCCACCGACGGCCCGACCGACCGGGGCCTGGTGGCCCGGGGCATGGGCCGCAGCTACGGCGACGCCGCCCAGAACGCCGGCGGCACCGTGCTGGACGCCACCTGGCTCGACGCCGTCCACGCCGTCGACCTCGAGGCGGGCCTCGTGACCGTCGGCGCCGGGGTGAGCCTCGAGACGCTGATGGAGCGGTTCGTGCCGCTCGGCTGGTTCGTACCGGTCACCCCCGGCACCCGCCTGGTGACGGTGGGCGGGGCCATCGCCGCCGACATCCACGGCAAGAACCACCACGTGGACGGCAGCTTCTGCTCCCACGTCACCTCCATGACGCTGGTCACGCCCACCGGCACCCACACGGTCACGCCGACCTCCGACCCCGACCTGTTCTGGGCCACGGCGGGCGGCATGGGCCTCACCGGCGTCGTCACCGAGGCCACCATCCGGATGATCCCGGTCGAGAGCAGCTACCTGCTGGTCGACACGGAGCGGGCCGTGGACCTCGACGACATCATGGCCAAGATGCAGGCGGGCGACGACGACTACCGCTACTCGGTGGCCTGGATCGACTGTCAGTCGGGCGGCAGCAACCTCGGCCGGTCGGTGCTCACCCGGGGGGACCACGCCCGGGCCGCCGACCTCCCGGCCAACCTGGCCCGCCCCGACAGGGTGCGCCGGTTCGTGCCGCGCACGCTGGGCCGCATCCCGCTCACCCCGCCGAGCGGCCTGCTCAACCCGCTGAGCGTGGGCGCCATCAACGAGTTCTGGTACCGCAAGGCGCCCCGCGAGCCCCAGCTGGCCGCGCCCCACCACATGACCGGGTTCTTCCACCCGCTCGACGCCATCGGCGAGTGGAACCGCTTCTACGGCCGCCGCGGGTTCCTCCAGTACCAGTTCGTGGTGCCCGACGCCGGGGGCGAGGTCGTGCGCCAGGTCATCGAGCGCCTCACCCGGGTCAAGCTGGCCGCCTTCGTCAACGTCCTGAAGCGGTTCGGTCCGGGCGACCCGGGTCCGCTGTCCTTCCCCATGCCCGGCTGGACGCTCGCCCTGGACCTGCTGGTCGGGAGCGAGGAGCTGGGCCCGCTGCTCGACGGGTTCGACGAGCTCGTCCTGGCCGCCGGCGGCCGCCTCTATCTGGCCAAGGACTCCCGGCTGGCGCCGGACACCTTCCGGGCCATGTACCCCCGGGTCGACGACTTCCTCGAGGTCAAGCGCAAGGTCGACCCCGAGGGGGTGCTGCGCTCCGACCTGGGCCGGCGCCTCGGCCTGTGCGACGACGCCGACCCGCACACCCGCGGCTGACCCGGCCACCCAACCGACCAGAACCACCACGGAGGACGGACCACCATGATCGACGCCACCGGGCGCCCCCAGTCAGTGCTCGTGCTCGGAGGGGCCTCCGAGATCGCCCAGGCCGTCGTGGCCGGGCTGGTGCCCCGGCGGTGCCGCACCGTCATCCTGGCCGGCCGGCCCAGCGGCCGGCTCGACGAGGCCGCCGACGCCGCCCGGTCAGCGGGTGCGGACGTGGTCGAGACCGTGGCCTTCGACACCACCGACCTGAAGGGGGCGCCGGCGGCCGTGTCCGGCGTCTTCGAGCGGTTCGGCGACGTCGACCTCGTGCTGGCGGCCGCCGGCGCCCTCGGCGACCAGGCCGAGCTGGAGGCCGACCCGCTGGCTGCGGCCGAGCTCATCACCACCAACTTCACCGGCCTGGCCGCCGCCCTGCTGGCCGCCGCCGCCTGCATGCGGGCCCAGGGCCACGGCCGCATCGTGGTCATCTCCTCGGTGGCCGGCGAGCGGGCCCGCAAGGCCAACTTCGTGTACGGCTCGACCAAGTCGGGGCTCGACGCCTTCGCCCAGGGGCTGGGCGACTCGCTGGTCGGGTCGGGCGTGGGGGTGACCATCGTGCGCCCGGGCTTCGTGGTCGGCCGGATGACCGAGGGCATGGACCCGGCCCCCTTCGCCACCACGCCGGAGGCGGTGGCCGAGGCCGTGGTGCGGGGCATCGGGTCGGGCGCCGAGGTGGTCTACGCCCCGCCGGTGCTGCGCTGGGTCTTCGCGGTGATGCGCCAGCTGCCGCGGGCCGTGTGGCGCCACATGCCCGGCTGAGCGTCCGGCGGGACGGACTCAGTCGGTCAGGGTGGAGGCGTAGTCCGGCACGTAGGTGTAGAGGTCGCGGGGCGGGCGGCGGTAGCCGTCGTCCTTCACCCGCTTGGGCAGGCGGAGGCGGGCCTCGTCGACCTGGCTGTAGGGCACCCGGGTCAGCAGGTGGGCGATGCAGTTGATGCGGGCCGCCCGCTTGTCCTCGGCGTCGACCACGTACCAGGGCGATTCCGGGGTGTCGGTGTGGAGGAACATGGCGTCCTTGGCCCGGGAGTAGTCCGACCATCGCTGCCGGGCCTCGAGGTCGACCGGGCTGAGCTTCCACCGGCGCAGCGGGTCGTCGAGCCGGGACTGGAACCGGCGCTCCTGCTCGGCGTCACTGACCGAGAACCAGTACTTGACCAGGATGATGCCGTCCTCGATGAGCTGGTGCTCGAACACCGGGCACTGCCGGAGGAAGCGGTGGTACTCGTCCGAGTCGCAGAAGCCCATCACGTGCTCGACCCCGGCCCGGTTGTACCAGCTGCGGTCGAAGAGGGTGATCTCGCCGCCGGCCGGCAGCTCGGCCACGTACCGCTGGAAGTACCACTGGCTGCGCTCGCGCTCGGTGGGCGCCGGCAGCGCCACCGTGCGGCAGACCCGGGGCGGCAGGTACTCGCTGATCCGCTTGATGACGCCGCCCTTGCCGGCTGCGTCCCGACCCTCGAAGACCACCACCACCCGGGCCCCCGACTCCTTGACCCACTCGGTCATGGTGGTGAGCTCGGCCTGGAGGCGGAGGAGCTCGGCCTCGTAGCGGCGCTTACTGATGGTCCGACCCACGGCCCTCTCCCCTCCGGCCCGGGGCGGGCGTGCCGTGCGCACGGGACCCGGGTCCGTGACGGTCGAAGCTAGTTCCCCCGGAAGTGGGACGTGGCCGCCGGGACCGAGTACGGCCGCACCGACATGGTGAAGAAGTCACGGGACAGCGGGTAGAAGTACCGGCTCGGGTACGTGGCCTGGTCGTAGGTGAGCTTGACGCCGTTGGCCGCGGTGGCCGGTACCCCGGGGTTGACGTCGAAGTGGGTGAAGTTCACCCAGGCGGTGTTGATGTCGAGCTCCATGGCCCGCACCGCCCCGGCCCGGGCCAGCACGTTGGCCAGGTCCACGATCGAGAGGTCGTTGCCCGCCGCGTAGACCAGGGCGCCGTCGGCGGTCACGCCGATGCCGGACCGCCACACCTGGACCTTGCCGCCGAGGGTGGCGCCCCAGCGGATGTTGTCGTTCTGGTTGAGGCCGGGCACCGGTGCGCCGTTGTTGACGATGAGGTCGAGGTTCTGGCGCACGGCCACCGTGTTCGGCTGCATGGTCACGTCGGTGCCCCAGGCGCCGATGTTGATGTTGCCCGAGGAGTCGATGACGGCCGAGGCGGCGCCGTTCACCAGCGGCACGGCGGTCACGCCGTCGAGGTAGAAGCCGCCCTGGGCGTCCTGCATGCGGAAGCCGGAGTTGAAGGCGGCGCTCAGGGTGGTGGCCGCCTCGGCGGAGATGGGCGCCATGTTGGTGAACGTCTGGCCCGTGCCCGGAATGGTCGTCCCGGCGTACAGCTTGGCGCTCAGCAGTTTGGTGTCCATCCATGCGACACCCGTCACCAGGCTGGTGTAGACGGCGTTGGGCCGGAGGTAGGCGGCGTACATGGTCGGCACGCCGTCGACGCTGCGGCCGATGGCGTGCCACTGGCCCTCGCCGGCGGTCGGGGGCGAGACGAAGGGCACGATGGCGGCCGGCGCCGCCAGGTGGGCCGGCCCGCTGGCCACCGGCGTGGTCGACGACGAGGAGGCCGTCGGCTTGGGGATGGCCCCGGCCACCGGCTTGCCGCCCTTGGGCGGTGCGTGCCACGTGTACCAGGTGTTCTCGGCCCAGGTCACGATCCCCCCGCCACCGTGGTCACGCACCCACTCGGTCAGCCGGCTGCCCGGGGTCGGGCCGAGGGCGGGGTTGGTGGCGGCCTGGCCCATGGAGGCCCAGATCGGCGACAGCAGGATCATGACGATCACGAAGATGGTGGTCTTGGGGTGCCGTCCCACCGGCGTCGGACGCTCCCGGATCCGCTGCTTGCGCAGCGCCCTGCGTTCACGCCGGGACGGCTTGGAGACGGCGTGGGCCCGACGGGGCGGGTCCGTGGGTGGGCGCCGCGGCATGGACTCGACCACCGGCAGGCCGGAGGCACCGACGATCGGATCGTCCTGGTCGTAGACAGTGGGGCCTGGCACGGTGCTCCGGAAACCTCGTTCCTTCTCGATCGGTGCGCACGGACGCGGCACGACGGCGTGCGACGGGGGGGCAGGGGCGCAGCCCCCAGTGTCCCACCTCCTGCGGAACCGTACGAGTCAAGCGGCCACGACCTGGACCGATGCCGTCGACAACGCCCGGTGCACGACCAGGGTACGGGACCATCCTGACGCCTGCATGACGGTGCCGACGCCGTCGGGTGACGGGTCCCACGCGGCCCCGGCCCCGCGTCCCGGCACCGGGTCGCGACCCGTAGGCTCGGGCGATGGACCGAGAGGAGGACCGGACATGAGTGGATGCGGAGCCGCCGACGCCAGGAAGCTCGACCAGTGCGAGTGCGACCTGCCCCCGGGCCACCCCGCGCCCCACCGCTGCAACGACTGCGGACGGTCCTGGTACGAGCCCGTGGCCGAGGCCGCCGGCTCGTCACCCTCGACCCGCTGACCGGGGTCGTTCCGGCCCGCTGACCGGGGTCGTTCAGGCCCGCTTGAGCGGGGCCATGCGCAGCAGCAGCTTCTTCCGTCCCACCGACAGGAAGATCACCTCGGCCTCGGCGTCGTCGCCCTCGCCCCCGGTCGACACCACCCGGCCCTCGCCCCAGGTGCCGTGCACCACGACGTCGCCCGTCTCGAGGCCCAGTTGCTCGGCACCGGTGGAGGCCGGCGCCCGGCGGCGGCGGCCGGTCGCGTCGAAGGCGCCCTCCTGGGGTGACACGCCGCTGCCGAACACCGACCGGCCCGGCGTGCCCGAGCGGCCCTCGGCCGACGGACGGCGGCCGAAGTCGCCCACGCCCCCCGACGAGCCCGACGATCCCCAGCCGCGTTCGACCGCCACGTCGCGCACCAGCTCACCGGGGATCTCGTTGAGGAACCGGGAAGGCAGGCTCGGGCCGCCCCGGCCGTAGATCATCCGGCTCCAGGCGTGGGAGATGTAGAGGTGCCGCTCCGCCCGGGTGATGCCCACGTAGCAGAGCCGCCGCTCCTCCTCGAGCTCCACCGGGTCGCCCAGCGACCGCATGTGGGGGAAGATGCCGTCCTCCATCCCGACCAGGAAGACGGCCGGGAACTCGAGCCCCTTGGCGATGTGCATGGTCATGAGCGAGACCTTGGTGCCGTCGCCGCCGAGCTCGTCGGAGTCGGCCACCAGGGCCGTCGCCTCCAGGAACTCGGCCACGGTCCGGTACTCGGACACGCGGCCCAGCAGGGTGTCGACGTTCTCCACCCGGACCAGCGCGTCGGGCGTGCCCTCGGACAGCAGCTCGCTGCGGTACCCGGTGCGCTCGACCACGGCCACGGCGATGTCGCCGGGGTCGAGCGGGCCCTGCCCGTCGTCGCCGTCCGCCGTCGTGACGGCCTCCTCGGGCAGCCCCGGCGCCAGGGCGTCGCCGTTGGCGTCCACCGTGTCGGGCGTGGCCATCCGGCCGCGGAGGTCATCGAGCAGCCAGGCCAGGTCCTCCAGCGCCTTGCCCGCCTTGCCGCCCACACCGGCCGCCCCGGCGTCGGCCACCGCGTCGCCGAAGGAGACGCCCTGGCCGGCGGCGTAGCCGGCCAGCTTGGCCACCGACGTGTCCCCCACCCCCCGCTTGGGCACGTTGACGATGCGCCGCCAGCTGATCTCGTCGTCCGGGTTGACCAGCACCCGTAGGTAGGCGACGACGTCCTTGATCTCCTTGCGGTCGTAGAACTTGGTCCCGCCGACCACCTTGTAGGGGATGCCGCCCCGGGCCATGCCCTCCTCGAGCGCCGCGCTCTGGGCGTTGGTCCGGTAGAAGACGGCCACGTCGCCCCAGCGCAGGCCCTGGTCACTGCGGAGGCGCACGATCTCGTGGGCCACCCACTCGGCCTCGTCGTGCTCGTCCTCGGCCCGGTAGCGGACGATCTGGTCGCCCGCGCCCTGATCGGTCCAGAGCGACTTGGGCTTGCGGGAGACGTTGTTGGTGATGACGGCGTTGGCGGCGTCGAGGATCGTCTGGGTGGAGCGGAAGTTCTGGTCGAGGGTGATGGTGGTCGCGTCGGGGAAGGCCTGCTCGAACTCGAGGATGTTGGAGATGTCGGCGCCGCGGAACCGGTACACCGACTGGTCGCTGTCGCCCACCACCACGATGTTGCGGTGACTGCCGGCCAGCTGCACGGCCAGGGCGTTCTGGACGGCGTTGGTGTCCTGGTACTCGTCGATCAGG
>Ga0265327_10002577_pt1 | contig 18761 bp, 17 predicted proteins | sample 41621metaG_FD_202089 | JGI IMG/M metagenome (GOLD analysis project Ga0265327, IMG submission 202089) | Rhizosphere microbial communities from Carex aquatilis grown in University of Washington, Seatle, WA, United States - 4-16-21 metaG | ecosystem: Host-associated > Plants > Roots > Rhizosphere...
TGGGGAGCTTGGCGATTTTGTCTATTAGTTTTGTGGACATGGCGTTTCTCTAGGGTAGGTTCAATGGGTGCCGAGGGCGGGAACGGCCCGCTCATGCTTCAAACACCCGAGGGTTAAAGCCTTCGTGTCGGTTGGGCGTGAATTTGGCGGAAAAGTTCAGCGCGAATTTTGCGTTACGGACGCTTAAATGTATAGATTGCGTTGTAGCGGGTTTTGTGAAGGCGGCGCCGCTATAATAGTGGTTTTGCCAGCCAGCCTCCCATGTCCGAACTGCTCAACGAGTTGAACCGACGGCGCACCTTCGCCATCATCTCCCACCCCGACGCGGGCAAGACCACCCTCACGGAAAAACTGCTGCTGTTCGGCGGCGCGATCCAGTTGGCGGGCTCGGTGAAAAGCCGCAAAGCCGCCCGCCACGCCACCTCCGACTGGATGGAGATGGAAAAGCAGCGCGGCATCTCGGTCACCACCTCGGTGATGCAGTTTGAGCACAAGGACTGCATCCTCAACCTGCTCGATACGCCCGGCCACGAGGATTTTTCCGAGGACACCTACCGCACGCTGACCGCCGTGGATTCGGCTTTGATGGTGATCGACAGCGCCAAGGGCGTCGAAGACCGCACCATCAAGCTGATGGAAGTTTGCCGGCTGCGCGACACGCCGATTTTAACCTTCATCAACAAGCTGGACCGCGAGGGCCGCGAGCCCATCGAATTGTTGGACGAGGTCGAAAGCGTGCTGGGCATCCAGTGCGCGCCGATGACCTGGCCCATCGGCATGGGCAAGCGCTTCAAAGGCGTCTACAACCTGATCGAGGATTCGGTGCATTTGTTCAGTGCCTCGCATGGCGAGAAAATCGTCAAAGGCGAGGTCATCGAGGGCCTGCACAACCCCAAGCTGGACGAGGTGCTGGGGGACATCGCCGAAGAACTGCGCATGGAGATCGAGCTGGTCAAGGGCGCAAGCCATGCGTTCAACCTGGAGGCGTATTTGGCCGGCCGACTGACGCCGGTGTTTTTCGGCTCGGCGATCAACAATTTCGGCGTGTTGGAACTGCTCGACGCCTTCGCCGATTTCGCTCCCCGGCCCAAGCCCCGCCAGGCGCAGGAGCGCCTGGTCGAGTCTATCGACGAGCGTTTCACCGGCTTTGTGTTCAAGATCCAGGCGAACATGGACCCGGCCCACCGCGACCGCATCGCCTTCCTGCGCATCTGCTCGGGCAAGTACGACAAGGGCATGAAGATGTTCCATGTGCGCACCGGCAAACAGGTGCAAATCGCCAACGCCATCACCTTCCAGGCCGACAGCCGCAAAAATGTGGAGGAGGCTTACGCCGGCGACATCATCGGCCTGCACAACCACGGCACGATCCAGGTGGGCGACACCTTCAGCCAGGGCGAGAGCTTGAAATATGAAGGGGTGCCTTATTTCGCGCCGGAACTGTTCCGCCGCGTGGTGCTAAAAGATCCGCTGCGCGCCAAGGCCTTGCAGAAAGGCTTGCAGCAATTGACCGAGGAGGGCGCGACGCAGTTGTTCAAACCGCTGAAAAACAATGACTTGATCCTAGGCGCGGTGGGCATCCTTCAGTTCGACGTGACCGCTTTCCGCTTAAAAGGCGAATACAACGTCGAATGCGTCTACGACAATGTCTCCGTCTCCACGGCGCGCTGGGTAAGCTGCGCCGACGCCAAGAAGTTGGAGGAGTTCAAACGCAAGGCGTTTGACAACCTAGCCGAAGACGGCAGCGGCTATTTGGTTTATCTGGCCAGCAGCCGGGTCAACCTGTCTTTGACCATGGAACGCTGGCCGGACATCCGCTTTAGCGCGACGCGGGAATTGTAAGAGAGGCCGCCATGAACGATCTTATCGAACGGGAACGCCTTAGATTGATGGACGCCTACCGCGAGGCCGCCGCCTTGGAGCAAGCGGTCATCAAGCTGCTGGCGGTCAATTGGAGCGCCTTGGGCCGAACCCAGATCGCCTCCGCCTTGCGCAAAGTCGTGGGTGCCGCGACCGTGAAAGACATCGATTATGGCGGTCTGCAAAAGCTCAAGCTGGTGCATATTGACAAGGCTTCGAGCGGCCAGCAGTTCCGCTGCAACCCGCTGATCATCGAATTGGTGGCGCGGGATCTGGTGCTCGAAGGCACGTTCAATGTTTACGTCGACTTGGCCCATCTGGCCGCGCCCTTGCAAAAAAGCTATTTGCGCGAAAGCCTGGACGAATTTGTGTTCCGCAACGAGGAGGAGTTGATCCGCGAAGTGCGCCTGGGGATGTATTGGCGCGACGAGGCGTATATTGCCGGCTTGTTTCGCATGCTGGAAAGGCACCGCTACGCTTACCTGGCCATCACCCAGCAGAATTGGATCGAGCCTTCGCCGATTTACGCGATGGTCTGCGCCAACCCCTTCGACGCCGAATGGTTCCAGGGGCTGCCGGTCGGGATACGCAAGAAGGCGCTGCCGGCCGCCTTGTCCTTGCTGGCGGTGGACTGGTTCTGCGACGAACAGGCGCTGGATCTGCTGCGGAGGGGCTTGAGAACCGCCGAGTCCTCGCCGGAATGGCGGCTGGTGTCGGCTATGCTGGCGATTTATCGCGGCGACTTGCGGGCCGCCGAAGACGCCTTGCCACGCGAAGCCTGCGCGCCGATGGAGACCGCCCTGCGCGGCTTGCTGGGCTTTTTGCGTGGCGACCTGGACACGGCGATCAAACTTTTGCGTGAGGCTTTAAGCCAGTTGCGCCGTGACGTGGGTAATAAAAAAGCTTTTTTCCCAGGGCCGCTGGGCTTGTTTTTCGTGCTGGCCTTGCACCAGCGCAATGCCGCCGGCGACATGGAGGAGGCGAACAAGCTGATTAACTGCGTAGACGAGGCGGATGTTTTTGCGCTGGCTTATCAGTTCCTAGGCCATGCCGCGTTCCTTGAGCGCAACGACAAGCGGCTGCTGGAGCAGTTGCAAGGCATCTTTGACCAAAGCCTGTCCGCCGGCCTGCTGAAGCCTTGGAATTTCTGGATGGGCATGTTGGTGCTCTATCGCTACCAGGCCACCGCCGCGCTGGCGAAATATTTGCCTTTGCTGGAGCGCTGCCGGGATCGCGCGCAATCGGCCGGCTTCGCTTGGCTGGCGGCGGAGATGTCGGGCTTGATCGTTGGCGTGGCACCGGCACAGGCCGGTGCGGGCAAGCAGGCGGCGGCTTTTGAAGCGAGTTGGGGAGCCAGGCTCCTGGTCAACCGCACCCCTCGCGAAGAGCCTTGGGAGCGGGCGCTCAAAGCCATCGCCAACACCGTGGCCAAGCCTAGGACGGCGAAAGAAAGCAAAGAAAAGGCTGCCGGCGAGACGCGCCTGGCTTGGCTGGTGTTCGCTTACAGCTATGCGCCGACCGGTTATGGCATCGAAATTCGAGAACAAAGCCGCAACATCCGGGGCACTTGGAATAAAGGCAAGGCGGTTTCCGCCAAGCGGCTGCGCGAAAACGCCGGCGACATCAGCGGCATGTCCGAGCAGGACGTCCGCGTCGCCAGCCACATCAGCGTAGACCGCTACAGCACCGCGCATTACCTCGCCGACAAGGGCTGGCTGGCTTTGGTCGGGCATCCCCATGTGTTCTGGAAGGACAACGGGGCGCCTTTGGAACTGGCCGCTGCCGAGCCCGAACTGCGAGTCAAGAAAAAAGCCAAAACCGGCCAGGTGCGCATCGAGTTCTGGCCCTCCTTCAATGCGGAGCAAAAAGTCGCCGTCGCCCCGGACGGCTTCACCCGGCTGCGCGTCATTGAACTCAAGCCGGAGCACCACCGCCTCGCCGACATCATCGGCGACGGCCTGGAGGCGCCTTTGGCCGCGCAGGAGCGCATTCTCGCCAGCTTGAGCGCAGTGTCTTCCTTGGTGACAATCCATTCCGACATCGGCGGGGCCGAACTGGCCGCCGCCGAGACCGTCGAGGCCGACCCGCGCCCGCGCGTGCAGTTGATCCCGGAAGGCGAAGGGCTGCGCGTCGCCTTGCTGGTGCGTCCGTTCGGCGAGCAAGGCGCGTATTGCGCCCCCGGCGCGGGCGGCGCCGGGCTGATTGCCGAAATCGGCGGCAAGCGCCTGCAAACCCAGCGCGACCTCAAGCTAGAGCGCCAGCAGGCCAATGAAATCCTCAATTTATGCCCTGGCCTAGGCGTCCTGGCGGAAGAAACCCAAGAATGGCAATGGCTGGCCGCCGACGCCGAAACCAGCTTGGAGGTGCTGCTGGAATTGCATGAACTGGCCGACAAGGCGCTGGTGGAATGGCCCCAGGGCGAAAAATTCAAGCTGCTGGGGCAGGCGGGCCTGGGCCGGTTCAGCCTCAAGCTCCAGCAGCAGCGCGACTGGTTCAGCGTCAGCGGCGAGTTGAAGCTGGACAATGGCGAGGTCGTCAACATGCAGCGCCTGCTGGAATTGACGGCGGGTTCGCACAGCAAATTCATCCGCCTCGACGAAAACCGCTTCCTCGCCTTGACCGACGCCTTCCGCAAGCGTCTGGACGATTTGCGCACATTTTCCGAAAAGCACGGCAAGGAGCAGCGCCTCAACGCCTTGGCCTTGCCGGTGATGGAGGAAATCGCCGGGGAAGTCGGCAATTTCCAAGGCGACGCCGCCTGGCGCAAACAAATTGACCGTCTAAGACTAGCCGAGCAATTCCAGCCTAGGCTGCCTTCCACGTTGCAGGCGGAGCTGCGCGACTACCAGCGCGAAGGCTTCGAGTGGTTGTCGCGCCTGGCGGCCTGGGGCGTGGGCGCCTGCCTGGCCGACGACATGGGCCTGGGCAAGACCCTGCAAGCCATTGCGTTGATCCTGACGCGCGCCGGCGATGGGCCGAGCCTGGTGGTCGCGCCCACGTCGGTCTGCTTCAACTGGCAGAACGAGCTGCTGCGCTTCGCGCCCACCCTCAATGTGCGTTTTCTCGGCAGCAGCGACCGGCAGCAAACCGTCGATAGCCTAAAGCCCTGGGATATGCTCATTTGCAGTTATGGCCTGCTCCAGCAAGAAAGCGTCGGCGAGCTGCTGGCCGGGGTCAAATTCCGCACGATTGTATTGGACGAAGCGCAGGCCATCAAAAACCCCGCGACCAAGCGCTCGCAGCAGGCCATGGCCTTGCAAGGCGAATTCAAACTCATCACCACCGGCACGCCGGTGGAAAACCACCTGGGCGAATTGTGGAACCTGCTACGCTTCGCCAATCCGGGCTTGTTGGGCTCCTTGGAAAGCTTCAACCGCCGTTTCGCCGGCCCCATCGAGCGCAATCAAGACCGCGAGGCCAAGCACCGGCTGAAACGGCTGATCCAGCCCTTCATCCTGCGCCGCACTAAATCGCAAGTGTTGAACGAACTGCCGCCGCGCACTGAAATCGAATTGCAAGTGGAGTTGAGTGAAAAAGAAGCCACCTTCTACGAAGCCTTGCGCCGTAAACTGATGGACGAACTCGCCGCCGGCGCAGGCCCCATTGAAGACAAGCGCTTCCAAGTCCTCGCCGCCATCACCAAGCTGCGCCGGGCCTGTTGCAACCCGCAACTGGTCGCCCCGGATCTGGGGCTGGCCAGCAGCAAGCTGGAGCTGTTCGGCGAAGTGCTGGAAGAATTGCTAGACAACCGCCACAAAGCCCTGGTGTTCAGCCAGTTCGTCGACCACCTCAGCATCATCCGCGCCCATTTGGACGGAAAAGGCATCAGTTACCAATACCTCGACGGCCAAACCCCGGCGGCGGAGCGCAAAAAGCGGGTGGAAGCCTTCCAGGAAGGCGTGGGCGATGTGTTCTTGATTAGCCTCAAGGCCGGCGGCGTCGGCCTCAACCTGACAGCGGCGGACTATGTCATCCATATGGATCCGTGGTGGAACCCGGCGGTCGAAGACCAGGCTTCCGACCGCGCGCACCGCATCGGCCAGCAACGCCCGGTGACGGTGTATCGCCTGGTGACCAAAGGCACGATTGAGGAGCAAATCGTTTCGCTGCACCGGCAAAAGCGCGACCTTGCCGATAGCCTGTTGGAAGGCGGCGAAATCAGCGGCAAAATCGGCGCTGAGGATTTATTGCAGTTGATGCGGGAAGGATGACTTTTAAGCGGCGGTGCGGGCGTTCAAGCGTCAGCCAGGGCCTGCACCCCAAAGAATCATCATTGTCTGGAACAGAACATGAGCGAAAGCGAACCTCAGCGCATCCTGATCGTTGAAGACGAGCCGATCAATCTTCTCATCATTCTCGAAACCCTAGGCGATTATGGGTTCGACCTGGCGACTGCGCAAAATGGCGAGGAGGCGTTGCGCAAGGTGCGGGAGGAATGCCCCGACCTGATCCTGCTGGATGTTGTGATGCCCGGGCAGGACGGCTTTGCCGTCTGCGCGCGGCTTAAATCCGACCCCGCCACCCGCGACATTCCGATCATCTTTCTCACTGGACTCACCGACACGGAGCAAAAGCTTAAGGCGTTCCAGCTCGGTGGCGTCGATTACATCACTAAGCCTTTCGCGTCCCGTGAAGTGCTGGCGAGGGTCGTCCTGCACCTTGACCAGCACCGCTTGTACCAGCGCCTGCAGCAGCGTCTGGAAGCCTATGAGCGGGCCGGCCTCGCGGTGCCGGACAACACCCAACCGGCCGCCGAGCACGCCCGTTCGCTGGCGAAAGTCAGCCAGTACCTGCGCGAAAACCTAGCCTCAACCCCCAACTTGGATGAATTGGCCCGGATCGCCGCGACCAACCGCACCAGCCTCAACCAGGATTTCCAACGGCTTTATTGCATGAGCGTGTTCGACTGGCTAAGGGAGCAGCGGCTATTGCGGGCCGCTGTGCTACTGAAAACGACCGAGCGCACGATTCTAGATATCGCTCAAAGTGTCGGCTACACCAGCCACGCCGGTTTCACCGCCGCTTTCGGCCAGCGCTTCGACGTCTCGCCCAGGGAATATCGCGCCTCCCATGCCGCTTGACGTCTCGGCATCAGAAAAATTTCCGCACGCTGAAATTTTATTTTCGCGCCATGAAGCCATCCCCTCGTTGAAACGCTACTATTTATAGTGCAACATGTTCGATAAGAGCTTGAATCAAAAAAATTTTTTTATCACGCCGACGGTGGGGGACACAGAAAATATGCTTCTCGTGCTAGGCATCACGATGCTGTCCGGGATATGCTGTTGGGGCTGCTATGCCTGGTTTCGGAAACCATCCTATGAAGAGCTAATCCTGCGGCGAGAACGCTTGGATTACGCGGTGACGCTTTGGCGCTATCCCGAGGGCGGCTATGTGCCGCAACACAAGCGCTTGCACCTGATGCGGGAATTTAGGCGCGTTTGCCGAAAACTCGACCAGCATAGCGCATAGCGGCCAATAATAGCATTTGATGGTTTCGTGTTTAACCCGCGCCGGGTGCTCTTCGGTACACCACCGCACCCGGCGAGGGCAGTCAGACCAGATTAAGGTGATTGCCATGATGCAGCGTATAACTGAAGCTTTTCACCGTTATTTCAGGTTAGTCGAGCCGTCCACGCCCGAGCTGATGAAGCAGGTCTACGCGCTCCGTTATCATGTTTATTGCCTGGAAACCCGGTTTGAAGCGCCGGAGAAATTTCCAGACGAACTGGAGAAAGACCAGTACGACGAGCAGGCGGTGCATTCTCTCATCCAGCATCGGGAAACCGGCCTGTACGCGGCGACGACTAGGCTAATATTGGCAGATCCGGAGAAAATAGAGCGGCCTTTTCCTATCGAGCTGCACAGCCGGATTGACCAGCCGGACAAGTTGCAAGCCATTCCAAGACAACACCTTGGCGAAGTGTCCCGCTTCTGCGTATCACGGGATTTCAAGCGCCGGGCCGACGAGCCCGGAACGCTGGCCGGTCTTCCTTCGGATATCGGTCAGCACTGTTGGAATGATGACGAGCGGCGCAGCTTCCCGGTTATCACGCTGGCCTTGGTCGCTTGCCTGGTTCGCATGACCGTGGAACATGGCGTCACGCACTGGTACGCGGTGATGGAGCCATCGTTAATTCGCTACCTCAACAAACTGGGCATGCATTTCACACCGATTGGCCCGATTTCGGATTATCACGGCCAGCGCATCCCCTGCATCATCAAAGTCCAAGATCTGATCGACGGCGTCAACGAAAAAGACCAGCAAGAATGGGAATTAATCACCGACGGCGGCCGCTTCGCAAAAGTCGGATAGGCCCGCGCCCCACAGCGCCGGATCGGATTAGGCACGCTCTTATCGCGACAAGCTAACGGTTCCGTTTGGTTGCCAAACTCGCGCGGCCAACGCCCCCGCGCTATCGGGCGGCCAAAAACCTTGCCCCTTCAAGCCATGCGCGGCGCCGCCAGTCTTCATTTCTTTTGCAGGCGCAATGAATTCAACACCACAGAAACCGAACTCATCGCCATCGCCGCCGAGGCGATCATCGGGTTGAGCTTGCCGAGCGCGGCCACCGGGATGGCGATGGTGTTGTAGCCGAAAGCCCAGAACAGGTTCTGGCGGATCACGCGGATCGTGAAGCTGCTGAGTTCCATGGCTTCGGCGGCTTTGCTGATGTCGCCGTTGACCAGCGTGAGGTCGGCGGTTTGCATCGCCACGTCGGCGCCGCCGCCGATGGCGAGGCTGACATCGGCGGCGGCCAGTGCCGGGGCGTCGTTGATGCCGTCGCCGATCATGCCGACTTTCTCGCCTCGCGCTTGCAAGTCGCGGATGATGGCAAGCTTGTCTTCGGGACGGGCTTGCGCGACCACTTCGTCTATGCCGACCAGCCCTGCGATGTAGTGCGCGGCGGTCGGCACGTCGCCGGTCGCCATCAGGGTTTTGACGCCCATCGCATGCAACTGGGCGATGGCTTGTTTGGCGTTGGGCCGGGCTTTGTCGGCGATGCCGAACACCGCCGCGAGTTGGCCGTCCAGCGCCATATACACCGGTGTTTTGCCCTGCTTGCCCAGGGCTGCGGCGATTTTTTCCGCCGCGCCGGTGGCTATGGACTGTTCTTCCAACCATTGGCGGTTGCCGATAAACAAGGTGCGCCCGGCGATCAGGGCGCGGACGCCCCGGCCCGGCTCGCTCTGGAACGCGGCGGGCTCGTCCAAATCCAGCGCCAAGTCGCGGGCGTGGGCGACGATGGCTTTGCCGAGGAAATGTTCGGAATGCAGTTCCGCCGCGCCGGCCAGCGCCAGCAGTTCGTCGTCGGACAGCTCGGACAGGTTCGCCAGGTCGGTGACTTGCGGCTTGCCTTCGGTGATGGTGCCCGTCTTGTCGAAGACTATCGCCGTCAGCTTGGAGGCCATTTCCAGGCTTTCGCCGTTGCGGATGAAAATGCCGCGCTGGGCGGCCTGGCCGGTGCCGACCATGATCGCGGCCGGCGTCGCCAAGCCCAACGCGCAGGGGCAGGCGATCAGCAGCACGGTGATGGCGGCGGCAAAGGCTTGCGCGGGACTGCCGCCGACCGCCAGCCAGCCGATGAAGGTGGCGGCGGAGATGGCGATCACCACCGGCACGAACACGGAGGAGACTTCATCGACCATTTTTTGGATCGGCAATTTGCCGGCCTGGGCCTGGTCGACCATGCGCACAATGCCCGCCAGTACGGTGTCGGCGCCGATGGCGGTGGCGCGGACGTGCAGCGAGCCGTTGCCATTGATGCAGCCGCCGGTCACGGGCGTTCCGATTTCTTTGACGACTGGCATGGATTCGCCTGTCAGCATGGATTCGTCCACCGTCGATAAGCCGTAGACCACGAGGCCGTCGGTCGGGATGCGCTCGCCGGGGCGCACCAGCAACACATCGCCGACGATGACATCGTCAATCGGCAGGCTGGCAAACTGGCCGTCGCGCAAGACGTTGGCGGTTTGTGGTTGCAGGTCGATCAATTGGCGGATGGCTTCGTGGGCTTGGCCTTTGGCGCGTTCATCCAGCCAGCGTCCGAGCAGAACGAAGGCGACGATGGCGGCGGCGGCTTCAAAATACAAATCCATCTTGCCGCGCAGCAACGACACCACGCTGTAGCCGAAGGCCGCGCCCACGCCCAGGGCGACCAGGGTGTCCATGTTGGCGGATTTTTGCCTGGCCAGCTTAATCGCCTTGTCGAAGAAGGGCTTGCCGCTCCACAGCACCACCGGGGCGGTCAACAGCAATTCCACCGCGCCGACCAGCGGCGTGTGCGTGGCGAACATGCCGATCAAAATAGCCGGGGCACTGAGCAGGCCGGCCCAGAAAAAATGCCTCCAGGCGAAAGCTATGCGCCGGTTTTCGCGCTCCAGTTGCAGCCGCCGCTGTGCCAGGCTGTCCAGCGAATGCACGCGGTAGCCGATGCCGACCAGTTTGCCGTTCAGCGCCTCACGATCCATCCTGGCCCGCACCGTGGCCGTTTCGGTGGCAAAATTGACTTTGGCGTCCCGCACACGCGGGTCGCGCTTCAGCACCATTTCGATCAGCAGGGCGCAGGAGGCGCAGCTCATGCCTTCGACGGCGAGGTTGAAATCGCGCTCGGGCTGGTCGGCGGCCAGGTCGTCGACGGCCTGGACTTTTTGGAACGGCGCGGCCGTCCCGATATTGCCCAGCACGGCGTCGAGCAGGGCGAATAATTTGGGCTTGGGCAGAATGTTCGGATCGAACCAGACCGCCACCGAGCCCAAGTCGGCGACCAGGCGGATATGGCGGACGGCGGGGTGCTTGCGCAGCAGGATTTCGTACAGATAGGCGCGCTCGGGCTGTTTGCGCAGGCCAGGGGCAAGAATGCGCACCCTCCGCCGGGTTTGATGGATGAGCTGGCAGTGCTGGAGGGGGAGGGTGGCTGATGCCATGGGAGACCTAGTCTTTGGGTTTTTTCGAGCGGACGAGGAGGAAAATCAGGTAGAACGTCGCCATCCATTCGTAACGGTAAGCCCACGGCCGCCGCATCCACTCGGTTAGGATCATGTGCCAATGCAGTTTGATCAGATACAGCACCAGGATGTCGGTCAGGAAGTCGAGGGCGAATTTTTCTTTTTCCGGCGTCAACACGAAAGGCTTGGCCTTGCCGGCGGCGTGGGCGACGATGCCGATGGCGGTGAAGGTTTCTTTAATCTCTTGATATTTGGCCTTCAGCCAGCCGCCTGCGCCGGGCGACGGCTCCTGGTGGACCATGCCGCCACCGCCGGCGCAGCAGGACGGTTCGGCGGCGGGGATTTCCAGGCCCGTCACGATTTTGAACAGGGCGCGGGCCACGGCTTTGAAGTCGGTCACGCCTTCGATGTAGCGGATGGACAATTTCCCCTGGCGCAAGTAGTGGTCTATGCGATAGACGCCTTCGGTTTGTTTCAATCCGTGTTCCAGTTGTCGCGCGACCTGCGGATGGTTGAATGCCTGTGGCACGGCGAAGCGCACATGCCCTTCGGCGCGGTAACGGACGACTATTTGCTTGGCGATGGACATGGCTGGCTTATCCCTTGAAACGTGCCCGACAAAGGACGCGCAATATGCTTAAAGTTTAAGGCTCGGGGCTTTCCGCCACCAGGTCTTCAAGGTTTTCGCGCTGTTGCAGCACGAAATCTTTGCTCTGTTCCGCCGCCCGGTTGGCGGATTCGATGATTTCCTTGCGGTATTTGTGGATCGCATAGCCCACGGCGACGCCGAGGCCAAACAATACTAAAGGATGGCTGACCAGCCTGCCGAGGAATGATTTGCCGGTTTGGGTGCTTGCCGTGGCGACCGCGCCAGTCGCCGCCGCGCCTCTGGCTACGTTGTGGAACGAGACGGCCGCTGCCGGGGCGGCGTGTTGCAGCGCGTGGCCTGCCGCCGCGCCACTGTGCGCCGCATGGGCCGCGTGGGTGCCATGCGCGGCGGCATGGGCTAAGTGTTTGCCAGCTTGAGCCGCGCCGGCGGCTCCGTGTACATGTGCCATGACTTGACCTCTGGATGTATGAAATGGTTAATGTAAGCGCCTATGGAGGAGTTTAGCGCTTATGGGCCGGCTTCGTTGACGGCCAGCTCGGCAGGGTCGGCTAGGATTTCCGACTCATGCAGCATCTGGTAAATGCCGTGGCAGCCTTCGCAGCAGAATTGTTTGCGGCCGTTGACGGTGAACAGGGAGAAATTCGCCGTTTCGACGGGCAAGCCGCACAGATCACAGGCTTTGAACGTATTGTCATTCATGGTGTATCGTTCAATCAGTGGAGGTTTTATGTGTGTAGAGGCTTGAACGAGCCGCTTGTCTACCAGGTCGCGGGCAGCGATTCCAAGCCTCTGACGGTAAATGTCGGCTTCCATTGTAGACCATGCGCGGCAATGTCGATGTGCAAGTTCGGCAGGCGGCGGAACAGCGTTGCCAATGCGGTTTCCAACTCGATGCGCGCCAGCCTCGCGCCTAGGCAGTAGTGGGTGCCGCCGCCGAAGGACAGCGCTTTGAGCGTGGCCTCGGAACGTCCGATGTCAAAGCGGTCGGGTTCGTCGAAGACGGCCGGATCGCGGTTCGCCGCGCCTAGGGCAAGATAGAGGGTGTCGCCGGCGGCGATGGGCGTGCCGTGCAATTCCACCGGCTCCAAAGCCACGCGGGCGGCGATCTGCACCGAGGTTTCAAAGCGCAGGCATTCTTCCACGGCCCTAGGCAGCAGGTCTGGCGCGGCTTTAAGCCGCGCCAGTTGATCCGGGTGGCGGAACAGCAAAGCCAAAGTGTTGCCCAACAGGTTGGCGGTGGTCTCGTGCCCGGCCATGAATAGCATGACGATGTTGGCGATGATTTCGTCTTCGCTCAAGCGGTCGCCACCTTCTTCGGCGCGCAGCAACAGCGAAACCAGGTCAGCGCCGGGATGTTGCCGCCTTTGCCGGCAAACCTCGCGGAAAAATGTCTCGAAGCGCGTCGCGGCGTCGTTGGCGGCGGCAAGTTCGGCGTCGGTGAGCGGGGCAAGCTCGAAGGTCTTGACCAGCGCCTGGGTTTCGGCTTGGAACGCCAGGCTGTGCGCCAACTCGATATCGAGCATGGCGCAAATCACACGGACTGGCAGCGGATAGTTGAACACCTCCACCAAATCAGCCCGGCCCCGGCCCATCCATTCGTCCACTAAATTTTCCGCGACGTGTTGCGTCAAAGACCGCAAATCATTGGCTTGGCGGACGCTGAACGCCTTGCTGACGAGACCGCGCAGGCGGGTATGCGCGGGCGGGTTCATCAACAGCAAAAAGGCGTTGATGATGCGGAAAGCCGGCTCGCGGCTCATATCCCGCCCGTAACGGCGCGCCAGCACGGCGGGGAAGTCTTTGCCCAGGCGCGGGTCTCTGAGCACCTGGTCGGCGTCGTGGTAGCCGGTCACTAGCCAGGTTTGCGGAGCCAGCGCGTAAACCGGCGCTTGTTCGCGCAATTGGGCGTACAAGGGGTAAGGATCGGCGATAAACGCAGGGGAGCGAAAGTCCGGTTGCATGGGTTACGGTTATAACGTGGCGAGAGCGGGCGGCTGGCCTTAAAGGAAAAGCTCTGAGGCCAGCCGGCCATTGGACGGACAAGGCCGCCCCTCTTTGTACCATGAAGCCGGGTTTTTGCAAATCGCGCCGTGCTGAAAACCAGAGGCCTTGCTCAGTGGCAGGCAAAAGCGGTGGTAGCCGCCTCGGAGCCATTGCTGGAGCGGCCAATGGCTCGGTGCGAGGCTTTCATCAGCGCAATGCGCAGGGCACCGGTGACGCTTGGCCCTATCCCGATGGAAACCGCGAGGGCGGGCACCAGGATCAAAGAGGCGAAGGCCAGGCTGGTGCCCAGCAACAAAGAGCCGGACTGGGGTTGGTTCTGCTGCCCGGTAAGCGCGATTTGCGTGCTGCTCATGATCGACCTCGACGTGGTGGGTTGGCGTAGTTGGAGAAATACGCTATTTACCAATCAAGGTTCGCGCCAATGGCCCAAGCCCATGAAAACCTAGAGGATTGCTGGGAGTGGCGTGGAATGGCAAGCTCTGAGTGCGGCAGGTGGCGCAACGCGCTGTGTGTTATCACACAGTTTTCGCGCTTGGCCCGTACGCAAGAGAGACAGCGCCCGCGCGCCCTTGCGCTGGCATCCTTGGCGCGGAGGCTTTGCCCAGCTCTTGCTTTTAGGCGGCTCAGGCTTGGCTGTCAGGCAATTGACGCAAACCTAAGGATGGGCCGGTGGCCGGTCGGCTGGCTAGGGACTGGAAAATAAGTGCTGTGTAGCATGAATATTGCTGATGTTTAAGGTATAGATTGTGCCAAATATTCTATTGTTATTCTTTTTCAGCAAGCTGCAAAGCCAACAAAGGCCCTTCGGTGAAGACTCACAAGATCCCCGCCCCGCCCAGTTTTTCCAAGCGCTGCCAAGTAGCGGCGAAACGCCTATTGGTTTTTCTGTTCGGCATCGCCGGGCTGGCCCTGCTCGTTTACCTGGACGCGCGCTTGCGCTCACGTTCCGGCCTGCCCGAGTTGGGCGTCGATATGAGCTTAGGGCTGCTGTTCACCGTCGGCTTCCTCACCGGCTTCCATTGCGTGGGCATGTGCGGCGCCTTGGTGCTGGGCTATGCTACGAAGTCCGCCGCCACCGGCAAGCTGCGCTTTGGCGGGCATTTGCTTTACGCGCTCGGCAAGACCTTGTCCTACACGGCCATCGGCGCGTGCTTCGGCCTGGTCGGCTCGATCATCGCGTTCACGCCTGAGGTGCGCGGCCTGGTCGGCATGGCGGCCGGCGTGTTCTTGCTGCTGTTCGGCTTGAGCCTGCTCAATGTTTTTCCTGGGCTGCGCAACTTCCGCATCAAGACGCCGCCGACTTTACTGCGCTTCATCGGCGCGCAGTCACGCCGCTTCGGCCATCCCTTCGTCATCGGCTTGTTGAACGGCTTGATGGTCATTTGCGGCCCTTTGCAGGCCATGTATGTGATGGCGGCGGGCACCGGCAGCGCACTGGAAGGCGGCAAGCTGATGCTGGTTTTTGGGCTGGGGACTTTGCCGGTGATGCTGGGCTTCGGCTTGTTGACCAGTTTGGCCTCGGCCTCCCTCGCTCCGAAAATTATCCGCTTCTCTGGCGCCATCGTGCTGGCCTTGGGGGCGATCATGCTGAACCGGGGCTTGGTGTTGAGCGGGGCGGGTTATGACTTCACCACCGGGCTGGCCTGGGTCGAGACGCAACTGCGCAGCCGGTTCGGCGTGGATCTGGGCGCGGACATGGTGGCGACGATGGGGCCGGGCTATCAGACTGTGGAGATGAACTTTTCCGAGGCCAAGCAGAACCCCAATGTCATTGTGCTGCAAAAAGGGGTGCCGGTGCGGTGGAAAATCCACAACGACCAGACGCAGTCTTGCGTGACCGGCCTGGTGGTGCCCAAGCTGGGCTTGGACGTGCCATTGAAGAAAGGCGAGCAGATCATCGAATTCACCCCCCAGCAGGCGGGGCTGATTCCGTGGTCTTGCTCCATGGGCATGACCACGGGGACGTTCAGGGTCGTGGACGAGGCGGCCAAGCAGGACGGGCAGGACGGGAAGGACTAAAACACCCTGCCGTGCCCGGCCCGGTAAGTTCGCGCCACAGCCAAAAACGCTAGAAAATCGTACAGCGCATGGATGGCAATCGGGGTCAGCAGATTGCGCTCGCCGCCCCAGTCCAGCGCCAGCCCCAAATAGATCCCGGTCAAGCCGGCCAACAGGGCGTACAGTGGCGTAATGCAATGTGCCAACGCAAACAGCAGGTTGCTGGCGGCGATCCCCGCCGCCCAGCCGCCGTGGGATTCCGCGAGCGGTTGCAGCAGACCGCGAAACAACACCTCCTCGGTGAAGCCGGCCAGCATGCCCAGATACAGCAGATGCGTCCAATGGCAGGCGTCCAGGAAGGGGCCGAGCTGCTCGACGAGCAAGCGCTTGATGGCGCGCAAGCCGCCCAAGGGAAAGCGGTAGGACAGCAGGAAGAGCAGATACAGGGGGGCTGTGCCCGCCACGCCCCACAGCAAAGAGGGCAACTCAAGGCGCAGGTCGGCCAAGGGATCCAGGTCAGCCAGCCAGCCGAAAAAATAGGCGGCCAGCACCAGGCTGGCTTCGACATACGTGGCGACTTTCAGGAAAGCCCAACGATTGGCGGGTGGCGGCGAGTTGAACATGGCGGGTTCTGTGCGGGCGTCCAAAGGCGGGCGAAGGATACGCCACTGCCTAGGCCCACTCCTCAATCTTCACGCTGAGATGCTCGGCGACGCCGTCGCCGCCGAAATAGCGGGCCAAGGCGGCTAAAAACACATCCATGGCGGCGTGATGGGGGAAAATCACCCGCGAAAAAACGCGCAACAGCGGATTGTAAATCTTGTCGCTCTCGGTAATGGTGAGGATCGTGGCGCCATTGTCCTCGATGAAGCGGTAATCCCAGGCGCCAAAAATAGGCAGCTTGTCGCCCACCAGGCGGGTCACCAGCCGGGTTTTCGGCTCCAGCATGGCGAAATGGAGCTGGACTTTGATTCTCGGGCCGCAGTATTCGAACCAAGTGGGCCGCCCGTCGATGTCCGGGCCGGCTTCGACCCTGGCCAAGCCGGGCCGCCAATCCGGGTAGGCGGAGAAATCGACCACTGCGTCCCACACTTCATCGCGCGGGGCGTTAATGCGCATGCGGCTGGCGGCGACATGGGTTTTCGGCAGGTTGAGGCCGACGAAGGTCGCCAGCCCAAGCAGCGCCGCAAGCAGGCCTAAAATTAGCAGGAGGGTCATGAATTGTCCGCCCAATCTTTAAAGGGATGCCTGCACAGACTGGTGTTGTAGTAGCGCACGTCGTGGGTGACTTCTTCGCCCAGCCAAGCCGGCTTGGCAAATGCCTCGTCGGGATGGTCGAGCTCAATCTCCGCCACTACCAGCCCGGCGTTGTCGCCTTCGAACTCGTCAATTTCCCAGACATGCGGGCCTGCGTTGACGAAATGGCGCACCTTCTCGATCAAAGGCTTCATACTGAGCGTGTCCAGCATCTGGTGCGCCTCGGCCAGGGGGATTGCATACTCGAATTCCTGCCGTTGCGCCCCGATGGTGACGCTTTTGATGTTCAGCCAAGCTTGGGTCGAGCTGGTGCGCACCCGCACCGAACAACGCGATTCGTTATTGAGATACCCCTGGCGCAGGCGTTGGGCATCGTGGGCGGCTTGCCGCCAGGTGTCGTCGCGCAGCAGGAATTTGCGTTCGATTTCCATGGGCACGGGTTTTAGCTCCTCAGGCTTCGGCCTTGTTCAATCCTGGGTTTCGGCGGCCCATTCCTCCCAGTAAGGCGTGGGATGGAAGCGCTCGTGCAGAAAGTCCACGAAAGTCCTGACCTTGGCGGACAGGTGTTTGCGGTGCGGGTAGACGGCATGGATTTCCATCGGCGCGGGCACGTAGTGCTTTAACACCGCTTGCAGGCGGCCTTTGCGCAAGTCCTGCCCGGCCATGTAAGTGGGCAGCAGGCTCAAGCCCAGGCCGTTGATCGCCGCCATGCGGATGGCGTCGGCGATGTTCGCCTGCAAGGTGCCGGAGACTTTGATCAAGCTGGTCTTGCCCGTCTCAGGCTCGGAGAATTGCCATTGGTCACGCGGCGGCAGCGCGGAGTTGACCAGGCAGTTGTGCTTTTTCAAATCCTCGGGCGTGTTCGGTATCCCGTGTTTTTTGAAATAGTTCGGCGAACCGCAGACCACGCGCCCGGAGCTGCCCAGCCGGCGGGCAATCAGGCTGGAGTCGTGCAAGTCGTCCAAGTGGATGGCCAGGTCGAAGCCTTCTTCGATCAAATCCACATAGCCGGCCTGCAAGACCAGTTCGACATTGACGTCGGGGAATATCTCGTGGTAGGCGGCGATGGCCGGTGCCAGGTGATAGGCGCCGAAAAACGGCGCGGAGTTGACTTTGAGCGTGCCACGCGGCTCGGTTTGCAGCCGCGTCACCGCCAACTCGGTCTCCTCGATGTCGTCGAGTATCTGTAGGCAACGCTCCAAATAAACCGCGCCCACCTCGGTCAGGCTCAGATTGCGCGTGGTGCGGTTAAGCAGGCGTATCCCTAAGCCATTTTCAAGTTGCATGACGTGTTTGGTGGCCATGGCGCGGGAAAGCCCGAGCTCCTTGGCGGCGGAGGCGAAGCTGCCGGCTTTCGCTACCTTGGTGAACACGACCATGCTGGTAAGTTTATCCATCGGGTCAGCCCCTCGACTATGCTGGTTATGGAAACAATCAGTGCGTTTTATTTGTATTGTATACGATTGTTTACTTTTATATAGTCCGCCCATCAATTAAAGATTGAAATCGGTGCCATGAAAAAACGAGACTTATCCTTAGCTGTTCTTTTGCTGGCGGCCCCCGCCCTAACGCTGGCGGGCGCGGACGACGCCCGGCGAGTGGCTGAAGCCAACATCGCCCTGTGGAATTCCGCCTTCGCCAAAGGCAAGGCGGACGACGTCCTCCCGCTCTACGCGGCCAACGCCATGCTGCTGCGTCCCGACGGCTCGGTCTCGAAAAGCCCCGAGCAAATCCGCGCCTTCTGGCAGGCGATGATCGATCAGAACAATGGAGTGTTAACCATCGGCATCCAGGACGTCAAGGGCGAAAACGCCGACACCGTCATCACGCGGACAATTTTGTCCGACGTGAAGCGCTTACAGAATACGCGACATGTGATGAAATACAACTACGACGGCGTGCTGTACAGCGTCCTCAAGCGGCAAAGCGACGGTTCCTGGAAGGCCCAGGTGCAGCAATGGAGCTATAAAAGCAAGAGCTGACCCAGGCCCCGCCGCCGTCCATCCGAACCAGGCAACATCCTTGCCCCGCGCTTAACTGCCGCTTTTTACGCCTACCCAAATCGCAATGAGCATATGCCGGA
>Ga0265327_10002578_pt1 | contig 18755 bp, 13 predicted proteins | sample 41621metaG_FD_202089 | JGI IMG/M metagenome (GOLD analysis project Ga0265327, IMG submission 202089) | Rhizosphere microbial communities from Carex aquatilis grown in University of Washington, Seatle, WA, United States - 4-16-21 metaG | ecosystem: Host-associated > Plants > Roots > Rhizosphere...
CCGAAAAAGACGAAATCATTCAGCGCAACGCACATTTTGCGCAAATGATTGGTGAAAGAAATTTCTCAATAAACATACATGACATTCCCGAAAGCGACAAACTTGGAAAAGCGCTTATATTGATGCGCCAAAATCTTGCCGAAACCGATAAAAAAGAAGACGAACTTAACTGGATAGCACGCGGTAAAGACCAAATATCTGATGTTTTACGTCAACACAATAACATTAATATATTGGCTTACGAAACATTGGTCAAGTTATTAAAATACATCAACGCAATACAAGGCTCATTTTATTTTTACGACGACGAAAACAAAAAATTAATCAACATTGCAACTTATGCCTTTAACCGTAAAAAATTTGTAAATCAAGAATACCACATTGGCGAAGGATTAATCGGTCAGGCAGCTTTCGAAATGGATTTGGTTTACCGCAAAGAAGTTCCTGACGATTACATAACCATAACATCAGGCATATTAGGCGACAAAAGACCAAAAGCATTATTAATTGTACCATTGATTTCGGATGGAAAACTGCAGGGCATTATCGAATTTACAACACTCGACAACGAAATATCTGATTTGACAATTAAATTTGTTCACGAATTATCTGATATTATAGGTCAAACGCTTTTCAATCTAAAAGTAAATACCAGAACCGAAAGATTGTTAAAAGAAGCCCAGGAAATGACCACCATTCTGCGAAACAACGAAATTGAATTACGTCAGAATGCGTTGGACATGAAACGCGCGCAGGAAGAACTCGAAAAGTCAAATAAAAATCTTGCAAAACAAATCGAAGAAGTCGAAAACGCTCAGAAACGATTACATTCACTACTCGAAAACGCGTCCGAAGTAATTTCGATTTACGACGAAAACAGTATTGTAAAATACGTTTCGCCATCGGTCAAAAATATTATGGGCATTTCTGTGGACGACCTGATTGGCAAAAGCGCTTTTGAACAAGAAGATGCATCGACAGAATTATTGAAAAAGACATTTTACGATTTATTGGAAAATCCACAAGAACCAATTTCATTCGAATATCAATACGAGAAAAGCGCGTCGGACTTAATCTGGCTCGAAACCACCGGGCGAAATCTGTTGCATAATCAAGCAATCGCCGGAATTATTTTTAATACACGCGACATAACTGTTCGGAAAATTGCAGAGCGCGCCCAACGTATGTCCGGTCAAATGCAGGCACTGTCAGAAAATTCTGTCGATATGATTATGCGTGTAAGTCTCGAAGGCGAATTTTACTATGTAAATCCAGTTGTAAAGCTTTATACCGGCATCGAAACACAGGATATGACGCGCAAAAAGTTAGACGAAATTAAAATTCTGCCCGAAATATCATTATTCTTTAAAGAAACAATTGAGAAAATATTATCAACACATCTTAAGGTAACGACACAAATAGATTTTCCGACAAAATTTGGAGTACGAATTATGCAAGTCAATGCAATTCCCGAATTTAACGAAGAAAAAGAACTCGAAACCATTTTATTTGTTGCGCACGATATTACAGAACAAAAATTGATTGAACAAGAAATAAAAGATAAGAACAAAGCAATCAGCGACAGTATAAATTATGCGCAACGAATTCAGACTGCAATATTGCCGAATAACAAAGTCATACAATCGTTTTTGCCGAAATCGTTTATTTTCTACAAACCGCGCGATGTTGTAAGTGGCGACTTCCCATGGTTCTTCACTAAAAACGATATAATATATATAGCCGCCGTTGATTGCACAGGACACGGAGTACCCGGCGCTTTGCTATCGTTTATCGGATATTTCTTGCTCAATAATATTGTTGACCACGACAGAGATTTAACAGCCGGAAAAATACTCGATTTGCTGCATACCAGCGTTCGTAAAACACTCCGGCAGGATTCTGCAGATGCCAATGCACGAGATGGTATGGACATAGCATTCTGCAAAATCAATCCGCAAATACAGGAAGTACAATATGCAGGTGCACACCGTCCATTATATTATTTTTCGAATGGCGAACTGATACAGTTTAAAGGAAATCCGAAGGCAATCGGTGGAATACCGAACCGTAAAAAAGAAGAGCCGGATTTTTATAACTCAGTAATAAATTATAAAGAAGGCGATAAAATATTTTTCTTTTCCGACGGATTGACAGATCAGGTAGGTGGACGTGATGGTAGAAAATATCAGGCATTGCGCATTCGAGACAAAATTGTAGAGCACCCCGATTTTACAATGCCCGAATACTCCGATTTCTTTTTTCAAGACTTCCTTGAGTGGAAAGGCGAGAACAAACAAATTGACGACGTATTATTGATTGGTATTGAATTTTAAAAAAAATAGTTGTTTTACATCTAATTAAATTGTGATAGCTTAAAAAAAATAAAAAAAATTGTATAGTTTGGAGAAATTTTTGCTACAATAAAAAGGGTGATGAATTAATTTTAAAAAATTTCTTTAAAAAATAAAAATAATATTAATTTAGCAGAATTGTTTGAAAGTAATAAAAACAGTAAGAATTAGGAAAAAAATGACAGGTTGAGAAAATAATAATGAATAAGAATCGAAAAAATAGATTTATTCACAAAGAATTTTTTATTTTTACACCCTGATTCAGGTTTCAATATACTTTAAAAAAAAGAATAAAAATTACATATCAACATCTTAGTATATGGCAGATCTAATTGACAAACAGCAATCTTTGGATTTCGTGTTTGAGATGTATGAAAAAATGAAGGACCATAAGGTGAATCTGGCGTACGAAGGCGAAATTACGCACCAGATAACCAAGGCGTTCACTGCACTCACAGAGTCCAACATGGCAAAAGAAGATGACTATAATTCGGTACAACGAAAAGTCTTCCATGTTATGGTCGAATGTTTGCAGAACATCAGTAAACATGCTGAAGGCAGAGACGATTCTGTACAGCATCGCGAAGGTCGCGGAATATTTCTTGTTAGCAAAGACGAGAACGAATACAATGTTACCACAGGCAATGTTATTCGTAACGAAAAAGTTGACGGATTGCGCAATCTGCTCGATAATATTAATAACTTGGACAGAGAAGGCCTCAAAAAATTGTATAAACAGCAAATTCGTGATGGCAGATTGTCTGAAAAAGACGGAGCCGGATTAGGCTTTATCGACATCGCCCGTAAAACCGGCGAAAAGTTGATATATACATTTTTGCCTATTAATGATAAGCGCTCGTTTTTCATACTCATTTCGACCATTAGCCGTAAAATGAAAGATGACGATTTTTAACCAACAACAATTAAATTTTAACCAAAGAACAATTTTTTCATCATATAAAATTTTGTAAACATGGAAGTCATAAAAATCAAAGGAACCGACGATACACCGAATGTAATACTTGATGCTGGAAACGGAATGATGGAGATTTCGGGCAGATCATTGCCCGAAGACGTAGCTGCTTTTTATGAACCCATTCTTGATTGGTTTGATGAGTATGCCGAACATTCTAATAAGAAAACGGTTGTCGATTTTAAATTGGTTTACTTCAATACTGCATCGTCAAAGCTGATACTCGATATACTTTTAAAACTCGAAGATATGGCGGACAACGGACACGATGTTTTAGTGCGTTGGCACTATCCTGACGATGACGAGGATATGGAAGAAGCCGGTGAAGAATATGCCGACATTGTAGAAGTGCCTTTCGAACAGGTACCGTATTCGCTTGACTAATACGAATTGAAGGCGACAAAACGCCTGCGATTTAAATCGACCGATTTTAACAAATAAAGAATGAGTGAAGAGATTCTAAAAGCGTTGATGCAACTGTTTGCCATAATTGCTAAGCAAGATGAAGGCGCAGCAGCTAACGAAATAGATTACGTTCATACATTTCTAACCCAACAGGTTAGTTCTGATGTTGTTGAAGAATACATGAACTTGTTCCGCGAAAAAATTGGCGGCGAAGACAAAGAAGAAGGCGAAGAAGGCGAAAAGAAAAAGAAAAGACTAACATCTGTTAAAGACTCTGTAAAGATTCTTGGCTTATGTAAAAAAATCAATAAGACGCTTAACCAAAAGCAAAAGGTTGTTGTTTTGGTGCGTTTGTTTGAACTTGTTAATGCTGACCGTAAATTTTCTGACCAACGGATGGCAATCATAAATACAGTTGCCGAAGTATTTAATATTGACAAAGACGAATTTAAAAGCGTCGAAACTTTTGTAGTTCAAAGCGACTTCAAAAGTCTCGACAATCCTTATATCCTCATTGCGAACGACGAAATAAATAACAACGAAACATCAAAATTTATTGAGACTGAACCCATCGGTGGAAGTCTTTTTATACTTCAAGTAAAAAGCGTCGATTTATATTTCTTACGCTACACCGGTCATCTTGATCTTTTCCTCAATGGTTTAGCCATCAATCAACGTCGAATTTATTTATTTGCCAACGGAAGTACAATAAAACTTCCCAAAGGCAAACCAATTTATTACAGCGACGTTGTAGCAAACTTTATGGAAGGCATCAGTGCTTTCAAACTATCGTTTAACATCAACAATCTAACTTATCGTTTTCCCGGTGGCGAATTGGGTTTACGGAATATTACTTTTTCAGAGTCGCAAGGCAAGTTAGTTGGAATTATGGGTGCAAGCGGCGCCGGTAAAACTACTTTGTTAAACGTGCTTTGTGGAATTTATGAACCATCGGACGGTGAAGTATTGATAAACGGAATCAATCTTCACAAAGAGCGCGATAAAATCGAAGGCGTCATCGGCTACATCCCGCAAGACGATTTATTGATTGAAGAATTGACCGTTTTCGAAAATTTATATTACAATGCCAAACTTTGTTTCAACGACAAAACAGATCAAGAAATAACTGATTTAGTTGAGAAAACGTTGCAAAGCCTCGGATTGTTCGAAAGAAAAAATCTCAAAGTCGGTTCGCCATTAAACAAATTAATTAGCGGCGGTCAACGCAAAAGATTAAATATTGCGCTCGAACTTATCCGCGAACCATCCATTTTATTTGTTGACGAGCCAACATCCGGTTTATCATCGCGCGACTCGGAAAACGTAATGGATTTATTGAGTGAGTTAACCTTAAAAGGAAAACTCATCTTTGTAGTTATCCATCAACCATCGTCGGATATTTACAAAATGTTCGACAAAATGATTATTCTCGATACCGGCGGTTACATGATTTATTACGGCAATCCGGTCGAGGCAGTAATGTATTTCAAACGAATCGATATACAAATAAACAGTGAGGTTGGTGAGTGCCCAACATGCGGTAATGTAAATCCCGAAATTATTTTCAATATTGTCGAAGCACGGGTTGTCGATGAGTTTGGAAAATACACCAACACGCGCAAAATTACGCCGCCCAAATGGGAAGACCATTTCAGGAACAATATAAAAGTTGATCAGTTGGATCAGGTAAAAGAAGCACCACCAAAATCGACCAATATTCCGACTTGGGTAAAACAGTTCAAAATTTATACACTTCGCGATTTCTTTTCGAAAGTCAGCAACATGCAATATGTTGTTTTGACATTAGTTGAAGCCCCTTTGCTTGGTTTTATTTTGTCATTTATAATTCGCTACATTGTCGATCCCAATTCATCAATTTATATTTTCCGCGAAAACGAAAATATTCCACCATATATTTTTATGAGCATTGTCGTGGCGCTGTTCTTAGGTTTGACAGTCAGTGCAGAAGAAATATTCCGCGACAGAAAAATTTTGAAACGAGAAAAATTCCTCAATTTAAGTCGCTCAAGCTATTTGGTTTCGAAAGTTTTGATTTTAATTGTGCTGTCCGCAATACAATCGTTTTTATACGTCATAGTCGGTAACAATATTTTGCATATTGGCGGAATGACTTTCTATTATTGGTTTGCACTATTTACGACATTTGTGTTTGCCAATATGTTAGGTTTAAATATTTCGGCGACATTCAATTCGGCAGTTACAATATATATATTGATACCTTTATTAATGATTCCGCAAATGGCTTTGGGCGGAGCAATGTTTAGTTTCGATAAACTTAACCGAGCAATAGGCACCATTGGCAAAGTTCCATTGATTGCAGAATTTATGACATCGCGTTGGACTTATGAAGCATTGATGGTACATCAATTTAAAAATAATGAATTTGAGAAATATTTTTTCGACATCGAAAGAATACAACAAATTGCCTATGTAAAACAAGCATATTATATTCCCGAAATTACCGGCAGACTTGATGCCTGTGTTGAATACATCAATAGACCAAACAGCAAAGACAAGGCGTCAATCGAAAATAATTTTGAATTGATTAAAAACGAATTGCGCAAAGAAAAAATGCGTCTTTTAAAACGAAAGACTGAAATAAAACTTGAATTAGCCAATTCTAGTAAAGATAAAGTCGCTTTTTTGAAAGAAGAATTTAATACAATCAAAACAATTACTGATAAATCACAAGATTTTTTCAAAGACTTGAATTTAAAAAATTTTACCGAAGATATTGGCGATGATGTAAAAGATTATATTACTGGAATTGACGAATACTATGGGAAGGTTTACGCATACGCAACAGGTACAATAGAAAAATCAATAACTCAATACAACGAAACAAAACCGGGCGTTTATAATGCTTTAAAAAAAGCATATATGAACGAAGCTTTATCAGACATTGTTCGCAAAGTGCTCGAGCATAACAAAATGTTAGTTTATAAAACTGATGTAATTCAAAACATAGAACCAATTTTTTTACTTCCAAGCGATGATGATTATTTTTCGTTCCGTTGTCAGTTCTATGCGCCCAAGAAACATTTTATGGGACATTATTTCGAAACATATTGGTTTAATATGGTAATAGTTTGGTTGATTTCGATTTTCCTTTACATAACTTTATATTATGAACATCTGAAAAAATTATTAGACTTGCTGGGTAAAATTGAAACTCCGCGATTTATGAAAAAAATAAATTTAGGCAAATATTTACCAAAACGTAAATTGCCCGAAGTTAAAGGAAAATTGAGGGATAGAAATAAAACAAAAGAAGTTGATAAGGAAAAAGAAGCCGATGCGGAGCATCCAAAAGAAACTGACGGTGAAAAAACAAAAGAAAAATTAAGAGAGCGCGAAAAAACTTTTGACAAAGAAAAAGATGACGTAGCGGCTGAAAGACGCGAAAGACTTAGAGATAGACAAAAGGAAAAAGAAAAAGAAACTGACAAAGACAAGGAAGATAAAACGACATAAATTTTTTTTTAAATAAAAATTTTATATATTTGTTACAACAAAAAATCGAATAAAACTATCATTTATGGTTAGAAAACTATTTTATCTATTTATTGGAATCCTCTTATTAGCCGCTTGTGGACTACACAAAAATCAACGAGGCGATGATTCAGGTGTGGATACATCATTGGTAGAGGGTCCATTACCCGATGACGGAAAACTTATTAACGACGTCATTCAAAGTTTTTCTTCGCCAGTTGAAATGGCTGCTTTATTAAAAGACTTAAAAGTGCCATACAACTCGAAAATACTTTGCCGCACAGACAATGTGGACGATTATAACACCAATTTCAAGAAAGCCTTGGGTATTGGCGTGTTCAGCGTCGATTTGGGATATTTGAATATATACAACAAATCCTCATCGATAATGGGGCAGATTACAATCATCAAACGGTTGGCGGACGGCATACAGGTTGGTCAGTTTTTCGACTTTACAACCTTAAAACGTCTGGCAACATCAAATGAAAATCTGGACTCACTCATGTTTTTATCGGTTAACAGCTTTAACCAGATGGACAACTATTTGCGCGAAAGCAACCGTGGAAATCTAAGCGCTTTGATTATTACAGGAATGTGGATAGAAGGACTGTATTTAGCAACAGAAGTTTACAAGGAAAAAACTACACCAGAGTTATCAGAACGAATTGGCGAACAGAAAATTATTCTGGACGATATGATGGTCATTCTCAAAAATTATAAAAACGATAAAAACTTCGCTTTACTTATTCAGGAACTCGAGGAAATAAAGGCAGTTTTTGACGAAGTAAAAATTACCTACGAAGCGGGAAATCCCGAAACGGTTGAGAAAGACGGTATGTTAATTATTGTTCAAAACGAAAAGAGCAATGTAAAAATTACTCCTGAACAGATTAAGAATATTACTGCTAAAATTGAAAAAATTCGTAACAAAATAATTGAATTATAATATGAAGAGGATAATTATAACAGCACTGATATTTTTCTTTGCGTTCGCATTTGTAAATCAGCACGCAATTGCTCAATGTAACCAAAAGTTAGTTTACCAGTGTGCATCAGAAAATAATAATGCTATTTATTTGAGGGATTTCAACGCAAAGTTGAAGAAAAATAAAAAAGGAACTCCAGAATCGGTAGCCAAATTCTCTGTTGTACTCAATAAAGGAACGCACTATCGCTTTAATCTTTGCAACCCTCCCGGTTTCGAAGGTCGTTCGGTGCTTAAACTTAACGACGGCACCAGAGAATGGGGCAGCACCTACAATGAAAAATTGGACAAAGATTATCCTTTCTTCGATTTTATTTGCACCAAGTCGGCGGTGTATTATGTATTCATTTCGTTTAAAGAAGGCAAAGACAACAAGAAAGGTTGCGCAGTTGGTATTCTATCTTTTGTCGGCAAAAACAAATAAATTGCTTTTATGTAAAACAAAAAACCCCGATGGATTTTACCGGCGGGGTTTTTTGTTTTAGAACTGCGGCACAGCAGACCGACTTTTTCACCTGAACAAACCACTTTTGCGGCACAGCAGACCGACTTTTGCGGCACAGCAGACCGACTTTTTTAACAGAAAACCCGACTGATTTTGGAAGTCGGTCGGGTTATAAACAAATGAAAATTGACAAAGTTATTGGTTAGCCGTTCATTTTATCTGGATTACGGCGGCAATCGAAAATATCGGTAATAATTATTTTGTCATCAGTTAATCTGTATATAATTTTGTAATTACCTTCAATAATTCTGCGATGCCCTAAATTTAAGCTGTTTAAATATTCTTCAATTTAACCAATAAACGGATTTGGTTTTAGCGTTTTGATTGCAGCGATAATATTTGTTCTTATTTTAATGGCTATTTGTGCATTAACATTGAATTTATAGAAATCATAAATATTTTTAAGCTCTTCTTTAGCAAAATCGGTAATAACAATTTCCATGTTACCAATTTTTCATTTCTGTTTCTAATTCATCAATACCGGTGTATTGTTTTGCAGCTATTTGTTTTTCAGCAAGTAAAGCTCTATTTACAATTTCTTGTTCCGACAGTTTCTTAATTTCTTTTTGCAAATGTTCGATATACGAAATTTCTTTTTTTAAAATATCATAATCGTCGCTTATTTTTTTCCATACATTTATAGGAATAACAACCGATGTTTGAATACCTTGATTGTTGGTAATATATTGTATTTGTGGTAAGACCATTTTAAAATTTTTATTCTTTAAGGCAAATATACATCTATTCATTAAGAATTTCAAATATTTTGAAACATAAATTGACAAGGCTCTGAACTTGTAAAGGCTGATTCCTGTATTTTTATTTATGCTATTTTATTAAACCTCATAACTTCTATTTCTCAAATTGGACATTTCATGATTTTTTATAAGACGTATTGCATTTTAGTACCATAAACACTTATTTATATAAAAATATAAAAAAACATTTATCTGGTAGCTTTAAATTATTTTTTTATTTACCATTCAAAACCTTCCATCGTTCCCGCTTTTTGGGAACATGGAAGCGTTTATAATTTTAATTGTTTTCAAACGCTTCCATGTCCTGCGGACGATGGAAGGTTTCGTTGCGCACTAAACCTTCCATCGTTCCTGTTTTTTGGGAACATGGAAGCGTTTATAATTTTTTAAGGCGAAAATCTTTTAAGATATTTTTGATGAAGACGAAGTTTTTGATGAACAGGGGCGACTTTGTCAAAGTTTTAAACTTTGTCAAAGTTATTTTGCTAATTCTGTTTATTTGTTGAAAACTAATTGTACAAAATTATACGGCGGACAAAATATTTTTTATACATTTGGAAACGTATCATTAATCAAAATAAGCAATTTAAATATAAATATATAGTGATGAAAAAAGTAGTTAAAATATTAATTTATATTGCAGTAACACTAGTAGTACTAGTCGTCCCATTTGTTTTAAGCCTTATTCAAAAACAAATATGCTTTCATCATTCATTATCGTTTTGGTCAGCGTACACATCATATTGCAGTGTAATTATTATGGCCTATTTATCATTCGCAATATACACTTATAATAAACGTAAAGATGTTGAAAAAGAAAAAATGGAAAAAATTTTAGAAAGACCTATTATAGTTTTTAATAAAACAAAATCCACTGAATATTATTGGATCAAAAATATTGGGAAAGGAGCTGCATTAAACATAACAGTTAAATCACATTTACGTGAAGATAAAATATGGGTGATAGCGCATAAATGTTATTCATTGGGATGCAATGAAGAATTAGAAATGACATGGACTGTGAATTGCAATGCTATTGGAACACAGTATTTTGATGTTTTTCATAATGAATATTGTTCATATATGGATAATGATGAAATACGAATATTTAATCCAAAAATTGAAGAAGAAAAAAAGCTATATTCACAAGAATATAAAAAAATTATGCTATCTGCAAAAGAAACAAAATGGTTTACTAAATAAAATTACTACACAAATATATCAAAACAAGCTTTATTACAACTAAAATAACTTATGAGTGGATTTTTAGCATGGATTATTATTAGCATATTGGTTGGATATTTATCAAGTGAAAAAACTATTGGGTTTTGGGGTGGGTTTTTATGGTCGATATTTTTAAGTCCTTTTGTCGGATTATTTATTTGTGTATTTTCAAAACATAAAGTAGAAAATGAATCTAAAAATGAATACGTTTATATTTCAGATAAAAAAAATGATGACTCTAATAAAACAATAAATATTAATACTGAACTTATAAAAAATACAAATAATATGCAAAATGCAACAATAACATTAAATTTTGAAAGTATTTTTGGTCCGCATGGATATGTATCGTCATCATTAATAGTTGATAATTATGGGAGAGCACATTTGCAATTATATACATCAGATAATAATTCAAAGCGTTCTGGTTTAATTGCAAAATTAAATGCTGATGATTTTTTTTAACTAAAACAGGTTGTAAAAGAAATAGATGAAACAATTATCAAATTGACATTGGATGGAACGATTAAAAAAATGACAACATTTCCCACGACAATAATTAATGGTAAGGTATTAGATATTTAAAATATTCTACGATAAAAACCACTCAACAATAAAGTGGAGTTATGATTTGCTTTTAATTCGTATCTTTGATAGTTTTACTTGCCCTCCTTTTGGCATAGGCTACTCCTTTGTCGAATATATCAATAAAGGCTATGCCATAATATACTGATGAATAAGTCAAAAGCCTTTTATATTTAAAATTGTATAACGAAACCTAATAACCAATTATTTCTCACCAATCATTTTAGCCAGATTTAGTTTTCGCAGTTTAGGTGCAAAACGCGCTGCTGTACCGGCAACAAGCAAAGTCATCACACCACCAAAAATTACCGATGGAACAACGCGCATCAGTTTTGCAGCAACGCCCGATTCGAAAGCGCCGATTTCGTTTGACGAGCCAATAAAAATACTGTTGATTGCGGCAACACGTCCACGCATTTCGTCGGGTGTAAAAAGTTGCATAATTGTTCCGCGCACAATGACGCTTACATTGTCGAACATTCCACTGAGAGCAAGAATAAATAAAGACACATAAAAGTTTCGGGAAAGTGCAAAACTAATTATACAAACTCCAAATCCGGTAACTGCCCAGAGTAAATTTTTTCCGGCTTTTTCGAGTGGTGGATTGTGGGCAAGAATAAGCGCCATAATAACTGCGCCAAATGCCGGAGCTGCACGTAAAAATCCCAAACCTTGAGGTCCGGCATGTAAAATTTCGCCAGAAAAAACAGGAAGTAACGCAGTAATTCCACCAAATAAAACAGCAAACATATCTAAACTCATTCCGCCTAAGACAACCTGATTTTTAAACACAAACCGAATTCCGACTGTCAAACTGTATTTAAATGATTCATCAACTGTTTTAATTGGTCTGGGGCGACTTTGCAACAATGCAAAAAAGAAAATACTTGCGATGACGAAAATTGTAACAACCAAATAAGCAATTTTTATTCTCAAAAATCCATAAATCAATCCGCCAATTGCTGGACCAGAAACTGCGGCAATGTGCCAGAATGTACTGTTCCATGTTGTAGAATTGGCGTAAAGTTCGCGCGGAACAAGTTGCGCCATCAGTGCCGATTGGCTTGTAAAGAATGTTGAACGTGCAAAACCAGATATAAAAATAATTGCATAAATTGGTATGACGCCGAATTGATTATAAAAAGTTGATATTTTTAAAGTATAAATTAAAAGTCCGGTGGCGCACAGTAAATACAAAATTGTACTGATAATCATTATTTTTTTACGGTTAAACCTGTCGGCAATATGTCCTGCAAAAACTGCGAAACTCATAAACGGTATTGCTTCAGCTAAACCTATCATTCCCAGTGCAAGTACATCTTTTGTCAGTTCATAAATCTGCCAGCCAACAATTACAGCCTGCATTTGAATGCCAAATGTCAGAAAAAAACGTCCAGCAAGAAATGATCTGAAATCTTTTATTTTCCAGACTGCATACGCATTCGATTTTGTTGACTCCATTATAATTCTTTATTGGTATTGTTTAAAATATTGTCTTTCATTTTCTTGGACAAAAGTCTTTTTTGCAGCAAAAAAATTAAGATTGTTTCATCTTAAAAAATCTACAAATCTGTAAAGATTAAATAAATAAAAAAATTCCGTCCTTATTTGGGGCGGAATACAAATGTAATAATTTTTCAAAATTGACAGATTATTTGTTTGCCGTTTTTTAAGGCAGATAAAATTAATGAGCAATTTTCACCAAGCTGGCGCGCGTTTGCAACGCGTGCCCTTTTGTTTGGCACGCGTTGCAAACACGCACCAGCGTGGCGGCAAATTTGTTTAGTTTTTTTTCAATGCTTTTGCCCGAATTTGCAATTGTTTACCCTCTTCGGTTTCGGGAATTATAACAATACCGTGTGCTTGTGGTTTGGTTTCGTGGCTTACGTGAATAAATGTAATAAAATCTTCGATATAAATAGTTTCTTCATGTCCAGCCAAATATGCTTTTACATAAACTTGTAAACTGGTTTTTCCTGTATCGGCAATTTGACTGGAATAGCATATAACTTGCCCGGGACGAACCGGATGTAGAAAAGTCATTCCATGCACTTTTAAACAAATTATTGACTTTGGTTCGAGCAGACTTGCCGCTGCAATAAAGCCCGATTCAACAAACCATTCCGCAATTCTGCCTGCGTATAATGTTCCGTGATGATTCAAATCTTCACTTTTCACTAAACGATGCGTTAAATATTTTTTCATTTTGATTTTTTTTTAGTAGGTCAGCAAAAATAATCGACATTAGTTGTTTCGTTTTATTTACACATTATCAAGCGAAAGCAAAATTGTCAATTGTCAATTGTCCATTATCAATTACTTATAATAACAAATTCTGTACGTCTGTTTTTTTGGTGATCTGATTCGGGACAATTGGAAACAACAGCGCCATCGCAGGCACAAGCATTTACCAAGTTTGTTTTGCTGTAACCTTCACCGTAAATTCTTTGAGGATTTGTTATACGGTTTCTAATGAACATAACAGTTGCCAAAGCTCGTTTGTCGGATAAAATTTGATTGTATTTTTTACTTTCGCGGCAATCGGTATAAGCGCTTACTTTTACAATCATTGCTGGATTTTTATTCATTTCACTCACCATTTTTGATAATTCAATTATCGCGTCGGGGCGGATGTTGTATTTGTCCAAGTCGAAATAGATATTATTAAATGCTAAAGGCGGCAAACTTAGTGCAACAATTTCATTTTGCAACAACACAACGTCGGCTTTTACAATAAATGCCGGTCCAAAAGTATTGGTGTTTGTATAACCTTCATTGTATGTTTTTTTTATGCCCATTAATTTAAAATTTTTATCGGCATCGACTAAAAAAGTAAAAGCGGCATCTTGTTGAGTTGCCGTTGTATCAACAATATTATTTTTGTCATCGTATAATATAACGTAGGAATTGGGAATTGGGACATCGTTTTTGTCTTTCACGATGCCGGTAATTTTTTTGCCAACGTCAATTGTTTTTAAGAAATCGAAATAATACATATCATCGCCGCCACTGCCACCGGTTCTGTTCGACGAAAAATAACCATGTGTAACCGAGTCATTCACTATCACAGCAAAATCATCATCTTTTGAATTTAGCGGCGCTCCGGCATTATAGACGCGACCGAACCGCAAACCACTGATTGCACAAAAATAAATATCCAACCCGCCAAGTCCGTAACGACCGTTGGAAGAGAAAAACAGAATTCCGTTTTTTTCTTCGATATACGGAAACATTTCGTCGCCTTCGGTATTTATTTTTTCGCCTAAATTTTCCGGTTTACCCCAAACGCCTTTATCATCTTTTGTGATTCTGTAAATATCTGTGCCACCAAAACCGCCGGGCATGTCGCTTACAAAATACATGGTTTTTCCGTCGGCGGTCAAACATGGATGTCCAACCGAATAATCATTGCTATTCAGATAAAAAGGTTCTGGCTCTGACCATTTACCGTCTTTAAAACTGCTAAAACATATTTGAAGTCTTACAAACATATTTCTGCGTTTTGTGTCATAATTGTTGCGGTTAAAAGCCATAAAATTTCCATCATTACTGAAACTTGCCGGTCCGTCGTTTAGTTTGCCATTCAGTTTTTTGTCGAATATTACGGGTGATGTCAATTGCTTTTTGTCAATATCAGCAACATACATATCCCAGTAAGGTTTGCCTGTCCAATTGTATTTGCTGATAAAATATTTCGCACTCGTTTTTGTTGACGCAAAAACAATTTTGTTTTTATAAAAACTTGTTCCGAAATCTTCTGCGTCAGTGTTAATATCCAAATGTACAATATTATATTTGCCTTTATCTATTGACAAGTCTTCTAACTTATCTTTGTTGACAATAAAGTTTCTTGCACGTAAATCGTCTGGTTTTAATTTTTTGAAAGTCTCCATTGATTTTAATGCGTCGTCATATTTGCCATTCATTTTTAGTATCATTGCATAATTGAAATAATCGTCTGGCGAATTTCCGTCTGGCATGTTTAATAATGTCGCGTAAGCATCTTCCGATTCAGCGTTTTTACCGGTTTTATGATAACAGATTGCTAATTTTCGTTGACCATCAGCTTTCAAGTGTTTCACCTGAGTGTAAGAATCTATCGCCTTGACATAAGAATAAACAAAAAAATATTTGTCGCCATTTTGTTCTTTCTTTGACTTTTCTTGTGCGTTAAGATTGATGCAAATAATGACAAAAGCAATAAGTGAAATAAATATTTTTTTCATGATGTTGATTTTTAATATTTAGAAATATCTTGGAGAATGGATTTGTTTTTTACCGATAAACATAAAATCGTATCTTAACACCAATTCGTGACTTCCCTGATTATATTCCGACGTTTTTAATCCATACGACCAATCGAATGAATAGCCGATATGGAGCTGGTCGGTTATATCAAAACCTGCTAATATTCCAACTGCATCGCCGGTACGAAACATAATACCAGCCAACAACGTTTTTGCAATTATAAATGATGCTGTAAAATCAACTTCGATGGGTGCTGCGGGAGTTATTTTAATAAACGTTGTTGGTTTTACTGCCAGATTATCTGTCAGATTAAATAACGTTCCGGCAATTAAAAAATAATGTCTTTGTTCAAGTCCAATAAAAGAAGAGCCGTCTGCTAAATTTGCAACAGCATAACTACTTTGAAACAAATTAGGCGCAGAAAAACCTGCATAAAACCGTTCACGCGAATAATAAGCGCCAAAACCAAAATTAGGAACCATTTTATTGTTGACATTATTTTGAAATGCCGGATCAACCTGTTGATCTAAACCAAGCGTGTTTAAAGTAGCATTGTAAATATCGGTTCCGGCGCTAAAACCAAGCGCTAATTTCGATTTTTCAGTCAGACGCATAATAAATGCAAAGTCAGCATAAACCGAAGTATTATTGGTGGGTCCGATTTTATCATTTAATACCGACAACCCGACTCCAATATGTTCATTTAATATCGGCGCGTGCATGGTTATTGTTTGTGTAACCGGCGCACCTTTAAACCCAATCCATTGCGCACGATCCAGCGCTGTAACTGTCAACGCATCTCTGCTGCCGGCATAAGCCGGATTGATTTCCAACGTATTATACATGTAATGTGTGTACATGGGCGCTTGCTGGGCAAATAGGTTTTGACTCCAGAAAGAAACAATTAAAGCGAATGTAATTTTTTTTATGGTATTCATTTTGTTTTTATTTTATTTTATCGATTAAGATAAATTGTTCCTTTATAAACCTTTGTGTTATTGCCCAAGTCAAGAATATAAAAATAAGTGCCACCGGGTAAATCATTTCCACCCATTCTTAGTCCGGTTGTCGATTTTCCATCCCACGTATTTAAATAAGGACTTGCTTCAAAAACTTTATTTCCCCAACGATTATAGATTACAAATTTATTTTTGGGAAATTCTTTGATTCCTCTGATAACATATAAATCGTTTATGCCGTCAAAATTTGGAGAAAAACCTTCGGGTATATTCAGGTCGTTACAATTGTTTACTAAAATCGTTATGATTACCGGAATTGACGCGCAACCATTAGCAAAAACGGTAAGCGTATATTCTCCGGCTTTTGCCGTTGATGCAAAATCAATTTCAGAATTCTGATTCGTTGACGAATATCCATCTAAGCTTGTCCATTGATAAGTGGCATCTGTCGTTGATTGAGCTGACAAACTAATTGTGTTGTTATTACAAATTGGCGAATTACTCGATGCAACTGCAACAGGCAACGGAATTACGGAGAGCGATACAATTACCGAAGTATCTTTTTTTGTACAGACACCGCTGACAATCACATTATAGTTTGACGAATTATCTGAAACAAGCGCTGATGAAATTGTAAGTGTTGACGTCAATGAACCTGAAATATTTCCAAAATCGACCAAATTTGAATTTCCATTTCGCCATTGATAGGTTAAATTTGTCCCGCTTGCGACAACCGAAAAATCGACAGAACCTCCCGCACAAATTTTTTGATTTATTGGTTCTGTCGAAATATCCGGTATTTTATTAACGATTAAAAAAAAAAATGAGGAAGGATCGACTGGAGCACATGTCCCGGTAATAACAACATTATAATTTGGCGTTCCATCAGATACGCTTACCGGATTGATGGTAAGTGTTGATGAATTGGCGCCTGAAATATTTCCGCCGTCGATTAAATCAGTCGTTCCATTTCTCCATTGATACGTGAGTCCAGTGCCGGAAGCAACAACCAAAAAAGTTGCCGGACTACCTACGCATACTGTTTGACTGATTGGATCGGTAATAATTATTGGTGCTAAATTTACGTCCAAAGAAACATCAACAGACGTTGTACTTGGAGCACATGTTCCCGAAATGACTACATTGTAATTTGAAGACGCATTTGCTACCGTAACTGGATCTATGGAAAGTGAGTCAGATGTTGAACCAAAAATATTTCCTCCATTCGTTAAATTGGTTGCGCCGTTTCTCCATTGGTAGGTTAAATTTGTTCCGGTTGCGATGACCGAAAAAATAGCTAAAGTTCCTTCGCAAATTGTTTGACTGACCGGTTGATTTGTAATAACCGGAACTTCATTGACAACTAATGAAACACCCGTCGATGTAGCAGAAGGAGCACAAACTCCGGAAATTACAACATAATAGTTTGCTGACGCATCTGAAACTGCGACAGTATTTATTGAAAGTGACGCAGTTGTCGAACCCAAAATATTTCCTGCATCAGTTAAATTCGTTACGCCGTTTCTCCATTGATAAATCAAATTTGTTCCGGTCGCAATAACAGCAAAGCTTGCTGAACTACCGGCACATTTCGTTTGACTGATTGCTTGTGTTGTAATTACCGGTGCTTCATTGACAATCAAAGAAACACTTGCTGAAGTTGAAGTTGGAGCACACGTTCCAGAAATGACAACATTGTAATTTGCAGACGCATCGGAAATTGAAACCGGATTTATTGAAAGTGTTGCAGTTGTCGAACCCAAAATATTTCCTGCATCAGATAAATTCGTTGCGCCGTTTCTCCATTGGTATGATAAATTTGTTCCGGTTGCAATAACAGCAAAGCTTGCAGAACTACCGGCACATTTCGTTTGACTGATTGGTTGAGTTGTAATTACCGGCGCTTCATTGACAATCAAAGAAACACTTGCTGAAGTTGTACTTGGTACGCACGTTCCAGAAATGACAACATTATAATTTGCAGACGCATCAGAAATTGAAACTGGATTTATTGAAAGCGATGCAGTTGTCGAACCCAAAATATTTCCGACATCAGTTAAATTGGTTGCGCCGTTTCTCCATTGATATGATAAATTTGTTCCGGTTGCAATAACAGCAAAGCTTGCAGAACTACCGGCACATTTTGTTTGACTGATTGCTTGTGTTGTAATTACCGGCGCTTCATTGACAATCAAAGTAACATCGGCTGAAATTGCATTTGGTGCACACGTTCCAGAAATGACAACATT
>Ga0265327_10002579_pt1 | contig 18753 bp, 16 predicted proteins | sample 41621metaG_FD_202089 | JGI IMG/M metagenome (GOLD analysis project Ga0265327, IMG submission 202089) | Rhizosphere microbial communities from Carex aquatilis grown in University of Washington, Seatle, WA, United States - 4-16-21 metaG | ecosystem: Host-associated > Plants > Roots > Rhizosphere...
TTTGACGAGCACGCTGCCAACATCCTGCTGTTTTTCTCGCACCACCCAAAATGCTGCCAGGCTGCCGATAATCACCGCACCACCACCTGCCATCGCGGAAACCCCGGCGTGTACACCGCCCAGAAACACCGATGCCACGATTATCGCTAGCGTCACGATAAACTGTATTTTGATCATACGTATAAAGACTTGATCCACTTCTGGCTTCCGTAAGTTTCGTTGCTCGAATTCAGCAAAGCCCCGAATTCTCGTTTGAAACGACGTTTAAGTCAAGCTTCACTGACGTTTTGCTTTCTTTAGGGAACCTAATATATCGTCCAGCTGCTCCAGATTCACATAATGAATTTTCATCACACCCGCGCCTTTTTTGCCTTGCTGGATGTTTACAGTCGCGCCCAATAATTCTGAAATATCCTGTTCCAATCGTGCCACATCGGTATCTACCAGTTTTTCAGGTTTTGGCTGGCTATTGGCACGTTTGACCAGCTCTTCTGCTTCACGCACCGACAGCCCTTTTTGTGCGATCTGCTCAGCTGCAGCAACCTGTTTTGCGCCGCTCAAACCCAACAAAGCACGCGCATGGCCCATATCAATGCGGTTTTGCATCAGCATCTGTTGCACATTAGCATGCAAACTTTGCAACCTTAATAAATTAGTCACGGCGCTGCGCGAACGCCCTACCGCCTCTGCTGCGGTTTGGTGGGTCATGCCGAATTCATTGATCAGGCGCTGTATCCCATTCGCTTCTTCCAGAGGATTCAGGTCTTCGCGCTGGATATTCTCTATCAGGGACATGGCCAGCGCAGCTTCGTCGGCGATATCGCGCACCAGCGCGGCTATTTCGCTTAAACCCGCCAGTTGAGCTGCGCGCCAGCGACGTTCTCCGGCGATGATTTCATATTTTTCAGGAATGCTGTTACCCGGCAACAGACGCACCACAATAGGCTGCATCACTCCCTGCGCCTTGATCGAGTCAGCCAGTTGTGACAGAGATTCCTGATCCATGTGTGTGCGAGGCTGATATTTGCCCGGCTGCAATTGACCAACGCTTAATGTGCGCAACACTTCGCCTGCTGGCGTTGCATCGGTATTGCCGCCCAGCAGGGCATCCAATCCGCGTCCTAATCCCCGCATGTTAGCCATGTTGCTTTCCTTTATTAATCATTTCGCCTGCCAACGCCAAATATGCCTGTGCACCTTTGGAAGCTTTATCGTGGTACAGCACCGGTAAACCGTAACTGGGTGCTTCTGCCAAACGGATATTACGAGGGATCACAGTGCGGTACACTTTGTCGCCAAAATGCTGCACCAGCTGCGCCGATACTTGCTGTGCCAGCATATTACGTGGGTCGAACATGGTGCGCAGCAAGCCTTCAATTTCCAACACCGGGTTCAGATTGACTCTTACTTTTTTGATAGTCTTCACCAGATCCGACAAGCCTTCCAGCGCATAATATTCGCATTGCATGGGGATCAGTACCGCTTCTGCCGCAGTTAACGCGTTAACCGTAATCAGATTAAGGGCAGGCGGGCAATCCAGCAGCACATAGTCATAACGGTCTTGCAATGCCTCAATGGCTTTTTTTAACCTAGTTTCGCGCGCAAATTCATTCACCAACTCAACTTCAGCACCCGCCAATTCACGGTTGGCAGGCGCTAGATCGAAGCCTGCCTGCTGCACTTTAATGGTGACTTCACTCAAAGTCTTGTCGCCCAGTAGAACGTCATACATGGAAGCGGGGACTTCATCCTTGCTCACACCGCTGCCCATGGTAGCATTGCCTTGCGGGTCAAGATCTATCAGTAATACGCGCCGCTTGGTGGCTGCAAGGCTGGCTGCCAGATTGACGCAGGTAGTGGTCTTGCCTACCCCGCCTTTTTGATTAGTAATTGCTAAGATTTTCATATGGCTAGTATCTTCATGCTTGAGATTCTTGAAGTAATACCAAATGACGCTGGGCATCCAATCCCGGAACAGTAAGTGGCAATACCTGAGTCCGCATTTGTTTGACTTGTTCCAGTTCGTCGTAGGGGTGCACTCCTTTCATCGCCACCCAGCTTCCGCCTTCGGCAAGAAGATGTCTGGTCAGTCGCACAAATTCGGATAAATCCGAGAATGCGCGTGAAATGATGGTCTGGAATTTCTTTTCCGGCTGATATTCCTCAACACGCTTGCATACCACTTGCAGATTATCTATACCCAATTCAGCCTTGGCCTGACGCAAAAATGCGGCCTTCTTATGGCTGGAATCCAATACTGTGACCTGACATTCAGGGCGTACAAGTGCGATTGGGATACCTGGTAATCCGGCGCCGCTACCTACATCCAGTATTCGCTGACTGTGCAAATGGTTCAGTATGGAAAAGCTGTCCAGCAGATGCAGGGTGACCATATCCTCCACCTCGCGCACTGCGGTCAGGTTATGCACTTTGTTCCATTTCGCCAGCAATGCCAGATAATCCAGCAGTTTTTGCTGCACTGTATGTGGCAAAGCAAGGCCCAGAGCGGCTGAGCCGCTTTCCAGTGTGGTCTCCAGTTTCATAATGCGCCCTGTGCCGATTGTTTCGTTTGCACACGCTTTTCATCGATAGCTTTTTTTTGCATATGCTTTTTCTTGATGTACACCAGAAGCAGGGAAATCGCTGCCGGTGTGACGCCGGCAACTCGCCCGGCCTGTCCCAGGGTTTGCGGTTTATGTTGGTTGAGTTTTTGTTGTGCTTCTATGGAAAGTCCACGCACATCGCGATAATCCATATCGCCGGGTAATGCCAGCTCTTCATAGTGTCGGCTGCGTTCGATCTCTTCCTGCTGCCTATCAATATAGCCTTGATATTTGGCCGCTATTTCAAGTTGCTGGCAGACTTGGGGGTCGGTTTCTGCAACACCGCCTGCGGCAGGCAAAGTCATCAGATCCTGATAACTCACTTGCGGACGACGTAACAGTTCGAACAGGGTGTATTCACGCTCGATAGCAACACCCAGTACTCTTTGCGCATCGGCAGCGCTTAGTGTTTTAGGGTTGACCCAAGTGGATTTGAGGCGTTCCTGCTCCAGGGCGATGGCTTCCTGTTTTCTGGAAAACGCTTCCCAACGCACATCATCCACCACGCCCAACCGCCGCCCGGCTTCCGTCAGGCGCAGATCGGCATTGTCTTCACGCAACATCAGGCGATATTCAGCGCGGCTGGTGAACATGCGATACGGCTCGTTAACGCCACGCGTGATGAGGTCATCTACCAGCACACCCAGATATGCCTGATCCCGGCTCGGGCACCAGGCTGGCTGCTCGGCAGCATACAGGCCGGCATTCAAGCCAGCCAGCAAACCTTGCGCTGCTGCTTCTTCGTAGCCGGTGGTACCGTTGATCTGTCCTGCAAAAAACAGACCCTGTATAGCTTTTGTCTCCAGCGAGTTTTTAAGGCCTCGGGGATCATAGTAGTCATACTCGATGGCGTAACCCGGTCTGAGGATGTGTGCATTCTCCAAGCCTTTGATACTACGCACTAAATTTATTTGAACATCGAACGGCAAACTGGTGGAGATGCCATTGGGATACACCTCATGGGTGGTCAAGCCTTCGGGTTCCAGAAATATCTGATGTGCATCCTTATCCGCGAATCTTGTGATCTTGTCCTCGACCGAAGGACAATAGCGCGGTCCAACCCCTTCGATCACGCCGGTATACATCGGCGAGCGGTCCAGGCCGCCACGGATGATATCGTGTGTTCTGGTATTGGTATGCGTGATCCAGCAGGGTAGTTGTTGCGGATGCTGTGCGGTCGAACCCAGGAAAGAGAATACCGGAACCGGATCATCGCCTGGCTGTTCCTGCATCACTGAGTAATCTATGGTGCGGCCATCTATGCGTGGCGGTGTCCCGGTTTTCAGCCGACCTACTGGCAAGCCGAGTTCACGCAGCTTATGTGCCAAGGCATTTGCCGGCGGATCTCCGGCACGGCCGGCCTGATGATTTTGCAGGCCGACGTGCACTAAACCGGCAAGAAATGTCCCTGCCGTCAGTACCACCGCCTTGGCATCAAAACGCAGTCCCATTTGCGTGACGACACCGATGATCTTGTCGCCCTGCAATACCACATCGTCCACCGCTTGCTGAAACAACCATAAATTGGCCTGATTCTCCAGGCGTCCTCGCATCGCCTTGCGATATAACACACGGTCTGCTTGCGCGCGGGTGGCGCGCACCGCCGGACCTTTACTCCCATTCAGTATGCGAAATTGTATCCCGGCCTCATCTGTTGCGGCAGCCATAGCGCCGCCCAGTGCATCTACTTCCTTCACCAAATGACCTTTGCCTATGCCACCTATGGAAGGATTGCACGACATTTGACCTAAAGTTTCGATGTTATGGGTTAGCAATAGTGTGCGTCGTCCCATGCGCGCTGAGGCAAGCGCAGCCTCGGCTCCGGCATGTCCGCCACCCACCACGATCACATCAAAGCTTTCAGGAAATTGCATGAAAATGTCTGGAGCAACTAAAAGGGTGCTAATGATACTGCAAAAGCTGTTGGCAGGTCACTTATTCCAGAGTATGTTTCACGTGAAACACTCTCATTTCCCGATACAAAACCGGCTGAATATCTCACCCAGCAGATCTTCATTGGTGAATTCACCGGTGATGCTGTTCAACGATTCCTGCGCCAAACGTAATTCTTCCGCCACCAATTCAGCTTGTTGAAGCTGTTCGTTCGCCCGTGCAAGACATGTGTGCACTTGTCGCAAAGCTGCCAGATGCCGTTCGCGAGCACTAAATATACCATCAGCGCTTGAGTGCCATCCTGCCATTTCCAACAGATGCTGACGCAATATGGGCAAACCTTCTCCAGTCTTGGCGGAAAGATAGATAGTGGTCACATTATCCGTTTTTACCAAGCGTGCCGTCTGTTGCGCCAAATCACTCTTATTCATAATTTTTATCAGTGGCAACGACGGCGGCAACTGTTGCAAGATCAGCTCATCCGCCTGACCCATGCCCTGTTGTGCATCCAGTAATAATAATGCCATGCTGGCTCTTTGTATCGCCTGCCAGGTCCGTGCAATGCCAAAGCGCTCGATCTCGTCCGTGGTTTCGCGCAAACCTGCGGTATCTATAATATGCAGCGGTACGCCTTCGATTTGGATCGCGCTTTTCAATGCATCTCGCGTGGTACCTGCGATCGGGGTGACGATGGCCACTTCTTCCCCGGACAATTGATTCAACAGGCTGGACTTGCCGACGTTGGGCTGGCCGATTAGCACAATTTGGATGCCTTCGCGTAGCAACTTACCTTGCAGCGCACTTGCATAGACGGCTTCCAGCTCTGCCGAGATCGCAGCCAGCTTGTCACTCACTTTGCCTTGGGTGATGAAATCTATTTCTTCTTCGGGAAAATCCAGACACGCTTCCACATACATGCGTAGGTCTATCAGGCGTTGTAATAAAGCGTGTATATGATTAGAAAATTCGCCGACCAGCGAACGCATGGCACTCTGTGCAGCTTGCGCAGTAGAGGCTTCGATGAGGTCTGCGACAGCTTCTGCCTGAGCGAGATCCAGCTTGTCGTTCAACCAGGCTCTGCGGGTGAATTCGCCCGCTTCTGCCAGTCTGGCACCTGATTCCAGACAACGTTGCAACAGGATTTGCATGACGGCGATACCACCATGGCCTTGCAATTCAAGGACGTCTTCACCCGTGTAGGAGTGGGGAGAAACAAAGAATAAGGCAATGCCTCTGTCGATCACCGTGCCATCGCTAGCCAGGAAATCGCCGTAGCGCGCTATACGTGGGGCAGGGCATGCCCCCAGGATATTTTCAGCGATCTCTGCCGCACGCCGGCCCGAAACCCGCACCACCCCAATACCGCCTCGCCCCGGGGCGGTAGCAATCGCTGCAATGGTATCAGGTTGCGGCGCGCCCACCATCAATACTACGGTTGATATTCCATTGCTGCAGAATGGACAGAATATTATTCACCAGCCAGTACAACACCAGCCCGGCCGGGAAGAAGAAGAAGAACACGCTGAACACCACCGGCATGATCATCATCACTTTGGCCTGAATGGGATCCGGTGGCGTTGGATTCAGGCGCGTCTGCAAGATCATGGTTGCAGCCATGATCACTGGCAACACATAGTAAGGATCAGGGGCGGACAAGTCGGTGATCCACAGAATAAATGGTGCCTGGCGCAATTCAATACTGCCTTGCAATACCCAGTAAAGAGAAATGAAAACCGGAATCTGCACCAGTATTGGTAAACATCCACCCATAGGGTTGATCTTTTCCTTTTTGTACAGTTCCATCATCGCTTGCTGCAATTTTGCGCGGTCATCACCGTAGCGTTCCTTCATGCTTTGCAAACGTGGCGCCAGCTTGCGCATTTGTGCCATGGATCGATAGCTGGCGGCGGAAAGCGGATAGAACGCGAGTTTGATGAGTATGGTCAGCAGAATGATCGCTGCGCCCCAGTTATGCACAAGTTTCTGTATTTCAGACAGTACCCAGAACAATGGCTCAGCGATCACATAAAGATGGCCATAATCCACCGTACGGTCCATTCCTTCTGCAACCGCCTTGAGGTGGGTTTGATCTTGTGGCCCTGAGTAAAAACGTGCGCTGACATTCGCTGTTGCACCCGGTGCGATGGTTCCCACAGCCAGCTTGGTGCCTACTGCATACAGCGTCCCATTCAAGTGCTTGGTGTAGTACTCGCGCTCCACCCCGTTCTGCGGTAACCATGAGCTGGCGAAATAATGTTGCACAACACCGATCCAGCCATCTTTCGCAGTTTGCGACAGGTCGGCTTTGCCCATATCGTCAAAGGTCAGCTTTTTGTATTTGGCGGCATCGGTGTAATACGCTGCGCCCGTGAACGTCTGCGTTTGCATCATAGCTTTTGGCGGCGGGATACTGTCGTGCAGGAATTGGTAATAAACCCAGGGATCCAGCTTGACGCTACTGCCGTTCTTAATTTCATAATTCAAATCTACGACATAGCTGCCGCGATGAAAGGTATAAACCTTGTCCACTTGTACGCCTTTGCCGCCATCCCATGACAGTCTCACTTCAAGCTTATCGCTATTATCTGCAAGCTGAAATTCACTGGCTTTCGCGGTGTACAGGGACTTGTGGTTAGGCAGGTCGTCGCCAATCAAACCTGTCTGTGAAATATAAACCTGCTTAGGCATCTGGCTGTCATCCAGCAGCACAAAGTTTTTGCTCTTATCTCCTGTCGCGTGGTGTTGAGTCAGTTCCAAGCGCCGCAGATCGCCGCCTTGTGTATCAATGACTGCGTTGATCAGGTCGGTTTTGATATGTAGCCGCTCGCCGCTCGCTACCGTGAGGCTTTCTGTAACTGTGTCCACAGATGGCGCTGCTTTTGCTGGTGCTCCCGGAACATTATCCTGGCTGGGATTAGCGACCTGTCCCAGATTGACGGCTTGCGGTGCATGATGCCGCTCCCAGCTATCCCACAAAGTGAGAATGGAAAAAGACAAGATTAAAAATATGATCAGACGTTTATTATCCATACCGCTTTCAAATATGACTGGGTTGAGGTTGCTGAATTCTTTTCAACTACTGGTTTTAAATTAATGCTTTTAGGGTACCGGGTCGCTGCCGCCTGCATGCCAGGGATGGCAGCGAGATACCCTCTTGATCGTCAACCAGCTACCCTTGATCGTCCCGTATCGTTGTAACGAAGTCAGTGCGTAATCCGAACAGCTCGGTGTAAATCGACAATTGCTTCCCAGCAACGGGCTAATCGCGAAACGGTAACACTTGATCAGCCAGACCAGCACCCGCGCCATCACTCCACTGCTTTCTGTATCATGGCGTGCGGTATTTTGCCCATTGCCTGCATGAATTCCTGTTCCACTACATGAAACTCTTGTCGCCCGAACTGCTGATTGACCCTGACAACGATGTCCAGCGAACGCGATGTTTGGCAATTGATCCGAAATACCTCACGTATCACACGCTTTATGTAGTTGCGTGATACTGCGCGACGAGCAATCTTTTTACCTACTACTATCCCCAAACGCACGTAATCCAGCGTGTTTGGCATGTAATGCACTGCAAGATATTTGCCGTTTACACGTCGCCTGAAACTAAAAACGGATGAGAACTCATCCGTTTTGCTTAGTTTATAGCGACTGAAAAATCTGTGGTCAGCCACACCACTTGCGACCACGCCTATACAGCGAGGCGGGCACGACCCTTGGCACGACGGGCTCTAATCACGGCGCGACCACCTTTGGTCTTCATGCGTACCAAAAAACCGTGAGTACGTGCGCGGCGAACTTTAGATGGTTGATATGTACGTTTCATGACAACTGCCTCTCAAAATAACTAAAACTAAAAAAGGGCGTAATTTAACCCCGATAGGCCCTGTCTTGTCAATCACTATTTATATTGATATTAGCTACTTTAGCTGTGGATAACTCTGCACAAAAAGACTAGAATCGGTCTGGAAATTTCGGCGCACGGTTTTAACCTAAAAGTTAACATAAAACGTACTACATTCGCCTCATCTGCATTAGGATTTCTTTCAGTTCAATACATGGAAAACTTCTGGTTCGCCTGTCTGGGTTGCTTTGAGCGGGAATTAACCGCTATGCAATTCAACACCTTGATCAAGCCATTAAAATTGGATGGTAGCGGAGACGTGTTGCGGATACTTGTCCCCAACCGTTATGTGATGCAGACACTGGACGAAAAATTCGTGCGGCGCATCAAAGAGCTAGGCCAGGAGTTCTTTTCACGACCAATACAGGTAGAACTGGTGTTGGATAGCCCTTCAGTACAAGAAAAAAAAGCGCGGGACGAAAAGCCACAAATTGCAGAAGCCGCGCCGGAAGGCAAAAAACAAAAAACCCAGAGCAAAACCGATTCCTACGGACTGAATCCATCGCTTACTTTTGCTAATTTCGTCACGGGTAAAGCTAATCAGCTCGCTCGGGCCGCTGCCTTACAAGTAGCTGAAAATGCCGGAGGCGCCTATAACCCGCTGTTCGTCTATGGTGGTGTAGGATTAGGAAAAACACATTTGATTCAAGCGATTGGTAACCATCTGCGCGAAATCAGGCCTGATGCCAAAATTGGTTATCTGCATGCAGAAAAATATGTTTCCGATGTGGTGAAGGCCTATCAGCATAAGTCTTTTGACGAATTCAAAAAGCGTTATCACTCTCTGGATTTGCTATTGATAGACGATATTCAGTTCTTTGCGGGAAAAGGCAGGACCCAGGAAGAGTTTTTCTATGCTTTTGAGTCTTTGATAGGAGCCAATAAGCAGATTGTGATCACTTGTGACACTCTGCCAAAAGAGATCAACGGCATTGAAGATAGACTGAAAACCCGTTTCAGCTGGGGGCTCACCGTGTTAATCGAGCCTCCTGAACTTGAGATGCGCGTGGCCATCTTGATAAAAAAAGCTCTGGCAGCACAGGTAAAGCTGGAAGAGGATGTGGCGTTTTTAATCGCCAAGCATATACGCTCCAGCGTTCGGGATCTGGAAGGCGCTTTGAACCGCGTCATTGCCATGACCAATTTCACGGGCAAGCCCATAGATGCAGCACTGGTTAAGGAAGCACTTAAAGACATTATCGGCCGTATACAATCGATCACTATTGAGTCTATCCAAAAGAATGTCGCGGATTACTACAAAATCAAGGTGGCAGAAATGTACTCGCAAAAACGCTCACGCAATCTTGCGCGACCCCGGCAGATCGCCATGGCACTGGCAAGAGACCTGACTAACAGCAGTTTTCCGGAGATCGGCGATGCATTCGGTGGTCGCGATCACACCACGGTGATGCATGCTTGCAAAAAGATAGACAGTCTGAAGATCAACGACGCAACCTTAACCAAGGAATATAATCTGCTGATGCAGGTTTTGCGTGGAGATTGAACAAGCTGTGAATGGACGCTGAATGAATTGTGGATAAAGTAAGGGTTAGGCAATAAGCTAAATTCCATCCCTTATTCATCCACAGCTTGTTAACTGGAAATAGGCAGCTTAAGGCAATACCAAACATTATGATTTATAATAGAAAAGTAGCTTAACTAACAACAAGGCACTCCCCTTATTATCTATTATTAAGGTACTTATATATGAAGATTAACATCAGTCGAGACACCTTACTCAAACCCTTATCGGCCGTGAACGGTATTGTTGAGCGTAGACATACACTGCCCATTCTGTCTAATCTGTTGCTTGAAAGTAAGCAAGGGATCATCACGCTGACAGCAACTGATCTGGAAATGCAGATATCCATGTCTGCCGAGAGTGAAGCGACTGAAGCATTTGCAACGACAGTATCGGCAAAAAAGCTACTGGATATATGCCGCTCCTTGCCGGAAGGCAGTCAACTATCACTGATAGAAAAAGATGCACGGTTACAGGTAAGCACAGGGCGTAGTAAATTCAATCTGCAGACTCTACCGGCATCTGACTATCCCACGATGAGTAAAATCGCCAATAGCGACCTGACCATACGGTTATCGCAAAAAACCTTGCGTAGTTTATTACGCCAGGTCGAGTTCTCTATGGCACAACAAGATATTCGCTATTACCTCAATGGCTTGCTACTGGAGGTGAATGGACAACAGTTGCATGTGGTGGGTACAGATGGCCATCGCCTGAGTTATGTCAGCACCGAGTTATCGGCTAGTTATGAAAAGCAGGAAATCATTCTGCCACGCAAGACGGTTACTGAATTGGTAAAATTGTTGGAGGATGTGGACGATGAAGTGGTTATAGACCTTTCACCGAATCAGGCAAACTTTACTTTTTCCAACATTCATCTGATTTCGAAAATAATCGATGGCAAGTTCCCGGACTACAATCGCGTGATTCCTGTGGGTCATCAGAACAAGTTCAGCATCAACCGCATCAGTGTACTGCAGGCAATGCAACGTGCATCCATACTATCCAACGAAAAATATCGTGGTATTCGCATGGTATTAGGCAGCAACACGCTCAGGCTGATCAGCAGCAATAGCGAACAGGAAGAAGCGGAAGAGGAATTAGAGGTTAACTACACAGGTGATCCGCTGGATGTTGGATTTAACGTCACCTACCTGATCGATGTTCTGAATAATGTGCAAACAGAAATGGTTGAGTTCTCATTAGCCGATGCCAACAGCAGTTGTCTGGTGACTCTGCCAGACAATGCAAATTACAAATATGTCGTCATGCCGATGAGAATTTGATTTGGTATCTCAACCAGTTTTTTATCAACCTAAAAACCGCATCCATCGGATGAGGTTTCACGTGAAACATTCAACATGAGCCAGCAAGACACAACAGAAGATTACGATTCCACAAGCATACAAATCCTGAAAGGCCTGGATGCAGTGCGTAAGCGCCCAGGTATGTACATAGGCGATACCTCAGACGGCACCGGGTTGCATCACATGGTATTCGAAGTCGTAGATAACGCCATTGATGAAGCTTTGGCAGGACATTGCGACGATATCAAGGTCATTATCCATCCTGATAACTCCATCAGCGTTGCAGACAATGGGCGTGGCATTCCGATCGATATCAAGGAAGGCGATGAATTCAAGCGTTCTGCTGCCGAGATTGTGATGACCGAGTTGCATGCCGGCGGTAAATTCAACCAGAACTCGTACAAGGTTTCCGGTGGGTTGCACGGCGTTGGGGTGTCGGTGGTCAACGCCCTTTCGGACTGGCTGAGGCTGCGTATTTTCCGTGATGGCAATGTCTATCAGATGGAATTTCGCCGCGGCGAAGCCGTGGCACCTTTAGCCGTCACAGGCACTACTGACAGGCGCGGAACGGAAGTGCATTTCTTTGCCTCGGTAGAAACCTTTGCTCATATCGAATTCCACTATGAGATCCTGGCTAAACGTTTGCGCGAGCTTTCTTTCCTCAACAACGGGGTAAAGATCGAACTGGTTGATCAGCGCAACGGCAAAAGTGAGAACTTTGCCTACTCGGGCGGAGTTAAAGGTTTCGTCGAATATATGAACCGTAGCAAAACGGTACTGCACCCCAAGGTTTTTTATGCCATAGGCGAAAAAGACGGCATGACCATAGAGGTTGCCATGCAGTGGAACGATTCATATGCAGAAACCGTGCAATGTTTTACCAACAACATCCCGCAACGTGATGGCGGCAGCCACCTGACGGGCCTGCGCACCGCCATGACACGTACCTTGAATAATTACATCGAGCAGACGGACCTGGCGAAAAAAGCCAAAGTTGATACCAGCGGCGACGACATGCGCGAGGGCTTGACCTGTGTGTTGTCGGTCAAGGTTCCCGAACCCAAGTTTTCGTCGCAAACCAAAGACAAGCTGGTGTCGTCTGAAGTGCAACCGGTAGTGCAGGAAGTGGTCGCACAAAAACTGGCAGAGTTCATGCTCGAGAATCCATTGGATGCCAAGATCATCTGTTCCAAAATCGTTGATGCTGCGCGCGCGCGCGAAGCAGCACGTAAAGCGCGCGAATTGACCAGACGCAAGGGCGTGATGGATGGTCTGGGACTTCCCGGAAAACTGGCGGACTGTCAGGAGCGCGACCCGACTTTGTGCGAACTGTATCTGGTCGAGGGTGACTCTGCAGGAGGCTCCGCGAAACAGGGCAGAGACAGAAAGAACCAGGCCATTTTGCCACTTAAAGGCAAGATTCTGAATGTGGAAAAAGCACGTTTCGACAAACTGATCTCATCGCAGGAAATAGCCACGCTGATCACCGCTCTAGGCACCAGCATAGGAAAAGAAGATTTTGATGTGGAAAAACTGCGCTATCACCGCATCATTATCATGACCGATGCTGACGTTGACGGTGCTCACATCCGTACTCTGTTACTGACCTTCTTCTATCGCCAGATGCCGGAGCTGGTCGAACGCGGGCATATTTATATTGCCCAACCACCTTTGTACAAGGTCAAGCAAGGCAAAGAAGAGAAGTACCTCAAAGATGACCATGAATTGAACGAATACCTGCTGCAATCCGGCCTGAAGGGCGCGCAGTTGATCACTCAGGAAGGCGGCGAAGTATTGGAAGACAAAACCCTGCGTCAGCTGGCCAGAGAAATGTTTGTGACTGAAGCCGTGATCAAGCGCCTGACGTCGCTGTATGAAGAGGCAGTGCTGAGAGCATTGCTGGAAATGCCGGCGATAGACCTGAGCGACAAGGAAAATACCAAGGCCGCAGCCAAATTGCTCAGAGGCCTGCTGCCCTACCAATGTGAAATCAATGTTGTGTTCGATAAGGAAACAGCGGTCCATCGTTTGGAAGTGAACAAATTCTTCCACGGCAACTTGCAGACCATGTCTATAGATTCCGAGTTCGTGAATACCGGGGATTATAAGCAGATACGCAAGACGGCAGAGTTGTTGCAGGGCTTGGTAGGTAAGGGAGCTTCTGTTTCACGCGGCGAAAAAAATCGTCCCATTTCCAGCTTCAAGGAAGCACTGGATTGGTTATTGAACGAAGTCAGGCAAAATCTGGGCATCCAGCGCTATAAAGGCCTGGGTGAGATGAACCCTCAGCAATTATGGGAAACCACCATGGATCCGCAAGTACGCCGTTTGCTCAAAGTTCAGATCGACGATGCGATCACCGCAGACGAGATTTTCACTACGTTGATGGGTGACCAGGTCGAGCCACGTCGTGCGTTCATTGAAAACAACGCCCTGGGCGCTGCCAATATTGATATCTGATGATGTAGGATCTCTCAAGACTCTAGATTTTTCTCATATATTTAGATTTATAGGAAATAAATTAAACGGCCGCACAATGCGGCCGAATTTTTTTGCGCTCTCAACTTCCATCCAGATGATAAGTTCCTTCACCGTGATTAATATCCCCCGAAACGAGCCAAGGAATATCACCACCGAAATAACGTAGTTTCCGTGAATGCCTTCTTGCTCATCGGACCTTCTACCAATCTTTGTGAATACAGTTTACTAAGTAGCAGGAATTACGTCAGAAGGACGAAAAATAATTTCTTTACTTAACAGTACAGTAAATAAATCAATAAGTTGCGATTAATAATATTCTTGGGTATAGTAATTTTTTCAGACTCGAAATCGGAATGAATCCTTTTGCCACGCAGATCCGTAAGTTCCGAAAAGAACGAAAGTTAAGCCAGAAAGAAGCAGCTAATTTGCTTGGCTGGGAGCAAAGCTATCTTTGTGCAATTGAACGTGGCATTAAAAGCGCTCCACAGACCAATTTTGTAAATGTATTAATAGAAAAATACCGGTTGACCGGTGAGGAAACAAAAGTTCTGCTTCAAGCCTTGAAGCAATCAGAACGACGGCTAATGTTGCCCTTGTCGGCTTCAGAAGCAGAATTTGAACTGATCTCGTGCCTGAGAGAACAAATTGGCCAATTAAAGCCCCACCAAATTGAAATGATGAAACTGGCCTTAAAGCTAAACCAATTCAATACGGGCTGTAAAGCTGAATTATCTACTTAAAGTTATAGTGTAAGGAGAATACAAATGTAAAAAAGGCAAACCAAGTGGCTTGCCTTCTTCACTAGGATAGTAACTGATACTAGCCGTTGACAGCTACAGTATCTCTTTCTCTCCTCTTGTCGTCAAGCCTTAATCCCAAACGCAACGATAAAACTGACGGTGAATTATCCGGCAGCAGGTGATTATTTGTCCTAATTTCGGTGCAAACAACCAAAGTATTCAGCATGCGAACGGTTCGCAGGGTGCCCTGTTGCCGTAAGCCAGGAGAAAAATATGCAGCAGAGAAAAGTAGTTACTCGAAGTGGTCGTGGTTATAGAGGATATTTTCCTTCAAAAAAGTTAAACAGGATGGTGGAATGGGAGTCCATATTGGAACGTGACGCTATTCTTCACTTTGAGTTTTCCCCAGGGATTATCACTTACCAAGAGCAGCCAGAACTGATTACCTACATTTATCAGGAACAGACAAAGCGTTATTTTCCAGATTTTTTACTGATCCTTAGAAATAGGAATTTGTTTCATGTCGAAATAAAACCACTTTCTAAGCTCCGATCGCCGAATCTGATAAGCAAATTTGAGGCAATTATCGAAAGATATGAAACACATCCTGCCAAATTTAGATTGCTAACGGACCAATACCTTCGCTTTGAACCGAGATTGGCAAATCTTAAATTATTGGCAACTGCACAGCGCTGTAATGAAGATTTGAATAAAGCACGCGAGTTATGCAAGGAACTGCTCGATAAAGATTCGCCAATTGTTGTTTCAAGACTAGTAAATAGTATCGGTTTGAAACAGACACTGAGCTTGCTGGCATGCGGGGAGATTATGTGTGACCTGAATCTGGCCCTGGATTCAGACTCCAACTTTGTCAGATTTGTGGAGGGTATTGATCATGATGCGCTTCTCATTTAAGAAGGGTTTGGTCTTTCTGGAACTAACTACTCGCTGGCAGCTTATGAGGAGGTTGGCCAGCGGTAAACTTCAATTTGAAAGTGAGCAAGGCGAGATCAAGGTCATCACTGATGGAGAAGTCCATCGTCTTTGGATAACAGGTGCGTGGGTCATTGATGTTGCATCAATCGGAACTCAAGCAGACGTAATTTATTTAGCAACCCCCCGAGATCTCAGTACATTCCCCGAAAAATGGCAAAAGCGTGCACGGACAAGACTGCATTACATCCAAAAAGTTAATCCAGAAGAGAACAAGTACAACCCTATTCGTTGGAAAAAACTGATCAATGCAGCAGCCTCCGAGATCAACGACCCTACACCACCTGCAGCTTCCTCGGTACAGAGTTGGTGGCGTCGTTACAGACACACAAAAAGCATCACCGCATTAATCCCGCGGTCAATCACAGGGTTTGAACGAGCGAAAGATCCCCGATATGGGGTTTTTGAGGAAATTCTAGCCAAGGTTTATCTAACACCTCAGAAGCTACCCAAATCTGATGTTGTCAAAGCGATTCAGGATCACATTGAACAGATTAATCATGGGCGGGATGAATCGCAAAAAATCCCTCATATTGCTAGGTCGACTATCTACCGATGGTTAGGGCAATTACAGCACGACATTGTTGATGGTGCCCGGCTTGGCGCCAATGTGGCACGAGTTAAATATCGCGTCGTCATGGGCGGTCTTAAAGTTGATGGCATCCTTGAGCGAGTCGAAATTGACCATACCCCGCTCGATTTGATCGTCATCGACAAAATGACCTCGGTACCACTTGGTAGGCCATGGCTTACGCTTGCAATCGATAAGAAGAGTCGTATGGTAATGGGTTTCTACATTTGCTTTAACGCCCCTTCCAGTCATTCAGTGCTTCAATGTGTAGAAATGCATCCAAAATTGACCCACCTAACCCAGTAATGTGCATCTAAATTTGACCCACGTAGCGATACTGATCTGCTCGAAGCCTGAGCAGGAGAATTGGAGTGATCGACGTGGCGATATTAAGTGTAATCAGACGTTGGCATTTGCGGGATCAAATGCCCATCAGGGAGATAGCAAGACGTACAGGGCTTTCTAGAAATACCGTCAGGAAGTATCTGGCGGGTCATATTGTAGAACCGCAATACCCCAAGCGACGAAGCCCGAGCAAGCTGGATGCGTTTGCCCTCAAACTCACGCAGTGGCTGAAGGTAGAAGCTGGCCGCAGCCGTAAACAACGCCGCAGCCTGAAGCAACTCCATGCTGACTTGAGTGCGTTGGGCTATACCGGTTCGTACGACCGCGTCACCGCCTTTGCCAGACAGTGGCGACAGGCCCAGCAAGAACTCGCACGCACGGCTGGCCGTGGGGCTTTCGTTCCGCTGGTCTTTGCCGCTGGAGAAGCCTTCCAGTTCGACTGGAGTGAAGACTGGGCCGTCATTGCCAATGAGCGAGTCAAACTCCAGGTGGCCCATTTCAAACTCTCACACAGTCGCGCCTTTATTCTGAGGGCTTATCCGCTGCAAACCCATGAGATGCTGTTTGATGCCCACAATCATGCGTTTGAGGTATTGGGGGGTGTTCCCAGACGCGGCATTTACGACAACATGAAGACCGCGGTGGATCGTGTCCGGCCTGGAAAACAACGTGATATTAATGCCCGTTTCTCTGCCATGGTCAGCTACTTCCTGTTTGAAGCGGAATTCTGCAATCCTGCCTCAGGTTGGGAGAAAGGCCAGATCGAGAAGAACGTACAGGACTCACGGCACCGCCTCTGGCATCAAGCTCCGGGCTTTGACAGTCTCGATGCTGTCAATGAGTGGCTTCAAACCCGTTGTATCGAGTTGTGGCACGAGATTCGCCATCCTGAATTACCACAACTCACCATTGCTGAAGTCTGGGCACAGGAACAGTGCCAGTTAATGCCTAACCCACGCCCATTCGATGGCTTTATTGAACATAGCAAGCCCGTATCACCTACGTGCCTCATTCACTTTGAACGCTGCCGTTATAGCGTACCTGCCTCCTATGCAAATCGTCGTATCAGTCTGAGAGTTTATGCGGATCGTCTGGTATTTGCAGCAGAAGGTCAGGTCATTGCTGAGCACCCGCGTGTCATCAACCGCAATCATAGTCCAGGCCAAACCATTTACGACTGGCGACATTACTTGAGCGTATTGCAACGCAAACCCGGGGCATTGAGGAACGGTGCTCCCTTCCTGGAGCTACCGGAAGCATTCAGGCAACTGCAATCCATCCTGCTCAAGCATACGGGAGGCGACCGTGAGATGGTTGAGATATTAGCGTTAGTGCTCTATCACGATCAGCAGCACGTTGTGAGTGCCGTTGAACAGGCTCTGGCTGCTGGCGTGCCGTCTAAACAGCATGTGCTCAATCTGTTAGGTCGATTGATAGACCAGGCACCACCGCCCTTACTGGAGTTACAACAAGTGCTCACCTTAGTGGAAGAGCCACAGGCCAATGTCAGCCGTTATGACCAGTTAAGGAGCATACGCCATGCAGCATGAAGCAATGGTCACGACACTGAAATCGCTTAAATTGTTTGGCATGGCGAAAGCCGTGGATATGTTGGCAGAGCAAGGATCTCCTGCATATCTGGCAGCGCAAAACATTCTGGATGATCTACTTAAAGCCGAAATTGCAGAACGTGAGGTCAGATCCATCAATTACCAGATCAAACTGGCACGGTTTCCCAACTATCGTGATCTGTCTGGATTCGATTTTAGCCAAAGCAGCGTGAATGAAGCATTGATCCGTCAGCTGCATCGCGGTGAGTTCATCGAGCAGGCTCATAACCTGGTGTTCATCGGTGGCCCGGGGACAGGTAAGACACATCTGGCCACCGCGCTTTGCATGCAGGCCATTGAGCATCATACGCGCCGGGTCAGGTTCTTCTCTACCATTGAGCTGGTCAATGCTCTGGAGATAGAGAAAGCCAAAGGCCGGCATGGCCAAATCGCCTATCGGCTGATGCATGTAGATGTCGTGGTACTCGATGAGCTTGGCTATCTGCCATTTAGCCAGGCGGGTGGAGCCTTGCTGTTCCATCTGCTGAGCAAACTCTATGAGTGTACCAGCGTGGTGATCACAACTAACTTGGGCTTTGCAGAATGGACTGGGGTGTTTGGCGATCAGAAGATGACGACGGCACTACTCGACAGACTTACCCATCGTTGCCACATCGCAGAAACTGGCAATGACAGCTATCGTTACAGACACAGCACAACACAAACAGGAAAGGATAAAAAACCGAATGACTTAAACCTTACTTAAAGCATAGAATTACCAACTAAGGGTGGGTCAAAATTCAATGCATTTGGTGGGTCAGATTTACATGCATATCTACAA
>Ga0265327_10002580_pt1 | contig 18746 bp, 20 predicted proteins | sample 41621metaG_FD_202089 | JGI IMG/M metagenome (GOLD analysis project Ga0265327, IMG submission 202089) | Rhizosphere microbial communities from Carex aquatilis grown in University of Washington, Seatle, WA, United States - 4-16-21 metaG | ecosystem: Host-associated > Plants > Roots > Rhizosphere...
CAGGTAGATAGTGGCGCTGCAATCCTTCTGTACTGGGGTGTTTCGGTGCTAGCGGCAATGGCGGGCGTCGAGGCCGCACTGCGCAACCTCCATTGCACAATGGGTGCCGATCCGCTGGCAGAGCTCCGCGTACATGAGGCCTCCTTCTTATCCCTTCTTGATGATCCTGGCTTCGTTGAGCGCGCTCATCGTCACAAGCTCATCTAAGTTCGGCAGTCTATTTGTGGACGAATCTGTCGCACTTTTCAATGCATACATCGCGCTGGTTATCGCCCTGCACAAAAAGGGGGTGCTGGATATCGATGTGGTCGTAGAGCAGTTCGGAGGTCTCATCGATTCAAGCCGAATACAGCACCTCAATGCTCCGAATGCAGAGTATCAAACTCTCTTCTACGAAGCTCTGAGGAAAGTCGCTGCAGGCCTGAGCCGGCCGGAGGAGTAGCGGTGGCAAGGGGACGCGGTTGAGGTCGCCTCTCTTGGCGTTTGATGCGTTGCCTCTACTTCAACGGTGTTGTGCCGCGCATCATTGATCGCTTTCATGTTGCTACGTTGCACCTTCGCACGTGTGAGGCTTAGCTTTCGATGAGTTACCTATGATCGAATTGCGCCATCTTCGCTACTTCATCGCCGTAGCTGAGGAACTCAGCTTCCGCCGTGCTGCAGAACGCATTCACATCGACCAGACTCCGCTGTCGCGAGCCGTCCGGGACTTGGAAGAGCGGTTGGGCGTAACACTGCTCGTGCGTGCCCCTCGCAAGTTGCGCCTTACACCGGCTGGCGTATGCCTGCTTAGGGAGGCGCGGAAGGTGCTAATTCGAGTTGAACGTACTCAACGCGTCGTGCGCGATACGGACGCCTTTTTCCACGCGCCGCTGCGCATCGGAGTGGCGGACGATATTGCTCAATCCAAACTATCCGAATGCATACGTCGCTGGCGAGAAATCGCACCCGAAGCTCCGCTTGAGCTGACTGAGATGCGAGCGGACGAACTTTCAGCCGCACTGAAAAGCGAGGAAGTCGATCTTGGCATTTCGTTTGGCGTCCTTAACGACGAGCTTATCGTCCAGGAGCCGGCCTGGAGCTATCCAGTCATGGCTCTGCTACCGGTTAAGCACAAGCTCGCACGGCATACCTCACTTCCGATCGCCGAGCTATTAGTCTCCCCGCTTATATCCTGCCATGCAGATCGACAGCCTGGTTTGCTATATCAGATGCGGACTATCGTTCGAAGGCATATAGCGAAGCCGAACCTTGCAGGCGACGCGTCCACGCTCGCGGGCTATATCACCCGCGTAGCCGCCGGCATGGGGGTTGGACTAGCTGATGCGGGTCACGTCGCAACGATGCACCGCGCCGACGTGGTGGCGGTCCCTCTGGCGGAAGATGAGTACATCACCACGTACGTGTTGTACAAGCAGCGGCGCTTCGGGATGCGCGATGCGCTGCAACGGTTGTTAGCTCATTGCAAAGGCATGACCTGAGCGATAGCACATCGCCCAATTGGCCATGATGGGTCGCTTCATCGGCCTTGGACAGGCCGCAGACTCTTCACGATGCTCATGGCTCATTGATTGAATGAAGGCCGTTGCTTTCTCAAACTGATCGGGGAGCCAGCTTCTTCCGCCAGCTTACGCCGCGCTACGCCCCGACCGGTGTGCCGCCCAGCGGCTCGATTCCACACTCGAGTGCGCAGTGCTGCTTCGGCATGCGCGCGTTGGGACCAAGTCGTAAAGGAGGTGGCCTATGCCGAAGGGAGCAAGCAGCGTCCTGTTCGGGCAAGTGTTTGTGGTGCTGAGTGTTACCTTGGGCGGCGTGTGGGCGGGTACGCAGTGGACGGCGCATGCGCTTGGCTATCAAGCTCGCCTCGGAACGCCCTGTGGCGAACTAGCTGGCGTCCCGATTTACGAGCCCTGGAAGCTCTTCCAGTGGTGGTACTTCTACGATGCCTACGCACCCGACATTTTCCTGCGTGGCGGCACCATCGCGGCATCGAGCGGGTTGCTCGCTGCTTGCGCAGCGATCGGCATGGCCGTCTGGCGTTCACGCCTGGCCAAGCGGGTCACGACTTATGGGTCCGCTCGCTGGGCCGATGCGGATGAGATCCAGCAGGCGGGCCTGATCCGGGCCGCGGGCGTGTTCCTCGGCAAGTTGAGCGGGAAGGTCCTCGCGTATCTCCGCCACGACGGCCCCGAACACGTGATGGTCTTCGCACCCACGCGCTCGGGCAAAGGCGTCGGCCTTGTCATCCCGACCCTGCTGTCCTGGACCGGCTCCGCCGTGATCCACGACATCAAGGGCGAGAACTGGAATCTCACAGCCGGCTGGCGCGCGCGCTTCGGCCATTGCTTGCTGTTCAACCCCACCGACGCGAAGTCGGCGGCTTACAACCCTTTGCTCGAAGTGCGACGCGGCATGCACGAAGTGCGCGACGTGCAGAACATCGCGGACATCCTGGTCGATCCCGAGGGCGCGCTGGAGCGCCGCAACCACTGGGAGAAGACCAGCCATGCGCTGCTCGTCGGTGCAATCCTGCACGTGCTCTACGCCAGCGAGGACAAGACGCTGCGCGGCGTCGCCAACTTCCTGTCCGACCCGGCATGCGCGTTCGAGGTGACGCTGCACCGGATGATGACGACCAAGCATCTAGGTGATGAAGTCCATCCTGTCGTCGCCTCGGCCGCCCGCGAAGTCCTCAACAAGAGCGACAACGAACGCTCCGGCGTCCTGTCCACCGCGATGAGCTTCCTGGGCCTGTACCGCGATCCGACGGTGGCCGAAGTCACGTCGCGCTGCGACTGGCGTATCGCCGACCTGATCTCGGCCGGGCACCCGGTGTCGCTGTACTTGGTCGTACCGCCTTCAGACATCAGCCGCACCAAACCGCTGATCCGTCTCATCCTCAACCAGATCGGCCGGAGATTGACGGAGTCGCTCGACGGCTCGGACGGCATCGCACGCAAGCACAAGCTGCTGTTGATGCTCGACGAGTTCCCGGCACTGGGTCGACTCGACTTCTTCGAGAGCGCCCTCGCCTTCATGGCCGGCTACGGCCTGCGTGCCTTTCTGATCGCGCAGTCCCTGAACCAGATCGACAAGGCCTACGGCCAGAACCATTCGATCCTGGACAACTGCCATGTGCGCATCGCGTTCGCCACCAACGACGAGCGCACGGCCAAGCGCATCTCGGAAGCACTGGGCACCGGCACCGAGTTGCGAGCGCAGCGCAACTACGCGGGCCACCGGCTTGCACCATGGCTCGGCCACCTCATGGTGTCGAGGCAGGAGACCGCGCGGCCGCTGCTCACGCCGGGCGAAGTGATGCAGCTTCCGCCCGATGACTCCGTGGTGATGATCTCCGGCCACCCGCCGATCAAGGCGAAGAAGCTTCGCTACTACCAGGACCGGAACTTCATTGCGCGCGTGCTTCCGCCGCCAGTGCTGGCATCAGGTGTCTATGTGGACCGACCTGCAGCGCGCTCTGACGATTGGAGCGGGTTGGCACCGCTCGCAGTGAGCGAATCCTCTTTCAGTGGCGAAGAAGGTGGCTTTGCCGACGAGGGAGGTCACCAGCTCAAACCCGAGCTGGAAGTGGCGCCTGACATGCCGATCTTGCCGGATGACGATGGACTGCTGGTGCTCGGCGATGACGACGACATGCCGCTGCGTCCGCAGGACGTGGACCGGCAACTCACGCGCAGCGCACGTCTCGCCGCCATGGACCCCGACGACGGGATCGCCCTATGAGCCGCACACGCCTGAACATCTTTATCGAACCAGCGCACGCCAAGCGCCTGGACCAGGTCTCCGCGCACAAGGGCGTCTCGAAGTCCGCCGTGATCGCGGCAGCGCTGGCGTCCTTCCTTTCGCCGGACGGCGACGACCAACGTGAGGCCGCACTGGCCAAACGTCTGGATCGCCTCTCCCGCCAGTTCGACCGTCTGGAGCGCGACCAGGGCGTGCTCATCGAGACCGTGGCTCTGTACTTGCGCCACTACCTGACCGTGGCGCTACCGGTACCCGAACACCAGCAGGAGGCCATGCGCGCCCAGGGACGTGCCCGATATGCCCAGTTCATTGAGCAGTTGGCTCGCCACATCCAGCGCGGGCGCAGCTTGGTCCGGGAAGTTCATCAGGACATTGACCCCGTTGCACCGGCACAGCAAATGGGTGATGGCCACCAGCCCGCACCCGCCAACGGCGCGATTCATGGAGACGACCCAGCAATTTCCAGTGAAGGAGAAAAACCATGAGGCGCATCAACGACGCGCAGGGCGGTGCCACGGGCGACGGCGGCGAATCCGCCGGCCGCCGTGTCCGCATGCTGCGCACGGCCATGGGGCCGGAGATCGCGGCGGCGCTTGACGACCCCGAGGTCGTCGAGGTGCTGCTGAACCCCGATGGATCGCTGTGGGTGGATCGCCTGGGCACTGGCCGCGCGCCCACGGGCACTTCGCTGCCAGCGCCCGTGGCCGAGCGGATCATCCGGCTCGTGGCTGAGCACGTTCGCACCGAGGTGCATGCCGGCGCACCGATCCTTTCGGCGGAGCTGCCTGAGACCGGCGAGCGTTTCCTTGGCGTGCTGCCGCCCGTTGTGCGGGCGCCTTCGTTCGCGATCCGCAAGCGGGCGCTGCGCATCATGGACCTCGCACGCTATGTGGACGACGGCGTGATGACGGCGGAGCAGGCGGCATTTCTCCGCTCGGCGGTGCGTGACCGGCTGAACATCGTCGTCGCGGGTGGGACCAGCACAGGCAAGACGACGCTCGCGAACGCGCTGCTCGACGAGATCGCAGAGACGCGCGACCGCGTCCTGATTCTCGAGGACACAGTAGAGCTGCAGTGCCGTTCCGACGACCACGTCGGCATGCGCACCGAGCCTGGCGTGAGCACCATGGCCGACCTGGTGCGCGCGACCCTGCGGCTGCGGCCAGACCGGATCGTCGTCGGCGAAGTGCGCGGCGCCGAGGCCCTGGACCTGCTCAAGGCCTGGGGCACCGGGCATCCGGGTGGCATCGCCACCGTGCATGCCGGCTCCGCCGCTGGCGCGCTCACGCGGCTCGAACAACTCGTGCAGGAGGTGAGCGTCACCGTCCCGCGCGCCCTCATCGCCGAGACGGTCAACGTCATCGTTTTCATCGCAGGCCGCGGCCGCGCGCGTCGCGTGCGTGAGATCGCGCGCGTCATCGGCTTCGACAGTCATGGCTACCAGCTCAACAGCTCGCTCGGGCCGGTCCTTCCTTCGATTTCCCCCTTCCCGTCATCCACAGGAGAACCGACATGACGAATCTGCGTACTTCCGTAAAGCCGCTTCTGTTCGCCGCCACTGCCGCGGCGGTGTTGCTCACCGTTGCGCTACCCGCGCACGCGGCCGGCTCCAGCATGCCGTGGGAGGCACCGCTGCAATCCATCCTCGATTCGATCCAGGGGCCGGTGGCGCGCATCGTCGCGGTGATCGTCATCATCGCCACCGGGCTGGCACTGGCTTTCGGGGACACCTCGGGCGGCTTTCGCAAGCTGATCCAGATCGTTTTCGGTCTGTCGATCGCGTTTGCCGCCTCCAGCTTCTTCCTGACGTTTTTCAGCTTCACTGGCGGAGCGGTGCTGGCATGAGTACGTCGGCTATCAACACATCGGGGCCGCCCGGTTTCGAAGTGCCCCTGCACCGGTCGTTGACCGAGCCGATCCTGATGGGCGGGGCACCGCGTACCGTGGCGATCGCCAATGGCACGCTGGCTGCTGCCGTGGGTCTGGGCCTGCAACTCTGGGTCCCCGGCATCGCACTGTGGATCGTCGGGCACTCACTCGCCGTCTGGGGCGCCCGCATGGACCCCCAGTTCATGCAGGTCTTCGCTCGGCACATCAAGCACCGGCAACTGCTGGACGTGTGAGGACATCGCGATGATGAACCTCACCGAATACCGCAAGCGTCCGGCGCTGCTGGCCGACTGGCTCCCGTGGGCCGGCCTTGTCGCACCCGGAGTCGTGCTCAACAAGGACGGCTCGTTCCAGCGCACGGCGCGTTTCCGCGGGCCAGACCTGGACAGCGCGACACAGGGCGAGCTGATCGCCACGTCAGCGCGGCTGAACAACGCGTTGCGCCGGCTGGGCTCAGGCTGGACGCTGTTCGTCGAAGCCGAGCGGCGCGAAGCCGCCGACTACCCCGAGTCGTCGTTTCCGGAACCACTGTCCTGGCTGGTCGACGAGGAACGGCGCGCCGCGTTCGAAGAAGACGCCAGCCACTTCGAGAGTAGCTACCACCTGACGCTGTTGTATCTGCCACCGGAAGAGTCGCGCGCGCGTGCGGGCCGGCTGCTCTACGAGAACCAGCAGACCGAAGGCGTGGATTGGCGTGAACGCTTGAACACCTTCGTGTCCGAGACCGAGCGTTTCTTCGGGCTGCTCGAAGGTGTGATGCCGGAGATCGCCTGGCTCGACGATGCGCAGACGCTGACGTACCTGCACGGCTGCGTATCCACGCGTCGGCATGCAGTGGCGTTTCCCGAGGTGTCCATGCACCTCGATGCGCTGCTGGCCGACGAACCGCTCGTGGGTGGACTGGCACCGATGCTGGGCAGTTCGCATCTTCGGGTGTTGACGGTTCGCGGCTTCCCGACCTCGACCTGGCCCGGTCTGCTCGATGACCTCAATCGGTTGGGCTTCGCCTACCGCTGGTCCACACGTTTCATCTGCCTGGACAAGGCCGAAGCCGAGAAGGAGCTTGCCCGCTTGCGCCGCCAGTGGTTCGTCAAGCGCAAGAACATCGTTGCGCTGCTGCGCGAGACGATCTTCCAGCAGGAGAGCCCGCTGGTGGACTCCGATGCATCGAACAAGGCATCGGATGCTGACGCGGCGTTGCAGGAGTTGGGCAGCGACCAGGTGGCCTTCGGCTACGTCACTGCGACGGTGACTGTGCTCGATGCCGATGCAACCGCAGCCGACGAGAAGCTGCGACAGGTGGAGCGGGCGATCCAAGGTCGCGGCTTCGTCACGATCTCGGAGACCTTGAACGCGGTCGATGCCTGGCTGTCGTCGATCCCGGGTCATGCCTACGCCAATGTGCGCCAGCCCATCGTGTCGACACTGAACCTGGCGCACATGATGCCGGTCTCGGCCGTCTGGGCTGGGCCTGAGCGCAATGCGCATCTCGATGGCCCTCCACTCATCGTCACCCGTACCGATGGCGCGACGCCATTCCGGCTGGTCACGCACATCGGCGATGTGGGCCACACGCTGGTGGTCGGACCGACCGGCATGGGTAAGTCGGTGCTGCTCGCCACATTGGCGATGCAGTTTCGGCGCTACGCTGGCTCCCAGTTGCTCGTCTTCGACATGGGCCGCTCGATGCGTGCCACCGTGCTCGGACTTGGCGGCGAGCACTACGACCTCGGAACGGATGGCGCCATCGCGTTCCAGCCTTTGGCCCGCATCGACCAGCACGCTTACCGGACCTGGGCGGCCGAGTGGATCGAGGGACGCCTGGTTCAGGAAGGCGTCGCTGTCGGCCCACCCGAGAAAGACGCCGTGTGGTCCGCGCTCAACAGCTTGGCGAGCGCGCCGGTCGAACAGCGCACCATGACTGGCCTGTCGGTCCTGCTGCAGTCCAACGCGCTGCGCCAGGCGCTGCAGCCCTACGTGCTGGGTGGTGCGCACGGCACGCTGCTCGACGCGGATTCGGACCGGCTCGGCACGGGTTCGATCCAGTGCTTCGAGATGGAAGAGCTGATGCAGAGCAAGGCCGCGGTGCTGGCGGTGCTCGGTTATCTGTTCGCGCGCTTCGACGAGCGCTTCGACGGGGCGCCGACCTTGTTGATCCTCGACGAGGCGTGGCTGTTCCTGGACGACCCCGTGTTCGCGTCGCGCATCCGCCAGTGGCTCAAGACGCTGCGCAAGAAGAACGTGTCGGTGATTTTCGCGACGCAGTCACTGGCTGACATCCAGAACTCGTCGATTGCACCGGCCATTGTGGAGAGCTGTGCGAGCCGCATCTTCCTGCCGAACCCGCAGGCCACTGAGCCGCAGATCCGCTCCATCTACGAGGGCTTCGGCCTGAACACACGGCAGATCGACATCGTCGCGACCTCGCAGCCGAAGCGGGACTACTACTACCAGTCGCGGCTGGGAAACCGCGTCTTCGATCTCGGCCTGGGGCCCGCAGCGCTGGCTTTCGCCGCGGCCTCCTCGCCGGAAGACCAGCGTGCCATCGATGCGGTGCTTGCCGAGGGCGATGCCGGTGCATTCGCCGCCACCTGGCTGCGCCATCGCGGCCTCGAGTGGGCGGCCGATCTCATCCCCTCATTTCCTCCCTTCCTACCCTCTTTATCCACAGCTCAGGAGAACACGCCATGAAGAAGACCTTGCTTGCCGTCGCCGCAGCGGCCTTGATGAGCGCCCTGCCCGCTGCGCATGCGCAGTGGGTCGTGATAGACCCCACGAACCTCGCGCAGAACCTCATGACGGCTGCCAACACGCTGGAACAGATCAACAACCAGATCAAGCAGTTGCAGAACCAGGCGCAGTCGCTCACGAACCAGGCGAAGAACCTGACCAGTCTGGACTTCAGCGCCTTGAACGAACTGCGTGCCGCGCTGTCTGCGACGAACCAGTTGATCCAGCAGGCACAGGGCCTGGCCTTCAACGTGCAGCAGATGGAGACGCAGTTCCAGCAGCTGTATCCCGAGTCGTTCAGTGCCACGGTCTCCAGTGGACAGATGGTGCTGGATGCGCGCAAGCGCTGGACGAACTCGCTCGACGCACTTCGCACCGCGACCAAGGTGCAGTCTCAGGCGGTGCAGAACTTCGCCTCGGACGAATCGACGCTGACGGATCTGGTGAACCGGAGCCAGTCGGCCGTCGGTGCCCTGCAAGCCACGCAGGCGACAAATCAGCTGCTGGCCCTGCAGGCCCGGCAGTCAATCCAGGCGCAGCAGCTTCAGATCACGCAGGACCGCGCGGCCGCGCTGGAACAGGCACGGCAAGTCGCCGTCCAGGAGCGTGCGCGCGAGGTGCGCCGCCGTTTCATGGGTGATGGCACGCCGTACACGCCAGCGGCGGTGAATTTCTACAGCGAGTAAGGGGCGGGCCATGAACAAGCTCTTCATCCTTGCAGCCGTGGCTTCAACCTTGCTGATGGCGGCCTGCGGCAAGCCGGCACCCATCGAATCCGTCGAATCACTCGTGGCAAACCCTGAGCGCCTGAAGGAACTGCGCGCGCAGTGCAAGGCCGACCATGCCAAGGTCGGCGATGCGCAGTGCAACGCGGTGGCGGAGGCCACGCGTCGGCGCTTCTTCGGGAGTGGCGGCCCGACGTACACGCCGCCCGCTTCATCGCCAGCATCGCCGGTGCAGAAGGATTAGTCGTGCAAGACGTGGCGGTCATCGACCGCTTCCTCGACGTCTTCTCACGCTACATCGACTCGGGCTTCGGGCTGCTGCGCGGTGAGGTGGCCTTCCTTACGGCCACGCTGATCGCGATCGACATGACGCTTGCAGGCTTGTTCTGGGCCATGAGCCATGCTTCCGGCCAAGGCGATGACGTGATCGCCAAGCTCATCAAGAAGGTGCTGTACGTCGGAGCCTTCGCCTACCTCATCGGCAACTTCAACAGTCTGGCAGGCATTCTGTTCCGATCGTTCGCTGGCCTGGGCCTGACGGCTTCAGGTTCGGGCATGAGCCAGGCGCAACTGCTGCAGCCGGGCCAGCTCGCCAAGGTTGGCATTGACGCCGGCCGGCCGATCATGGAGCAGATCAGCACCATGACCGGATTCCCGGAAGTGTTCGCGAACCTCGACACCATCGCAGTGCTGTTCCTCGCGTGGCTCGTCCTGATCGTGGCGTTCTTCGTGCTGGCAGTGCAACTCTTCGTCACGCTGATCGAGTTCAAGCTGACTACGCTCGCGGGCTTCGTGCTGGTGCCCTTCGCGCTGTGGAACAAGACTTCGTTCCTGGCTGAAAAGGTTCTGGGCAACGTGGTGTCGTCGGGGATCAAGGTGCTGGTGCTGGCGGTGATCGTGGGCATCGGCTCTGGCCTGTTCGCAGAGTTCACAGTGCCACCAGGTGCGGACCCGAGCATTGACCATGCGCTGGTGATCATGTTGGCGTCGCTGGCGATGCTCGGCCTGGGTATCTTCGGGCCGGGGATCGCGACGGGGCTGGTGTCTGGTGCGCCGCAATTGGGCGCAGGTGCCGTGGCGGGCACCGCGATGGGTGCAGCAGGGCTGGCCGTGGTTGGCGGAGCTGCGGTGGCTGGCGCCGGATCCGCGGTCGCGGCCGGCGCGCGTATGGCTCCCGGCGCGGCGCAGTCGGCCATCAGCGGCGGCGCGACCGCCGCGCGCTCGGCCAGCGCCCTGGCCAGCGGTGCGAAGTCTGCTTACCAGACGGGCGCTGCCGCATCGGGCGGTAGCGGCGTGCGTGCTGCCGGCGCTGGACTCGCCAACGTCGCCAAGGCCGGGGCGAGTGCAGCGGGCCAGCGCGTCGCTTCCGGCGCCAAGGCCGTCAAAGACCACGCTGCGAGCTTCGTGGCCGATGCTGCCGCGCCTGCCTCTCCTTCTGCATACGCCTCTGGTTCAGCTGCCGAAGGCAGTGCATCGGCCCCTTCCGCAGCAGAGCCCGCATGGGCGCAGCGCATGCGCCGCAAGCAGCAGGTGACCCAAGCCGCGACGACCGCAGCCCATGTGCTGCGCTCGGGCGACCACGCCGGTGGTGGCGTCAGTCCCAGTCTGCGGGACAGCTCCAACCCCTGAACCCCCCTTTTTTGAAAGGAATCCCTGTGCGTTTCAAACGACCCCAGGTGCGGTACTCGGACACACCCGAGCCCGTCACCCCCTATCAAGCCGCCGCGCAGGTCTGGGACCAGCGCATCGGCGACAGCCGCGTGCAGGCGAAGAACTGGCGCTTGATGGCCTTCGGCAGTCTGTCGCTAGCGCTGTTGATGGCCGGCGGCTTGGTGTGGCGCTCAGCGCAGTCCATCGTCACGCCCTATGTCATCGAGGTGGACAACGCTGGTCAGGTGCGGGCCGTGGGCGAAGCCGCCGCGCCGTACAAGCCGGCCGATGCGCAAATCGCGTTCCACTTGGCGCGCTTCATCGGCGACGTGCGGTCGCTCTCCATCGACCCGATCGTGGTGCGGCGCAACTGGCTCGAAGCTTACGACTACACGACCGACCGCGGTGCCGCGACGCTGAACGATTACGCGCGGACCAACGAGCCGTTCTCTCGCATCGGGCAGAGCTCGGTGGCCGTGGAAGTGACCAGCGTGGTCCGCGCCAGCGACACCTCGTTCCAGGTGCGCTGGATCGAGCGCAACTACACGAATGGGTCGCCTTCGGGCACCGAGCGCTGGACGGCGGTGCTGTCCGTCGTGCTGCAGCCGCCACGCACCGAAGAACGACTGCGCAAGAACCCACTGGGCATCTACGTCAACGGGTTGTCCTGGAGCCGTGAACTCGAATCAACGCAAGGAGCAAAACCGTGAAGCCACATTTCAGTAGAACCGTATCGAGCTTGTTCCTGATCAGCGCGCTGGCGACTGCTGCGGGCTGCGCCACGCAGGGCAAACCTCCGCCGGTGATCTCACTCGATGAACCTGTTGCCGTCGCGGCCAAGGTCTTGCCCGAGCCTGCGAAGCCCATCGAGGTGGTGGCCGTTCCTGAGCCACTACCGTTGCCCGAACAGATGAAGGCGCTGCCAGCCGACGGTGACGCGAAGCCGGCGCCAGAGCCTGCCGACGACAAGTTGCGTGTCTCTCGCGCAAACGAAGAAGCGCGCATCGCGCCGACGCGCGAGGGCTATGTGAACGCGATCCAGGTCTGGCCCTATGCGGACGGAGCGCTGTACCAGGTCTACACGAGTCCGGGTCGTGTCACCGTGATCGCGCTGCAGGAGGGTGAGGAATTGGTGACGGTCTCCGCTGGCGACACGGTGCGCTGGATCGTGGGCGACACGGCCAGTGGCGCTGGCGCTGCTCTGCGCGTCAACATCCTGGTGAAGCCAACCCGCGTGGGGCTGAAGACGAATCTTGTCGTCACCACGAATCGGCGCACCTACCTACTCGAGCTGTCTTCGACGCCGCAGGCCTGGATGGCTTCGGTGTCGTGGGACTACCCGAAGGATCGGATGCTTGCGCTGCAGAAGCAGGCGCGAGACGCCCAGGCGGCCACGCCGGTGGACTCGGGCCTGTCGCTGGAGCAACTCAAGTTCCGCTATGCGATCACGGGCGACGGACCCTCGTGGAAGCCGCTGCGTGCGTTCGACGACGGGCAGCGGGTCTACATCCAGTTCCCCGGTGGTATCGCACAGGGCGAATTGCCCCCGCTGTTCGTGATCGGGTCGCAGGGGGACGGACAGCTGGTGAACTACCGCTTCCGGTCGCCGTACTACGTCGTTGATCGGCTCTTCGGTGCTGCCGAACTACGCCTGGGTGGGTTTAAGGGCGGCAAGGCCGAGGTCGTGCGCATCGAGCGCACAGATGGCGTTCAACGCGGGAGTGGATCGTGAGCGAGGCCGGCGCAGCATCCATCAAGGCCGATCCTGAAACGCTGGCGCTGCGCGCGCAGCCGCGCCCTGTCGTTCGCCTGAATCGCCGCGTGCTGGCAGTAGGAGCCGGCACGCTCGCCGCGGCGGTGCTGGGCGGCACGCTCTGGTCGTTGCAGTCGCAGCAGCGCTCCCGTGCTCCTGCGAATGAGTTGTTCAACGTGGATCGCATTGCGAAGTCGGAGAGCCTGGACCGGTTGCCCAAGGACTATGCGGCACTTCCGCCGGTGCCGAAGGCTGCGCCGCCCGTGCTGGGCGAACCGTTGCCCGGCGATCTCGGGCCGGCGATCGTGAAATCGCAGCAGCCGATGGAACAGCGGATGGCGCCGCCTGGTACCGATCCGGCGCAGCTGGCCGCCGAAGAAGCGGCGCGGTCGTCAGTGTTTTTCCGGGGAGCCGGAAGCGGGGCCGGTGGGTCCAGGCCGGTGGCTGCCGCTCCACCTACGACATCAGTAGCCAATCCGAATGCAGGCATGGCTGCTCCGACCCAGAATCCGTTCAATGCGACGGCCGGCGGCGCGCTGCCTGCGGTGCCGGCCGATCCGACTGCAGCGCAGAACCGGCAGGATTCGAAAGAGGCCTTCCTGACAAAAGCGGGAGACGGGGCGACGCGCAATCCAGGAAGTCTGCATCTGCCCGCATCGCCGTACCTGGTGATGGCGGGCACCGTTATTTCTGCAGCGCTGGTGACGGGCATTAATTCCGATCTACCGGGGCAGGTGATCGCCAACGTGACGGAAGCGGTCTACGACACCGCGACGGGGCGGCATCTGTTGGTCCCGCAGGGCTCGCGACTGATTGGGCGCTACGACAGCCAGGTTTCCTTTGGCCAACGGCGCGTGCTGCTGGTGTGGACGCGGCTGATCCTGCCGGACACGTCGTCGGTGGCGTTGGACCGTTTGCCAGGAATCGATCCAGCGGGCTATGCCGGGCTCGAGGATGGGGTCGACTGGCACTGGGACCGAATCCTGGCCGGCGCGGCGCTGTCGACGCTACTGGGCGTGGGGGCAGAGCTGGCAGCGCCGGAGAGTCGTACTGACCAGAACGGCGACCGAACGGTGATCGCCATTCGGGAAGGCGCGCAGGATTCGATCAACCAGGTCGGGCAGGAGATCACGAAGCGCAACGCGAGCATCCAGCCCACGCTGACCATCCGGCCGGGATTTCCGATGCGGGTGATGGTGAGCAAGGACTTGGTGCTGCGCCCGTACCAGCCATTGTTCTTCGTGCGGGGAGTGCCGCAATGAGCGCAGCCAAGCTCCGCCTTGGACCGTTGCCAAAGGCGACGACGGTGAAGCTTGCTGTGACCATGCCTGCCGACCTGAAGGACAAGCTCGACCGCTATGCGGCTCAGCATTCGCAGGCCTACGGCGAGCCGGTTGACGCAGCTTCTCTCATTCCGCACATGCTGGAAGCTTTCATGGCCCGCGATCGCGCTTTCAGCAGAGGTGCGGGCAAGCGGCCGCCGCCGCAAACTACGCCCGGGCACGCTGCAGCAGGTTCTTGATAGATGTCGACTCCTACACGATGAGGGCATCAACATTTGCAGTGCAGTCAGCGTGACCGGACCTCCGTGACGCTGTGGCACGGATGGAGTCGATCATGAGAAAAGGCGAAGAGTCGGCCGCTGTCGGGGCCTTTCACCGCGGGCACGTCGAACGCTTGGAGAGCCACGAACAGCTACCCCAATCGGCTGTTCCAAGCGCCGTGTCCTTCCGGCGCACGATCCGGCGGACGGAACTGCACAAGATGGTGCCGCTCTCCGGCACCACGATCTACGACATGGAGCGTCGAGGCGAGTTTCCGCGCCGGTTCAACCTGACCTCGCGCTGCGTGGTGTGGGATCTTGCAGAGGTCGAGGCCTGGATCGAGACCCGCCGCCAGGTCTCGGACGCCGCGCAGATGAAGCGTGCGCCCTCCCCCGACGTGCGGCAGCGCAAGCGCCGTCCGGTCAAAGCAATGCTTGCGTCGTGATGACCTTCATCGACGGCGGCAGCAAGGTGGGCGTGTGGGACTTGCCTGCCACCCAGGCGTCGATCATGTCCGCCCACTCTTGCAGCATGTGCCGGCGCTGCTCGGCGTACTCGGCCTTGTTGTAGATCCCGCGCGACGAGCGGCCGTCTTCGTGGGCGAGGCACTTCTCGATCCAGTCACTGTTGAAGCCCAGTTCGTTCAGGATGGTCGAGCCGGTACGGCGCAGGTCATGCACGGTAAAGCCGTCCAATGGCAGGCCCTTCTCCTTCGCTCGCGCGGCCACCAGCTGCGTCACGCGGTTAAGGGTCGCATTGGACATGCACTTGTCAGGCTCGTAACGCGAAGGCAGCACGTACCGGGAACCGCCAGCGCAAGTGCGCAGCGCGACCATGATGTCGAGCGCCTGCTGCGACAGATAGACGTTGTGCGCCTTGGAACCCTTCATGCGCTCCTTGGGGATGGTCCACAGCGCGTTCTCGAAGTCGATCTCGTTCCAGGTGGCATGGATCAGCTCACCCTTGCGCACGAGGGTAAGCAGGATGAGCCGGAGTGCCAGGCGGATGGTCGGGTACGACGCCACCGTTTCCAATTGATGGTGCATCAGTCGGATTTCGGCGGGCGACAAGGCGCGGTCTTTCGGCACGAAGGTCGCGATCGAGGATGGCCCGACGTCATCGGCCGGATTGGCGACCTTTTCGCCATGCAGGATGGCAAACCCATAGATTTGCTTGACGATGTCTCGCACGTGGACGGCCGTAGCCGGGGCGCCCCTGCCCTTGACCTTGTTGCAGAGGTCGCGCAGGTCGTCCGACGTGATTTCGGTCAAGAGGCGGTTCTTGAAGACGGGCAGGATGTCGCGGTCGAGGATGCTCTTGCGCATTGAGCGAGTACTGTCCGCCATCCTGGCGCCCTTGGCCCACCTGTCAGTGAATTCCTGGAAGTTCTTTGCCTCCGACAGACGGCGTTTTTCGCGCTGTTTCTCCTGCGCCGGAGACTTACCGTCAGACACCGCGCGCCGGGCGTCTATGCACCTCTCGCGGGCCCTGGCCAACGACAAGCCGTCCGCTCCATAACGTCCGATCGTCAGGGTCTCACGGCGGCCGTTCATGCGGTAGTCGTAGCGGAAGGTGACAGTGCCAACCGGCGACACGGTGACGTACATCCCGTCCCGGTCGGTCACCTTGTAGAGCGCGGCTTTGGGCTTGAGGTTCTTGAGCGCGGTGTCGGTAAGCATGCGTTCTCCTGGGTAAGAGCGCCTTTACCGTCAAGCACGCTCAAACTGCAAACACGCCCGGAACCCGCATGAAACCTAGCTTTTCGCCTTCTTTTTTACCGTCATGCGTCGAAACGGGCTGACGGTACAAATTTTAGGCCAGTTGGACGAACTTTGGCTACCGACAGAACAACCGACAGTTTGAGTTGCTTGCCACCAATCGTTTCCGATAGATGCCGACGAGAAAATATTTATAAATCAACAACTTACGACGCTTTTTCGATAGTTGCCGATTGTCCGTGAAGAGCGGCAAATCATTCCCACTCGATCGTCGCCGGCGGCTTGCTGCTCACGTCGTAGGTCACCCGGTTGATCCCGCGCACCTCGTTGATGATGCGCCCCGACACCTTCTTCAGCAGCGCATAGGGCAGCTCGGCCCAGTCCGCCGTCATGAAGTCGCTCGTCTGCACCGCGCGCAGCGCGACCACGTAGTCGTAGGTGCGGCCGTCGCCCATCACGCCGACGCTCTTCACCGGCAGGAAGACGGTGAAGGCCTGGCTGGTCAGGTCGTACCAGCTCTTGCCCGAATCCGGGTCGATGAAGTTGCGCAACTCCTCGATGAAGATCGCATCGGCGCGGCGCAGCAGCTCGGCGTATTCCTTCTTGACTTCGCCGAGGATGCGCACACCCAGCCCCGGGCCCGGGAAGGGATGCCGATACACCATGGCAGCCGGCAGGCCCAGCGCCACGCCGAGCTCGCGCACCTCGTCCTTGAACAGGTCGCGCAGCGGCTCCAGCAGCTTCAGGCCCAGTTGCTCGGGCAGGCCGCCGACGTTGTGATGGCTCTTGATCGTGACCGCCTTCTTGCTCTTGGCACCGCCCGACTCGATCACGTCGGGGTAGATGGTGCCCTGGGCCAGCCATTTGGCGCCCTTGGCGCCGGCGCTCGTGAGCTTGGCGGCCTCCTGCTTGAAGACGGTGACGAACTCGCCGCCGATGATCTTGCGCTTGGCCTCCGGATCGCTCACGCCGGCCAGCTTGCCGAGGAACAACTCGCTTGCATCGACCCGGATCACCTTCGCATGCAACTGGCCCACGAACATGTCCATCACCATGTCGCCTTCGTTCAGGCGCAGCAGGCCGTGGTCGACGAAGACGCAGGTGAGCTGGTCGCCGATCGCGCGATGGATCAGCGCCGCGGCCACCGACGAATCGACGCCGCCCGACAGCCCGAGGATCACCTCCTCGTCGCCGACCTGCTTGCGGATCGCCTCCACCGCCTCGGCGATGTGGTCGCGCATGACCCAGTCGGCGCGCGCGCCGCAGATGCCCAGCACGAAGCGCTCGAGGATCGCCTTGCCCTGCTGCGTGTGCGTGACCTCGGGATGGAACTGCAGGCCGTAGTAGCGCCGCGCCTCGTCGGCCATGCCGGCGATGGGGCAGCTGTCGGTCGAGGCCATGAGCTTGAATCCGGGCGGCAGCTCGGTGACCTTGTCGCCGTGGCTCATCCAGACGTTGAGCATGCCGTGGCCCTCGGGCGTGCTGAAGTCGACGATGTCCTTCAGCAGCGCGGTGTGGCCGCGCGCGCGCACCGCGGCGAAGCCGAACTCGCGCTTGTGGCCGCCCTCGACCTTGCCGCCCAGCTGGTGCGCCATGGTCTGCATGCCATAGCAGATGCCCAGCACCGGCACGCCGAGCTCGAACACCGCCTGCGGCGCCTTGTCTGTGGTCTCTTCGTAGACGCTGGCATGGCTGCCGGAGAGGATCACGCCCTTGAGCGAACCATCCTTCGCGTAGTCGCGGATCCAGTCGTCGGTGACGTCGCAGGGATGCACCTCGCTCAGCACATGCGCCTCGCGCACGCGGCGCGCGATCAGTTGCGTGACCTGCGAGCCGAAGTCGAGGATGAGGATCTTGTCGTGTTGCATGGTCAGAGTGTGGAGAGGTCGAGAAGGCCGATGCCGGACCGGTTGGCCGCATCCGCGAGCCTTCTGTCGAAGGTCGCCAGGGGAAGATTCAGGGATCGGGCCAGCCAGAGGTAGCCCGCGTCATAGGCGGACAGCCCGCCGTCCAGCGCGATGCCGAGCGAAGCCTTGTGTTTAGGCGGCGCCAGTTCATGCAGTTCGACCCGATGCCGGATCGATTCCAGCATCGACCAGATGCCTTCGACGGCCGCCTGCGGAATGCGACCGCGCCGCACGCCGTTGGCAATGATGTTGACGCACTCCCACTGCCACAGGTTCGGCGCCTGGGGCTCGACCTCGTCACGCCGGATCAGGGCGTAGAGCCGCCGGGTGTGCTCGCTGGCTTCGTCCGGCAGCAGCCAGGCCGCGGTGACCGACGCATCCAGCACGAAGGCCGTCATTCCTGGCGGCCCTCGTCGCGGAGTTCCCGGACCGAAGGGCCGGGGAGGATCATGGCGTGCAGCGCGTCCATCTGGCTGAGCTCGCGCTCGATCTGGGCGTCGGTGATCACCGGCTTGCGGCGCACCGGGAGGATGCGCGCGACTTCCTTGCCGTGGCGCGTGATGCGCACTTCCTCGCCCTTCTCGACCATGTCGATCAAGGCCGAGAAGTTGTTCTTCGCCTCGTAGATGCCGGTGTATTGCATGGTTCTGGCCAGATTTTGAGAATCTGGCCATTGTACCGGCTTCCGGCCAGATTAGAAGATCTGGCCAGAATCCTCACTCGGCGCGGTAGTTCGGCGCTTCCTTGGTGATCTGCACGTCGTGGACGTGGCTCTCGCGGATGCCAGCGGTCGTGATCTCGACGAACTCCGCCTTGTTCTTCATGTCCTCGATCGTGGCGCAGCCGCAGTAGCCCATGCTGGCGCGCAGCCCGCCGGACATCTGATAGACGATCGAGACCATCGAGCCCTTGTAGGGAACCCGGCCTTCGATGCCTTCGGGCACCAGCTTGTCGGCGTTCGGATTGCCGGTGGTCGATTCCTGGAAGTAGCGATCGGCGCTGCCCTGCTGCATGGCGCCGATCGAGCCCATGCCGCGGTAGCTCTTGTAGCTGCGGCCCTGGAA
>Ga0265327_10002581_pt1 | contig 18744 bp, 15 predicted proteins | sample 41621metaG_FD_202089 | JGI IMG/M metagenome (GOLD analysis project Ga0265327, IMG submission 202089) | Rhizosphere microbial communities from Carex aquatilis grown in University of Washington, Seatle, WA, United States - 4-16-21 metaG | ecosystem: Host-associated > Plants > Roots > Rhizosphere...
CCTGTCCCGGTGATGACGACCGTCGTTCCTCCCGAGGTCGGACCACTCGACGGTGTGACCGTGCTGATCGTCGGTGACGCCGGCGTCGTCGATGTCGCTGTGATGCAGGTCGACGGCCGGGTGACCGTGTCATCGATAAGGGTGACGGCGGCATTGCGAGCCAGTACTCGCCCTGTCACGGTGACTTTCGATGTCAGCGTGACCGATGTCGAGGCGAGGATGTTCCCGACGAAGGTACTTGTCGAGCCCAAGGTGGCCGAGCTGCCGACCTGCCAGAACACGTTGCACGCCTGAGCGCCCCCGATAAGCATGACCGTGCTGTCCGAAGCGGTGATCAGGCTGGAGCCGGCCTGGAAGACGAACACGGAGTTGGGGTCACCGTTCCCGTTGAGAGTGAGCGTGCCGGTAAGGTTCATTGTTGAGGTGGCGTTGTATATCCCGGGCACCAGGCTCTTCCCGCCGAGACTCGTCGTGGAGAAGTCGGCCGGTGTGGTGGGGGTTCGTTCGGCCGCGTCTGTATACGCCGTGCCCAGGGCCGCCTGGGCTGTCGCCGTGACCGCTGTCGCCTTGTAGATGGTTCCGTCCATTACTTCTGGTGTGCCGGTGACCGAAGTCCCTGGGCTAACCCCCAAGTCTCCTGAAATGGCCGACGCACCGGTGTTGGTTACTTCCGAAGCGCCGAGGACGGCGAACGGTGTGGCCTTCCCAAGGCCAACGCCCGTTGGGGACGCCGCCGCCCACGGCGCCTCGATTGCGCCAGCTACGACGGCCGTGGCGCAGGTTCCCGCCAGCAGTAGGACGACAGGCCACCGACGAAGGGGGTGGCGGTGCGTACGACTCGACTCAAACAACCGTGACAACGGGGATCTCATGATCTCTCCCTTGTGGACCCTCGACCTGCCTGCCGTTGTCTACGGTCGGCGCGAGCGCCCGGTGCCACCCTACACTAGAAATAGATAACTAGCAATAAAGTACGAGAAATATAATGATAGGATCGTGACGTGCAGAACTGGACCTTCCTAACGAGCCATGGCCGGTCGCTCTTGTGCATTGCCAGTGACCCTGACGCTCGTTTGCGTGACATCGCGGCGACGCTGGGCATCACGGAACGAAGGGCCTACGGGATCGTGAACGATCTTGTCGACGCCGGCTATGTGGTCAAGACCAAGGAGGGTCGCCGCAATCGTTACCAGGTCCAGTCCCACTTGCCGTTGCCCGAGCTCACGAGCCAAGAGCAGGCCATCGGCGAGGTCCTGGCTCTCTTGACGGGGCGGAACGGTCGCCGAAAGGCGCAGCGCCGCTCGGAAAGCAATCGGCATGGCGGTGAACGGTGGGAGGGCATCGAGCGGCGGGGAGCCGGCGACTGAGCTGCAAAGCGGTCCGCTACTTCGGCAGCGAAAACCGCAAGGCCAACAAAGACCCGATTGCCATCATCAGCCACCCCGAGTCCCCGCGGGCTTCGGGTTCACAGCAGGGTGGGGAATCGGGTGTGTGGCCCTATCACGTCCATCCTGGCAGTGAAGACGGACTAAGTCGGTGGGTGCGGACCCGGATCCAGCCCATCGCCCTCGTCGACCTCCTCGCCTAATTGGAGCAGTCGCTTCATGTCAGCCCAGGTGTGTATGAGATCGGCGGTGCCGAAGTGACGACGTATCGGGACATGATCTTGACGCCTCTTGGGTGAGAACCTTCAGCTGGCGCGGCCGGAGACCGTCGTGGCGGGGGCGAACGTCGACTGGTGGCGCATCGTCCGAGCCGAGCCTGACCAGCTTGTACTGCGCAGCGTCGGCTGGTTTCCTGGCGACGCCTGGTTGGGGTATCGCGTTGGCGAGGGCTCTCTGCACCAAGTGGCTGCCTTCCGCCCCCGTGGTGTCCCAGGGTTTTTGTACTGGAAGTTGCTCGGGCCGGTTCACCGTGTGGTATTTGACCGGATGGCCCGTCACCGCGTCTGGCGGGCGATCGGCGGCGGCCATGTGTCACCAGGACCGTCCTGATTGGCGGCAACGCATGCAAAGGTTTCATCGTCTTGAGGATGCTCAGTGAAACCAACCGGTTATCGAGGTTTCAATTTCGAAAGCACTCGATGACCGGAGTGCGGCTCCGCTCACGTGTTCGTGTCGCGGCGCCTCAGGTCAGAGGCTCATGAGGGTTGGGACTTCGCCCCGTTACTTAAACGTCGAGCTGTTTCGGATTTCTGGGACAGCTGGACCCGCACACCGTAGATTTAGGGTCGTGTTCCTTGGGTCCTGCTCACGCCGCACGCTGTCGGTACTGATCGCCGGGGCCCTTGTTGCACTGAGCCTTACGAGCGCGTCGCTGGCTTCGGCGGTGCCAGCTCAGGGGCCTCCACCGTCCGGATGGTCCTTCGCCACAGCCGTGCCGGGCAGCGCCGTGTTCCCCTATGGCGGTGCACCCGATCTCGGATCGCTCACCGGCACCACGGTCAATGCACCCATTGTCGGCATAGCTCCAACTCCAGACGGCGAGGGCTACTGGCTCGTCGGGGCGGACGGTGGCGTCTTCACGTTCGGTGACGCCCGCTTCTTCGGGTCGCTCGGTGCTTTGCCCCTGGCACAGCCGGTGGTGGCGATGGCACCCACCCCCGACGGCGGCGGCTACTGGCTGGTCGCCGCGGACGGTGGCGTCTTCGCCTTCGGTGATGCCACGTTCCACGGTTCACTCGGGGGAGTGGCGCTCGCGCAGCCGATCGTGGGCATGTCCGGTACCCCTGATGGTGGGGGCTATTGGTTGGTCGCCGCGGACGGGGGCGTCTTCAGCTTCGGCAATGCCCAGTTTGCTGGGTCCCTGGGGGCCACGGCGCTGGCCCAACCAATCCGGGGGATGGCACCCACCCCCGATGGCAGGGGTTACTGGATGGTTGCCGCGGACGGTGGCGTCTTCACGTTCGGTGACGCCCCCTTCGCAGGGTCACTCGGCGCTACGCGTCTCTCCGCGCCAATCGTCAGCATTGCCCCGACTGCGGACGGGGGCGGCTACTGGCTTGTCGGAGCCGACGGTGGCGTCTTCACGTTCGGCGACGCCCCATTCGACGGATCCCTTGGCGGGCAGCTGCTCGCCCAACCCGTCATCGGCCTCGCCCCGTCCAAGTTGGGCTACTGGCTCTCCGAGGGGCAGTCGATCCGCTCGCCTTTCACACCAGCCCTGATCGCCCATCTCGACAGCCAGACTGGTCTGGTCACCGCTGCGGTAGAGAATCTCAACACCGGGGAGGTGTTCGTCTACCACCCCGGCCTCGCGCTCATCACGGCAAGCATCGTGAAGGTCCAATTCCTTGGGACCCTTCTTGCCGAGTCACAGGCTGCCGGCCAAGCCTTATCCCCCGCGCAACAGGGCATGGCTGCCGCAATGATTGAAGCGAGTACAAACAACGCCGCCACCTCGATGCTGCAAGCTGTGGGTGGGCCGGGCGTTGTTGCCGCCTTCGACCGATCCCTCGGAATGACCGGGAGCAACACGATTGCCACATGGGTGAACTCGACCACGACGGCGACTGATCAGCTCATTCTGCTCAAGCACTTCATCCATAACAACGCCATATTGTCGGACGCCTCCAGGGCGTACGGGCTCACATTGATGTCCCAAGTCATCCCCGCCGACATCTTTGGAGTCTCGGCTGGAGTCCCGGCCGGAGATCTCCGGGCAGTGAAGACCGGTCGCATCCCCTCCGAGGGAGTGATCAATGGGATCGGTTGGGTGCAAGGGCAAGGCCGTGACTATCTCATCGCCGTCCTCACCCAAGGGGTCCCGAATCCCGACCAGAACGGCCTCGCCATCATGAACGAGGTCTCGACCGCGGCCTGGGACACTCTCGGACCCTGAGAGTCGTGGCCATGCGATACTCGGCCGATGAAGGTGGGGGCCCGAGGTCGCACGGTATTGGGTGTGGTCCTCGTAACCGTGTCGTTGTTGGTGCCGCTCGCGCCCGGCACAGTTGCGGGGGGTACGTCCGGCGCTCCGGGGGCCCCCGGGGCGTTGACGGTGGACGACCTGGTGGCGCCGGTGGGGATCGGGCTGACCGACGTCTACTTCGGTTGGCATGTCGTCGACGGTCGGAGAGGCGCGGTCCAGAGCGCGTACCGCGTCGTGGTCTCGCGTCCCGTTCTTGGCGGCCCGAGACGCGGCGCGGCGCCGGTGGTCTGGGACAGCGGCAAAGTCCTGTCCGCGGCGCAGGCGTTCGTTCCATATGGGGGACGGGCACTTGCTCCGGACACCACCTACCGGTGGACGGTACAGACCTGGGATGGTGCCGGCGTCAAGGGGCCGCTGGCGCGCGTCGGGACCTTCGACACGGGCTTGAGGGACAGCGACTGGCACGCGGACTGGATCAAACGACGAACGGTCGAGGTATTGGACACGCCAGACACGCTTAACGCCCAGAGCAACAGCGGCATCTGGGCTCACAAGGACGAGTACAGCTACGTCCGGAAGGAGGCGAAGCTCGTCGCCTCGCCCATCGTCCGGGCTCGAGCGTATGTCTCAGCCGACCAGCAGTACGAGCTGTATGTGAACGGTTCGATGGCCGCCAAAGGCGAGGCGTATGCCTACCCGGACTCGCAGTACTACGAGACGACCGACATCACGCGTCTCCTCAAGGCGGGAAAGGTCAACGCCTTCGGGATCATCTACTCCTGGCAGGGTCCCGGCAAGGGGCGACCTGAGGGCACGCCCGGTGTCATCGCCCGTATAACCGTGCTGCACGCCGACGGCACGGTCGATGTGATCACGACCGATGGAACGTGGAAGGTCCTACCGGGTGCGTGGTTGCCGGGAGTCCAGCGCGACGAGGAGGGCGACCCGGTCGACTACACCGAGAACATCAACGGCCCGGCCGAGCCGATCGGCTGGGACAAAGCCGGCTACCGCGCTTTGGGGTGGCAGCCCGCAATGGTGATCGGTCCTCATCCCACCGCACCCTGGACTCATCTGGTGTCCGTGCGGACCCGCATCGTGTATGAGCCCGTCCACGCCGTCTCCGTGACCCGCCTCGCATCTGGCGCCGTCGTGGCTGACTTCGGAAAGGTCTACGCGGCGATCCCCTCGGTCACCTTCAGCCACGGGCTGCACGGCCGGAGGGTGACGATGCACGCCGGTTACCTCCTCGAAAAGTCGGGTGCCGTCTCGACCACGACGGGGACGCAGCACACGAACATGAGCTACTCATACGTCGAGCGGGGCGGCGGTCGTGAAACCTTCCGCCCCTTCGACTACCTCGGTTTCCGGTACCTCCAGATCGACAACCCGGGCGAGACCCTCACCACGAAGGACATCGTCGCCCTGACGCGACACGACGCTGTCCCCGACGAGAACGCCGGCACCTTCAAATCTTCGAACAAGACGGTGAACGCGGTCTTCGACCTCGGCCGCCACTCGGCGTTGTTCACGATGCAGGAGCAATTCGTCGACACCCCGACGCGTGAGAAGGGCCCATGGCTCGGGGACGGAGCGAACGAGTCGCAGACGGCCATGGACGCCTTCGGCGAGACGAACCTGACGCGCAAGGACTTGCTCGAGTTCGCCCAGTCGCAGGCTCGCTACTGGCCGACAGGTGCCATCAACAAGATCTATCCGACCGCGCTCGGGGCACAGGAGATTCCCCAGGGGACTGCGTACTACCCCGAGTGGGTCTGGCAGTACTGGATCCACACCGGCGACAGAGCGCTGCTGACGGCGCTGTATCCCGTTGTGGCCAAGGTGTCGGACTACTTCTGGAGCAACATCGGCGCTAACGGTCTGGTCGAGAACATCCCCGGTCCAACTGATGTTCCGCAGTTCCCGACCGACACGCAGCTCAACCTGCTCGTGGACAACGTGTTCAACCGCGTCGCCGACATGGCGGACGCTCTCGGCCGCCCGGCGGCCGAGGTGGCGAAACAGCGCGAACGAGCCCACGAGCTAGCGACTGCCATCAACGCCCGCCTCCTGCTGCCGGCGGGCTACTACACCGACGGACTGGACGCGCAGGGCAAGCCGGTCGCGCCAACAGACGACCTGTGCACGTGCTCAGGTGCGGTGTCGCCGCAGGTCAACAACGCGCTTGCCATACAGTTCGGGGTCGTTCCACCGTCCGACATCACAACCGTAAGCAACTACATCCTCAGCATGCCCTTCTCCCCGCCGGTCGTCAGTGCCGCCGATGTCCTCGACGCGCTGCGGATCACCGGTCAGGACGGCGCCATCCTGCATATTCTTACGGACGCCTCAGAACCCGGCTGGGCCAATATTCTGGCGCGGGGCGGAACGTTTACGTGGGAGATGTGGAACCCACAGGATCGGGATGTCCTCACCCCACCTTTGGCCTCGCTGCTCGGTAACGGCGACAGCCGTTCACACGGCTTCGGCTCGAACGTACTGGTTGCGATCCAGCAGACGATGCTTGGAGTTGTCCCTACGTCTCCGGGGTATGCCTCGTTCGACGTCACGGTGCCACTCCATGCCTTGCGCTACGCATTGGGGAAGGTGCCGACGCCACACGGATCCATCGAAGTGGCGTGGAGCCGACCGGCAATCGCGACCCGGCCCTTCAAAGTCAACGTCAGCGTGCCGGCCAACACGAAGGCGACGGTCAGCATCCCTGCCGTCGCCCTCGACAAGGTCCGCGAGTCGGGCATGGCGCTCCGCGGGCGGGACGGGATCACGTCGGCGTCCATGGAGGGCGACTACGCCGTTGTCAAAGTCGGCGCCGGCACGTATCACTTCACGAGCACCGCTGTGCCGGTGGCTGCGGTCGGCAATGGCGATGGCTCCCTCAGGTGAACAACTCGAACTTCGTCCGTCCATGTCCGTCAGAGGTCCAAAAACACTCGGCAGGTCCAGGCGGGGTCTGGTCGCCTTCACAGGTCTTAGGCCGAGGATTCGAGCCCCAGCACCCACAGGCATTGTCGAAACGACAACGTTTCCCCTAAACCGTCAGGTGCCCAGCCCTTTTCGAGTCTGCACCTTGTCCTTCTTCGCCTGGCGCTTTTCTTTGAGGGACTTGCCGGGCTTCTTGGGTGAATCCTTCTGGGGAGACTTGTCAGGCATGTCGACCACCTTCCTCAGAGAAACCCTACCCCGCAGTGTCCGGAGGTCCTGGTTGGCTCAGGATGGAACGAAGTGTCTCGGGGGGATCAGCAAATCACATGCACTCTTGGCGGGCGCCCCCGCAGGAGGTCAGGGCGCCTGGTCCGCGACCGGCGCGCGACGGTTGTAGGGGTGATCCACCGCCTGAAGGATGAGTAGCCGAGGCAGGCACTCGCGGCTAGTGCCCCGTACCTATCCAGGTCGAGCACCGGCGCCTAGTTGCCGATGGGGGGGGCAACAATCGCAAGCACGAGTTGGGCCTGGACTGTCGGGCCCGCTGAGTCCGAAGAGCCTCACATCCTCCGCTTCTAACCCGTGCGCGTCCATGCCAAAGTCGTCGATCTTGCAGGGGTACATACTTACGGCATGGCCCACTACCGAAAGCCTGGCTGGTTCACGCGAGAGGTCTTCAATCGGTTCGTCGCAGTGATGACCCGCCTAGGGGTCAGCGTGTGGGGATCTCGGGTACTCCGTGTGAGAGGGCGGTCGAGCGGGGAATGGCGCTCCACGCCGGTCAACTTGCTTCGCCTCGAGGACAACAGCTATCTGGTGGCACCCCGCGGCGAGACGCAGTGGGTCCGCAATCTGCGTGTGGCCGAAAGCGGAGAGTTGCTGCTTGGCCGGCGTGTCCAGGCGTTCAGCGCCGTGGAACTGTCCGACGAGGAGAAACCAACCGTGTTGAGCGCCTATCTCAAGCGGTGGAAAGCAGAGGTAGGCGTCTTCTTTGACGGCGTCAGCGCCTCGTCCCCCGAAGACGAGCTCATGCGCATCGCACCCGCACACCCAGTGTTTCGGCTTGTGCTGGCCGATTCGGTGGCGAAGGGCGATTGATAGGCAGGGGACGCACCTCCGCCTCACTCCCATCGAGCCTGACCATTTCAGACCGCCGGTGGGGTCGGTCGTTGCGACGTCACGGAGCCGTGGGCCTTCTCCCTGGTCTGGGCAGGGCGGCCCTGCTGGGAAGGTCCGGGTCACCACGGCTCCGACGTGGCGAACGCCCCTCGTTCGGCGCCATCGGTAACCTCTGCCGGTGGGTCACGGACGACGGCTGAGGATTCGCCCTGTGGCACGTCGCCACCGGTTAGGCCCAGGTCGGTCTTCGTTGAGGCCGTGGGGGACCCGGCGGGCGCTGGTTGTGCTGTGCTCTTCGTTGGCGGCCGCGGCACTGCTTGCCGCGCCTACCGAGGCGTCGGGCGCTGCCTCTGCCTCCACGGCTGCCGATCCGGTGGCCTCGGTAAATCCATTCATCGGGACCGGATTCGGGACGGGGCAGATCGGGGCAATCGGAACGTTCCCCGGAGCGGATGTTCCCTTCGGGATGGTGCAGTGGAGCCCCGACACGCCGAGCACTTCGAACACACTTGCGGTTTCCGGTGGCTACTACTACACACTCGACACCATCGACGGGTTCGGCCTGACGCATCTCTCGGGAGCAGGCTGCACGGCGCTCGAGGACTTCCCGGTCATTCCGTTTGCCGGGAATGTGACCCAATCGCCCTACGCGGATCCGACCGCCTTCGAAACGACGTTCTCCCACAAGACAGAGTCCGCGTCACCGGGGTACTACGGAGTGACGCTCTCCAACGGTGTCAAGGTCGAGCTCACCGTGACCGATCGCACGGGGATCGGGCGGTTCACGTTTCCGCCAGGAGTGACGCCGTCCATTCTTGTGGACCCCGAGGCGACCCAGGGGACCTTCTCCAAGGGGCAACTCTCGGTCACAGGCGACGACTCGTTGTCTGGATCGGCCACCGCCGGAAAGTTCTGCGACACGACCGGGACATACACAGCCCATTTCGTCGCCGACTTCGACTCGCCGTTCCATGCAGAAGGCGCCTGGGACGCAGGGACGCTGTCGCCGGGAGCGACCCACAGCACAGGGACCTCACCGGGGGTTTACGCCACCTTCGCACCCGCGGCCCACGGCCCGACCACGGTCACCATGAAGGTCGGGCTCTCCTACTCGAGCACGGCCGACGCGGGCTTGAACCTTCGCACCGAAGAGCACGGTTTCAATTTCGACGCCGTGCACAAGGCCGCGGCGAACGCGTGGGAACAGAACCTCTCTCGCATCAAGGTAAGCGGGGGCAGCGACTCGCAGCGGACCGTCTTCTACACCGCCCTGTACCACGCGCTCCTCTTCCCCTCGATCCTCTCCGACGACAACGGCGACTATCCCGGCCTGGACGGCCACGTCCACGTGGCGAAAGGGAGCCCCCAGTACACCAACATCTCGGGCTGGGACATCTACCGCAGCGAGGTGCCGCTCTTGACCCTTCTCGAACCGCGGGTCGCCGATGGCCTCGTGGCGTCGATGGTGCGCGACGCCGCCCAGGACGGGGGATTCCTGCCGCGCTGGGAGTTCGTCAACGTGAGCACCAACACCATGGGTGGAGACTCGGCCGATCCAATTATCGCCGGGGCATACGCCTTTGGTGCTCGGGATTACGACGCCAAACAGGCGCTGGCCGCCATGGTCCACGGGGCCGACACCCCGTCGACATCGCCGCCGGCCGCCGCCCACGGCTACGTCGAGCGCCCCGGCCTGGCCGGCTACCTGGCAGACGGGTACGTCCCGACCGATTCGGCGAACCTGGGGGGCGACACGGCATCGGTGACCACAGACTCAGCGTCGGTCACCCTTGAGTACGCCGAGGATGACTTTGCCATCTCGCAGATGGCTCAAGCGCTGGGGGAGCACTCGATCGCCAAGAAGTTCGCGGCCAGGGCACAGAACTGGCGCAAGGTCTTCGACTCGACGACCCACGAATCGGCACCGAAAGGTTCAAACGGCGCGTTGCCTACCGGGTGGCCGACAGGAAGTTTCGCGCTGGCCACCAAGCTGGGAGCCGGCGGCATCACTGGCGTCGGCCAGTTCGGCTTCCAGGAGGGGGATGCCGCCCAGTACTCGTGGATGGTGCCCCAGGACCTCTCGGGTCTCTTCACGGCGATGGGGGGTAGGAATCCGGCCACGTCGGACCTCGAGAAGTATCTGAGCCAGGTTGAAGCCGGCGCCTCGGCGCCGTTCGACTGGGCCGGCAACGAGCCGGACTTGGGAATCCCCTTCGAGGGGGACTACTCGGGAGCTCCCTGGTTGACGGAGAAGACCACCACCACGATCCTGCGCGACTTCTACCCCGACAAGCCAGTCGGCGAGCCGGGCAACGACGACCTCGGAGCGATGAGCTCGTGGGCCGTGTGGTCGATGATCGGCCTGTACCCCGAGACCCCCGGCACCTCGGTCCTGGTGACGACGTCCCCGACCTTCACATCGGTCGTGGTGGACGTGGGGCACGGACGACACCTGGCCATCCACGTCACGAGAGCGAAGCCCGGTGCGACCTACATCTCGTCTATGACGGTCAACGGTCGCCCGTGGCAGCGGCCGTGGCTGCCCGGAGACATGGCGACCGGGGGAGGCAACATCACCTTCAAGCTGGTCGGCTCTCCCGACAAGCAGTGGGGGAGCGACCCCCAAGACTCACCGCCGTCCTACGGTTCGTGAGGTCCCCCTGACGGTGCGGCAGACGCGCGCCTGACGCGCTGCTCACCGAGCCGCTCAGGCGCCACCCGACGTGTTGAGCGTGACGGCGGCTCGCACCAACGCCTTCAGGGCTTTTTCGTCGATCTTGTCGCCCTCGTGGAAGTCGATGGCCCGGCGGACATTCCCCTCCAGGCTGGAGTTGAACAGTCCTGCGGGGTCGTCCAGAACTGCACCCTTGGCAAAGGTCATCTTCACCACGCTCTTGTACGTTTCGCCCGTGCAGATCATGCCGTCGTGGTACCAGGTGGGGACACCCCGCCACTTCCACTCCTCTACGACGTCACTGTCGGCGGCTTTGATCAGGGCGCGCAGGCGGGCGAGCATCTCACCCCGCCAATCACCGAGTTCCTTGATCCGTCCGTCGATGAGCTTTGACGGTGTCGTCTCCGGAGTTGCATTGTCCTTCGCCACGACGTCGCTCCCTCTTCTCGTCACGATGCGGTGACCCCCCGCGGTACCCGGACTGCACCACGTGACGGCCCAGGATAGGGGGGCAGCTCGGGACCCAGGGTGCCGGGACGGCAGTGCTCGCCTTTGCTAGGCGCTCGCCGAGTCGCCGATCTGAGGTGCGACATCGTGTGCCGGGGCGACATCGGCTCCTGCGTGGTTGCGGCGCCAGAGGGTGGCATTGAGCCCGGCGGACGCCACGATGATGCGTCCGAGGATGTAGACCCACAAGAGCACCGCCAAGGCGATGCCCACCGGGCCGTAGGCGTGGGACTTGCGGGCGACCAGGTGCCCGATCCAATAAGTGGTGAGGAGGTGCATGACCTCGACCCCCACGGCGATCAACAGCGCCCCGGGTACGAGGGCACGCGGCGGGGCGTCGGCGTGGGGGAGCTTCCAGGACATCCACCACCAGATGCCGAAGCCGGCCCCGAAGACGCCGAGCACCGCCACGATCGCCCCCAGCACCCCGGTGTTGTTGCGAAAGGCGTTCAGTCCGGTCGAGAGCACGGTAGCGGTGAAGGTCAGCCCGATGAGGACCAGGCGCGGGGTCAGACCCTTCGGCCGAACCTGGGGGATTCTCCACACCAGCCAGTGCACGACGAAGAGGGCCTTGGTGAGGCTGCCCGCCGTGAGATAGAGCGCGAAGGTTGCGCCGACCAGCACGGCCAACTGCGTCCAGACGGTCCAGTCCTGAGTGTTCACGACGGCGGAGCCGAGTACCCCGGTGATGCCGAAGGTCTTCGCAAGCTGCGCCGGGTCCTCGTTGGCCAAACGGGCTGACAACCCCAGCACGGTGAAGACGATGTAGACGAACGGCACCAGGAAGAGGAACATGCGGAAAGCGATCGCCCCGGCCAGGATGCCGCCGCCGACGTTGGCATCCAGCTCCTGGATCTCAAAGCCTGCGGCGAACGTCGCCGAGGTACGGCGACGCTCCTGGAGGAAGCCTTCGACCCGTGCCTGTTCGGCCTTCTCCCACCGGTGGCCACGGTCCCAGAGACGACGAAGGCGCCCTGTATCCGGCGGACTAACGGCCCGGCCTTCCTCGTCGTCGGGCATGCCGCCAGGTTAGGCAGGGCCGGCCGCTATCTGGGGGTGGCGACCTTTTGATCGACACCGATGGCTGCCGGGGAGGCCAATCCGTCGGACGACGTGCCTCTTCCGACTAAGGGCGCACCCTGCGGTCCGGCCGACCGGGCGACGATGTCAGCTGGGAATGGGATGGGCCTCGTAGACCTCGACGCCCCCACCCTGAGCGAGCACCGGGCAGCCCTTGGCCATGGCGGCTGCGGCCGACAGGTCCTGGGCCTCGACGATCGAGAAGCCAGTGAGCCCAGCCGAGCCACCGTCTGAGACCGACCCGTCGCTGGCGACCGTGCAGCCGGCCGCGAACGGGTTACCGACCTCTAGGACCGACGACCCCAGCGTGCCGAACCACCCCATCCAAGCCTCCATGGTCTGCTGCTGCTCCTCGGGCGTGGTCGCCACGGCGCCGCCCGTGTAGGCGTAGACGAACTTGGGCATCTCCATTCCTCCTTGTTGGTGTTGTTGGCTTGCGTGCTACAAGAGCGTGCGGGGACTACGTGTTGACGAGCGAGGGCTGCCGACCGGTGTAGGCCACCAACCGCTCAAGGCTGCCGGCGTCCGACTCGATGTCGAGCGGGGCATCGAATCTCCCCGACGCACGGAGCTCGGGCGAGATGACCTCCTGGCCGAGCCGGAGGACGTAGTCGGCGAGTTCGTCGCTGGCCGTGATCTCTACCGAGGAGGCGGAGGCGAGGTCCCACCCGTGGACAAGGAGCTCGATGGAGAGGATGTCGGCGGCGACGGGAGCGGGCAGGCTCAGGGGTCCCAAGGCCACGTCGCCGTCGAGACCACGTCGGCGCCAGGCTTCGAGCGCCTGCTGGGCAACGGTGGCGATGCGCTCCTCGGGGTCGGGGGCTTCTGAGCGGGTCAACTGTCCACCGGCTGCGGCGCCGAGGCGGACCATCGACTCCTCGAGGTGGTCGACCAGTTGGTCCACCGTGAAGTCGCGGCAGGGCGTGGTCTTCCTGCCGTCGTCGGCCGACAGCCGGGCGAGGACACGTTGACACACGGCCAGCGACGCCTCCGCTGCCGTGAGCCGGTCGATGGGGTCGGGAGCGGCGGCCCACTCGTCGGGACCCGCGTCCCCGGACCTGGCAGCCGCCTCCAACCGACCGAGGTAGTGGGTCCACCCTTCGGTGTGGCCGACCTCCTGTTCGGCGGTCAAGCCCTCGTGGACGAGCCGCACCATCGTGCCGCCATTTCCTGGTTCGAGCGTGACCGTCAGCGTCGACGTCGGCGGCGACGGGGGATCGGAGTCCTCCCATCCCCACGACAGGACGAGGCGACGACCGGGCTCGACCTCGAGCACCCTTCCGGCCGCGGTATGCCCGGGCGTGATCGTCCACCGGTAGTCGCCACCGGCCCGCAGATCGATGCGAGCGGCGACGGTTTGCCAGCGCCGGAGCCTGGCCGGCTCGGTCAGTAGGGCGAAGGTGTCATCAATCCCGAGGGGGACGAGGACGGACTTGTCGATGGTCATGGTCGCAGGTTCCTTTCGTGCTGCCGTCGCCAACTCCTCCAACTCGCGCTCCCAGAAGACCCCGAGCGTGTCGCGCAGCTCGGCCAAACCGCCGGGCTCCACCCGGTAGTAGCGGTAGCGGCCGTCCCGGCGCGAGGCCACCAACCCGGCTCGAGCCAGGACGCCCAGATGCTGGGACACCGCGGGGCGGGTGATGGACGGGAACTGGCGGGCCAGCTCCCCGGCCGACCGCTCGCCCTGGAAGAGCAGTTCGAGAAGTCGCCGTCGATTCGGTTCGGCCACCACGGCCAAAAGGTCACGCACTAAGAATATGTTAGCAGAGACTTACATGTCAAACGAGGACCAGATGCGCTGGTCACGCCGATCACGACGGCCTGGACGGCGAGCGCGACACGACGTCGCGGCGCCCGAAAGGAGACCGCGCCGCCGCCGCTGGCTTCCGGCGGAGACGGTCACCTGACGCGGTACCGTGCCGAGCGGGAGGTGGTGGCGGTGGTCGAGCGCTCGGAGCCGACGGTCGACGACGCGTTGCTGGCCGACGCGCGACGGGTCCAGCCGACCGTGGTCGAGGTCCGCCGCCGAATCCACCGCCATCCTGAGCTCGGCCTGGAATTGCCCCGAACCCAGGCCGTGGTGCTCGAGGCGCTCGACGGGTTGGGCCTCGACGTCTCCGTGGGGGAGCAGACGACGTCGGTGGTGGCGGTGCTCGATGGCGTCCGACCTGGGCCCACCACGTTGCTGCGCGGGGACATGGACGGTCTGCCGCTGGTCGAGGACACCGACCTCGAGTTCTCCTCGGAGGTGGAGGGCGCCATGCACGCCTGCGGCCACGACGCCCACGTGGCCATGCTCATCGGTGCGGCCCACCTGCTCGTCGATCGCCGCCACGAGTTGGCGGGCCGGGTGGTACTGATGTTCCAGCCGGGCGAGGAATGGGGCGGCGGTGCCCAGGTGATGCTGGAAGAGGGGCTGCTCGAGCGCCATGGGGCCATTGATCGGGCCTTCGCCATCCACATGGCGCCGATGGTGCCGTCGGGATGGATCGCCACCAGGGGTGGGACCCTCATGGCGTCGGCCGACGAGTTCCGTATCACGGTGACCGGAAGGGGCGGCCACGCGTCGATGCCCCACGATGCGCTGGATCCGGTGCCGGTGGCCTGCGAGATCGTGACCGCCCTGCAGACGATGGCCACCCGTCGACTGCCGATCTTCGACCCGGGGGTCGTGACCGTGGGGAGGATCGCCGCCGGCACCGCGGCCAACGTCATCCCCGAGACGGCCGAGCTCGACGTCACTGTGCGGACCGTGTCCGAGTCCACGCGATTGCTCGCCCTCGAAGGGCTCGGCCAGGTGGTCGCGGGCGTGGCTTCCGCCCATGGCTGCGAGGTTCGGATCGATCCGATGGGCGTGGCCTACCCGGTGACGATCAACGACGAGGGAGCTGCCCGTCGCGCCGTCGACATCGCCAAGGGACTGTTCGGGCCCGAGCGCGTGGTGGTCATGCCCTCTCCGGTGATGGGCGCCGAGGACTGGTCGTTCATCCTCCAGCGGGTCGCCGGGTCGATGGCCTTCCTGGGGGCGTCTCCACCTGGGGTCACCGAACCTGCCCCCAACCACTCCAACCGCATGGTCATCGACGAACCGGCCATGGCCACCGGCGTGGCCCTGCATGCGGCTATGGCGTTGCAGACCGTTTGATCGCCCTGACCGCGTCTATCAGGTAGGCCGACCAACCACGACGTTGCCGGCGTGGTCGACCGCGACACAGAGCGTGGGACCGGGGCACGAGACGCCGGTGAAGGCGAGGGTCGAGTCGACGTCGGTGTGCAGCCACGTCCCGGCGTGCCATTGGTCGATCCCTCCGACTTTGTCAACGGCGACGCAGTAGGTCGTGGTCGGGCAAGCGACCCCGGTGAGGGCGGTCCCCGACGGGCCGACCTCGACGGGCGCCGACCAGGTCTGCCCGTTCCACTGGAGCGCCTGGCCGATCTCGTCCACCGCCGTGCAGAAGGACGACGCTGGACACGAGACGCCGGTGAAGGAGGACGGGGCACCGTATGTCTGGGGCTGCGTCCACGAGCTGCCGTTCCATTGCGAGAGCCCGCCTGAGGAAGACATGCAAAACGAGGAGCTGACGCAGGAGATGGCGGTCACCGAACCCCAGTCGCCGCTGGTCCTGCCCCAACCCCCGCGGTAGGCGAAGGCGTTCCCCTCGCCGTCGACCGCCGCGCAGTAACCCGAGGGGGCGCACCCGATGCCCTCGATGCCGGCAGCCCCCTCCACTGTGGTGGGTGGCGACCACGATTGGCCGTTCCACGAGGTGGTCTGGTTGCCGGCGGCCGGGGCGGCCAGGCAGAAGGAGGCCGAGGCGCAGGAGACCGAGATGGTGCCCGGGCCGATCGCCGATCCGGCCGGTGATTGCGGGGTACCCCACGACGAGCCGTTGAAGGCGTAGGCGTGTCCAGTGGCGTCCAGGGCGATGCAGGTGGTGGGGGCGCCGCATGAGACGGCGGCCAAGGCCGTGCCGTGGGCGAGCGGTTGGGGCGCACTGAAGCGCAGGATCCCGGCTGTGGCCGGCGACGTGGTCGTCGTCGTTGAGGTCGACGTCGTGGCCGCGTCGGGCGCGCCGGCGCCGCCGCAGGCCGAGGCCACGAGACCCACCATCAACAGCAGCAGGCCCACCGAGGCAGCCCGGACCGGCTGGCGCGTCGACCGTCGCCGACGGCTTGGCCGGCCGAGACGGAGGTTTTGGTGGGTCGCCACGCCGGGCACCGTACTTCGGGCGCCCCTGGCCAGGGACTCGGGCACGGTGCCCGCGCGCCCTACACTCGCGGCCGAGCCGGGTTCCGGCCACGACACCGGGTCCATGGGCCCCCAACACGGACGAGGAGCGCAGACGATGGGAAGGCTGTACGGCGTGTTGTCCATCCTCTTAGTGGTGTTCTGCGCCTCGATGTCGTTCATCGCCGCCGGCGTCTACAACTCGGAGTGGTGGGTGTCGGTCATCGGTGTGGGGATCCTGTTCCTCTTCCTCGCCCTGGGCGGCCTGCTCGTCCCGTCCACCCGCAAGGCCGTGCCCCAGCGCGACACCAAGACCGCCACGGCCGCCATGGGTGCTTTCGGCGGCCTGCTGGCGCTGGCCTTCTTCAGCATGGCCATGGTCTGCTGGGTGGTGGGGAACCGCACGCTCTACCTGAACAACGCCTACCAGGCTCTCGGGCTGGTCATCTTCTTGGGCCTGGCCGGCGTGGGCATCCAGGGTGCGCTCGGGGGCATCGTGATGTTCACCTACGTGCGGCATCGCACCTTGGTCGACGACGCAGGGGCTGCTGCCTGAACATGCTTCGCCACCGCGGCCAACCCCCGGAAGTTTCCATGGCCACCGGGGTGACCGACACCACGACCCTGGAGCGCCGCCAACCGTGAGCGATGCCGCCGACGTGGTGGTGGTGGGCCTCGGGCCGGGCGGGGAGGCGGTCGCGGGAAGTCTGGCCGAGGCGGGACTCGCCGTCATCGGGGTCGACGGCAATCTGGTGGGCGGGGAGTGCCCGTACTGGGGCTGTGTGCCCTCCAAGATGATGATCCGGGCGGGCAACCTTTTGGCCGAGGGCCGGCGGATCCCAGGGATGGCCGGCAGTTCGACGGTGACAGCCAGCTGGGTCCCGGTGGCCCGCCGCATCCGCGCCGAGGCCACCGACGACTGGGACGACCGTGCGGCCGTCGAGCGCTTGGAGGGTCGTGGGGCCACCTTCGTCCGCGGCTGGGCGACGCTCGACGGACCGGGACGGGTGCTGGTCGGGGACCGCCTGCTCACCGCGCGGGTCGGGATCGTCCTCAATCCGGGGGACCGGCCGTGGGCACCGCCGATCCCCGGGCTCGACCAGGCCCCCTACTGGGACAACCGCGGGGCCATCGAGTGCACGGACCTCCCGGCCAGCCTGGCGGTGCTGGGCGGTGGTGCGATCGGCCTGGAGCTGGGGCAGGTCTTCAGCCGCTTCGGGACCAAGGTGACCGTGATCGAGGTCGCCGACCGCCTCTTGGCCGTCGAGGAGCCCGAGTCCTCGGCTCTGGTGGAGCGGATCTTCGCCGAGGAGGGGATCGACGCCGTGATCGGCCATCCGATCGAGCGCGTCGACCACCGCGATGAGGCGTTCACGGTGCACATGGGCGGGACCGAGCCGGTGACGACGGAGCGGCTGTTGGTGGCCACCGGGCGTCGTCCGGACCTCGCCTCGTTGAAAGTTGCCTCGATCGGTCTGGACGAGTCGGGTCGATCGATCCCTGTCGACGGGCGGATGCGGGCCGCGCCGGGCGTCTGGGCGCTGGGCGACGCCACCGGTCACGGGGCGTTCACCCACGTTTCCATGTACCACTCGCGGCTGGTGGTGGCCGATGTCCTGGCGGAGGCCGGATTGCCGCACGAGGAGGTGGGGTCGGCCGACTATCGCGCCGTGCCCCGGGTCACCTTCACCGACCCTGAGATCGGGTCGGTGGGCATGTCCGAGGCGTCCGCTCGCTCCGCGGGGCTCAACGTGCGGGTTGGAATGGTCGACATGACGACGACGCCGCGTGGGTGGATGCACAAGGCCGGCAACGACGGATTTGTGAAGATCATCGAGGATGCGGACCGCCAGGTGCTGGTGGGTGCCACGTCGGCCGGGCCAACCGGGGGCGAGGTCCTCGGCTTGTTGACGTTGGCGGTCCACGCCGAGGTGCCGGTGTCCACGCTACGGACAATGATCTACGCCTACCCCACCTTCCATCGCGCCGTCGAGGCCGCACTGGACGATCTCTCCTCCTGACACCCAAGCGCTCACAAGACGCCCGCGCTAGCGTGACCGCGTGCAGGTGAGTGATCACGGTCGCTGGTGGCGTCGCAGGCGCTGAGCGACGAGCAACGCGAGCACCTGCGGGCGGTGGTGCTTGACCTGTCGGGGGCCAACTCCTTCGACGGTTGGCGCATCAGCGACGTCACGGACAAGACCGGAATCTCCTCGCGGACGCTGTACAAGTACTACCCCTCCAAGGAGTACCTGCTGCTCGACGCCATGATCCGCACGGCGCAACGCGTGCTGGAGCAGTCCGACGGCCGCGCAACGAGTCA
>Ga0265327_10002582_pt1 | contig 18742 bp, 32 predicted proteins | sample 41621metaG_FD_202089 | JGI IMG/M metagenome (GOLD analysis project Ga0265327, IMG submission 202089) | Rhizosphere microbial communities from Carex aquatilis grown in University of Washington, Seatle, WA, United States - 4-16-21 metaG | ecosystem: Host-associated > Plants > Roots > Rhizosphere...
TGTTCTGCGTCGATAGCGTCGCGCTGTTTAGAAGCAAATTATTCGGCGCATACGTCAGCTTACCCGTGCTGTCGAACATCATCGCGTTGCCGGCGCGGGATAGGGCTTCCCCGCCGCAGAACGCGCCGCCGATGTAATTGCACGTATAGGCCGGATTGGTCCCAGCGACGCCAGGCGCAAAAAACAGCGGGCGCTGCGCATCGGGGAATGCGCCGGCCGGCGTCAGACCGAGAACCAGCAGAAGGGCGAGAAGCGCGCGAAACAGCTTCATTCTCATCAATCCCGCGAAATGCTGATTTTGGCCGCGAAGTCCGACGTGCTCGCCGGCGTGACCGCCGCCGCGACGAAACACACGTAAAGCTGGAGGGTCGGCGGGAGGTCCTGATTGTTGACCGACGCGACAACGGCTTGCGTCGCAGCCGAAGGCGTAGCTCCCGTCAAAACGGCGGGAGTGAGTGTCACCGGGAAGCCGGGGACGATCTTCGCCACGTCGGAATTCGGGGCCGTGCCGAGCGAAAACGCCGCCTTGTCATTGCAAGTCGTGTTTGCCGGATATTTGTCAAAAACGTAGACCGTTACGGCCGTCGTGAGCCCGCTTTGCCAACCGACCGAGAGATAATCGATTATCCCCGATGGAGCCGAGTTATCGCGGAAGGCGTTGATTGTTTGCAGCGCCCCGAGCGCATAGTTCGCCGTATAGGCGGACGCCTGGACAGTGGGGACAATCGCAATATCAACGTCCGACGAGGCGCGGGCCGGGCCGGCGAGAGCAAGGGCGAGCGCGAGCCCGCATAGAAGACGGTTCATTATGCGTCCGATCGGTTAGAGGCCGCAGGGGCCGAGGCTTTCGCCTTTGCCGCAGCCGCCGAGGCTTCCATTGCGTGCTTGTGGGACTGTTCGGCCCGCGACATTTCGGCTTGATGCTTTTCGCGCTCCATCGCGTGGCGCTCGCGATCGTGCTGCATTTGCGTCATGAGCCGCGAGGTCTCTAACTGATGCGAGGTAGCGTCGCGTTCCATTTGCGCTTGCGACTCGGCTTGCTTCAATTGCACCTGGGCCTGTGTCGCGGCGACCTTGGCTTGCGCGTCGGCTTGCGCGCCTTGCAGATCGAGCGCCGCCTTTTGCCCTTCGGCCTGAGTCTTCGCCTGGATTCCTTGCAGCTTGACTTGCTCGGCCTGGACCTCGGGAGGCGTGACGTCGGGCTTGGGTTGGCCGGCGATATCCTCAAGCTTGTCAAACGCCTCTTCTAGCGTTTCCTCAAGCTCGCGCCCGCCACGGAAGCCGCGCACGAGGAACAGGAGCATTTGCTTCGCGACCGGCAGGAGCGCCGGTTGCGCCTGGAGGATTGGTGCCCATTCCTTGACGAAGTTCGTCACTGCCTCGACGAATTGCGCCCTGTCGGCGCGCTCCTGGGTTTCATCCCCGGAGACAGTCGAGTCCGCTTCCACATCGAGCCGGAAGCGCCGCGTCACGCCATCCTTGAACAACTCGAGTACGTCATCCCATGTCACGGGCTGGCCGGGCTGGGGCTGTTGCGGCGGTTGCGGCGGCTTTGGCACAGGGGCCGGGCTAGGGCCACCCTGAGTGGGCACAGGCGAGCCCGGAGCCTGCACGGCCGCCATTTGTTGCGCCTGGAATTGCTGCATGGCCGTCTGATATTCGACCATCGCTTGCTGAAACTTCGCTTCGACCTCTTGCCGGGTCGGGAGCGAAACATTCGTCATCTTCGCGAGCGTCGCCTGTTGGAATTGCGTCGCGACAATCTGGCCGACGAGGCGCGCAATGTCGCGGCAGAAACGGGCCAATTCCTCTTGGCGCGTGCGAATCCGCATCGAACCGAACTGCGCTTTAATCCCTTGGGCCTTGGCGGTTTCGTTCGCCTCGCCCTCGCCGCGCATAATGTCGGAAATGCCGAAGATTTGATAAACGTCTTCGATCAACTGCTTACGCAGCGTCACGCACCCCTCGATTATGGTCATGACCATTTCGACGGGAAGCCAGACGATCGGGACGCCGCTCTTGGCGCCTTCCGTGAAGGCCGCCCAGGACTTAACCGCGATCATCGTATTTTCGATGCCGGGCTTTACCGCTTTCTCAATCTCAGGGAAGCCCTCGCCGTGCGGGCCGGCAGGATAGAAACCAACCAGCTTGAGGGAATCCGTCAGAGACGTAATGCGCTTCGTCAAGCCGTCGATTTCGTCGCATTGATCCTGGTAGAAAACGAAGTCTGGCACCGGCGCGAGAGAGTCGCTTGTGAGCGTCCCATAGGCGGGCTCGGGACAGGGGAAAAAGTCTTCGAGCTTGAGATACGGCTCGGAGCTATCGAGCACAACCTCAAGCCCCGGCGACACCCAAAGAACCTTGTCGCCGAACTTGTCCCACACTTCCCAAACGGCGGCCTTTTCCTCTTGCGACTCTTGCGCGGCAGGATTCGACGTGCGATCGGCCGCCCCGTTCGCCGAAAACCTATCCTTGAACTTGGGGAAACGCTTGTCCCATTCGTCTTTCGACAAGAACCCACGGAACGAGCACCAAGGCACTTCCTCCCAGGTGCGCGCCGTCCCGTGCGCGAAGTCGTCAGGATGGAGATAGCGCAGCTTCACATGCTCGAAATCGACCACGCCGGGCGTCTGTATTGCGGGAGCCCCAAAAGGTGGGGTTTCCGCCCCTTCGTCATCCGGGCCGCCTAGATTTTCCAGGCCTTCCGCGTCCGTATCGCCCCCAGCTTCCGCAGCCGGGCCTTGAACGTCTGTAACGTCGAGTTCCGCGCCTTCATCCGCCGTGCTGTCGTCGGCGTCCTTCATGACCGGCTCGTAATAGACGCGAGCCTGCCCGCGAGCGTAGAGCAAATAATCATGACGGACTTTCTTAAAGCCGCCGTCAAACTTGTTTAGATCAATCTGAAAATTGATCGCGCGTTCAAGCACCAAGCACGCCTCGCGCCCGATCGGGTCAGCGTCGCGGAATCGGCGTTGAACAACCGCCTTGGGCGCTTGCGAGTAAACAGCCGGTTCAAGCGTCTCAATATTGCTCCAGAGCATCGAGTATCGCTTGCTCTTGGCGTCCGCGCTTTTCTCATAGAGATAATTCTCGCGGATCACGCCACAGCGCTTGCGCCATTGCACCATCGCTGGCGTATCTTGCGCCTTGGCAATCTCGGACAGCCACTTCGCGGCCTCGCCGGCCGTAGGGTCTTTCGTGTCCTCTTCGCCGCGCTCGGTTTGGTCTTTCACCGCTCGGCCCCGAGGAACGCCGTAATTTCGTCGCGCGTGTCGCTTGTCGGCAGGAGCAGCAGCGCCTTCCGTAGCAGCGCGCGCGCCTCGCCGCCGCCGTCGCCGACCGAGATATAGTCGCCGGCCCCCACGACGAGCGCAGGAGCCATCGAACGCAACCGCTCGGTCGAGCAATCGGCGCATACCCCAGGACCGCCGCAGCGCGCCCTAAAGCCGTCTTTGTTTGGAGTAACCCAGCCGTGACCGCTCATTTGAAAACCTTTGCGTTGGCGTGCGTCTCGCCGTATTCGACCGCGCGCACCAGCCCACAGAGCCACGCGGTCGCGGCGGCGCAGGAGCCGCCTTTGTTCGCGTCAGACAACCGCACCAGCCGCGCCACGAGGGCGTCACGCTCAACCGGGTCGAGATCGAAGCGGGAGAGGTCGTCGCCGTAGCCGCGCCCCCGCCATTCCGCCTTGCGTTGCTCAAGCGTCGAGACGAGCCGGCCGCGCCAATAGGCTTCGTCGAACGTCGCGTGGCCGGGGAATTCTTCGCTCATGCCCGCGCAGCCTTTTCGTCGTCGGTTCCGAAGTCCCGCCACTCGTCAAACGTCAATTCTGTAATCTGTCGGAACAGTTCGGGCTCCGGCTCATTGTGCGGGCGCATCGGAGAGCGCCACGAGACAGAGAGATAGCGCCAAGCCGAGCCGCCATGCGACGGCCATCCGTGGTCTGGCGTGTCAAGAAACACCATCTTTTTGGCGTCCCATTTGACCTTATATTCGCGCAGGCAATCGAGACCGCGTTTGCACCGAACGGCGTCAAAGCGAGCGAACGGCAGCGTGCGGCGGCCGGCGTTAATTCCGTCCGCGATCGACTGGAGCGGGACGAGTTCGCACTTGCGCTTGTGGACCTCAATCAGCGTCTGGATTCGCGACCGCGCGCCAGGAGCGCCGGGCTCGCGAACCTTGGCATCATGCGGGACGTAATCAATCCCGTTGTAGCCGCGCTCATCGAGCCACTCGCAATAATGATCGAAGCCCAGCCCGGAATTCTCGTAGTAATCCACGACGTCGATATGATCGTGGTAGACCTGAAAACACCAAATCGCCATCGAGTCGCCAACGCCTATGTCCCAGGCGGTGGTTACCGGCAGATCGGGATTGACCGGAACGCGACCGATACGCCCTTCCGCTTCCGCGACGCGAAGCTCTTTACCCCAATAGGAGCCGAGAACGGCGGCATCGAACGAGCAATAATATTCTTGCTCGATTAGGGAATCGGCCGCCTCTTGGCCGAAAATGCCGGCATATTCGACGCGCTGGACCTCGATCGCGGTTTTTGAAATCGCGCCCGTGTCATCAGCCGAAAGAACTTCCGCAAACCAGTCGTCGCGAGTCCGCGCCATATCGAGCATGGACTTGCAATGATTGCGACCGCGCGACGTCGTAATGAACATCGCCCAGCCGTCGTTCTCGACGAGGATCGGGGCCAGATATCCATAAGCCGCTGGATTAGATAATGCCCATTCAGAAAACACCACACCGGCAGGAGGACTGCCAACCGTAGAGTTGAAATTATCAGAGCCGACAACTTGCCACGTCGCGCCGTTTTTGAACCGAATGAACATCTCTTGTTCATTCGTCGAAGCCCTTATTTCCTTCGGAAACGCCTCGTCTATGCGGCGCTTGCCCGTATGAGGATTGACCGCCGCCCAAATTGCCTTGCGGCCTTGGGCATACTCCGGGAGCATATGCCAGTAGGTCGCCGGGCGCCGTTGCGTGCAGATCGCCGCCCAATGAAGGCAAACCTCGTCCTTGCCCGATCGCCTATGCCACACGCCGAGAGCGCGCTTGCCGCCACTCGCCATGTAATCAAGCAGCGGAAGCTGATAGGGGCGAGGCGACCAATTATGCGGGAGCTCAATCGTGCTCGATGAGCGCTTTCGGCTTTTGGGAGGCGCCCGCAAAATTCACCACCTGGACAGTAATGTTGCCGCCCGCTTCGTCTTCCGGTTTTGAGCGGAATTCGTCGGGCATGCGGTTCATCACCCAAAGACGTATCGCGCCCACATCGGGCGGGACATGCTCGACAAACGGCGTGCGAATTATCACGCCTTCGGAGCAGAAGACCTTTTCCGACATGAACGAGTAGCCAATACAGCGCTCGTAAAGCGCTCGCTTAACCCGTTGATCGGGACCGGCGCGCCCGATCTTGAGAGCGTCCGCGAACCCCGGCTTTTCGTGCCGCCAATCCTTGATTGTTTGCTCGGAAACCTTGAAGAATTCCGCAAGATCGAACTGCGTCGCGCCCAGCTTGCAGAGCAAGCGCGCTTGCTCGACTATTTCATCGCGATAAGCGCGCTTGCGCTTCGCCGTGGTTTTACGCGGCTTAGGCAACGGGCGCCGACGCCTCGTAAAGCCCGGCGAAGTCCGCCGAGCCAACGTCGAGAACCTCGGAGCCAGCGGGGATCACCCTCAGGCCCTCGCGCACCGCGACGCCATCGCGGTTTTTAGGCGAGTTGAATCCAAGGCCGGGGCCGCAGGACGCCTCAAGCGCAGCGAACCGCGCCGAAGCATCCGCGTCGTCGACGGCGGCGAACACCACATAAAGGCGCGCGATATATTCGGCCATCAGGGCAATTCCTTGCAGTAAAAAGGATTCGCGCCAGGAGCCCACCCTTGCATCTGTGGAGCGGCCTCGCACGCCGCGCGCGTCGGGTAAGGCGCGCCCGTGTCGCACATGAGCCCATAGCCAGGGACGCAAAGCACATAGCGGGGCGCGGCAACCGGGGGCACAGGCGAGGCCGCGCACATCCAAAGGAGCGTGGCGCAAGCCCGGATCACAGCTTCCTCGCCGGATGCAGCTGGCGAATGTTCGACGTGAAATGCTTGCCGATCGAGTCCGCCGCGATCAGCGCCGCGTGCTTTTCAGCCGAGACGCCCGAGTAGACATAGCGGACGCCCGTTTTGAACTCGACATGAAGCTCATTCGCTGCGGCATCGTGGCCCACCGCTGAGAGGGACGAGGAAGCAACCGGGACCATTTCAGGATGCGACATCAGCCACCTTTGGAATTTGGGCGGCCCCGCCCAAAACCCGCAAGCGGGGGCCTCGGGAGACGGTTGCGGGGCCGCGTTTCGCTTGCGCGAATTCGCCCCTCAGTCGTAGCGCTCCTGTGCACGGGCGTTCGGCTGAGAGGAAACGCCCGACAACGGCTTAGGAGGCCGGGCGAATGGGAAATGGGAGCGGGGGGCGATTCTCCCCCCTGGGCCGGATGCTTGCCTTTAGCGCCATGCTCGCGTCGCCTTACGCTCGGCAAAAGCCGGCTTATCGGAGAGGTCCGCATCTCTTTTCGGGCGATTGAGACGCCCGCGAATAGACCAAAGCCGCTCATGCGGCAGCAGCCGAAGCCAATCGGCCGGCTGGATTTAGAACCGTCTTGCGGGAGTTATCCGGCTTGGCCTGGACCGCTTGCGAGACGTGGGAGGCTTCTACGACAACCCGAACGAAACGACCGAATAACGGTAGCTCTAGCTCGAATATGCCCTTTGGGTCAATCCCCACGATGCGCGCCGCGTGCCCGTGGAAGGGGCCTTGCGTGATTTCGACCGTGGCGCCGAGCGTTCCCCACTCGCGCCATGTGGTAGAGCGCTGGACGGGCGGCTTGGACGCGCGGAGGAATTCTATTTGCTCGAGTGGAACAGGAACCGGGAACCTTGACCCTGTTGCACAAACGAACCCCCGGACCCCAGGGAAATGCTGAATTTCCTGAAAGATGCACTCGGATAAGGCGGCAAAGACGAAGAAATAGCGTCCAAATCGCGGGCGCGAGCGATCAGCGCGCGGCGCACCCACGAGGCGCGGAGGGCGTCCTTGACGAAGCCTTGCGCCCTCTCCCTGCCTGCCAGCACTGCGGCGAACGTCAAAGGGTCGCCAAACCACCAGACCGGCAACGGCAAGGCCGAGACACGCCTTGCCGTCCTGGCCTTCGACGGCTTCGACGCAATACCAAGCTTTTTCGGAAACGCCATTCATGCAATCCCCCGATTTGCTGATTCGCTCCCAACCCATCGCGCGGCGCGGGCTGTGGCGCAAGATGCGCGGGCTTAGCTGTCCACATCCTTTGAGAGCGGCGAGCCGGCGAGGGTAACGGGGCGCTTGCGGTTCGCAGCTGAGCCCTTTGCAGTTCGCAGCGTGGCGGCGCGCGAACCCTTGGGGAAGTCGAGCCGCTTGAGCCGATCGCGCCGGCCTCGCGTATCGAACTCAAACACCAGCGCGTTTTCGTTCGCGTCCAAATCAACCTTTTGCATTTTCGCCCCAAGAGCCCCGTGGGCTCGTTTTGTGATGGCAGCGCTACCAGTGTAGCTCGCGGCCCCGCTTCGTCGATATTATCCCTTATACGGATAGATTGCGGGCCTATGCGCGCGGCGGAGGAAGGTTAAGTGCGCGGCGGCCCCGCCATCCCGCAAAATCCCAAAGTCCTGCATCCTTCGTCACGCTCCGCGTCCCAACGCCACGCCATGCACTCACTCGCCAGACACCGAGCCGGCGAAGTGTTCGCCCCGTCCTTGGCGCGGTTGCCGCCTTCCGTTCCGAAGGGCACAGCGAACGGGCACCATTTTTTCGTGGCTTCGGCTTCGGTAATCATTGGCGTTTTCCCTCGATAAGAGCGGCCAATTCGGCCGAGATGCGACACGGCTGATAGGCGTGGCCTCCCGCGTTTTCGACGAGCCAGGATTGCGCGTCTTCGCGCATTTCCCTCTGAGTTTTCGAGGCGTTGCTCATCGAATTTGAGTATTTGATGCTGTCCGCCATCGCTTGAACCCGCGCCTTGGATGCGGCACGCTCGGCTTCGGAAAGCGTTTCGACCGGCCGTTGAAGACGGGGCGCTTTGGCCTCGTAGAGACGCCGCTGCTCCGCGTGCCGCTCGGCCGCGACGCGCGAGCAAATCTCGTAAAACTCAGGGCTTGACGGCGGGAAAGCACCACCGGCCTTGAGAGCCTGTATCGCCGCCTCTTGCACGGTTTCCGAGGGGAAGCCCTCAAGCACCGTGAGATACGCCTCAAGCGTTATCCGGGCGTCCGAAGCGGTTTGACGATACGACGGAAAGCCGTGGAACATCCCGACCAAGGCTTTCGTTTTGGCGTCGCTCATTTTCGTGAATCTCCTTCAAAATCGTGGTCATTCCGTTGTCGGGGCGCTCGTATGGGGCGCGCCCAGAGCGCTTGAATTCATCCACGCGCAAGCACCAAGAAACCCAGGCGCTTGACCAGGAAACCATGAGAGTGCCGTGACTGTGATGGTAGGAACGAAACTTCGGCCATTCCCGGCGCATGTCATCGACCGAGAGCCCATGACGCTCCGCAGTGGCCTTGTCGCCAATCGTCGGCTGCGCATCGACCGCGATTCGGGATTTGGATTTCTCGCGCTTGGCTTTGGCCGGAGCCGGAGGCGACGCGACCAACCCAACTAGGGGATTATCTATAATCTTGGGCTCAGGGAGAGGTTGTTCTTTCTTCCTGTCCCTTACACTGTCCCTGTCCCTTGGGAAGCCGGGAGGATCGCGCCCGGCATCCCCACGGGGATCGCCACGGGGATCGCTAGGCGATGGTTCGCGTTTCCCCCATCTCTTCGCATTTCCGCTCGCGGAGCGCTCGCGCTGGCGAAGGCGCATAGCCCACGCTTCCGTGGCTTTTTCAGCTATTACAGGATGGTAAAGACGCCCGTCGTCGCACTTAATAAACCCACGGAGGGCGACCGCTCTGAGCTTGTGCCAACCCTTTCCGGCTCCAGAAAGGTGCGACAGCACTCTATCGTCATCCGGCAGCGACGCCGCAGGCACTTGGAGCCAAGCCTTGCACCAAAGGGCCACAGCGGCCTTAAATTCGTCGCCCGTCGAGAGTGCGAAAAGGTCACTATCAATTAGCCGGACAACGTCGAGCGGCATAAACGCTAAGCCGCGCATATCTGTTTCAGGAAGGACGGGAGGTTTCACAATTGCCCCCCGCGCTCTAACGCCGCCATGTAAAGGGCGAGTATCCTTTCCTCTTCCGCTAATTCCCGCCCGTAAAATTCTAGTGTTCTCCCCACCTGCCGAAGGCGCGAGCCGGAAAGCCCAAGCCCGCGTGCGAACTCAATGGCGTCATTCACTTTTTCGTCAGGCGTCCGCTCCAGCCTTTTGAACGCCGGCCTTCGATTTGGGTTCATCATTCGCCGCCCCCGTGTGTTTTCATCGGCCGAGCGTCCCGCGCGCGCTCAATCCGCGCAATCAGATATTCCAACCGCGCGACGTGAACGGCTTGCTCTGCTTTTGTTGCCTTGGCGCGGCCTTCAATGCAGCTAATCGCGAACCGCAGGGCTTCGATTTGCGCCGAGTCGCTTAGGATTTTCGCCATCATCGGCCCCCTTGCGCGAGCGCGGTTTCGATCGCCAAAAGCGCGGCTATCGTGGTTTCGTCACCCGCCGCGATAAGCGCGTCAATGCGGCGTAGCGCATAGATAATCGTGCTGTGGTCGCGATCGCCGAACACTTGGCCGAGGCGCAGCAGCGAAGCCCCAAGCCGCACGCGGGAAAGATAGATCGCGACGTGAAGGGCGAGCTTCGCGCGTAGAAAGCGGCGGCGCGAGAGCATGTCGCTAATCGGTTCGTCGAAATGAGCCGAGCACGCTTCCATGATCTGCCACGCGGCGGCGCGCGACACGCAAGTCAGCTTTATTGACAAGTCGGCACGCGGAAACGACGAGGGATCGGCCGGAGGCACAGGCGGCCGCGCTGGCATGCGCACCGCGACAGACGCCGGCTCTGGCCTTGGAGCCAGAGCGGCATCCCAGGCCGCCTCAATCGCGGCCCCGCGCGCGGCTATCTCAGCCTCGCGATAGGCTTTGCGCGTGGCTTCGCGTTCCGCCGCCTCGCGCTCCAACTGTTTCCGATAGAGCGGGCCGCGCCGGTTGATCGAGAGGGCAAGAAGGCTCATGTTCGCGGCTCCAATTGCTCGATTGAAACCGTGACGCCCTCTATGGCGCCGAAGCGCTTGGAGGCGTGAAGCTCGCAGACTTGCGCGTCGTCGGCGTAGGCAATTTCGTTCAGGGAGTCGGCTATGAGCTTCGCCACGTTGTCGGCGTCCGGCGTCGACGTCATAAACTTTCGCAGCCGATCGGCCGCCGTGTAGCTCTTGGGGAACGCCCAGCAGGCCGCGACAGTCATCCGGAGAGCGCCAGTGAGCGGCCCAATCCCTGCGAAGGAGCGCGAGGCGATCAGCCCAACCGCGCGCATGTAGGAGGCTTGCGCGGATGGCGTGTAGCGGCGCACGCCGTTCGTCCCGGCGCGGCGGAAGGCAAGTGGCTTGCCGGGAATGAAGAACGAGACGATTTCGCGCTCAGGAGCCGGCGGCGAATAGTGAACAGTCGCGAGGATTTCACGGTGAAAGGCGGAAAACTCGGGCGAGCCCATCAAAGCGGCTCCATCCCGAGGGCGGTCAAATACAGATCGAGGATTTCTGCTTCCTCGCGCCGCTTGCTCGCGTCCTGGCGCCGCAGCGACACCAGCTTGCGAATAATCTTGGCGTCATAGCCAGAGCCCTTCGCCTCGGAATAGATTTCTTTCCGATCTTCCTGGAGCTCTTTGATATCGGATTCGATCCTCTCAACACGTTCAACAAAGGCGCGAAGGTGCGCCCCATCCACGCCGTTATGTCCGACGCCGCTCATACGTGCCTCCAGTTGTAGCCGTTTGTGATTGCGCTCACGGTGGTGCGGGCCACGCCAAAGCGGACCGCTATTTCTCTTTGAAGAAGGCCGGAGCGCCATAGCCTGATTATTTCGGAGACGTTGGCGCGCGTGAGCTTTGCGCGCCCATGCCGCTCGCCACGTGGTGGGTTCTCCGTCCCGTGGATTTTCTTATCCGCGCAATTCTCTTTCCGAGTCGCCCAGCGTAAATTTTTGAAATAGTTTTCGGACTGGCGACCATTGTTGTGCGCCGCGTCGTGTCGCGGAGTTGGCGGCGCACCGTGAAAGGCCACGCAAACAAGCCGATTGACGAGCCTATTTCGGCCGTCGAGATGAGCGACCACATAACCGTTCTTCAGTGTATGCAGCGGGAGTAAGTCGCCAATTTTGTTGTATCGGCGGCGGGTCAGGCATTTCACCCGGCCATACGAACTGACCGCATAATCAGGAAAGTCGGGAGATACGCGCCATTCTTCACATTCGTCGTCCGACATCTTGGTTACTCCAAGCGTGCGTTTAGCCAGTGCGCTGAGTGAAGCGCCGTGAAAGATTGATTGAGGGCGATTAGGCCGAGCGCGGATGTTTCGCGGAGTGGGCTGGCGACGCGCCAGGGCTCCAGTTGAGAACCCTGTCAGCCGAAATCCCCGTCACCTCGGAAGCCTTACGAAGAAGCTCCCCGGACGGGCTCCGCATTCCAATTTCGATCGCGGCTATCGTCCAGCGATGACGCCCGAGAAGCGCCGCAAGCGCCCCCTGAGAAAGCCCGTGGCGTTCACGGTAAATCGCGAAAGGGTGTTTTTCGGCTCTGTTTTTCATGTCACATGTTTGCGCTATGCAAACCCTCCCTGTCAAGACATACTCGTCAAGTTTGCATGATGGGAGGCGAATTATGTTTGCTTGTAGCATACGATTAGGAATGATTGAGATAATCAAATCAAAGCGTCCTCCGTATATATTTTTGCGCGAATGGCGAAACAAGTTCGGCCTTTCGCAACAGCGGCTGGCGGAGCGCGTCGGAGTGAACAAAGCCCAGGTTAGCAACTGGGAAAGTGGCGCTCGTCGCCCATCATCACAAAACCAAGCCGCGCTGGCCGAGGCGTTGGGGCTGGAAGTCCTTGAGTTATTCCGCCACCCTGACAGGCCCAGCGCCGATGACCTTTTGCGAGAGGCGACGCCCGAGCTTCAAGAAAAAGTTATCAAGATGATCCGGGTGATGACAGGAAGAGACAGCTAGCAAAGTCAGGCGCGGCGTCCAGTTCTCGCGCGAATCGGTTTGCATGAGGCAAATATATTTTTGCAATACCTATTGCGTTCTCGTTTGCCTTATGCAAACATTCACCCATCGAAACGAACCCGATGGAGCCGCACAATGCAACATCCACCCACCAGACTCGCAACATTCGCCGATGGCCTCGCCATCATCGCAATGGCTTTCATTTCCGGCGCCGTCGTGGCGTGCGCGATCTTGTCCGCCTTTGGAGGTTTCACGCCATGAGCACCCCGCAGCCGGGCGAGCGCCGCGTCTTTCGCTTGCCCTTAATCCTGGCGGCCGTCGACGATGACTACGCCAGACACGACGGACAAACAGTCACCGTCGAGCGCTCCTACGAAATTCCGAGAGGAGCGGCATTTTATATCCGCGCCGCCGACGGATGGCGCGGCGCGGCTTTCGCCAACGAACTGGAGGAAATCTCGGAATGAACGCCCCAATAGATCATTACGCCTTTTGGAAATCCGCGATGCGCGGAGATCGCCCGGAGACGACGCCGGGAACCCCGCATTGCGGCTTCTATCGCGACAGCAACAAGCGCGCCGTCGCGATTTGGAAGGAAGACGGGGCTTTCGTTTGCCAAGTGACGAGCGGCTATACCCCGCGCCACTTGGACGAAATCGACGAGCTTTTCGGCTTCGTTTGTCGCAGCCCGATCACCCGCGACGTTTATCTCGCCAAGCAGCGCGGCGAGCCGTGGCCCGAGCAAGTCGCCCCGATCGCCACCAGCGGCCACAACAACCCGCCCGAGGAATTGCCCCCGGACGCCCTGCTACTGGCCGAGATAGAGGCGCACGCGAAAGCCGTCGTCGAATGGCTTTCCGAATTGCCGGGCCGCTTGCCGACGACGCAGGCCGAGGCCGACAAGTGCGAGAATTACGCGATCGAATTCGGCCGGCTCGAAAATAAGGCGACCCAACTCCACAAGGAGGAAAAAGCCCCGCATCTCGAGACTTGCCGGCAGATCGACGCGAAATGGTTTGGCCCGATCCGCGACAAGGCCGCGTTGCTCAAGGGCCGCATCAGGACCATCGGGCTCGATTGGTTGAAGGCCGAGAACAAGCGCCGGGAGCAGGCCGCGTATGAGGCTAACCGGCTCGCGCGCATCGAGCACGAGAAGGCGCAAGCCGCAGCGGCTCACGAAGCCGTCGTGTTCAACGCGCCGCCGCCAGCCCCCGAGCCGTTCAAGGAAGTCCGCGCCGAGGCCGCGACGGTCGGCACCGTCCGCGTCACCCACAAGGCCCGCAAGGTCACAACTTATGAGATCGACGACTTGCCGGCCGCTTGCGCATTTTTCGCCACGCAAGACGAAGTGGCCGACGAACTCGTGAAGACCATCACCACCCTCGCCAAGCGCGCCGGCGCCGCAGGGATCACAGTCCCGGGAATCCGAAAGGTTGAGTCTTGAGCAGGATTCGCGACCTTACCGGGCAAACGTTCGGCCGCCTTTTCGTAGTTGCTCGCGCCGAGGCCGTTCGAGGCCGCGTCGCTTGGCAATGCTTGTGCGACTGTGGAGATTTTAAAACGGTCACATCGAGCCCTCTTCTCAAGGGCGATACGGTTTCGTGCGGCTGCATCAGGAAAGAGCGAGCGGTCGCACTGGCCGCGACGAAGATCATTCACGGACACTATCTCGGGAACAAACAAAGCCGCACATACCGGACTTGGATGTCCATGAAGACGCGATGCAGAAACCCCAAGAACGTGAGCTTCAAATACTACGGCGCGCGAGGAATAACCATCTGTGGCAGGTGGGAGAGTTTCGATAATTTCTTAGCGGACATGGGCGCGCGGCCCGATGGCAAAACCTTGGATCGCATAGACGTGAATGGAAATTACGAGCCCAGCAATTGCCGATGGGCGACCCCTACAGAGCAAGAAGCAAACAAGAGGAGCAAGCTATGAGCGCCGCCCAACAACTACCAGCCGTCTCGCGCCCCCAAGAGCGCCTTATCGTGCACGACCCCGTAGGCGTCCTAGATACGGCAAGGTTTGAACACCTTATGCGTATTGCCAAAGTCATGGCGTGTTCGAGCCTCATCCCCGACTCGCTCACGACGAAGGGCACCAAAGAGAACAAGAAGGCGCTTGAACCCGACCAAATTCTCGGGAACTGCTTTCTGGTCGTGAATCAGGCGGCGCGATGGAATGCCGACCCGTTCGCCGTGGCGCAATGCGTTTCCGTTGTTCGCGGAAAGATTTGCTACGAGGGCAAGCTGATTGCCGCGATTATTGCCGCCAAGTTGGGCGTGCGCCTTCGCTTCGATTGGAACGACAAACCGGGCGACAATTTTGGGATCGTGGTTTCTGGCGTCATCCCAGGCGAGGACGAAATACGAGCCATCGAGGGAACGGTCGGACAATGGCGCACCGACAATGAGGCATGGAAGAAGAATCCGCGGAACATGCTCGCGTATCGCGGCTCGCGCGAATGGGGCCGCTTGCACGCCGCCGACATCATGTTGGGCGTCTATTCGCCCGACGAGTTGGAAGACCTCACGGACAACATGAAGGCGACGCGCGCGAAGGACGTCACGCGCAAGGAGCCGCCATCGGTTCCGCAGGACGATAAGAGCTACATCGCGCCCGTTAATGGCGGTCCTGGGCGCGGGACGCCGCCAGAGCCAGAGCCAGAGAGCTTTCAGGACGAGCTTGCGCAGCTGGAGAAGCGGCACGCGGCCGAGGACGCGGCAAAGGCCGCGCAGCAGCCGGAAGACAAGGCCGACGACGCGGACTTTGCGCCGGCATTAGACGCCAAGGAGCGCGCCGCCACCTTCGCCAAAATGCGCGCTGAGGAAAACGCCCGCGTCGACGCCGCACTTGCGAAGCAGAAGGCGCAGAAGACGACCACGACCGACGAAGACGCGGCGCGTATCGCCGAAGCCGCCCAGCGCAAAGCCAAACGCGAAGTCGCGCGCCGCGAGGCCGAGGAAGAGGCCGCGCTGCGGGCCGTGGAGGAATCGCAGCGCGCCATTGCCGCCGAGGAAGAAGCCGCAGCGAAGCGGGCGCATGAGGGCTTCGCAGACTACGCGGAAGAGCAACGCGAAGCGGCGAAGCGCACGCCGCCAGACCCCAGCGCGATCGGGCTTGAACTCACCGACGAGCTTATGGACGAGTTGCAGGCCAAGGCGCGCGAGCGGGAGACATACAACCCCGAACTCGCCGCACTCATCGAGGAAGGAACAGCCCACGCGCAGAACGGCCGCAAGGCACCGGACGGGCTAGACCGTTGGTATAACGGGCTATGCGTCAAAGACCTCGACTTAATCAACCCGCACATGCGGCAGCTTATCGCCGTCGCGAAAAAAGCCGACGCGAGGCCGCTTTGATGGAAGAAACGCGATTGAAGCGCGAGGCCGAGGCGAAAGCCCCGGTCCGCGAGACGCGGCCCCAGCCGGGCGAAATCTACATTAACGCGGCCGGGCGCGTCACACTGCCCGAAGGCGCGATCGTCACCACGCCGAGCGGCAAGCGCTACGTCGTCGAAGGAACGAACCTTCGCGAAGACACAGGGAACCGGGCCGCGCGCCGCAAGGCCGCCAGGGGGCGCAAATGAGCAAACTGGACGCAGCTAAGCAATCGGCCATCAACGGACAGGCCGTGAGCCGCACGCCGGAATTTCTCGCCGCCATGGTTTCCGCAAGGATGCGCGCGGCGTTCCAGTTGGAAGGAACGCCGCCCGCGATGGTTCCGGGGCCTCTTGCCGTAGAGGCTTATATCCTCGCGCTCGCGACCATCCTCGCGACCAACCCAAAAACCGACGACGATCAGGCCACGATTGAGATTTGCGCCATCGTCGCCGCGCGCTTGCAAGTCAGAATCGCCGAGCAAAAGAGGGCGATCGAGGACAAGCGGGACGGGATAATTCGCGCGAAAGGGGATAGCTCGAAATGACCAGCGCCGCGCCAACCCTTCACACTATGGCCCAGGTCGCGGCGCGGCTTGGGACTTCCAAGCGCTGGCTTCAAGGCTTCCTGTCCGGCCGTCCTTATGGGAGGATGGCCGGCCGCGCCCGCGTGTTCACAGAGGGCGACATTGCCCAAATTATCGAGGCTTTGCCATGCCCATCAAGCTCGAAGCGCCGCGCGTTGGTCTCTCGAAAAACTGGCGCATACGAGGAACGTATCTCGGGGTCCGAGTCGACAAGACTTCGGGAACTCCTGACAAAAAAATCGCGGCAAAGGCCCTCGCAAAAATCCGTGACGACATCGAACGTGGCGCCTTTTCCAGCGCGGGAGCGCCAACATTCGCCGGAGCAGCGCTAAAATACATCGGGGCCGGCGGCGAAAGCCGTTTCGTTTCGCGCTTAAACGATCATTTCGGCGATACGCCCTTGACGCGGATAGACCAAGCCGCCGTCGACGCCGCCGCGCTCGCGCTCTATCCCCGCGCGACGGCCGCGACGCGCAATAGGCAAGTCTATTCGCCCGTGTCCGCGATTCTCAAGGCCGCTGGCGTCGCGGACGGGCTCAAGCGGCCCAAGGGCGCGCGCGGCGCGCGTCGCCTATTCTGGCTCACCCCGGAGCAGGCCGGCGCGCTGTTGACCGCCGCAGAGGCGCGAGACGCAGAATTCGGGCTCTTTCTGGCGTTCCTGCTTTACACCGGTTGCCGGCTCACCGAGGCGCTGTCGCTCCAAATCGCGGGCGTTAATCTTTCGGAGGGCTGGGCGCGCGTTCAAGAGACGAAGAACGGCGAGCCGCGCCTTGTGCATCTTCCGCCCGTCATCGTCGCCGCGCTCGCCGCCCACCCGCGAGGCATGGAGCGGGTCGGAAAGGCGTTCCGGTTTGGCAAGAACGGCCGGCTTTACACATGGCTTGACGAGGCAGCGCGCGCCGCTGGCGTCGAAATCCCGCAGGGCGTGGCGTTCCACGCCTTTCGTCACACATGGGGCGCGTGGATGCGCCGCTATGGGGGCTTGGACACAACCGGACTTGTCGAGACCGGCGCGTGGCGATCGAGGCAGGCCGCCGCCGTCTATGAGCACGCCGAACAGAGCGCCGAGGCCAGAAAGGCCGATCTTTTGCCAAATGTTTGGAGGAAAACAGAATGAGCAGCTTTCCAACAACCGGGTATGATGAAAATTCATTCTTATATGTATTCCACTGCGACGGGTTCCATAAAGTTGGAATATCAAAGAACCAAAGGCAACGGATAGCGCATCTGCAATCAATGAACCCCCACAAATTAACGCTTGTTCTGTTTCGCAGGGTTAGCGCGCAGGACGCCTTTTTCTACGAAGGGACAATTCATAAGCTCCTAGAAAACTATCGCGTCCACGGCGAATGGTTTTCTGCCCCTCTGGACTTGATTAGGCGAGCTTGCAGGGTCGCAACTAAGGAACTTCCACTCCGCGCGGAGGATCAGAGGAAGTGGGAAGAATTTTGCGCCACGAGAGAAGGGCGCAAGCCGCCGACTTGCGTAACGGACGCGCAGTCGATCGACATTGACCTCCAACTATTTGATAACTCGCTACATCTTCAATGAAATCCACTCCCTTCACACGGGAGGGGTCACAGGTTCAATCCCTGTGCCGCCCACCATTAAGCCACTGAAATATATAAAGTGTCACCTATCTTAACAGGTCGGACGACGCACAGAAACGCAGAACGGCGCGCGAACACACCATTTCGATTCGTGTGAAATGCGTGTGGTTCGTTCGCGCGCCGTTCCTGGTCAATCGACCTTGATATGACCGCCCCAAAAGGCCGCGCCCATGCCGGCGAGCACCAGAGCCCCCAGCGCGAGCGCGGTTAAAAAGGCGTTGCCGATCTTATAGGCGATCGTATCCCAGCGCTTGCGCCAGTTCGACGCCCATACGATCGACTGATAGAGGTCCGCGCGGCCCTTGATCGTGCGCGCGTCGAGCCCCGCGCCGTCAAGTTCGCGGAGAATAGCATCGAGGCAGCAGCCCGCCTCGTCTCTATCGTTTTCGCCCGGCATCGCCGCAGCCCCATCGTTCGAGGGTTAGGAGGCGAGAACGCCGGGCTTGTCGCTCGAAAGGCCATGCAGCGCGGAATTCACAGCGCCGAGCACGAGAGCCGCCAGACCGGCGACCGCCGTTGCTTTTCCGGCCGGCCCCTGGCCAAGCAGCGTCGTGAATTCAGCCGTTCCGGTCGCCAGCGCGCCGAAGACGGCGACGCCGACATTGAGAGCGGCGGATATGTTCGGATTGATCGAAAGCATTTTTGAGCCTTTCAGAGAGAGTCTATGTCGGCGACGAACCGAGGCCACGCATAAACGCAGGCTTCGGCGACGAGGCAGAGGGTGAAAACGCCGTAATCGTAAAAGAGCAGATGGACCATCTGGAGCCCCCCCTAAGCAGCCTTCGCGAACGGAGAAACACGGAACGCGGCGAGCGCGGAGCGCGCGTATTTGATGCGATCCGACAGCGCCACGACGCCGGCCATTTCGTAGGTTTTCTCGAAAGAGGCCGTTGCGTCTTCGACTGTCTTTGTCGAACGCAGGCAGATCACCGACGCCTTGAAGGACGTCGTTAGCTCGGAGAGCGCAAAGCCCAAATTCGCTTCGTCCGACT
>Ga0265327_10002583_pt1 | contig 18741 bp, 19 predicted proteins | sample 41621metaG_FD_202089 | JGI IMG/M metagenome (GOLD analysis project Ga0265327, IMG submission 202089) | Rhizosphere microbial communities from Carex aquatilis grown in University of Washington, Seatle, WA, United States - 4-16-21 metaG | ecosystem: Host-associated > Plants > Roots > Rhizosphere...
CTTGATTTGCTCGGTAGTAATCATCCGGTTGCTTCCCTTTCAAATCTGAATCGATCGCTTGCATCGATACCCATGACCTTAGCCAGCCAAGGCGGCGGCGTTCCGGCAATCACGGTTTGTAGCTGATCGATAATATCGGCAATGGTTTCAACGCCGGGCAATTTCATCGGATGGATGCCCAGCTTGACGATTTTTGCCGCCGCAGGTCCCCCCACCGAGGCGATATAAAGCACCTGACAATCCTGAATCAGTTCCGCTCTAAACACGTTTTTATCATCGACTTCCAAACCATGAGGTATCTCAGGGTTGCGAATCTCGATTAGCCGGGCTTCATCGGCTGAAACTTGGTAAATCATGAATTGACTGCAAGAACCGAAATGGCCGTCCACGTTAATGCCGTCATTACTGGCGCAGGCGATACGAACGGAACCGGGCATGTCGCCATCAATATAAGTTTCTTGTTTGAGTGCGCTAGGCGGGGTCTCTAAACCGGATTTAAGAATATTTAAAGCATAGGTCAATAACGGCTCGTCAACATCTAAAAACTCGCCCGCCTTTGCGGTTTTCAGGGTTTTCAGGTTAATGCCGGCAATTTTTTCTTCGGTGATGGGAAGGCCGATGCAATCAGTCAATACTGAAAGCAGGCGTTTGGCGTCGGTATCGGGCAAAGCGCGAGCCGCCAGCCCGATACGTAAAGCCAGTTCTCGTGAGAGTGCAGCCTGGCTGTTCATCTGCTTACGCCTCTAAAGGCAGGATGCAGTTATCGATAGGACAAACTTTAACGCATTGCGGTACGTCAAAATCACCTTCGCATTCGGTGCAGGTTTTCTTGTCGATTTTAAAAACGACTTTACCCTCGGTGATTGACATGGTTGGGCAGACCGGTTCGCAGTCGCCGCATGAAATGCAATCTGCTTCAACAATATATAAGGCCATGATTACTCTCCTGAATCTAAACGTTTTGCGCGCAAGGTAACGGGAAAATCCGGTTGTTCATTCATCGGTTCGAAATAATATTTTGAACCGTCGCTAAGCAGAACTTCGCCGCCCCATTTCTCGGGGCTGTCGAATTCAACGGATTCCGCCACTTCTTCCAAATCTTTTTTGGGTACATAGAAGACTAATTTGCCCTCTGCATTTTTTTTCAACATGACACTAGGCATTGAGTTCTCCGTTTACACGCATTTAAGGTTGTGGGCGATTAGGGTCGCCCTCATACACATCAATTTAAGGGTATTAATTCATCACAAAGGCACGAAGAACACGAAGTAAGGTTTTTGCGCGTTTCCAGCCGATTACCCGGTCCGGAAATATGTCCTTCTCGTTACCAAGAGCTACCTGAAAAATTTATATACATTGATGCGCCACCACGAAAACACGAAGTTCACGAAGAACCAAAGTAAGGTCTTCGTGTCCTTCGTGCCTTCGTGGTGAAGGCTTTTCTAACTTAACGAATCAAATCGTAGTTATAGTCAGTTGTACCCATACCTTTGGTTTCTTTATCCAACTGTTCCAGGATGGCGTTAACCAAGGTTGTCAGCATATAAATAGCGCCTTCATAACCCAGCGTTGTCATTCTGTGCAGATGGTGTCTGTCAAAGATCGGGAAACCGATGCGGATTAACGGCACTTCAAACTCTTCGCCTTTGTAGAAAGTATCGCGTTGGATGAACTTACCATAAGAATTGCCAATCATGAAATCCGGTTTGTTGGTAAACACCAATGAACGGAAATGCCACAAGTCTTTGCCGATATGGACGACACTTTTTTGTCCATAAGGCGAATCTTTCAACATTTTCTCCATCGCTTTTAACCAACGTTTGTTGGCATGATTGCATAATACATCGGCAGGTTCAGCACCCATTTCCAGCAGGAATTTGGTCATGCCCATGACGAAATCGGCATCGCCGTACAAGGAGAACTTTTTGCCGTGCATCCAAGTATGCGAGTCAGTCATCATGTCCACTAAACGGCCACGTTCCAATTCCAAAGAAGCGGGAATCGGTTTGCCGGTCAGTTCGGAGATTTTCATCAGGAAGTCATCGGTCCACTCCAGACCCATCGGAATATTGATGGCTGTAGCAGGTTGATGCCAAATATTTTGTACGAACTTCTTAGTTTTTTCCAACTGCCAAGGTTGCAGCAATAAAGTATCGATTGCATTTGGCGCGTCTTTCAGTTCAGCTTGGGTCGTGCCGCCCGCATACATGCGGAAAGTGCCGTCAGCCGGTGTATCCAATACTTCGGAAGGATCGCTCATTAAGCTGTAATCAACGCCCATTTCTTTCATCATGCGGTGCATGACGCGGAAGTTGCCCAGATACGTTTCAAAGCCCGGAACCAGGTTGATCTTGCCGTTTGAACCGACTTTCTTGTCGTCCATATGGTTCAGGGTGAAATATTTGATCATGCCTTCAAACATATTGTCCCAACCGGTAGTATGGCTGCCGACAAAGCTTGGAGTATGAGCAAAAGGCGTCGGATAGTCTTGTTCGACATGTCCGGCTTTTTTAGCGTTATTGATGAACGCGTTTAAGTCGTCACCGATAACTTCAGCCATACAGGTTGTTGACACGGCAATGATGTCGGGTTTGTACAATGCTTTGGCATTTTCCAAGCCGGCCATCATATTTTTTTGTCCGCCGAAAACCGCCGCATCTTCTGTCATAGAGTCCGATACGCAAGCGACAGGCTCTTTAAAATGACGGTTGAAATAAGTACGGAAATAAGCGACGCAACCTTGCGAACCATGAACATAAGGCATGGTCTTCTCAAAGCCTAATGCGCACAAGACAGCGCCTAAGGGTTGACAAGCTTTAGCAGGGTTAACCGTTAACGCTTCACGGTTAAAATTGAGTTCTTGGTATTCTTTAGTGGTTGTCCACTGAAACACTTCATCAATTTTTTCCTGAGGATGACGTTCTTCATAAGCTTCACGCTTATTTGCCAAGCTCTCCTTGTATTCATCGTTACGGAATAAAGGATAGCTGGGTTGTATGTTTTCGACTTCTTGACTCATGATAATCTCCTACGCGCCACTAATCTGTGGACGACGGTTGAAGGAGTAGGAGCGGGCAAGGGGGAGGACCCGCCCCTACACAAAATTAAGCGCTTGCAGCGACCGCTACGTTAGAACTTTCAGCTGTTTTCCAGGGCACTTTCACTTGTTTCCAGCAAGGGTTATTCAGTGTCATGTCCATGTCTCTGGCGAAGATGGCAAAGCCGTCATAACCATGATAAGGACCGGAATAATCCCAAGAGTGCATTTGACGGAAAGGAATACCCATTTTTTGGAAAATGTACTTTTCTTTGATACCGGAACCGATCAAGTCAGGTTGAACCCGTTTAACGAATTCTTCAAACTCATAACCCGTTACGTCATCATAGATCAGGGTAGCGTTACCCATTTCTTTGATAGTACGGTCGTAGTCATCGTTATGGCCGAATTCGTAACCGGTACCGACCACTTCCATGCCTAAGTCTTCATAGGCGCCGATCACGTGACGCGGACGAAGACCGCCGACATACAACATAACGCGTTTGCCTTGCAGACGTGGTTTGTATTTAGCGATAACCGCATCGTATTCAGCTTGGTATTTAGCGATAACTTTTTCAGCGCCGGCTTGAATCGTTTCATCGAATAACGCAGCAATTTTGCGCAGTGATTCAGCAATTTTGGTAGGACCGAAGAAGTTGTACTCAATCCAGGGGATCTTGTATTTTTCTTCCATGTGTCGTGCAATGTAGTTCATTGAACGGTAGCAATGGATTAAATTCAATTTCACCTTAGGTGTTTTTTCCATTTCCGCAATGGTGCCGTCGCCGGACCATTGAGCAACTACACGCAAGCCCATTTCTTCCAGTAAAGTACGTGAAGCCCATGCATCGCCGCCGATGTTGTAGTCACCGATAACAGCGACATCATAAGGCGTAGTGGCAAAAGTTTCATCGCCGTCGCGGTTTTCCAATACCCAGTCACGAATCGCATCGTTAGCGATGTGATGACCCAGCGATTGGGAAACGCCGCGGAAGCCTTCGCAACGAACCGGCACAACTGGCTTGCCGATTTCTTTGTTGGCTTTTTTGGCGACCGCTTCAATATCGTCTCCAATCAAACCGATCGGGCATTCCGATTGAATACTGATACCTTTGTTTAATGGGAACAATTCTTCGATTTCGTGCATGATTTTGGCAAGCTTTTTATCGCCGCCGAAAACGATGTCTTTTTCGGTGAAATCGGAAGTAAAGTTCATGGTACCGAAGGTATTGATGCCGGTAGTACCTACATAATAGTTACGACGACCAGCGCGGGAATATTGTCCGCAACCGACCGGGCCGTGCGAGATATGAATCATATCTTTAATCGGGCCCCAAACCACACCTTTAGAACCTGCGTAAGCGCAACCACGAATGGTCATTACGCCGGGCTGGGACTTACGGTTTGAGGTAATGCATTTGTTCGATTTTTCCAAAGATTGATCGTTAACCGCTAAATGTTTCGCGCGATCTTTTCTTGCTTGTTCGGGATAGACTTCCAGCACTTCTTGAATAAGCGCTTCGGTCTCTTCTTTTGTTAGAGCTGCCATGAGTGTCTCCTACTTATGCCGTGGGTAATCCCCCAACAGACAAGGTTTTAGGACTAAAATCCGTAGAGATGCAAAAATTGCACCTCTACGGTTGTTCATTTATTAAGCGGTTGCTTCTGCTGCTGCAGTTACGCCGATAATAGATTCGTCTTCTTGATCGATAATACCGAACTCCATCATCAATTCTTCCAGCTCATCCATAGTGATTGGAGTAGGAATAACGAAGTTTTTGTTATCGCGGATTTTCGTAGCCAACTGACGGTATTCATCAGCTTGTTTTGCAGTTGGTTCGTATTCGATAACAGTCATACGACGAATTTCAGCACGTTGTACAACGTTGTCACGTGGTACGAAGTGAATCATTGTAGTGCCGATTTTTGCAGCCAAAGCTGAGATCAGTTCATCTTCACGTGCGGTTTCACGTGAGTTACAAATCAAACCCGCCAAACGTACACTGCCTGAGTTAGCGTATTTCACAATACCTTTAGCAATGTTGTTAGCCGCATACATCGCCATCATTTCGCCCGAGCAAACGATGTAAATTTCTTGCGCCTTGTTTTCACGGATTGGCATGGCAAAACCACCACACACAACATCCCCAAGTACATCATAAAAAACGAAGTCAAGTTCATCGTCATATGCACCTTCTTCTTCTAAGAAGTTAATCGCTGTAATAACACCGCGACCCGCACAACCAACACCTGGCTCTGGACCGCCTGATTCAACACATTTAATACCGCGGTAACCCGCTTTCAGTACATCTTCGAGTTCTAAATCTTCGACACTGCCCGCTTCAGCAGCTAAACTCATAATAGTAGTTTGAGCTTTTGCATGAAGAATTAAACGGGTAGAGTCAGCTTTTGGATCGCAGCCGACGATCATTACATTGTTGCCTAATTCTGCTAATGCAGAAACCAGGTTTTGAGTTGTAGTGGACTTACCGATTCCACCTTTACCGTATATTGCACATTGACGTAATTTAGCCATGGTCTTCTCCTCTTTTTAGGACGTTGTTGTTAATGACATTATGGATAAAGCAAGGGGTGTGCCAATTGCTCTAATTGATGTTATCTTGTTGAATTATATTGATTATTGTTGTTTGTTGCGAGGGCGTGGAGCGTTGTCTTTCAAACATTTTGTTGTGTTCTGTAGGCTTGACAACAGTGGGGTTATTTAACTGTCGGACAATTTTTCGTAGGTAGGCGTTTAATCCAACAGCAATTCCTCATTAAGCGCCCCTGAATATAAGCGATGCCGGTCACAGGTCGCGGGCATCATCCTTAATGGCCGTGACGCAACGCGTAGAAACGAGAGAACCCGCGTAAGGCCTATTTTAAGAAGATGATGGTGACACGACGTTCACGAAGAAAAAAGCTGAAAATTTCATGTCTTGGTGTGATATGGTTTTAATTTGATGCCTTTAATATACAACCTCGACCCCACGCATGAATATCGACAACATCACCGAAGTAAAAAACTACCTGCTTAAGCTGCAAGACCACATCTGCGCGTCTCTGGAATCGGTAGAAGCCAATACCCGTTTTATTGAAGATCTTTGGGACAGGGCCGAAGGCGGTGGCGGTAGAACCCGCGTTTTGGCTCAGGGTCAGGTGATCGAACAGGGCGGGGTTAATTTTTCCCATGTCTCCGGTTTTAAGCTGCCTCCTTCCGCCACGGCTAAACGCCCGGAACTTGCAGACCGGCAATTTCAGGCGATGGGGGTGTCGCTGGTCATTCACCCCAACAATCCTTATGTACCGACTTCTCACGCCAACGTGCGCTTTTTAATCGCGGAAAAACCGGGTGAACCGAGCATTTGGTGGTTCGGCGGCGGCTTCGATTTAACGCCGTTTTATCCGTTTAAAGACGATGTACTGCATTGGCATCAAACCGCCCGTGCGGCTTGCCGACCTTTCGGCGACGATATTTATCCGACTTATAAGGCATGGTGCGACGAGTATTTTTTCCTCAAGCACCGAAATGAAACCCGTGGCGTAGGCGGGTTGTTTTTCGATGATCTAAACGAATGGGGTTTTGAGCGCTCTTTCGCGTTTATGCAAAGCGTCGGCAATCATTATAGTGAGGCTTATCTGCCCATTCTGCAAAAACGCAAGGACACGCCTTATGGCGATAGAGAGCGCGATTTTCAGCTTTACCGCAGGGGCCGTTATGTTGAATTTAACCTGGTTTACGACCGCGGCACTTTATTCGGCCTGCAATCGGGCGGCCGTACCGAATCGATTTTAATGTCGATGCCGCCGCTGGCGCAGTGGAAATACAACTGGCAACCCGAGCCCGGCAGCGCCGAAGCGGTGCTTTATGACGATTATTTAAAGCCGCAAAACTGGTTGGGCGATTGAGCGGACGTAATGGCGGCTGTCATGTGTAGTTGTCCGGGTTAATGCCAAAGTACCGCTCTAGCGGTACGGGATGCAGGAGCCTCCCTCACTGCGTTCCCACGCCGGAGCGCTCATCGTTATACACATCTCGATGTAGGCCGGAATACCCACAGGGCACAAGTAAGCCGGTCCGCGCTTTAGCGCAGGACCGGCGTTTCCGGCATTCCGAGGCTTGGGAGTGCCGGAAACGCCCACCCTGGCTATCGCCGGGCGGGCTTATTCCGGCCTACATCAGGTCTTGAACAGACTTGTGTATAAAGACGAGCGCCGGAGCGTGGGAACGGTAGCGGGCTTTACGCCGCTATATTAATTCCGGGCTCTATACCTTCGTAAACAGTCGTTTACGCTTCTTTTAACCTTTTTATTTAGCACCAAGGCGCGCGCCGGACACGAAGCAATAAAACTTCGTATCCTTCGTGCCTTAGTGGTGCGCAGACGACAAATGCTTTCTCATTTAACAGAAACAGACAATCAAGCCTATTTCGATAAAAGCAAGGCCAGGGAGAAAACCTGTGCCGCTTGGCTAAAACAGCAAAGTAAAGCGGTTCGCCAACCTATTCTATCTGCGGCTGTTGCCGGCATTACCAATGGCTTGGGCGTGATTATTCAATCCGCCGCGCTGGCTTATAGCCTGCAAGCCGTTATGATCGACAAGCTGCCGTGGTCCGCTCTAATAACCCCATTGATCGTGTTGGCAGCCGTTTTCATCTTGCGTGGTGTCTGCGTTTATTGGCATCAAACATCGGGGTTCGAAGCCGGAGCGCAAGTCAGGACAGCGCTAAGACAACAATTGTCCGACCGCTTTTTAGCGTTGGGACCCAGTGCCGTTAAACAACGCCAAAGCGGTGAATTGGCGGCCGTTACCTTGGAACAGGTCGATGCGCTGGAAAATTATTTTTCGCGTTATTTGCCGCAACAAATGATCGTCGGCGTGTTGCCGATCATCATGATTATCGTGGTCATGCCGGTCAATTGGGTAGTGGGCTTGATTTTTTTAGCGACCGGTCCGCTGGTGCCGATTTTCATGGCTTTAGTCGGCATGGGCGCGGCTTCCGCGAATCGCAGTCAATTTCTGGCGATGGCGAGAATGAGCGGCTATTTCCTTGACCGTTTACAAGGCTTGACGACATTAAAGCTGTTCGGTCAGGCGGCTCAGGAGCTAAGCCGCATCAACACGATTGCCGACGGTTTTCGGGAGAAAACCATGGCGGTGTTGCGCATCGCGTTTTTATCGTCGGCGATTTTGGAGTTTTTCAGTGCGGTTGCGGTTGCGCTGGTGGCCGTTTATGTCGGGCTGGGCCTATTAGGACAGATTCATTTCGGTCCGGCCGAACACATCAGTTTAAGCGAAGCGCTGTTCGTGCTGCTGCTGGCTCCTGAGTTTTTTATGCCGCTCAGGCAATTGGCAATTAACTATCATGACCGGGCTGCGGCATTGGGTGCGACTGACGCTATTTTAACGATACTGGAACAAGATGCCATAGGATGTGCCGACGAAGGAGGCGCATCAATCGCGAACGATGCGCTTCGTACCTCAGCGGCATCCTACGGCAATTTGCTGATCGAATTGAATAATGTCAGTAAGTGCTATGGCAAGCGGCAGGTTTTAACGGACATCGATTTTAAAATTGAAAGCGGCGAGAAAATTGCGTTGGTCGGTGAATCCGGGGCCGGTAAAACGACGTTATTAAATATGTTATTAGGCTTCGAGTCAGCCACCGCAGGCCGGGTGTGGCTAAACGGACAAGCCGTTAACCGGGAGTCCGCGGCAAAAGCTATCGCATGGGTAGGGCAAAATGCCTATATTTTCCACGGCAGCATCAAAGACAATATCGCACTGGCCGATCCCGACGCGTCCGAGCAAAGCATAATTAATGCGGCACAAGCGGCCGGAGTCACCGAGTTCAGCGCCCAATTGCCCGAAGGTTTACTGACTTCGATTGGCGAGCGCGGCTATGGTTTGTCGGGCGGGCAAGTGCAAAGAATCGGACTGGCCAGGGCGTTTTTAAAAAATGCCGACATTGTGTTGCTGGATGAGCCGACCGCCAATCTCGATGCCGCCAATAAAGCGCTGTTATTGGATAGAATCGATCAGTTGTTTGCAGATAAAACCCTGATTATCGCCAGCCATGACCCGGAAGTGATGCATAGAATGAGTCGGCGCATCGTATTGCAGCAAGGACGGTTGGTGTTATGAAAGATTTATGGTTTTTCCTGAAATTATTCAAAGTGCATAGCGCTTGGCTGGCGGGAGGGATTATGTTGTCATTGCTGACCGCATTGGCTTCCATCGCGCTATTAACCCTATCCGGCTGGTTTATCAGCGCTTCGGCTATCGCCGGATTCGTGGCTGTCGACGGCAATACCTTGGCTTTTAATTTTATGCTGCCCGCCGCGCAAATACGCGCTTTGGCGATTACCCGCACGGTCGGGCGCTACGGCGAGCGGATCGTGACGCATGAAGCGACTTTTCGGGTATTGGCCGGGGTACGCAGCTGGTTTTTTCAACAGCTTATTCCGCTGGTTCCGGGGCGATTGTCGGCGCTGCGTAGCGGCGATTTATTGTCGCGCATGACCGCGGATATTGACGCGTTGGATGCCTTGTATTTACGGCTGTTGGCGCCTGCCGTGGTCGCGGCAATCGGCGTCAGCGCGGTGATCGTGTTTTTGGCTAGGTATGCGCCGGTTATCAGCCTGACTACCGGTTCGATGTTGATCGTTGCTTCGCTATGGGTGCCGTGGCTGTTTAATCGTTTGGGCCGTGTCGGAGCGGAAGAGATCGTCGTCTTGGCGGCAAATTTCCGGATTCGGCAACTCGATATGATGCAGGGACTGGCGGATTTAATCGCCAACCAGGCTTACGGACGGTTTAGCGATAAGCTAAGCCAATTTTCCGACTTGATGATTAACACCCAGCGCCGGAACAATCGCTTGTCCGCGCTTTCTTCCGCATTCGGTTTATTGCTGTCGCAGCTTGCATTATTCATCGCGCTGGTGCTTGCGGCGATTGCCTTTAAAGACGGCCTGTTATCGGGGCCGGACGCGGCGGTGGTCGTGTTCTGCACGATTGCGGCTTTTGAGTTAGTCATGCCCTTGCCGCAAGCCATGCAAATGCTCGGAAAAACCCAAAAAGCCGCCCGGCGTATCAGGCAGGTTACCGAAATGCCGCCGACCATTACCAAGCCGAATCAGCCGTTGGCATTGCCTAAGCGCTATGATTTGCACTTAAATGATGTGAGTTTTCGCTATTCGGACCGGCAGGGCAGGGTGCTGAAAAACATCAACCTGACTATTCCGCAGGGCTGCAAAATCGCCATTATCGGCCCCAGCGGTTCGGGTAAGACCAGTTTATTGCACCTGTTAATGCGTTACTACGATCCCGAACAAGGCTGTGTTTTATTGGCCGGGCAAAATATCCGGCAATTCGATGCCGATGAATTAATGACCTGTTTCGGCGTATTGTCCCAGCGCAGTCAATTGTTTGCCGCCAGTATTAAAGAAAACCTGTTAATAGCCAAAGCGGAGGCTTCGGCGACAGAACTGAATGCGTCGGTTAAAGCCGCGGGATTGGAAGCATTTATCGGCCGTTTGCCCGAAGGTCTTGAAACGTGGGTCGGGGAAAGCGGCGTCAAAGTGTCGGGCGGAGAAGCGCGGCGTATTGCCTTGGCGCGGCTTTATCTTAAAAATGCGCCGGTATTGATTCTGGATGAGCCCACCGAAGGTTTGGACAGCGACACGGAACGGGAGGTATTTGACGCGTTAGCGGCTTTTGCCAAGGATAAAACCGTGGTGATGGTGACGCACCGCGAGGCCGGGTTGGGCTTGGTCGATGTCGTTTACGGCATGGAGCGGGGTGTTTTGCGGGAGTTGTAATGCTTGCATTAAATGCGATGGATTTTCACAGGCAATTTTCATTGATCGAGTCCTCTAATCTTAAAAGGCGGTTTACTGTTAACAGCACGTTCCCAGTCCGCTAAAAGATCATCTTTATGAATTTCGACCCAAGCCAGAACAAGCTTGTGCTTGTTAGGCGGCAGACTGCTAAAGAGTAGTGCCATCTTTAATAGCATAAACCTCTGCTTATCTTTGATTGGAGGTTTGCATGGTGAAAGTGTTGGCATACAGACTCTGGGGCAAGAGGACTGTGGCCTCGTTTACGGCGGCAGTGAATCACTGTTACACTATTTGAAAATACAGGAGCCACTATGACAACCCTTACCTTCGATACTCACGAATTTATCAAGGAACTGAAAAATGCCGGATTCAGCGAACAACAAGCTGAAGCTATCACCAAGCTCCAAAAAACCGTGATCGGCAGCACCCTGGAACAAGCCAAGCATGACTATCAACTGGACGATTTAGCCACTAAACGGGATTTAAAAGAGCTGGAGTTAAAAGTCGATGCAGGCATCAGGGAACTGGAATTAAAAGTTGCCAAAGACATTGCCGAATCCAAAGCCGAATTAGTCCGCTGGGTAGTCGGTGTGGGGGTGTTGCAAATGACCCTAATCGTAGGTCTTATGCTGAAATTAACCCATTCGATTTAGCAGTGGCGGGGCATGTTGTTCATATAGCAAAATGTTTGGCGGCGAAGAGCTTTTTGTTCTCTCATTTGATGCATCAAAGAGAGTGGATAATATCAAATGTAAGGCCTGCACCGGCTTTGAGAACTGCCGGATGGGTTCGCACCAAGCAAGTCCTATGGAGTTATAGAGTCCAGAGCGAATAAAGCGACATCGTTCCCACGCTCCGGCGTGGGAATGCCGAAGTACCGCTCTAGCGGTACGGGACGCAGGAGCGTCCCTCACTGCATTCCCACGCCGGAGCGTGGGAACGATAGCAGATCCTCTCCAGATTTTGTGTCGCTCTATTAATTCCGGGCTCTACATGTGATTGCAAGGCCAGTGCTTTTCGTTTAAGGTTAGGCCGTCCGTGGTAAAGACGTAATATCAATCACCCTACAGGTACTTCCTATATGAGCATCGCCGAACTTCACAAGTTATCCGCCGTAGAAAAGCTAAAGATTATCGAGGCGCTTTGGGGGGATTTGGTCGGTGACGAAGATAATCTCCCCAGCCCGTCTTGGCATGAAACCGAACTCATAAAGACTGAAAAAAAACTCCTCTCCGGCGATATCGAAGTATTAGATTGGCAGCAAGCCAAGAAAGATTTGCGTTCTCGATTTGAATGAAAGTTCAGGTTCTCCGGTCAGCTATAGAAGACCTTGCCTCAGGCCGAAAGTTTTATGATCGTCAAGAAGCAGGCGTAGGCGACTATTTTTTCGACAGCCTTTTTGCCTAAATCGATTCACCGGCACTTTACGGCGGGATTCATTCAATTCATTTCGGATTTCATCGGCTGCTGGCAAAGCGTTTTCCTTACGCAATTTATTACAAAATAATTGATAGCAAAGCTATCGTCTTTCGTGTCCTTGATTGTAGGCGTAACCCAAATAAGCTTCGTAAAGTTTTTGAAGAAATGGGGTAGCGAAAATGTTGAGCAACGAAAAACGGCTACCCAACCTACCGGGCTATACACTTGTACAAGTGGGCGAATATTTTGGCGTGAGTTACGCCGACGTAAGCCGCGCAGTGAAACAGGCTGAAAAGAGGGGAAATGTAAGGCCTGACACCGGCTTTCCCAATATCATGTAAATAATGACTGACGTTAGATATTTTTTGTTTTGCTAAAGGAATAATGCTATCTTGCTGCCGCCTCGTATTAATACGTAGGTTAAGCAGCTCGCCGGTTGCAACGCCAATATAGGATGTGCCGACGTCAGGAGGCGCACTTGTGCCCTATAGGGTATCATTCGCATAAAGCGTAAATAAAGGAATCAATCCATTGACCCACTATCGCCGCATTTACACGTCGGGCGCGACATGGTTTTTTACCGTGAATAGTGCCAAACGACGAAATAATCGGTTATTGGTTGAAAACATAGATGTACTGCGGACGGCCTTTTATGATGTTAAAAAGAAACCCCCTTTTCGCATTGAAGCGGCGGTTATCATGCCCGACCCTCTTCATGGCCTATGGGCTTTACCGCCGGGTGATGTTAATTATTCAATGCGTTGGGGACAGATCAAAGGGCGCTTTTCCAGTCGCATCGATAGCGGCGAAAGCATATCTAAAAGCAGGAAAAAACGGCGCGAGCGCGGACTCCGGCAACGCCGTTTTTGGACGCATTTAATAACGGATCAAGATGATTTCAATCGTCATGTCGATTACATTCATTGGAACCCGGTCAAGCACGGTTGGGTCTGCCAAGTTGCAGATTGGCCGCATTCGAGTTTTTTCAAGTTTGTAAAAATGGGTGTTTATCCCATGACCTGGGGGCATTCGGGTGAGTTTGATTTTGATGCAGGTGAGTAACCCGAATGATGCGCCTCCTGGCGTCGGCATATCCTATGTGGCGCATTTTGTCGGGTTACGGAATTATAAATACAAATACTAAGTGTAACTATTTTTTAGTTACAAGTTACACAATTTTAAACTAAAATACTATGGCAAAACACACAAAAGCCCTGGAGAAATTGACATCAACGCCTCCATCTTCAAATATAAAGTGGGATGAATTAAAAAATGTTTTAGAACACTTAGGTACGAGATAAAAAATAATAACGGTTCGCGCAGGAAGTTTTACAATAAAAAGAAAGATGCGCTAATAATTTGTCATGAACCGCACCCATCTCCAAATGTTGATAAAGGGTGTATAGCTGACGTAATTGAACATCTAAAAAACTATGGGTTTATTTAGAGGTAATCATGAATATCCTAAAATATAAAGATTATGAGGGAACAGCGGAAATTGATATGGATCGCCAAGTTTGCCGCGGTAAAATACTTTTTATCAATGACTTAGTCACGTATGAAGCTGCAACTCCCAAAGAACTACAAAATGAATTTGAAGCCGCTGTTGATGATTATATTGAAACCTGTGACATGCTCGGTCGTGCAGCGCAAAAACCATTAAAAGGACAATTCAATGTTCGCATCCCGCCCTCGCTGCATAAGGCAGCTTCGCTGAGAGCCGTGCAAGATGAGGTTTCTCTAAATGACGTAGTAGTAAAATCTCTGGATGCATATCTTAATACGAGCACTAATGTTAATCATAACTTCAGAGTGACCGTTGACCTTCCCGATGAAAAAATGACCGGAATGTTTAAAGGCTTTAATACTGATCCGAAATGGGAGGTTTTGCGTGCCCACTGATACCACTCAAAATACTGGCACTCATGACCCTATATCAGATCCATTATCACTAAGAGAATTAGCAGAAGTTTTAATTAAGCACTATGAAATTCATGACGGTAGCTATGATTTAGCCCTTGAGTTCCAGATTGGTGTTGGTCAGGTTGGCCCTAACCCTGAATTACAACTACCCGGTGCTATGGTTAGCGTATCAAGGATTGGCCTAATACAGGCAACGAACATCGGACCAACAACAGTAGATGCATCGATAGTTAATCCACCAAAAAGAAAGCGAAAAAAATCTTCTGATTAACATTTCTCTTAAACCCGCTCCGAGCGGGTTTTTTATAGCCAAAAAAGGGGTCAGCTTCTGAGGTATCCCCACGAATTACTCCTCCTCCAATTTTTTGAAATAGCCGGTTAATAGCGCCTGCGCCAGCTCTAAATAATCATCCGGCAGCTCAAACATAACATAACGACAGGCGATTTTGCCGAGAAAAATAACCGAATACGGCGAACGTTTCGAGCCGACGCTACTCACCCGGATCTGCCGTTCGGTGGCAGATGCCGAAGTTATTTCATACACATTCCTTGCTTAGATTGACTTTGCTCTGATAAACGAGCTGACAACCCGCCTCAAGCTACATCGTGATACCAATCCAACAATTCTTCTCCGCCCCAGTTTTCGGCGTCGCCGGGAATGTGTTCATCGGTTTGGTAAAGCGTCATTTGTCCGGGTTTGGGCGAACTGACCAACAAGCTTTCCGCATATTCAATCGAACAGCCTTGTTTACCGGTTTCGTCTTTTAACCATTGCGCCGCCATCGCAATGGCGTCTGTCCGGGTTTCGCCAAAGCCAAAGACGGCGTAATCGTGTTGCACATATAAAATCGTCATTGTTGCTCCAACTGTTAAATTTGCTTCATAGTAATATCCAAGGTCAAAATCCGGTAAGCGATTTGCCTGGGCGTCATATTCAACAAGCGCGCGGCTTTGGCTTGCACCCAGCCGCTTTGCTCCAACGCGGCAATAACCCGTTCCCGGTCATCCATGTTTTCATCGTTAAAATCAATCGCCGGCGTTTTTTGCGGTTTAAGGCTGATAGCGCTGCCGATTTCATCTTCCAAACCGGTGCTGACCATCACGTCGCGGTCGATAATGCCGTTGGAACTCATGATCGCGGCGCGTTCCAGTCGATTCGCCAGTTCGCGGACGTTGCCGGGCCAGTTGTGTTTCATCAATATGCGTATCGCGCTTTCCTTGATTTCCAAAGGCCGCCCGCCTTGCTGCTCGGAAATCCTGCCGAGCAAAAATTCGGACAGCTGCGGAATGTCTTCGGTTCTGTCGCGTAAGGGCGGCATGTGCACCGGCATCACGTTCAGGCGATAATACAAATCTTCCCTGAACTCGCCTTTAGTCACTTCTTCTTCCAGGTCGCGATTGGTGGCGGCAATGATGCGCACATTGACTTTGATGGTTTGAGTGCCGCCGACCCGTTCGAATTCGCCTTCCTGCAATACGCGCAGCAGTTTGGCTTGAAACGAGGCGGAGATTTCACCGATTTCATCGAGAAACAAGGTGCCGTTGTCGGCCAGTTCAAAACGGCCTTTACGTTGGCTGACCGCACCGCTGAACGCGCCTTTTTCGTGGCCGAATAATTCGGATTCCAATAAGGTATCGGGTAAGGCCGCGCAATTGAGTTTTAAAAAAGGCCCGCCGGAACAGCCCGAGTTAAAGTGAATCGCATTGGCGACGACTTCTTTACCGGTGCCCGATTCGCCTCGAATTAATACCGTGGTATTCCATTTGGCTACTTGGCGGATCAAATCGAATACTTTTAACATCGGCGCGGAATGGCCGATGATGTTTTCAAAGCTGTAGTTTTTGATCAAGGCTTGTTTGAGTTGATCGCGTTCACTGAGCAGATTGCGCTGTTTGCGCTCGATGCCGCGCAGCATTTTGACGCTTTGCGCAATCAGGTTGGCAATCATCTCCATGAAGCGGGCGCGTTCGCCCAAAAACAGGCTGTTATCCGGTTGTGCGGCCAATACGCCGATGGTGTCGCCTTCTTCTATATAGATGGGTGAGCCGATAAAAGGCAGTTCGGGGTCGTATAAGCCCAATCGGCCTAAAAAGCGCGGTTCTTCGGATACTTTTTCAATGACGATGGTGCTGCCTTCATCCAGTATAGCGCCCATCAAGCCTTCGCCGGGATTGTAGCGGACCGGTTCGGTAAATTTACCGCCGCCGTTAGTATGAACGACGCTGACGATCATGCTGTTGCTTTCAATTTCACGCAAGGTGATCATGCCGGAACGCATGCCCGACCGTTTGTGCAATATCTCCAATACCGCCTGGAGTTTTGCGTGTAAATCATGGGTGCTGTTTAAGACTTGGCTGATGATATACAAGGTATCAAGTTCAGCTTCGATCAGCTGTAAACGTTTAGTCATTACTCTATCCCCTTAGGTACCTGTCTGCGCAGAGGGAAACTGATTTTAAACCGGCAGCCTTGCTCGCAATCCGGGTCTATTTCAATGAATCCCTGATGTTGGTTGACAATTTCCTTAGCCATCACCAGTCCCATGCCGGCTTGGTTACCGCCCATCGGACGGGTGGTATAAAAAGGTTCAAAGACTTTAGCGCGTTTTTCCACCGGAATGCCCAAACCGCTATCTTCAATGCCGACATAAATTAATTCGGCGTCGGTATCGGTCGTGATCTTAAGGCGTTTTTCCGAGCCGTTCGACTCGCAGATCGCTTCAATCGCGTTGTCGATCAATTGCTTGAATAAAATGCGCAAGCGGTTTTCAGAGCCCAGTATGGCCGGTAACTCAGCCAGCGGTTGCCACTGTACTTCTATATCGTTACTCCAGATGCGTTGGTTGGTGAGCAACAGCACTTCATGCAGAATTTGGTTCAGGTTAATCGGAATAACGGCGGTTTGCAGAATCTCGGGAATGCATTTTTGCATAGTCACCACGGCTTCTTCGCCGGACTGCTGAATCTGTTGCAATATCTGCAACAGTCCGGCGTGTTGATCGTCTTTCTTGTGCCGTAAAATCTGCTCGGCCGCCCTAATTTGGTTCATCGGCATTTGAATTTGGTGCATCGCGCCCAGCAAGGTTTCCCGGATGCCGCGCACCCGTTCATCTTCCGCCATCATCGTTTTCAGCGTCTGAATATGCAACTCCTCCATTTGTCTACGCTGCCGGGTAATATCCGTTAAGGTTAAAATCAGATAGTGTTTGGAGACGTTCTCAAAAAAGGCATCGGCATTGACTTCTTTTTCCACAAACCAGTTGCCGGCACAAGAAAACCAGCGAACTCTCTGATTTCCTTTGCTTTCCACCCTGAATTCGCGGTGATTAAAGCCTTGTTCCTTGCTTTGCAGTTGCGCCCATAAATCGCCCATTTCCTCCCGTAACAACTGTAAAAAATAAGTGGCGGGCTCGCCTTTATCGAGATCGCTGACCAAGGCTTTGTAATTATGGTTGTCCAGGATTACTCGGTCCTGATCGTCCAGCACTACCATCGCGATAGGCGACGAATTAATGACCGACTCGATCAATAGCTTTTGGTTGACGACCTTTTTTTCGGATTCATAGGTTTTGGTAATGTCGCGATGCATCCCAATATAGTGCGTGATCGCTCCGGATTCATTCAACATCGGTGCAATGGTTAAATCGGACAGGTAAGGCTCACCGGATTTATGCCGATTGCACAGCGTTCCGCGCCATATTTTCTTACTGCTGATGGTGCGCCAGAGGTCGTAATAAACCTCTCTGGGGGTGCGTTTGTCGGATAAGATCGATTCGTTTTCTCCCAGAATATCGCCAGGCTGATAGCCGGTGACTCGGGAAAACTCTTCATTCACATAAAGAATTTTGGCCTTTTTATCGGTAATGGAAATAGCAATCGGCACTTGCTCAACCGCTTCGATAAACAAGCTGTAAAGCATCCTTTCACCCTTATCAATATACTTTTCTCCAAATAAATCAGGTGCAAGTTCGCTGATGACGCTCGCCATATTGGTATGCGTCTGTAAAAATCGCAGTGAATTTTTTTTCATAAGTGTTGGCCGGATGTTAGAGGGCTTAAGGTCGCTTTGCAATTATTAAGCAAATATGACGCCAACATTAATGCCGGTATTTTGTGCAAGTTTAATTAAATGCAACGGAGAAGGGAGCATAGTCTTGCGCCGGTTTCCCAATCGGGAGCGGCACGGCCCTAGAATTAAGCATTCCGATATCGGTAGGAGCGGGCCGTGCCGCTGCCGATTGGAAACGGCTAAAACGTCATGCGGCGGCCAAGATGAATGACTTAGAGCGGCACAATCCAAGGTTAAGCCTGACGCGGTCTTTTTCTCCGGAGCTTAGTTTTTAGCCGACGCTCGGATAAGGCCCGATTGCCAAAGCGCGGTGCGGAATTATCCCTTTTTAAGCGGGTAGCCGTTGCCGATTCATAATCCGACCGGCGGCCTAACATATAAAACCGAAGTCATTGTAAGGTTTACGACACAAATATTTTTATCGCGGTCTCTATGTATTACTTACAACAGT
>Ga0265327_10002584_pt1 | contig 18738 bp, 17 predicted proteins | sample 41621metaG_FD_202089 | JGI IMG/M metagenome (GOLD analysis project Ga0265327, IMG submission 202089) | Rhizosphere microbial communities from Carex aquatilis grown in University of Washington, Seatle, WA, United States - 4-16-21 metaG | ecosystem: Host-associated > Plants > Roots > Rhizosphere...
TGGCAAGACGACGACGGTCAAGATTCTGTCCACCTTGCTCAAGCCGAGCGCGGGACAGGCGATAGTTGCCGGCTACGACGTGGCAAAGGAACCGGCGAAGGTCCGTCAGGCGATCGGCGTCACCGGACAGGACGCCGCCCTCGACCTCCGGCTGACCGGACGGGAGAACCTCGTCCTGTTCGGGCGGCTGCGCGGACTCCGGCGCGGCGACGCCCGCAGCCGAGCCGACGAGCTGATCGCCCAATTCGACATGGGCCACGCCGCCGACCGTCAGGTCAGTGGGTACTCCGGCGGCATGCGTCGCCGCATCGACATCGCCGTGTCCCTCGTCGTCCCGCCGAAGGTGCTGTTCCTCGACGAGCCGACCACCGGCCTGGACCCGCGCAGCCGACGCGACGTCTGGAATCTGGTGTCCTCGATGAAAGCCGAGGGCATCACCGTCCTCCTGACGACGCAGTACCTCGAAGAAGCCGACATCCTCAGCGATTCCATCGTCATCCTCAACGGCGGACAGATCGTCGCCCGCGGGACGGCCGACGAGCTCAAGCGCCAGACGGGCTCGAGCTACTGCGAGATGACCCCGCTCAACCCGGACGACCTGCCGCGGATCGCCACGGCCCTGGCCGACTTCGACGAGATCGAGGTCGACACCGACGCGACGACGGTGTCGGTACCGGCGCCGGGCGGCGTCGCGACCCTGACCGAGGTCTTCCGCCGGATGGACGAGATCGGCGTCGAACTCATCGACATCTCGCTCCGCCGCCCCTCGCTCGACGAGGTGTTCCTGCACCTCACCACCCCGGTCAAGTCGAAGTGACGGCTTTCGGACTCCTGACGGCCCGCATTCTCCGCAAGGGCTGGCTGGACCTCGTCTTCGCCGCACTGGTGCCGGTTTCCACGTTGATCGGCCTCACGTTCATGCTCGGTGGCGTCATCGCCACCGGCGATATGAGCTACGTGCAGTACATCCTGCCCGCGGTCGTCGTGCAGGCGATGTTGTTCGGTGCGCTCACCACGACCGATCGGGCTGCCGGCGACAAGGCCAGCGGCCTCGGCTCCCGGATGCGCACGCTGCCCATCTCTCCTTATGCGCCGCTGCTGGCCCGGATGGCCTACTGCCTGATCCGCGGCCTGCTGGCGTTGGTCGCATCGGTACTGGCCGCGTACCTGCTCGGATTCCGGCCCACCACCGGCATCGGTCATGCGGCAGCCTTCATCGCGCTCGCGCTGACGCTGACCCTGGCGGTGTCTTTCGGCGCCGACGCCACCGGCTCCAAGGCGGGGCGTGCCGAGGTGGCCAGCCAGTTGCTGCTGATCCCCCAGCTGTTCCTCGTGATGCTGTCGACCGGGCTGGCCCCCGTCGAGGCCTTCCCCACGTGGCTGCATTCGTTCGTCCGCTACCAACCGGTTTCGCTCATCACCGACGCGCTGCGCGGATTCACCAGCGGCCACATCGATACGGGCATTCTCGGCGCCAGCCTCGCGTGGACCGTCGGGCTGCTGGTCGTCTTCGGCACTGCGGCCGTTCGACTTCAGGAGCGATCATCGTGAATCCGACCAAGCAGCACCAACATTCACGACTCACCGAGAGTTGGATCTTCGCCAGTCGGCTGTTCATCCAGTGGCGCCGGTACCCGATGGTGCCTGTGCAGGCCCTGGTGTTCCCGACCCTCCTGCTGCTCATCTACGGCATCCTGGTCGGCAAATCGATGGTCCGCGTCACCGGCAACAGCGGACTGGATGTCCTGATCCCCGTGTGCACGCTGGCCGGCGCCATGTCGGGTGCCATCGGGGCCGGGCTCGCGGTACCCCACGACCGCGACAGCGGTCTGCTCACCCGACTGTGGATCATGCCGGTCCGGCGGACATCTCCCCTGACCGGCGCACTGCTGGCCGAGGGCCTGCGCACCTTCCTGGCGTCGGCGTTCGTGGTGGCGACCGGTTACCTGATGGGCTTCCGATTCGCGGGCAGCTGGATCGCGATGCTGGCCTATCTGTTGATCCCGGTCGCCATCGTGCTGGTGTTCGCGACCATCGTGATCACCCTGGCCCTGCGACCGCAGGGCCGGATGATCCTCACGTGGACCAACACCGCGTGCATGGGCCTCGCGTTCGCGACATTGATTCCGCCCGCGAAGATTCCGGCCGCGCTGCGACCGATCGCCGACTACCAGCCGGTCGCACCCGCGGCCGCGGCCATGCGGGCACTGTCCAACGACGGTGCGTTCTGGCAACCCCTCGCCGTGGCCTTGCTGTGGCTCGTGGTGATCGCGGCCGTGGTCGTCCCGATGGCGCTGCGGTCGTACCGCGCCGCAGTCGAAGGCGGCAAAGTAGACGGTTGAGCCGGCTACTGGGAGACGTCGAAATGCACCGGCATCTCGAACTCTTTGCGCTTGAGTTGCGCGGCGAAATAGCCGTACTGGAAAGCGATTCCGAGGATCGCGGTCGCCGCGAGCTCCGACGGCGGACGCCGCAGTTCGGCGCGCAGCGTTGTCCAGGCCTCGGCCGGTGAGAGTCGCGTCGACACCTGGGCGCCCTTGCTGACGCACTCGTTGCGATGCGCCCAGCGGATGTACGCATTGCTGTTGCCGTACCGCTTCCACTGGCTGCCCAGATCGCGGATCGCCGTCCGGGGCTCCCATTCCATCAGCACCCGGGTGTCGGTGGCGATGGTGCCGAGCGACTGATCCTGGATGCGCCAGCAGATGTCGAGGTCGCCGCCGCCACGCATCGCCCGGAACCCGTCCACCTTCTCGAAGGCGATCCGGTCGATACCGAGATTGCAGGTCGGGTAGTAGTCGGGCCGCGGCGGCACCATGCCGACGACCGCCTTCATCGCGCCACCGCTGCGGGGCAGCATGAACGGCTGCATCTTCGCGGCCATCCGGGCGGCCACGGTCGGCCCCGACAACGTGCGAACGTTGGTGCACGACAACGCAACTCCCGGCCGCGCTTGCAGTGCCCGGTGGGCGTCGAGCAGACCGGGCAGGGGCCGGCAGCGGCCGTCGATGAAAAGCAGGATGTCGGCATCCGACCGGCTCGCGGCAACCTGGCGCGCGTAGTACGGACCCCGGCTGTTGGTCAGCGTCACGACGTGTGCGCCCAGTGAACGCGCGACCGCTGCCGTGTCGTCGACCGATGCGTCGTCGACGACCGTGACCCGGTCGCCGTCGGACAGCTGATCGAGCAACGGCTGGAGCAGCCGCGGAAGGTGATCACCCATGTCGCGGACCGGAATGATCACCTCGATCGTCTGATCCGCCATGGATCAATCCCCCCTATCGCAAGTTCGTCGAGCAGCGGCGCGGCCGCGAATCAAACGTGCAATCCGCCACGACCGAGGGAATACACCTGCCACCCCGCACGCGACCAGGTCTCCCGGTCGATGACGTTCCGGGTGTCCAGCAGGCGCGGCTCCTTCACCAGCGAGCGGAACGCCTCGGGATCGATGTTGGTGTACTCGTCCCACTCCGTTGCCAGCACGATGAGATCCGCTTTGCGGCAGGCATCCTCGGCGCTGTCGAAGTAGCCCAGCGTCGGGAAGCGGGCCTTGGCGTTGTCGATCGCCTTCGGATCGTGGACGCGGACGTCGGCGCCCTTCAAGTGCATCGCGGCGGCCACGTTCAACGCCGGCGAGTCCCGCACATCGTCGCTGTTGGGCTTGAACGCCGCACCCAGGACGGCAATGCTCTTGCCGAGGAACTCCCCACCGACGATCGCACGCGCGACGGACACGGCCTTCTCGCGCCGGCGCAGGTTGATCTTGTCGACCTCGTGCAGGAACCTCAGCGCGTCCGAGGCACCCAGTTCGCCGGCCCGGGCGCTGAACGCCCGGATGTCCTTGGGCAGGCAGCCGCCACCGAAACCCAGACCCGCGTTCAGGAACCGCTTGCCGATGCGATCGTCGTATCCCAGCGCACGGCTGAGCACCGTCACGTCGGCGTCGACGATCTCGCACACCTCGGCCATGGCGTTGATGAACGAAATCTTGGTCGCCAGAAAAGCATTGGCCGCGACCTTCACGAGTTCCGACGTCGGAAGATCCGCCGTCAGGTAGGGCGTGCCGCCGTCGAGCAGTGCGCCGTACACCTCCTGCAGCGTCTTCTCGGCGTACTCGGAGGTGACCCCGAACACCAGACGGTCCGGTTGCAGCGTGTCCTCGATCGCCTTGCCCTCCCGGAGGAACTCCGGGTTCCAGGCGACTTCGAGACCGGACGACGTCTTGGCAACCTCAGCAGAGAGGCGCTGGGCCGTACCAACCGGAACGGTGGACTTGCCGACGATCAGCCCGTCGCAGTCAGCGTTGGCGACAACCGCACGGAACGCACTGTCGACGTACTCGATGTTCGCGGCGTCCGAGCCGGCCAACTGGGGGGTTCCGACGCAGACGAAGTGCACGGTGGCGCCGGAGACCGCTTCCTGCGCGGACTGGGTGAAGCGCAGCCGTCCCGTGGCGAGCACCGTCGCGAGCAACTCGTCGAAGCCGGGCTCGTAAAACGGCGAGGTACCGGCCGACAAGGCGGCGATCTTCGACGCATCGGTGTCGTACGCGACGACCTCGTGCCCGATGTGTGCCATGCAAGCGGCGTGAACGGCACCCAGGTAGCCCGTTCCAATCACGCTCAATCTCATATAGCCGAACTCCACGTCGTCGCAGTTACTTTCCGACCACCGAAGGGTCGCCGGTCGATCATTCTCGGCGCGCTCAACGCACGGTCGGGACGCACGGACCCGGGGATTATTCGAGAGCAGCAGCCGTCGCAGCTAAGTACACCACACTGCGCCGCCGGGGCTTCGCCGAGACGCCGCGAACTGAGGTCCGGCCCCCGGAGGGCACCGCTCCGCACCGCCGACGTTGCCGCCGACGCCGGGAGCCGGCATCCGGGCATGGCCACGCACCATTTGCTCGATCGACGCTGACGGGTCCGAATCGGCCCACCCAGAAGTTGCTGGAACGGTGCTGCAAATGCGATGTCGCCGATTATCGCCCGAAAATGCATGATATTCGGCCACACGTGATTGCCGGCCGGACTGAACGAGGACAAACCATCCAACCGACCGTTATTTGCCAGATATATGCGGGGCAACGCAATTGCCCGTGTCGTCAGAATTGCGGTCGAGAACACCCTCCGACCACGCCGGATGTAAATCGCCGTCCCTCGTATCGCAAATCCCCTGGCCACGTTCGGAATAATCGTTTGCATTGGTAAGCAAAGAAATTTCCCGCGCCCGAGTTAATTCACAGTTGTATGGCAGATTTGCGGTGCGGAACTGTAGAGTCCGCGGCATGGCTCGTTCGCTAACCCGGCCTGCACAGCCAATTCTGGATGCACCTGCCGCCAAGGAAACAAAACCGATTCGAGTCGCGGTGTGGCCGCACTGGTTGGACAACCCGTATCTACCCAACATGATCAATGGGTTACGCGGCGAAGGCCTGGAAGTCTCTGCGCCGCATATTCTGAGCATCGAATCCGCTCGCCTCCACGACGGCGATTGGTTGCACCTCCATTGGTCCACAGAAGCGCATACCAGCCATGTGCGTTGGATATACGAAGCTCGTGCCGCGGCGTTCAACCGCCAATTGCACATACTCAAACGGCGCGGCGTTCGCATTGCCTGGACGGCGCACAACCTCGTGCCGCACGACGACCCCCACCCCGAACTGGGTCGCAGCATCCGCAAGGACCTGCTCACGCTCGTCGACCACGTGTTCATCCACTTTCCCAGCGCCCAGGAAACGCTGGCGAAGGAATTCGGATACACGGGGCCCTGCACCGTGGTTCGGCACCCGCACTACATCGACTCACACCCGACACCGCCGTCGCAGTTGGAAGCGCGCACCAAGCTGGGCCTGCCCATCGACGGCTTCGTCGCCCTGTCCTTCGGACTGCTGCGTCCCTACAAGGGAATCAGCGACATCATTCACGCCTTCCAGAAGGTCGCCAGAGAACAGGACCGCTTGATCCTGGCCGGCAATCCCCAGGGTGACGTGTCCGCCGACCTCGCACTCGCGCGCGAAGACCCGCGAATCCTCGTGTGCGCGAAACGGATTCCGAAGTCAGACGTCCCGTTGTACTTCGCCGCGGCAGACGGCGCCGTCATCGCGCACCGCGGCTTCTTCACCTCCGGCAGCGCCCTGCTGGCACTGAGCATGGGTTGCCCCGTCATCGGGCCCGAGGTCAACCACCTGGTCGACCTGGCCGGCGGACAGCGCCTCTATCCGGTTGAACTCGGCGTGGACGGGCTGGCGGTCGGCCTCACCGAAGCACGCGATAAGGCCGGCAGCGTCGACCGTGAGTCGATGCGTGATTGGGCCGGCAATTACAGCAACTGGAGCGAGGCGGCCGCGCGCACCGCCGCGGTATTCCGCGACCGCAGCTACAGCCACTGAAGCACGTCACCGATCCCGTAAAGAATGCAACGAATAGCGAACATGTTCTCCCCACACGCCATCCGCGCCCGCCAGCTCGTCAACTGGGAGCTGCGCAAGGGTGAACCCGAGCTCAGACTCCTTGCGATCCTCAAGGATTCGGGGCGGGATTTTCTCGACGTCGGCGCCAACGCAGGTGTCTATTCGTTCTACGCACTCAATCGCTTCCGCAAAGTAATTGCCGTCGAAGCGCATCCGGCCATGGCGTCCGGCTTACGCCGGATCATCAAGCCCGAAAACCGCGTTCTGCCGGTGGCATTGTCCGACCGCATCGGCGAGACGACCTTTCATATCCCCACCCGCCGCGGTCGCGACGTCCTCACCCGGAGTTCACTGCAGCAAGATGCCAATCCGGGTTTCGATCTGCGCACCATCACCGTGCCGACGACGACCATCGACGAACTCGAGCTCAGTCGAATCGGTGTGATGAAGATCGACGTGGAAGGCCACGAGTCGGCCGTTCTGCGCGGCGGCGTGCGAACCTTGGCGGCAACCAAACCGACATGCATCGTCGAATGCGAAGAGCGGCACAACGCCAGTGGTGTCGCACAGACCTTCGCGTTTTTCGACACGCTGGGTTATCAGGGGTATTTCCTGCACCGCGGCGCACTCCGGCCCGTCGCCGACTTCGACACCGCGGTGTTGCAGCGGCCCGACGCGGCGAAATCGGTCGGCGGTAAGCGCTCACCCGACTACGTGAACAACTTCATCTTCATCCACCCGGACAACGCGGCGCAGCTGGCGAGCATCCGTCAGGTGTTCAGCGGCCGCTGACCCCGGCCGCTACCGCCGACACTCCAGCAACCCGCGCAAATGACGAATTCGTCAATAGTGGCGCCATCGCCGACGCCCGTAGCGGCGCGGGCGAGCTAACCCCAGACGGGCTTCCTGGGCCGGCACCGACGCCGTCGGCGCGCGAGATCCGGACCCGTGGGGCTATCCGCGCATCAGCCGGTACACATCCGCACCACCGAGTTCCGGGTCGGTTGCGGAACCCGAAGGCAGATATCCGCGATCAGCGAACTCCTTCAGAATCCGTTTGCGTTTGACGACTGAATTTCCGTACGGATCGGCGGGCAATACTCTGCTCACATAAAAGACCATTCGGCCGGCGATTCCGGAGAGGTCCGGAAAATGTGTGAGCAATTCGTCCTGACTGGCGACATACGTCACTGCGCCGGCTGGAATCGACCACAGTGCAGCGGGTACGACTCCACGCCGGTCGGAGTCGATGATGATCGCCGCGTTTTCCCCCGGCAGCAGCGCGGCCCTCTGCGTGTAGCGATAACCGGAATGGAAAGTCGCTGCCGTCACCCCGCAGAGTTGGAAAACCAGGAGCAGCGACAACACCGCGGTCACCACCCGGGACTGTCGAGCCGCCACCGCAAGCCCGACAAAGAGAAATGGGGTGAGGAAACATACATGGAGCGGGCTCATGGAATGCACCGGCATGATGAAAAAGAGGTACAGCACGATGGTGCTCAGCCAACAACCGAAGAACAGCAACAAGGGCACCGTCGGCGCAGTCGGAATGAATTGATGCCACCCGCCGCGAACCCGAATCAACCACTTTGCGCCGATCCACAGAATCGGCGTGACCACCGCCAATGTCAGACCGCCGCCGAGCACGGCGCCGACCTTGACGCCGTACAACTGATAGGCGGGATCGATCGGCAGAAACGTCTCGTACACCGGGCGGAGCACCGCGACGATCCGGATCGCCAACGTGGACCAGGAGAACTGCTGCGCCTGCTCACCTCCGCGGTGGAAGGACTCCCAAAAACCGGGGTTGCCCAGGCCAAACGCACTGATGGCAACGATGCCGACGGCGACCAAGAGCGCCAACTCCCGATACCGCCGCCGGGCTACGGTCGCCACACCGATGAGCAGCAACGCCGCCCCGGCCGGAACGACGAACAAGTACTGAGTGAGCAGCCCCAGCGCGATGACCGGGGCGAGTGCCAACAGATATACACATCTGTGCCGCGTGAACCACAAACTTACGAGCAACAACAGCAGCGCCGACCACAATCCGAGCAAGGCATACTGGCGGATCGCGAAAGCACTCGAGCGGACCGCCATCGTGAGCGCCCACGTCACAATAACCACGCAACGCAAATCACTTGGCACGTCGAGCACCCCGCACACCGCATAGAGCACATGCGCCGTCATGACGATGATCAGCACGTTCAGCGTCACTGCCGCCGGTATCGACACACCGAAAATCGACAACCAGATGTGCAATAGCCAGAAATACAGCGGCGGATGGATGTCGGAATGCGCCAGGTCGGCGCGAATCCGTTCGAAACATCCCGGATTACGCAGGCTCCAATAGTCCTGCCAGAATTGAACCGATACCCACCGCCCGGTCGGAATGGACTGCGCATAGCGGCCCTGATTACAGGTGGCAGACAACATGGTGATCCCGTCATCGTGTGATAACGAAGTCGCCAACATTGCGCGTACCAGAAAGAGCGCGAGCAATATCCCGACCAGCGAGACCGCAACTGTGGGCGTCGGCCGATATGCGGCAAATTTTCCGAGCAAGCGGTCAGCCCGTCGATGTCCGTGCTCGGTGAGCGTGCTCAAATTGCCATCCCCCGATAGCCCTCCATCGGTGTGACCCGATCTCCAGACGGGACAGTACCCCTCTGACCAGGCGCGGAAGCCTTTTTTCACACGAAGGCCGGCAAAGAATCCACGCGGGTGCGCACCGACCTCAGGGGAAATGTCCGTAAGGGCAGTTGAATGCTGACAGCTACCTGTTAGTGTCCTGGACATCCTCACAGAGACGAGAATTTTCTGGCACCGGGGATGCCGAAGGGGGGTAGGACATTGGCGCGAGTTTTCCTGTCCACATGGGGAGATAACGGCAACATCGGCGACTCGATCCTCCGGCGCGGCATGTTGCGGACTTTTCACGGGATCGACGGTGCGCGACTGCACGTGCTCGTCGGCCGCAGGCTCATGCCGATCCCCAACGATGACAGGTATCTCGCCGCCGTCGGGCTGCGCGGCGACGAGGTCGTACACGACACCGCTATCGGCTGGCTCAGTCGCTACGCGACGAGCGCGATGGCTACTCGCACCGTCATGGTGATGCCGGCGGGCGAGATCGTGTATCCCGAACGGACTCGCTCCTACTGGGGCTGGTGGACGGCACTCTGTGCGCTGCTGCCACTGGCCCGCCGTGGCACCGCGGTCCAGGTCGGTGCCGGCGTGCGCCTCTCGACGGTCGGGAAAGCCGCAGCCCGCGGCACCCGGCGAGTCCGCAACTCAGTCGATGTGCCGATGATGGAGCGCTACGCACGACGCAAAATGGCGGTGGTGGCCTGGCGCGATCCCGGCACGCTGGGCTCTTTCGGCGTCGGCGACGTCGCGCCCGACTGGGCGTTCGGCGAAGGCCCCGATCCCCTGACCGAAGGGCTGGGAGCCCCGCCCCGCGAACGCAAAATCCTGGCGGTATCCACTCGGTGGGACCGAGACACCCTGAGCGCGAGCAAGATTCGCCTGCTGCGCGACATCGCCCAAACACGCGGGCTGCGGATTCAGGTGTTCAGCCAGGTTCGGGACGATGACGAGGCCATGGCCAAACTCGCGCAACAGCTACATCCCGGTACCGAGCCGCTGCTGTTCGGCAACCAGTCTCATGCCGAGTGCGAGGACAAGGTTCGCGCCCTCCACCGGCAGTCCGCGATCGTCGCCAGCGACCGGCTGCATGCGCTGATCATCGGCGCCACCGAGGGTGCCGTCCCGTTGGCGGTGTCGAACTGGACCACCGAGAAGACCATCCGCACCCTGAAACCCGGTGGCTTCGCGTTGCCGGCCGATGAACCAGCTGCCATCAACGCCTACCTCGACGAGATGCTGTCGGACAGCGAGTCCGTCACGTCGCGCGTCGCCGCGGCGCGCGCGGAGCTGGACCAGCTCCGCACCAGGCTCCGCAGCGTCGTCGACAACCGCCCGGTACCGCAGCCGAGCAACGTCGCCCGGCCCTACGACTTCCGGCACGCCGCGGCGTCCTAGCAGCACCTACGTCGCGATCGGATCCTTCTGCGGAGCTTCCGGTACCGGCGCGCGACGGGCGCGCAACACCGCGTCGGCGGTGAACACCGCGAGCGCCAGCCAGATCAGGACGAAGCCGGCCCACCGGCCCACCGGCATCGGCTCATGCCCGACGACGACGCCGTACGCCATCTGCAGCGCCGGCGTCAGGTACTGCAAGAGACCCATGGTGACCAGCGGAAGCCGTTGCGCCGCACCGGCAAACATCAACAACGGCAGCGCCGTCACCGGGCCGCAGAGCATCATCAGCAGCGTGTGGCCTGCGCCCAGTGCGGGAACCGTCGCCTGCCCCGCAACCGTGAGGACGGCGAGGTAGGCCAACGCGAACGGGGCAGCCACCCCGGCCTCGACGCCGACGCTGACCCGCGGGTCGGCGCGCACCACCTTCTTGACCGCGCCGTACACCCCGAACGACACCGCCACGCCGAGGCCGATCGCCGGGATTTCACCCGCCTGGACTGCCAGCACGACCACCGCGGCCATGGCGATGGCCAGCGCTGCCGCCTGCGCGCGGTTCAGCCGCTCGCCGAACAGCGCGACGCCCAACGCCACGCTCACCAGCGGGTTGATGAAATAACCCAAGGCCGCGTCGACCACGTGGCCGTTGTTGACCGCGTAGATGTAGATGCCCCAGTTCAGCGAGATCAGGGCGGACGCGCACACCAGCAGGCCCCAGGTGCCGCCCGACAGCCGCCGGAGGTCACCCAGGCGGCGACAGACAGCCAGCACCACGAACATCAACAGCACGGTCCACACGATGCGGTGGGCCAGCACCTCGAACGCGCTCGCCGGCTTCAGCAGCGGGAAGAACGCGGGAAACAGACCCCACGAGCCGTAGGCCCCGAGCCCGAGCAGCAATCCCCGGTTCTGATTCGACGTGGCCGTCGCGGTAGTGGTCACTGCCGATGCAACACATCCAGGGCGTGCTGCAATTCCGGCGGATACTCGCTGGTGATCTCGATCCACCGGCCATCAGCCGGATGGGCGAACCCCAACGAGCGCGCGTGCAGCCACTGCCGTTCCAGCCCAAGCTTTTTCGCCAGCGTCGGATCGGCACCATAGGTCAGGTCACCACAGCACGGGTGGTGCAGCGCGGAGAAGTGCACCCGAATCTGGTGGGTGCGGCCCGTCTCCAGATGCACGTCGAGCAGGCTCGCCGCCACGAACGCCTCGACGGTGTCGTAGTGCGTGATGCTGTGCCGGCCACCCTCGGTGACGGCGAACTTCCAGTCGTTGCCCCGGGCCCGGCCGATCGGCGCGTCGATGGTGCCGCTGGACGGATCCGGGTGGCCCTGCACGAGGGCGTGGTAGCGCTTCTCCACGGTGCGGTGCTTGAACGCCCGCTTGAGGACGGTGTACGCCCGCTCGGACAACGCCACCACCATGACGCCGGACGTGCCGGCATCGAGACGGTGCACGATGCCCTGTCGCTCGTGGATACCCGAGGTGCTGATTCGGAAACCGGCCGCGGCCAGCCCGCCGAGAACCGTCGGGCCGGTCCAGCCCAGCGAAGCGTGTGCCGCCACCCCGGCCGGCTTGTCCACGGCCACGATGTCGTCGTCGGAGTAGAGGATCCCCATGCCCTCGATCTCCTCGGGCGTGTTCTCCACCGGCGCCGGCGCCTCCGGCAACCGGATTTCCAGCCAGGAGCCCGCCACCAGTTTGTCCGACTTCGCCGCCGGCGCGCCGTCGATGTCGACCCCGCCCTCTTCGGCGATCGTCGCCACCGCGGTGCGCGACAACCCCAACAGCCGAGACAGGCCCGCGTCCACCCGCATCCCGGCCAGTCCTTCGGGGACCGGCATCGATCGGCTACTCATCGGCCGGTTTCGGCGTCGTCGGCGGCCGCAGCGGCCGGCGCCGGCGACGTAGACGAATCCTGTTGCGTGTCAGCGACTTCCGGTTGCTTGCGTTCGGTGTCGAAATCGATTCCGAACATCGAGAGGCCAACCAGCAACACCGCGCCACACACCACCGCGGAATCGGCGACGTTGAACACCGGCCACCAGCCGACCGAAAGGAAATCCACCACGTGCCCGCGCAATGGCCCCGGCGAGCGGAAGAACCGGTCCATGAGGTTGCCCACCGCGCCGCCGAGGATCATCCCCAGGCCGAGCGCCCACCACAGTGAGACCAGCCGCCGCCCCATCCAGATGATGCCCAGCACCACGCCGGTGGCGATCAACGTCAGCACCCACGTGTAACCGGTCGCCATCGAGAAGGCCGCCCCGGAATTGCGAACCAGCGTCCAGGTGATGGTGTCGCCGACGATCTCGACCGGCTGCCCGGGCACCAGCAGCTTCACCGCCAGCACCTTGGTCAACACATCCAGCCCCAGCACCAGCGCCGCGACCATCAGCAACAACCGCAGCCGCCGCGGGACGGGCTGCGCCTGCGGCGTCGCGGTCACCGGAGATTCGGCGCTCTCAGTCGTCTCCGGCTCCGCCGGCTCAGTCGTCTCCGACACCGCCGGCTCGCCCGTCTCCGGCCCGGTGCCCGAGGTCGCCTCCGGCTCCGTGGATTCATCAGTCACTCCCCCATCATCCCAAAGACACCGTGAGGAACAATTCCGCCCATGACTCGCGTCGTCGTGATCGCCACCGGAGGCACCATCGCCACCAGCACCGACCAACACGGAATAGCCCGGCCGACACGCAGAGCCACCGACCTGGTGGGTGCCCTCGGTGCCGGCGTCCAGGTCGACACCGTCGACCTCATGTCGGTCGACAGCTCCGAGCTGACCCCGGCCGATTGGGACCGGATCGGGGCCGCGGTGCGCGCGGCCGCTGACGCCGACGGGATCGTCATCACGCACGGCACCGACACCATGGAAGAAACCTCTCTGTGGCTCGACATCACGTACGACGGCACCGTGCCGGTGGTCTTGACCGGCGCCATGCGCAGCAGCGACGCATCCGACGCCGACGGCCCGGCCAATCTGCGGGACGCGATCACCGTGGCCGCCAGCCCGTCCGCCAACGACCTCGGCGTGCTGGTCAGCATGGCCGGCCGGGTGTGGCAACCCCTGGGCATGACAAAGGCCGGGCACGGCCTGGTCGGCACCGCAGTCGGGTCGATCAGCGACGGTTCGTTCGTTGCGGACACCGCCAAGCGGCGCCCCGTGCTCGCCGCGCTGACCGCGGCGACGGCACCGCGCGTGGATATCGTCGCCGCCTATGCCGGCAGCGACGCACTGGCCATGGACGCGTTTGCGGCGGCGGGGGCAGGCGGCATCGTGCTCGAATCACTGGGCTCGGGCAATGCGGGGTCCAAAGTTCTCGACGGCGTGCAGCGCCTGTGCGCGGCGGGTGTGGCAGTGGCGATTGCAACGCGGGTGCCCGGCACGCGCGTCACGTCGGGCTACGGTCCCGGACGGGCGTTGCTGGACGCCGGAGCGGTGTCAGCGGGCGGGTTGCGCGCAGCTCAGGCCCGGGTTTTGCTGATGGCGGCACTGGCCGCCGACATACCGGCGTCAGAACTGTTCGCTGAGTGGGCGTAGTCAGACTGTCCCACTGGATGGACGGCTCACGGTTTCAGGACGCGCGCAATTGACGAACCAGTGATAATTTCCCCTCGCCAAACTTCCCGGGAAAGGCACCGAGCTGACGGCGACAAGTAGCCAGCGCAAACAACCAAAACGCCTCGACATCCAAGGCCTGCGTGCGATCGCCGTGGCCCTGGTCGTGCTGTTCCACGCCGAGATACCCGGCGTGGGCGGCGGCTACGTCGGCGTCGACGTCTTCTTCGTGATCTCCGGCTTCCTGATCAGCACCCACCTGTTGAGCGAGCTGCGCGACAGCGGGCACATCCGGTACGGCGCGTTCTATGCGCGGCGGGTTCGACGGCTGCTGCCGGCCGCGTTGACCGTCATCGTCGCCACGGTGGCGGCCGCCGCGTGCTGGGTGTCTCCCCTGCAGTTCGGGTACGTCGTCAAGGACGCGATCGCCGCCACGTTCTACGTCCCCAATGTCGTGTTCGCCTACCGCGCCACCGACTACCTCGCCGACAAGACCCCGTCGTTGTTCATGCATTACTGGTCCCTCGGCGTGGAAGAACAGTTCTACCTGCTGTGGCCGGTACTGCTCGTGTGGCTGTTCGGGCTGTTCACGCAGCGCACCCGCAGGGTTGCGGCTATCGCCGGGATCATCGCGATGTCGTTCGTGCTGTGTGTCTGGCTGACGGGTTTCTCCCAACCCAACGCGTTTTTCATCCTGTTCCCGCGGATGTGGGAATTCGGGCTGGGCACATTGGTCGCGTTCGCGCTGCTGAACCGCGACCGGATCTTCGGCGACCGCATTGGCGCCATCGCGGGCTGGACCGGACTCGCGGCGATCGTCGGCAGCGGCGTGCTGTTCTCCACCGCCACCGAGTATCCGGGCGACGCGGTGGCGGTGCCGGTCATCGGCACGGCGCTGCTCATCGCCGCCGGCCCCGTGCGTTGGGGCCCCGCGGCGCTCCTGAGCCTGCGTCCGCTCACCTGGGTAGGCGATATTTCGTACTCGCTGTACCTCGTGCACTGGCCACTGCTCGTCCTACCCGTCGCCGCCACCGGCTACATGCACACCTCGCCGATGTGGCTGCGCGGCGCGATCGTGGCGACCTGTGTCCCGCTGGCGTGGCTGCTCTACCGGTACGTCGAGCAACCCGGCCAGCACCTGGCATGGCTGAACGCCGCGCGTCCGCGCCGGACGCTCGCCGCGACCGCGGGCGTCATGGCCGCCGTCTGCGCCGTCGTTCTCGCAGTCGCCGTGGTGCAGTCACCCAGGCGCGATACCGGCCGTACTGCGCTTCACGCAGCGCTCAGCGTGAAGCCCGCCGGGACCCCGTACGTGCCGAGCAACCTCACCCCGGAGCTCTCCGACGGCGCCGGCGGCGAACCTGTCATCTACGCGAACGGCTGCCACCGCGGACAGTGGGCCACCGACCCGGCGGGCTGCACGGTGGGGACCAACCCGCAGGCACCGCTGGTCGTACTGTTCGGCGATTCCCATGCGGCGCACTGGTATCCGGCGCTTTCCGCGCTCGCCGATCAGGGCCTGATCCGGCTCGACACTCGCACCAAGAGTCACTGCCCCTCGGCGCATATTCACATCGCCAACTATCCGAGGTGTGCCGAATGGCGCGAAAACGTCCTCGCCGGCCTCGAAGCAGCCAAACCAGCACTGATTCTCCTCGGTGCTTGGGGGTCCAGCTACATGCTGAACGATGCCGACCCGACGACGCACTGGGGGAAGGCCCTGGCGGACACCGTCAGCGAGCTGCCGTCGCAAGCGCGCGTCGCGGTGTTCGCCGACACCCCATCGATCGGTGTGGCGCCCACCTTCTGCTTGGGCCTGTTCCCCGACGACGCCCAGCGGTGCGCGCTGCCTCGGGCCAAAGCACTGAACCAGGCCGTCCGCCAGGCCGAGAAGGAGCTGGCCACCAGGGGCGCATTCAGCTATCTGGATTACAGCGACTACCTGTGCAACGACACCGTCTGCCCCAGCATCCTCGGGGACACGCTCGTCTACCGCGACGGCCACCATCTCACGGTGAACATGAGCGCCGCGCTGGCCCCGATCGTCGACGCGGATGTGATGTCCCTCCTCACGCCGGACGACAAGTCCGCCACCGCGGACAATCGGCAAGGCCGGGCGGCACTGGTCACCAGCGGTAGCGGTACGCCGAACCTGCCCCGCGGGCTTCAACCCCACAGAGGCTAGCGTCAGGCCGCGCCGTCGTCGGTCGGCAACTGCGCCAGGTAGTCCTGCCAGTCGAGGCTTTCGACGGGGTCGGCGCGCGTGATCTGCGGATCATCGGCCGCGACGGTGCGGGCCACCCCCGGTCCGCTGGTCCGGGTTTCGAATCGCACCGTCATGACGCCGTGCCCAGCGCCCTGCACCCAACCGTGGCCGTGGTCCGGATGCCGGACGTCGTCGCCGATGCGCCACGGGGATTCGACCGGCGCGGCACTGGACGGCACAGCCTGACCCGCCGACATCGGCACGTCCGGACCGTCAACCAGCTCCAGCTCCGGGAACAAGGACTCCTGCCGGGCATCCGTCAGACCCGAAAACCCAACGCCCACAAGACGAATCGGGCCGATCTCAATGGGGTCGAGTAGCAGCCGGCGGGCCGTCGCCGCCAAGGTCGACGGGTCGGTTGTCGCGTACGGCAGCGTGGCCGAACGAGTCAGCGTGCTCATATCCGACTTCTTCAGCTTCACCGTCACCGTGCGGGCACCGCGGCCGTCGCGCTGCAGCCGACGATGTGCGTGCTCGGCGATGGGCCCGATCTTCTCGCGCAACTGCTCAAGGGTGGTCAGGTCGACCTGGAACGTGGACTCGGCGCTGATCTGCTTGGCCTCGGCACGCTCGACCACGGGCCGGTCGTCGATGCCGCGCGCCAGCCGGTGCAACGCCGGGCCGACAGTGCCACCGAGGACGTCGGCGGCCTCTGCATCGCTGAGCGCCGCCAGCGCGCCGACGGTCTCGATGCCCAGCCGGTGCAGCTTCTCCTCGGCGACCGGCCCGATCCCCCACAACTTGCGGACCGGCAGCGCCGCCAGGAGCGCCCCTTGCTCGTCGCCGCCGATGATCCGTACGCCGTCGGGCTTGGCCAGCCCCGACGCGATCTTGGCGACCTGCTTCCCCGAACCCGCACCGACCGAGGCCACCAGGCCGGTCTCGGCGCGCACCGCGGCCCGCAGGTCCTCGCAGAACTGACGGGCCACGTCGAGGTCCGCGCCGACCAGCTCGGCCGGCTCACCGAACGCCTCGTCGAACGACAGCTGCTCCAGCACCGGCACCAGGGCGCGCACCGCATCCAACGCCCGTCGACTGGCCACCGAGTACACCGCACCGCGGGGCGGCAGCACCACCGCACCTGCGCCGACCAACCGGCGCGCCTGATGCATCGGCATCGCCGAGCGGGCGCCGAACTTGCGGGCCTGATAGCTCGCCCCGGCGACCACGCCACGTCCACCGAGACCTCCGACCAGGACGGGACGGTCCTGCAGGGTGGGCCGGGTCAGCTGCTCGACCGACGCGAAAAATGCGTCCATATCAAGATGTATGACCCAGCGATCCACAGTGGCCAATGCTAGGTGGCTACCCTTCTCGGCATGAACGACGTGCCGATCCGCGACGAGTCGATCCGCCTGGGCCAATTCCTCAAATTGGCCTCGCTGATCGACAGCGGCGCCGATGCCAAGGCGGTGATCGCCGACGGCATGGTCGAAGTCAACGGTGAGGTCGAGACCCGCCGTGGTCGGCAGCTCAAGCCCGGCGATGAGGTGGCATTCGCAGGAAACCGAGCGAGGGTTGCCAGCTACGACCAGTAGCGTCCCGGCCCGTGTGGGCCACCGTAGTGATGTTCGCCGTCATGGCGATGTGGGATCCAGTCCGACTCGGGGTGGCGGTTTTCGTCGTGATGCGCAACCGCCCCATCCCCGCCCTGTTCGTGTTCTGCCTCGGCGGTCTCACGTCGAGCCTGCTCGTGGGCCTCAGCGCCGTCTACCTGCTGCACGGCACCGCCAAGCGGCTCCTCGCCGACATGAACTCGACCACCGACGCCATCGATGCGGCGGACGCCAAATTGGTGCTCGGCGGCCTGGTACTGCTGGTCGCGGTGACGCTGCTGTTGCGGGCCGGGACCAAAACTCCGGTGCCCGTGGCAGTGCCAGTCGGCACTGCCGGTCCAGCCGGGGAACTCGAGCAAGAAGTCGAACCGGAGGCGCCGGCGTCGGCCTCGTCCCTGACGGCGTGGTTGACGACCTGGGCACGTCAGCTGATGCGGAGTCAGTCGTTGTGGATGTCGTTCGTGGCCGGCTTGTGGGCCGGCCCAGGACCGCACGTCGAATTGATCGGCGCACTCGGCGTGATCCTGGCGTCCGGTCAGTGCAAGTCCACCCAGGTCGCGGCGGTGGTGACGTATGCGGTCGTGTCATTCGCGTTCGCCGAAATCCCGTTGCTGTGCTACCTGATAGCGCCCGCCAAAACCCAGCAGTACCTGGCGCACGTGCCGAATTGGCTACGGGCACGGCGCATCTGGGTGATGGCGACGGCGTTGACGCTGTTGGGTCTGTACCTGGTGTTCTCGGGCTCGCTGACGTAGCCTGAGGCGAATCATCGTGCTGTGCGGCAACTTTGAATTGGCTGAGAGTTGCGCCGGCGAGTGCGATGGGTCCCAGCAGTTTCACAACGACGGCCGGAGAACCGATCGATATAGTCGGCCGGTGACAGCCGGAGCCACCTCGATGACGC
>Ga0265327_10002585_pt1 | contig 18731 bp, 20 predicted proteins | sample 41621metaG_FD_202089 | JGI IMG/M metagenome (GOLD analysis project Ga0265327, IMG submission 202089) | Rhizosphere microbial communities from Carex aquatilis grown in University of Washington, Seatle, WA, United States - 4-16-21 metaG | ecosystem: Host-associated > Plants > Roots > Rhizosphere...
ACCCGGCGATACCTGAAGCTGCCAGCGTCTTGATGGGGCCGGCAGACACTGCATTGACGCGGATGCCCTTGGGGCCGAGGCTTTGCGCCATGTAGCGCACGTTGGCCTCCAGGCTGGCCTTGGCGACGCCCATGACGTTGTAATTAGGCATGGTGCGCTCGGCGCCAAGATAGCTCAAGGTGAGCAGTGCGCCATTGCGACCTTGCATCAAGGGCAGGCCGGCCTTGGCGAGTGCGGCAAAACTGTACGAACTGATGTCGTGGGCAATACGGAAATATTCACGGGTCACGCTATCCAGATAGTCGCCATCCAGCGCTACCTTGGGTACAAAGGCCACGGAGTGAATGATGATGTCCAGGCCATCCCAGCGTTTGCCGAGTTCCTGAAAAAGGGTATCAATCTGTGCGTCGTCACCCACATCACAGGGCAGGACGATATCAGAACCGAATTCAGCGGCGAGTTTGGTGACGCGATCCTGGAACTTGTCGATCTGATAGGTGAAGGCGAGTTCTGCGCCTTCGCGCTTCATCGCTTCTGCAATGCCGTAGGCGATGGAGCGGTTGCTGAGCAGGCCGACGATGAGTGCACGTTTTCCAGTGAGAAATCCCATTTTATGATCCTTTGCTGTTTGTTCTGGGGTCAAGCGCGTCGCGTAACCCTTCTCCGAGCAGATTATACCCTAGCACCGTCAGCAAAATCGCCATGCCGGGGAACAGGGACAGCCACCAGGCAAACTGGATGTACTCCTTGCCATCGGTCAGGATGTTGCCCCAGGAAGCCTGCGGTGGTTGCACGCCGAGGCCTAGGAAAGACAGCCCGGATTCAAGCAGCACTGCGCTGGCGATGCCAAGTACAGAACTAACAATGATAGGCGTGAGGCTGTTGGGGAGTAGATGTCGGAAGATTAGTCGTCCGTTTTTGGCGCCCAGTGTTTGCGCTGACAACACGAATTCGCGCTCACGCAGACTGAGGAATTCGGCACGCACGAGTCGCGTGACGCCCATCCATGAAGTCAGCCCGATCACGATCATGATGTTCCAGATGGAGGGGGTGAGAAATGCGATCACGGCAAGGATCAGGAAAAAGGTCGGGATGGACAGCATGACGTCGACCAGACGCATGATGACAACATCTACCCAGCCGCTATAGAAGCCTGATATGGCGCCTAGAACCACGCCAATCACGGTAGCGATGCCCACGGCCACGAAACCAACCAGTAGTGATATGCGTGCGCCGAACAACATGCGTGAGAATACGTCGCGCCCGAGGCCATCCGTACCCATCCAGTGTGCTGAAGAAGGAGAAAGCAAGATGGCTTTGACATCAATGGCGTCTGGATCATAGGGGGCCAGCCAGGGGGCAAGCAGCGCCATCAACAACACGGCGGCAATGATGGCAAGGCCCCAGCGGGCCAATGGATTGGACAGGGCGCGGGTCATTGACCAACCCCTCTGCGCACTCGCGGGTCAGCCCAGGCGTAGGCAATGTCGGCCAGTAGATTGCCGATCAGGGTGAGCGCTGCGCCGATTGTGAGGATGCCCATAATGACCGGGAAATCACGCATCAGAACAGCGTCGTAAAACAGCTTGCCCATGCCGGGTATTGAAAAAATCGTTTCTGATATTACTGATCCGCCAATCAGCCCTGGAATAGAAAGTCCAATAATAGTGATCAAGGGAAGTAGGGCGTTCCTTAATGCATGTCTTCCGAGGACTATGTTCTCTGGTAGGCCTTTTGCTCGGGCAGTTGTGATGTAGTCTTGGTGGAGTACATCAAGCATCCCGTTTTTTACAAATAAAGTAAATCCAGCTAGGCCGGTTAATGATGGAATGATGATTGGCAGAAAGAGGTGGTGAGTGGTGTCGTAAATTTTGTGTGGAGCGGTCAGGTATTGGTAATTAATGCTGTGCATGCCTGAGATGGGGAATACGTTGTAAACAACACCAAGCCAATACATCAGAAGAAGAGAGAGCCAAAAACCAGGTATCGAGAAGCCTACGAAAATAAGGACTGTTATGGATCTGTCTTGCCATAAATTTCGATACTTTGCTGCGAGAATTCCCAAAGGGATGGAAATGATTAAAGTTAAAATCAGGCTCACCACATTAATGAGTAATGTGACAGGAAGCGCTTCTTGTATCAGGCCCTTGGTGACCTCACCCTTTTCGTCCTTCTTTTCCCAAAGAACCGGACGTTGATGACTCGCAAAGGATTCACCGAAATCAAGTATGGCCATACGCTTCAGCCATAGCCCATATTGGACGATCAACGGCTCGTCCAGGTGGTAGAGCTTGCGCAGCTTCTGCCGGGATTCTTCGCTGGCCTTGGGGTTGAAGCCCGCTTCGGTCGTGGTGATGTCGCCCGGCGCCAGATGCATGATCAGGAAAGAGATCAGGCTGATTCCGACCAGCAGCGGTACCATCCAGAACAGGCGTTTGGCCAGATAGCGCATCATTTGTCTGAAATCTCCGTACGCCTCAAGGGCTCAGGAATGTACCATTCGTACGAGTTGTGGCCAATGCCGGCGGGTGGCGCCGGGTTATCGATACCTTTGACACGTTTGTGAATAGCCGGCAGGCCGTATCCTGCATAGAGATAAACGATGGGGCTGTCATCGTAAAGCTGTTGCGCGAACTGGTGGTAAATCTTCATGCGCTTGTCGGGATTGAGTTCCAGTCGGCCTTGCTCTAGCAATTTGTCTACTGTCGGGTTGTTGTAGCCGATGAAGTTGAATTTGCCCGGATCTTGTTGCGATGAATGCCAGATGTTGAACTGGTCAGGTTCCAGCCCCAGGCTCCAGCCGAGCACGACCACATCAAAATCACCGGTCTTGATATAACGACCAATAAAGCTGGCCCATTCGAGTTGGCGGATTTTGACATCGATGCCGATGTCCTTCAGGCGACGCTGGATGAGCACCGCACTCATGACTCTTTGCGGGTTCTGGTTGGTGAGAATTTCAAAAGACAGTGGCTTTCCATCACGATCCAGAATTCCATCACCATCATGATCTTCAAATCCAGCTTCCTTCAGCAATTGCTTCGCTTTTGCAGGGTCGTAGGCGTAAGGCTTGAGGTCTGGATTGCTCCAGCGCGTGCCGGGCTTGTAGGGCGAAGCAATGGGCTCGCCGAGACCCAGCAGCACGCCGTCAATCAACTCCTGCTTGTCGATGGCATAGTTGATGGCGAGGCGCACGCGCTTGTCGTTCCATGGCTTGTGCTTGAGGTTGAACCCAAGGTAGGTGTAGGCATTACCCAGTTCCTTGTACTGAGCGATTTTCTGAGTCAGTTCCGGGCGTGCCGGAAAGATGCGGGCATACTGAATCGGGCTCAGGTTCATGCTGTCGATGTTATCTGCCATCAACTCAAGAAACTGCGCTGCAGCATCGGGGATGAAACGGGATACCAGACGGTCGATACGAGCTTGCCCCTGCGTGGCATTGGGGTTGCGCTTGAGGGCGATTCTTTCGCCATTTTTCCATTCGTCCAACTGGTAGTAATGGCTACCTACAGGATGGCGTGCAAAGGCTGTGGTGTTGATGTCCTGGCCTTCCAGCAAATGTCTGGGCAGAATATGCAATCCTGCCCATGAATCCAGTGCCGGTGCGTAAGGTTGAGCATAGGTCACACGAAAGGTCAGCGGATCAGGCGCTTCTGCTTTTTGCACCAGTTTGTAATCCGCGCCATACGGGGTGCGGGTCTTTTCATCCGTAACCAGCTTCCATGTAAAAAGGACATCGGCACTGGTCAGGGGTTTTCCATCCGCCCATTTCATGTCGGGCTTCAGGTGAAAGCTGATGGTTTTCTGATCCTTTGAAACTTCCCAGGATGTTGCCAATTCACCTTCCAGTTCCAGGTTCTTGTCGTATTTGAGCAGACTATTGAAGATATTTGAGGCAATGGCGGAGGCTGCTGATTCACCGGCCAACATGGCGATCAGCCCGCTTGGCTCACCGGACATCGCGTCGACCAACGTGCCGCCTTGTTGTGCCGGATAGGGGCTATCGAGATCAGGCGTCTGAACGGCCGCTGGCTTTCCACAGGCAACCAGGGCCAGCGTAGCCGCTAAAAAAACTTTACGCAGCATCTGCCTTGTTGATGATGAGTTTGTGACCTGGAGTGATGCGGCTGTTGCTGAGTTTGTTCCAGCGTTGCAGGTCTTCGGTAGCAACGTCGAATTTGCGAGCGATGCTGGCCAAGGTATCACCGCGGCGCACCAGATAAAGGGTTCTGGATGACTTGGCATTCGAGGTTTTGGTCGTGTGCGCAGTTTTTGCAGATGGCGCAGCCGCAGGCGCCTGAACCATCAGCGTCTGGCCGTTCTTAACCTTGCCCGACTTCAGGTGATTCATCGCCATTAGCTGCTTCGGGGTAACGCCGTAATGTTTGGCGATGGAGGCGATGGTTTCGCCTTTGCCGACGGTGTGATGCTTGGTAACGGGCCTGTCAGTTTTGTCGTCAGCTTGCGGTGGTGATGCCATGGCTTCTGTGGCCAATTCAGGTGCGGCAGCTTCGGTCTGTAACGGCACCAGTAAAGGACGCGCGCTATTGAGCTTGGCTTTGGCGCTGATGTCATTCACGTCACGCAATTGCGCTACGGTAACACCGAATTTGCGCGCCACGCTGTCCAGTCGTTCGCCGCGCTTGGCGTTATAGGTTTGCCAGTTCACTAGCGGCTTGTCGTAACTGGCGAGGTTGGCGGCAAACTCATCTTCCTTGCCGATGGGCAGCAAAATCTCATGAGAGTTGTCGGTGGATGTCATCACCGGCCGATTGTATTCAGGGTTGAGCGAGATAAACTCTTCCAGTGAAACCCCGGCCAGTTTGGCTGCCAGTTTGGTGTCAATCTGCTTCGGTGCGGTGACTTGCGTGAAATACGGTTGGTTTTCAATCGGCTGAATATCAAGACCATATTGTTCAGGATTGCTGACGATGTTCTTTACCGCCTGCAATTTTGGAACATAGTTTCTGGTTTCCGGCGGCAGGTTCAGGCTTTGGTAGTCGGTCGGCAAGCCTTTCTTGCGGTTGCGCTCGATGGCACGCATGACTGTTCCTTCGCCAGCGTTATACGCGGCCAGGGCGAGATCCCAACTGCCGAACATGACATGCAGCTTTTGCAGGTAAGTCAGGGCGGCATCAGTAGCGGCCGTGACATCGCGGCGATTGTCCACCCACCAGTTCTGTTTCAGGCCGAAATTCTTGCCGGTAGAGGGGATGAACTGCCAGATGCCAGAGGCGCGGCTGGTGGAGTAAGCTTGCGGGTTGAACGCACTTTCCACCATGGGCAGCAGTGCGATTTCAGTCGGCATGCCGCGTTTCTGGACCTCTTCAACAATGTGAAAGAGGTATTTCTGGCTGCGCCCCATCATGCGTTTAACGTATTCAGGACGCGCTGCATACCAGGATTCATGTGTGGCCGTGAATGGGGATTGCAGATCGGGCATGGCGTAGCCGCCCTTGATGCGTTGCCAGAGGCTGTTGCTGTCTGCCGATGTGTCACCGGTCAAGGGAGGCGAGGTCAGCTGTGATGAGATTTGCAGGCCATCGCGTGTCTGGGTAGCGTCTGCCGCGGGAACTTCACCTTCTTTGAGAATCGTCAGTTCTTCGCCAGCAGCATTGGTGTCGGCGTGAGCGGGTGTGAAGAATGGCAGGGCGAGAATAACCAGTTTCAGCAGATGTTTTGCAGCCATATTTGCGGATCTCTGGTAGCCAAAAGTGGTGGGATATTAGCGTCTAAACAGCAGGCAAGTCAAGTTATAATATACTTTATAAACACTTATTAACATAATGATTAAAAAGCATTTCTAAGTATTCTTATGGCGCAAAAAATGGATTCCGGGTCTTGGCTATTTGAAGCTGATTGAATGGCTTCTGTTTCGCATCTTAAAAAGGGGTTGGTGGCAAGCTCCAGCCCGATGGAGGAGGGAAGGCTTGGTTGTCCACGAGCAAGACATTTTTCAACTTCGTTGGCACGTTTGGCCAGTGCTGCGTTATCCGGATCAATAGTGAGCGCAAATTGGATGTTGTGCCGGGTATATTCATGTGTGCAATAGACGCGGGTTTGAGCTGGAAGTTCAGCGAGGCGTTGCAAAGAGTGAAACAGTTGTTTGCAGGTCCCTTCGAACAGACGACCGCACCCGCAGCCGAACAGCGTGTCGCCACAGAACAGCGATTCTGCGCCATAATAAACCACGTGGCCGAGGGTATGGCCCGGCGTTTCCATCACTTGCAGTCTGGCACCAAGTTCGGATAGTTCCACGATGTCACCTTCGCTGATGGCAATGTGGGGGAAGTGGTATGACTCCTTGGCGGGTGCGTATACTGTCGCCGGATATGATTTCAGCAGATCGCTCACGCCGCCGGTGTGATCATTGTGGTGGTGGGTGATCAGGATGGCGTCAAGTGTCAGGTAATGTGTTTGCAATGCCGCAATGACGGGCGCGGCATCGCCGGGATCAACCACCACGGCATGGCCCCGGTCATGCAGCAGCCAGATGTAGTTGTCCTCAAAGGCCGGAATGGGAATTACCTTGAACATCGCACCAACATACACCGAACAGGACTGGCTGCAAACTCCTCTGGGGGAATATTTGCTGACACAGGAACAGGCCATGTTCGACACGGCCGTCGCGGATCTGTTCGGTTTCAATGCGTTGCAACTGGGCATGCCGGAAGTCGACCTGTTGCAAAACTGCCGTGTGCCGTTCAGGTTCAACGCTGCTTATCAAGGTGAGGCAAGCCTGAAGTGTGATTCGGTGCAGCTGCCGTTTGCGGCCAACAGCATCGATGTATTGGCGCTACCGCATGTGTTGGAATTTTCATCGAATCCCCACGATACCTTGCGAGAGGCGGAACGCATCGTGTTGCCGGAAGGGCATCTGGTGCTGAGTGGTTTCAACCCACTCAGTCTTTGGGGTGCGCGGCGACTCGCAGACCGGGCTGGCGAGTATCCCTGGCAAGGCAAATTCATTCCTTTGCTGCGTCTCAAGGATTGGCTTGCGTTACTGGGTTTCGAAATTGTTGCAGGACGCATGGGTTGTTATGCGCCGCCGGTTCGAAAAATCTCGTGGCTCAACCGCTGCCGTTTCATGGATGGCGCCGGTGATCGCTGGTGGCCGATGCTGGGAGGTGTGTATTTTCTGGTCGCAAAAAAACGCGTCACTGGCATGCGCCTGATTCGTCCGCAATGGGATAGTGCCAGGATGGCGCGTGCACTCATGCCTAAACCGACCCGTAAGGCAGGGATACAAAAGATACAAAAGACTAGACATGAACAATAAAACCGAAAACGGAACTGTGGATATTTACGCCGATGGTGCCTGCAAGGGTAATCCGGGGCGCGGCGGCTGGGGCGCTTGGCTAAGTTATGCTGGCAAGGAAAAGGAGTTGTTCGGCGGCGAATTGCTGACGACCAACAACCGAATGGAATTGACGGCCGTGATACGCGCACTCGAAGCGCTGAAGCGTGGCTGTCGCGTGCGCATGCACACTGATTCACAGTATGTGCAAAAGGGTATCAGCGAGTGGATCAAGGGCTGGAAAGCACGCGGCTGGCGCACATCCGACAAGAAACCCGTCAAGAATGACGACTTATGGCGCCAGTTGGATGTGCTGGCACAACAACATGAGATCGAGTGGATCTGGGTCAAGGGTCATGCCGGCAACGCGGGAAACGAACATGCCGATGAGTTGGCGAATCGTGGCGTTGAAACATTAAACGGTGTAGACACATTGAGTGGCGCGGAGACTTTGCAATGAGACAGATTTTTCTCGATACCGAAACCACTGGCCTGGATCCGGCGCAAGGGCATCGCATCATCGAAATTGCGGCGGTGGAGGTCATTGATCGCCGCCTGACGAACAACCACTTTCATGTGTATCTGAACCCGGATAGAGAAATTGATCTTGGCGCACAGCAAGTGCATGGTATTTCACTCGAATTTTTGCAGGATAAGCCGCGCTTTCCTGATGTTGCAGCTGAGTTTCTGGATTTTATTGCAGGCGGTGAACTGGTTATCCATAACGCACCGTTTGATGTGGGTTTTCTCGATCACGAACTGGGCATGATCGGTCTGCCTAAGTTGCGTCAAGGCTGCGAAGGGGTCGTCGATACGCTCAAGATGGCCAAGGACATGCGTCCGGGGCAGCGCAATAATCTGGATGCGTTATGTCGGCATTTTGGCGTCGATAATTCGGCGCGCACCTTGCACGGCGCCTTGCTGGATGCCGAGTTGCTGGCCGATGTTTATCTCGCAATGACGCGTGGTCAGGAAAGCCTGATGATGGATATTGCCGAGCCTAAAACGGCGGCTGGAGATACGCCGAGCGTGGTGCGCACGGTGCCGCTTCAGGTATTGCTGGCAGATGAAGCTGAATTGCAATCCCATCAGCAGTATCTGACTGGGTTGGATAAGGCTGCCGGGGGTGCCAGTCTTTGGACTCAGTTGCAAACACAATCCGGCAACCCGGAAACGGTCAACTAAGGGCGTCAGCCCAACTGTTGGGCGTTTCGTAGAGGCGGACACGTTCCAGTTTGAGGTGCGTGCCGTAGGTATCGCGATAGAGTGCATCCAGAATGCGAAAGGCCTCCGCAGCCATGTTTTCTGCGGTGGGGATGCTTTCCATGATGACCGTTTTGTGATCCGGCAGGGTTCTGAGAAAGTCCAGCACCACGCGGTCTTCCTTGTAGACCAGGAAAGCGTGATCCCATACATCAACCACGGCTTGACGGGCGATGGCTTTGACATCAGAGAAATCCATCACCATCCCGTTGTCGGAGGCACCATCCTGACGAATGATGTCACCTGACAGTGTGATCTCAATGGCGTAGCGATGCCCGTGCAGGTTGCGACACTGGCTCTTGTGGGAAGGAATGCGATGGCCGGCATCGAATTCCAGGCGGGTAGTGATTTGCATGGGTTGAATTATACCAGCGCCTGCTTTTGCAGATGTCATTCAGCGTTGGAGTGTTTTTTGCTTCTACAAAAAAGCAGGTGAAAAAGCTGCTTTTACTACTGAAATCGTACGGAGTTGTCCTGATAAATGTGAGAAAATTGACAATTGAATGTATCTCACACTTCGGATATCGATCCGGACAGAATGTCACCCGACCTAAATAAATCGAGAAATGAATGACTAATCAAATTGCCGACATTGGCCTTGTTGGTTTGGCCGTCATGGGCCAGAACTTGGCACTTAACATCGCTGACCATGGATACACTATCGCCGTATTCAACCGCAACCCTGACAAGACACGCGAATTCATCGCGCAGAACGAAAAAAACGAGCCTTCCAAGGATCGTGTGCTCGGTTACGTTGATCTGGGCGAATTCGTGCGCAGCATCAAACGTCCGCGCAAGATCGTTTTGCTGGTCAAGGCGGGTGAGGCCACGGATGCCACCATCAACAACCTGCTGCCGCATCTTGAAGCAGGTGACATCATCATCGATGGCGGAAACGCGCACTGGCAGGATACGACCCGCCGCGAAAAGAGATTGAGCGATCTGGGGTTCCACTTCATCGGTTCGGGTGTTTCTGGTGGTGAAACTGGTGCGCGATTCGGTCCATCACTGATGCCGAGCGGTACGTTTGAAGCCTGGCAGTCTCTGGAGCCGATCTGGCGTGATATTGCTGCCAAGGTGGATGCCGATACCGGTAAGCCGCTTGAAGGCGCCGAACCCGGTAAGCCGGTCAAGGGTGGCATCCCTTGCACCGCCTACATCGGGCCGAACGGCGCAGGCCATTACGTGAAAATGGTGCACAACGGCATCGAATACATCGACATGCAGTTGATCTGCGAAGCCTACTGGCTGATGAAGAATCTGCTGGGCATGAACGCCGGCGAGATCGGCAAGATTTTCGAGGAGTGGAATCAGGGCGAGCTTTCCAGTTTCCTGATCGAGATTACTGGCGACATCCTTCAGCAGAAGGACCCTGAAAGTGATGGGTACCTGGTCGACAAGGTATTGGATGCTGCCGGACAAAAGGGCACAGGTCTGTGGACTGCTGCCAATGCATTGACATTGGCCATCCCCGCAAACGCCATTGCCGAGGCGGTCTATGCGCGTGCGCTGTCGGCGCTGAAAGAAGAACGCGTCGCTGCCAGCCAGTTGCTGGAAGGCCCCGTGATCAAGCTGGAATCAGATCGTGCCACCTTGATCGAGGCAATTCGCAATGCGCTGTATTGTTCCAAGATTTGTGCCTACGCACAGGGATTTCAGCTCATGGCTGAAGCTCAGATCGAATACAACTGGCAACTGGATTTTGGCACCATTGCGCAACTGTGGCAGGGTGGTTGCATCATTCGTGCTGGTTTCCTCCGCAAGATCACCGAGGCTTACAACCGTGATCCTGGTTTGCAGAACCTGATGCTGGACCCTTATTTCATGAACGCACTGCACGCCGGTCAGGCGCAGTGGCGTCAGGCAGTGTCGCTGGCGGTCGCTAATGGCGTCTCGGTGCCCGCATTCGGCTCTGCGGTAGCGTATTACGACGGATATCGCAGTGCAACGCTGTCTGCAAATCTGTTGCAGGCGCAGCGAGATTTCTTTGGCGCCCATACTTACGAACGTACTGATCACCCCAGAGGCAAGTTCTTCCATCTGGACTGGTCATCTGCCGAGCGCAAGCAGTCGGAAGTCTGATCATCGCATGTGATTGAAAAGCCTGCACTGATTCCCGGTGCAGGCTTTTTTATTGTGGTTCTGAAGGGCAGATGATTTTGAAGGGCCAGATGCGTGACCGTCGCAAACGGGTGTTTTTTTGCGGTCTCTGGCGACATTTAAGTTAACGCCGTCGTTCAAAAATTACAAACCGCAGGTTTACGGATAGCTTTTAACTTGCGGGTGACGTTGCAACCAGTCACTCTGCTCCTCTTGATGCCTTACGACCATATATAGCCTGCTAACTTCATTTTCGGCGTCTTGGAGTTTGATGGACAGGGCATTCTGTTGTTCTTGTAAGCGTTTTATCTCAAGTCTCAATTTCCCAAGATCAGCATCTGCCTTGCTGAGTTTGATGGTTAATCTGGCGTTTTCCTTGATCACATCCTCGATGTGAATTGTTCGAGTATGGATGATGTCCTGACTTGCCTGGTAGCTCATTCCGATCATATTGGCTCCTTGCAATAGCTTATTGTCAGAATGTTTCGTGCGTTATCACAGGTGAGGCGTTCACCTAGTCACTCTCGCCAAGGTGAGGGTGTCTGCGAACAGGCGTGTTTTTCGTTAAGGGCTGTTCTACGAAAATATCGTGTCTGGGTACTTTAGGATTACTGAACTCTTTGCGAATCTCGTGATCCTTGTATGAGTCGCTAATCAGCGAATCAACGTAGGTGTTGAGCCGTGCCTTAAAACTTTCGCTAGCCATATAGCCTCCTTGAAGCGTTCCCATGAATTCATGATGGAGATTACGGATTGTGTTATGACAATTCTGTACGTTACCGAACGTAACTTTACATTTTTGGATAACTGGCTTTGTGGGCGAAAGACTAACGAGCCATGCCATGGAGATCAGGCAGCAGCCGATCGAATTCGGCTTTGACCACTTTGTAGCACTCGCAAGACCGATTTTCCAATCCGGGCCGATCCAGCACTGTGATGCGGCCACGAGAATAATCAATCAAACCTGCATGCATTAATTTTCCAGCGGCCTCTGTCACGCCTTCGCGGCGAACACCAAGCATATTGGCGATCAATTCCTGCGTCATCCGCAACTCATTTCCGGACAGCCTGTCCATGCTTAGCAACAGCCAGCGACAGAGTTGTTGCTCAAGTGAGTGATGTCGATTACAAACAGCCGTTTGCGACATCTGCGTGATGAGCGCCTGTGTATAGCGAAGCAATAAGCGCATCAATATGCCCGCGCTGTTAAATTCCTTCTTCAATAGTTGTGCTTTGAGTCGATATCCCCAGCCCCCACTCTGTACTACTGCTCTACTCGGTGTGGATTCACCGCCCATGAAAATGGAAACACCGAGGATGCCTTCATTGCCGACCACGGCAATTTCGGCCGATGAGCCGTTTTCCATGACAAAAATCAAGGAGACAATAGATGTTGTCGGGAAATAGACGTGCGCCATGGTACGGCCAGACTCGTAGAGCGAGTCTCCCAGCTTCATTTCAACCAATTCCAGATTAGGGAGCAAGCGTTCGTATTCTTCTCTCGGCAACGCGTCCAGCAAGTGGTTCTGAAGTGGGGAGTGGGTTGGTTCCATGTAAAAAATCCAAAGTAAGCAAAGGATCCACTATAACTGCCAAACGCAGTTCCATATGTTCGGTAACGCACAGAGCCGCTCTGGCTATTGCTTCAACCTGTGCGGTAGCTTGCAATCAATAACACTTTTTCCTTTCAGTCAGATCATCAACGCGTTGTGCCAAGGTCAAATGAATATGTCTAGTGATAAATTTGGAACCAATTGGTTGACTCTGGAGCATGGTAAGGCTGCTTATCGGGCAGATTTTCTGGTGTATGGCATCACCATCAGCATACTTGCAGTATTTCTGGCAATCACTGCCCCATCGGATGCGTGGCAGAAAATTTTAGTATTGGTACTGCTGGGTTTGGCAGGGTGGACTTTCGTTGAATATGTCTTGCATCGCTTCGTGCTGCATGGGTTGCAGCCCTTCAAACGCTGGCATTTGGAGCACCATCGTCGTCCTGCGGCGCTCATCTGCACACCAACCATATTAAGTTCCAGTCTGATTGCGCTGCTGGTGTTTCTTCCATCATTACTATTGAGTGATTTGTGGAGTGCATCTGCGCTGACCTTGGGGTTGTTGATCGGGTACATGGGCTACGCGGTTGTGCATCACGCAATCCATCACTGGCATGGCAAAAACGCCTGGCTTAAGCAACTCAAACGTTGGCACGGAATGCATCATCACAGCAGTGAGTTTGTAGGCTATGGTGTAACGAGTGCTTTTTGGGACCATGCATTAGGCACTGCTCATGCCAAACCGAGATGCCTGAATCTTGGTATTCGTTCCCTTACATCAAAGCGACGGAAATCGTCCATACCAAGCATTGTTGCGCTGTCCGGAAAGGCAAGAATTATGGCCACTGAAAAATCCGAGCTTGAATGATGAACTGGCTTGGAACAGAAGAGTGCATTCATTCATGGGACTAACAGTGCGGTTGGTGATGCCTTTATGAGGGATTCCTGCAAAGGTTTAATTTTTACTTTTGCACTGCTATTTGGCTCGATGACTGCTTCGGCAGATGAGTCAGTTGGCCATGGAGTGTGGTTTGACGTAAAGGATGTGTTGTCACAAACCTGGCAATCGAATAACTACGAGTTGTATCTTCCCATCAACACATGGCATAACCGCAGTGATTACAGTTCAGAAAAAATTAATGGGTTCAATGAGCAGCCATTGGGGTTGGGGATTGGTAAATATCGGTTTGATGAGAATGGAAACTGGAACGCCTTGTATGTCATGGCATTTCAGGACTCACACCGTGACTGGGAGCCTGTTGCTGGCTATGCTTTCCAGAAAATATGGCGGCCTGCAGAGGATATTCGGTTGGGAGCTGGATATACCGTTGGATTTACCGTACGCCATGACATGTACTATCTGCCCATACCCGGGATTCTTCCGATCGTCTCTGTGGAATACAAGGAAGTTTCCCTGCAATCCACCTACGTGCCGGGCGGTGAGGGGCATGGCAATATTCTTTTTACCTGGATACGTTGGCAAATGTAGCTGATCAGCGGCACTCTGCTACTTGGCGTCTGCAGATGCTGATGGGAATTATAGGTCTGCCAGCGTCCTGATGTGTGCGGCGGCGCTATCTGCCAGCGAAACCAGATCGTAGCCGCCTTCCAGCGTCGAGACGATGCGATTGTTGGCGTGGCGGCGAGCAATATCCATGATGAATTGCGTGACCCAGATGTAGTCGTCGCGGATCAGTTTGAGCGATGCCATGGGGTCGTCACGGTGTGCATCGAAACCTGCAGAAATAAATATGATCTGCGGCTTGAATTGCTCCAGCGCCGGTGCAAATTCGCTTTCGACAGCGGCGCGAAATGCCTTGCCATCCGTGCCAGCAGGCAGAGGCACGTTGATCATGCGATTGCTTCGTGAGTCGGCGCCATATCCAGGATAAAAAGGATGCTGGAAAGTGGAGCACAGCATCACGTTGGGGTTGTCGCGAAAAATGGCTTCAGTGCCCTCGCCGTGGTGCACGTCAAAATCAATAATGGCTGCGCGTTGGATGTCATGCTTGGTCATTGCATGGGCTACGCCGACAGCGACGTTATTGAAAATGCAGAATCCGGCGGAGTTGGCACGACCTGCGTGGTGGCCTGGCGGGCGGATGCAACAAAAAGCATTGGGGGCCTTGCCGGTCATCACAAGGTCAGTCGCGAGTACAACGGCACCAGCGGCGTGCAATGCGGCCGTGACTGTCATCGGACCCATGGCGGTGTCGGGGTCGAGGTGCACGAGACCGACTTTGGGCGCTGATTCATGGATATGCAGGATATAGGTTGGGGTATGCACACGACCCAGTTGCTCGTCGGTGGCAAGTGGCGCATCGAAAATTTGCAGGTGATCAAAGAGTTGCGAGGCGATCAGCCTGTCCCTGATCGCCGAGATGCGCGCGGGCGATTCCGGATGATCTGCATCCATCACGTGCTGCAGGGTGTCGGGGTGACTGATGAATGCGGTGTACATCTAAAAACTCAAGATAGTTCGGTTCTTAGTTTCTGATAAATTTCCATACGGATCGGACTGATTTTGCCTGCTACAACGGCATTCAGCAATGCACAATCCGGCTCTTGCATGTGCCGGCAGTTATTGAAGCGGCATCGGCCCAGATACGGGCGGAATTCGGGAAAAGCCAGTTCCAGTTGATCGGTACTCAAATGGTTCAGCCCGAATTCCTGTACGCCAGGGGAGTCGATCAGGTGACTTTCGGCATCGAGATGGTACAGGTGTGCCGAAGTGGTCGTGTGTTTGCCGCTATCAAGCACGTCTGATACTTCACGGGTGCGTACGTTCATGCCCGGTAGCAGCGCGTTGATCATCGTTGACTTGCCCATGCCGGATTGGCCGACCAGGACGCTGATCTGCCCTTGCAGCAACGGGCGCAACAGATCGGCATTCTGCAGCGCTGAAAGCTGCTTCACGGTGTAGCCAAGCGATTGATAGAGCGCAAGCTTTGCTAGTGCGGCGGGCGTTTCAGGCAGATCACATTTGTTAAGAAGAATCAGCACGCGTATCCCTGCCGCCTCTGCTGCGACCAGGCAGCGATTCAGCAGGTCTTCATAAAAGCTCGGCACTGCCGCCAGCACGATGACGACCTGCGTCACATTGGCAGCCAGGTATTTGGTGCGGTATTCATTGCTGCGATAAAGCAGGCTGGTGCGGGGAGCTGTTTTTTCGATGACGCCTTCTTTGTTTGAGGTCATCTTGATCTCGACGTGGTCACCGCAGGCGAGGTCACTTTTCTTGCCACGAGTGACGCAACTCACCAGTTGGCCCCCGGGCAACTCGATGTCGTAGCGCTTGCCAAAGGCGGCGATCACAATTCCGGGTTGATTCGCTTGGGTCACGACAGGCTCCAGCTATCCGTTGCTGCTGGTGCATCAGAAGAGCATCCATCGGTCTTGTCTGCTGGCCGGGGGAATCGTGTGCGGATTAAATTCAATGAATTGCTCTGATTTCTGCTGATGGGATTTCTCATCATCATACAGCAGGGCGAATTCAACCTGCACTTCAATCCCGGCCTGGTGGCTGATCAGTGTTGCTGGTGATCCCGTTCAGATTTTTCCTGATCAGATTTGCGAAAGGTCCTGTTGGCTGGAACCCCCGGCAGATCAGGGCGAACGCCTTGAGGCTTCACAGCCTGCGCTGCTGGTGCCTGCACAGGAGTAGCGATTGGTGCAGCGATTGGTGCAGCTAATCGGGGCTGACGTTCTTGCTGCAGGTTGCGGATCGGCTCGGGAGTTAACGGCACCACATCGCGCGCGCTACGAGACTGCACTATCGTTTCTGCAGGAGCGCTACGCTCCGGCCGCGGTGCAGATTCAATGCGAAGCGTCTGTGCTTGTGGTACCGGTACGGCTGCTGGCAGCACCTGATTCTGCGGTATGGCTTCACGGGGCTGAACAGAAGGTGTGGTCACTACAGGCTCGTTTTTGAAGGAGCGGGGCGCATTGTTAACAACAGGGGCGGCTTGTTGCTTCCAGTCCTCGTATCGTGGTGGCATCGCGGGGCGCGAACGCTCCGGCCCGGTATGGGTGCCGATGTCGGGACGAATAATTTCCGTGGCGACCGGCTTGGGTGCCGGCACGTACCGTTGTTCTTCAGGTTTCGGAATGGCGCTTTCATCGTGCCACGGCAGTCTGGCATCCTGAGGGCGTCGCGTGGCGACGACTGGTCTCGACGTGATTTGTTCAGGTGGACGTACGGCGCGTGGCGCATCGCCCACCAGATTCGATGCATTCGGTTTGACCGGGAGCGCTCCGCGAATGCGTTCCATGTCGCCGGTCTGGATTTGCGATCGATCCACCGCTCCTTGAATGTGACCTCTGCCGAAGCGGTCTGGTGTGGTCGCGATCAGGCCGTTGGGTGCCTGGCGGTTGGCATAGATGATATTGGTCACATTGATGTTGTTCGGCTGTCTGACCACGACATTGTTCACCACACGTGGCCCGTTCCATCCTCCCCAGTAGGGGCGGCCGACAAAGCCGGTACGACCCCACCATGGCGTCAGCGGCTCACCCCAACCAAGCGCTACCCAACCCAGCCCTGATCCAACGAAACCGACGCTGGCTGAGCCATGCTGCGAGCCACCGAAAAAGGCAACCAGCGCCGGCGCATACACCGGTCGGTTGAGCACGACCGGGCCGGGGGCCCATGCCCAGTAGCCACCCAGATACACCCAGCGGCCATAGTGATAGGGCGCCCAGCCCCAGGGGGCATCGTCAACCCATGTCCACTGGTAGTAAGGGTCCCATATCCATCGACCGTTGCTGTAGGGGGCCCAGCCGACCGGCATTGCATCCGGCACCCATACCTGTCCGTAGTCTTGCGACAAACGCCAGTTGCCGTAATGATCAAGATCGCGTCCACCGGCGATCCCGGCAGGCAGGTATCGGTCACTAAGAGCATCCGCCAGATCATTCGAGCGGTCATAGTTCCAGCGATCCCACTGGTCAAGTTCGGGGGCTACGTAGGATTCGGCACGTGACCAATCGGTACCGGGGCGCACGACGATTTCTTCCGACGGCAGCACGGTCATGGCTTGGCCACCAGCCGGCGTTACCGTGGCACGGCCGCCACGGCGGGTAATGAAATGCACGTCGCCATCGACATCCACACGGTAATAGCCGGTGCGATCAATCGTGAATACGGCATTGGGCGTGTCTACTTCGATGGTGTAACTGGCTGAGGGGAAGGTGCGCAAATCAAGTGATACGCGACCTGATGGTACTTTCAGTTGCAGGTAATCGGGGGTCTGATTGACCAGAATGATTTCCGTGTTGTCGTCGGCCCGGACATAGCCGCGTCCTTCACCTTGCAGTTCTAGCCCTGAATTTGCGCTGGTGTAGATCGCATCACCGACCGCCAGCGGCGTGTTGATTCGGGCGCCTACCCAGTCTTCGGCGCCATAGCGCCAGAACGAGACGTTGCCGTTGATATAGCTTAGTCGAAGTGGGTTGGCGGTGAAGGGCTGGTCTTCGCCTAAAGCGAAAGTTGACAAGCTGCAAAGGGCCATCATAAGGCCAGCGGCAAGCGTGCGTGTAACTAGAAGCATGTAAACACCTGTCGGATCAAACCCCGGAAATTCGGCGGATAACCCTGTTAACGCATCTGTTGGATTTTAGTTGACTTCCGGGTTGCGCACGACAGACGATTCAATGAAATGTAAATGTCATCAACATGTAACACAAGCATGATGGCTAGGCGTTTATAGTGTCGCGATCTATTTGTTGAATCAGGAGCAACGCAGCGTCATGAAAATCAAGACCCCCTCAGATGAGTTTCTCGCCAAGGCATCCAAGCTTTCTGCAAAAGAGTCTGAACGCATGCTTTCGCGGATGACGGGCAAGCTCCCGCGTCGGCTGGTGAAAGAAAAACTGACGACACTGGAAGCGCTGGCGATCCAGTTGGAGCTTGAAGAAGAGCAACTCGCAGAGTGGCGCGAAAAGATGCAGAAAATCAAGGATGGCGAGAAAGACAAGGAAGCCGAAAAGTCCAAATCAGCGGAATAATTTCTTAGATTACTGCTCAACAAGCTAGCTTTGCAGGCTTGGTTGAACCGCTATCTTGAAAATCAACTTGCGTATGTCACCGTTGCTTACCAGCGGTGCATGGGCGTCTTCAGGAAAGAAAATGCAGAATGCACCAGCCGGCGTGGCAATCCATGAGGCTGGGGTATCGTGGAAGAACTGAATGTCCTTTTCTTCGCGGTAATCACTCACGGGGGCGTGGCAATCAGCCAGCGCTTTCCAGCCCATTTCATCCACCCCTTCCAGCACCAGTTGGATATCGATGCGCTTGCGATGGCATTCCAGCTTCGCCGATTCCCTTGTGCGTCCTGACACGTGCTCCACAATCACGAATAAGTCCTGTCCGACGATGGGATAACGCCCCGGGGTGAGCGCATTGAGATCAGTGTTTCGAATAAAATCAAATGCTTGAGGGAACAGGGGGTGCAGCCCTGCATAGCAGTCGGCGTTGGCGATGGTGTCGAGAATCATAGCGGTCTTTCTTCAAATCATCA
>Ga0265327_10002586_pt1 | contig 18731 bp, 25 predicted proteins | sample 41621metaG_FD_202089 | JGI IMG/M metagenome (GOLD analysis project Ga0265327, IMG submission 202089) | Rhizosphere microbial communities from Carex aquatilis grown in University of Washington, Seatle, WA, United States - 4-16-21 metaG | ecosystem: Host-associated > Plants > Roots > Rhizosphere...
AGACCGACTCATTGCTGACAGGGGCATTATTGTCACTGAAGGCGAGGCTCCGCTTTTGGACGGCGAGCATGCTATGAAAGTGCGGCTCATTCTCGAGGCTACATCAGAAAAAGTTGCCAGCGCAATTCCAATTGTCAGATATGGTGGCATGAAATTGAAGCGTCCCGACATAAAAAAACATCTCGGAGTAAAAATTGATGAATGATTCAAGAAGTGGTATAATAGGATCAATGGAAAGAGTCTCCAACAGTGGTAAATCTGAACGGCGAAAGCGTGAAAAAGCAGAGCGTGACTTTACGGCATTGGTGCACGTTGTCGGGCCGCAAGTCGTCAGTCAGGTCTTTGAAAGTTTCGAAAAGCTTCCGGACGATCTCCGTGGTGTGGTGGCTGTACCAGCAGAGGAGACTGAGTATGGAATCGCTGTTTCTGACGATGGTAGCGTTCATGTTCAGATTGCTCACCAAGAACGCTTCAATATTCCCCTCGAACGTGCAAAAGAAATTACCGAAAATGTTGCCCGACAACAGACTTAGTTTTACTACTTATTACTAGTTATTAAGCGTGAGGGTAATGCAGCGGATGTAGCCGCCGCCCTTGCCGAGTTCTGACACCTCAGGAGTAATAGTTTTAAGGCCTCTGGCCTCGATAGCGGCCTTAAGCTTTGGTGCTCGAGCACTCATGATGACGGTTTCGCCAGTTGACACTAGGTTGCAGGCGAAGCCTTTGGTTGCCTCTTTGCGGTCAACGATGATTTTATCAATCGGCAGGCTGGCCAGCAGTTTGCGGCTGCTTGGAACGAAGACATCGGGACAGTAGGCGATAAGATCATCACGGAGCACCGATAGTGCAAGGTCGATGTCGTAGTAGTAACTATCTGGCCAGCCCGTCTCTTTGTTGACTACGCGCTTGCCGAAGCCGAATAGCATGCGCTTGGGTATGGTCTGCAGACCGACGACCTCGAAGCCGAGGATTTCTTGTATCTTCGGCCACGCTTCAATGCTGGTGCGGTAATTACTACCGACGAAGACACGATTGCCGCAAGGCAGGGCGTCACCCTGTCCGCTAAAGTGAATTTCCTCGGGTAGACGGATAATCTCCTTGCCCAGGCTTTTGAGTGCTTGTTCAGCGTATGGTGATTCGGCTTGCCGCTTATTGGGTAAATTGGACAATAGCGCTTTGTTGCCGCGAACTAGCGCCCAATTGGCAGTGTAGACACCATCCTGACAGTCTATCGGAGCCGGAACATGGATGATTTTGATACCTGCTTGTTCCAGGGCTGTCGCGATTGCTTTGTGCTCCGCTATGGCTTTTTGGGTGTCCACTGGTATGCGGGAGTCCATGTAAGCATTGATTGCAAACTCGTCAGTAAAATATTCAGCTCCAGACATCAGCACTGTTGTATTTATGTTTTGCATGGGACTAGAATCATTATAACAAAAGGAGAAAAATAGTTGTAATAGTAAAATAAAAATGTTATAATATGAATCAAATGTTGCATTATCAGGTGGCGCCTGAAGAGGCGTTTATCGACCATTCCCAAGAAGTGACTGACTATTTAGGGAGTCAGCGTACACAAGAAGCCGAAGAAGCTATGCGGTTTCATTTGGGGAATCTGCCTGCCTCCGCTACGGCATTAAGTAGTCTCAAGTGCGTACTGCCTGCGCTTGTTTACCTGCCGAACAAGCTAGAAACTCCTCCGTCTCTCGCAATCGCACCTGCAGATGCAATGGACAATGCATATCTCCACCAAGGTCTTAAGCTAAGCGTGAATGCTAAACAGAAGAAAAGTCGACAGTTTCGAAACAGTCCAGTAGCTTCTGCTTTGATTGCCGATGACCGAATTGGACGCCACCTTTTCTTAGATGATGACATTAGTGATGAAGATAAAGCAAAGTACCAATCAGAGGAAAATACAAAAGCATTCAAGCAGCTTTATGGTATAGATATGGTACAAGCCGGCGATGAATTTGAAGAGTCTGGGCTGAGCGTGGTTGGGATCGTGCGGGTTATCGGTGGAGCTCGATACAAAGCAAAACAGAAAGGTACTTCTGAGATAGCAGAAGTTAACAGATTCCTACTTGATACCTTTGCGACCTTAGCGCGAAACGGTAAAACAAGCGACGTTTATAAAAGACTAGTACGTGAGAACGCAAAATATTCTCGTTAAGACTTGTCTCTTGACGCTCAATTTGTGATTAGGTAGTATTAACCCTGATAGTTAGCACTCTCAGGGTTAAAGTGCTAACGCAATCTGGAACATAAGGGAGGAAGTATGGCTGATACTATTACGGCGCTCGGCGATAAGATAGTCGCTAAAAAAATCGAAGCATCTACCAAGACATCTACAGGGTTTTACCTGCCGGAGGCGGCGAAGGAAGAGGTCAAAGTCGCTGAAGTGGTGGCAGTGGGCAAGGACGTTCGCGAAGTGAAGAAAGGCGACAAGATCTTCTACTCGAACTATAGTTCGCCGGTCAAGATTGATAACGTCGAATATGTCTACATGAAAGAAGAAGACGTCTACTTTAAATTAGGATAATAACGGAGGCAATTGATGGCTAAGAAAGTATTTTATGACGAAGATGCCCGCAAGCGGGTACTAGGCGGCGCAGAAGTTCTCTATAATGCCGTTAAGACGACTATGGGACCGAAGGGCCGTAATGTGGTCATCAGCAAGAGCTATGGCAGTCCGACGGTGACTCATGACGGTGTAACCGTGGCCAAGGGTGTGGAAATCGCCGATGTCGACGATGAAACATTAGGCTATAAAGTTGGCGCAGAACTTATCAAGCAAGCTGCCAGCAAGATGAACGATGTCGCTGGTGACGGTACGACGACAGTAACCGTACTGACCTATCACATCTTAAACGAAGCTAATAAGCTCATTGCTGCCGGACACAATCCGATGCAGCTGCGAAAGGGCTTGGAAACTGCCGCCCACGAGGTTCTGACTAAGCTTCATACTCTTAGTGAAGACATCAAGGGTAAGAAATCTCGGGTTGCTGAAGTAGCTACCATTTCTGCGGGCGATAAAGAAATTGGCGATCTAATAGCAGATGTGATTGAAAAAGTGGGCAAGGATGGGGTCGTTACGGTTGAAGAAGGCCAAGGACTTTTACTCGAGAGTGAAGTGGTCGAGGGCTTTACGTTTGACCGCGGCTTCGTGAGCGCCTACATGGTTACTGACACCGCCCGCATGGAAGCAGTTGCTGATAAGCCGGCTGTCATCATCACTGATAAGAAAATTACATCTATCCAAGAATTCTTGCCGTTGCTCGAAAAGCTAGCAGCTGCAGGCAAAAAAGACCTGGTCCTGATTGCTGAAGACGTAGAAGGTGAAGCGCTAGGCACTCTGGTACTAAACAAACTCAAGGGTGTGTTTAACACCATCGCTGTTAAAGCTCCCGCCTTTGGCGACCGACGCAAGGATGTTCTAGAAGATATCGCTATTCTAACTGGCGCCCAGGTTATTACTGACGATCGCGGCATGACGTTCGAGAACGTTGAGCTCGATGTGGTCGGTACGGCTCGCAAGGTCATTGTAGGCAAGGATGAGACGACAATCATCGAAGGTGGTGGTACTAAGAAAGCTGTCGAGGAGAGAGTCAGGCAGATTGCGGCTCAAGCAGATAGTACCAGCAGTGAATATGACAAAGAAAACTTTGAAAAGCGTCACGCCGCTCTGTCCGGCAAAGTGGCTGTTATCAAAGTAGGGGGCGCAACCGAAACGGAGATTGAGGAAAAGAAATTCCGCGTTGATGACGCGGTCCACGCTGTAAAAGCGGCGCTGAGCGATGGTATCGTGCCCGGTGGCGGTAAAACACTCATTAACTTGGGTATATATCTAGCTGAAAAATACGGTGCAAAAGACTACAGTACGGCAAAGCTCTTAGCCGAACAACGTGCAATAACCAGAGAACCTGGTGTCGACATTCTGATACGTGCATTAAATCAACCATATGCAATCTTGATGGAAAATGCTGGCCTGAACCCTGCTGCGTCTATAGTTGACATTACTGGTCCATCTTCTCAAAAAGAGAAATTAAACCTAGGTGTAAATGTAAGCACAAATTCAGTAGAAGATTTACTAAAGATTGGTATTGTTGACCCAACCCGAGTAACTAAAGAAGCGATACAAAATGCCGTGTCTGTTGCTGGCACTGGTATGACCATGGGCGCACTGGTCGTAGATATCCCCGAAGCACCGTCTGCAGCGCCCGACATGAACGCTATGGGCGGCGGCATGATGGGTATGTAATCCGAGTTTAGACTAGAAACGATTTTCCATCACTTCGAAGGGCTTGACGACCAAGGCCGCGCCATGGAATAGGTGTGTGCGTCTGCTCTTGTGTTGAATCGAAGTACAAATTAGCAGGGTCGATGAAGTAGATGAGCGACCAGCGCAGCGTCTTATCGTCCACTCGTTCTCCCGTATCAGTAACGTCATGCCAGGCAGCTCGTCGCCGGGGGGCGACATCGAGCATCTGTGCAAGCTGGTGCCAGCCATATCCCGGGAAGAACAGTGGCTCATAACTGCTGCGATCAATCCGTTCAAGGTCACTTTCTCTATAGCCAATACGCAAGCCACCATGACTTTCAGCAACCGCGATAGTGCCGGTGCCTTTATCGTAGTGCCCGTGGGCCAGCACACCGTCGCGTCCCGCTTGGTAGGCCAGGAATCGTAAGTGGTGTTGTCGTTTTCCTGAGCGAGGAGAATGTATGCCAACCAAAAGAGGGATTTCTTCCTCAAGCTCTGCCAGTTTTTCGGTGGATGACTTGGCCAGCGAATAATATATCTCCTGGCCAATTTTCAATAGCACTTTTGATTCGGTCGGCAAACGGTATATGTTGGGGGCAAAAGCCCGCTCGAGCTCCTGTGTCATGTGAAATACGTGTTTTATATCGGTGGCTTCTTTATGGACATAGCCAGAACTACCGATGCGTGGCCGCTGTTCGTTGAAATAGGCTATTTTTGCGCGCTCTGTATCAGGCAGTTCAAGAAATGCCAGATAGGCCTGCATGGCACTATTGATGTCGCTGGCATTCAGTTCCAACGCAATGGGCTCATAGGCCCTAGGGGCTTCCGGGTGATATTTTTGAGTTTCCATGTGACGACTCCTCATCTTTATTGATGTTATTGAGTCGCGCGACGTTGATTATTGTGCAGCCATCGATACAAATATTCTAGACTGAATATTTTGAGTCAAAGATATTTGACCAGGAGTGTATAATTTAAGGATGATACACCGTATAGACAAATACATATTAAAAGAACTTTTGACTCACGATAGTTTACCATTTTCAGAACTTAGACCACCTGGTGTTGAGAGCAATACGCTGACATATAGGTTGAAACGATTTCTAAATGAAGGAATAGTGGGAAAAACGGAGCATGGGTACTATCTGACGGCCGCAGGTCAGCGCTTTACCGACAATCTGAACTTGGGTAAGTTTGTTCCGCGCGATCTACCCAAACCGCTGATACTTATGATGTGCACGCAAGGCGATGAGTGGCTCCTCTACAAACGGGCAATCCATCCACTGAAAGACCTTAGCGGTTTTCCGCACGCCAATGTTAAGCCGGGGATATCGGTGTTAGAAAGTGCTCAAACGCGACTGAATGAAGTGATTGGTCTGAAGACGCGTTTCGCATATCGGGGCAGTGGCTTCTTGGCATTTTATAAAGGCGAAAATCTAGAAGGATATAATCACTTTACTGTCGTCAAAAATGTGACGCCCATAACAGGAATATTAAATCCGGAACCAGAAGAAGGAATGGGACGCTATTACTGGCAAAAAGATCCTGATTTTACTAGCTCCGATTACATTGCAAGTCTCAAGGATATTACCAAACTGGCTATGGAAAACTCGGGTCCATTTTTTGCAGAATTGACGTATCATCTGTAAGATCGAAGGCTCCAAACACGATAACCTTGCGCAAGTAACCACTTTACGTCATAATAATCATCACTAATTTGTGGAGAACAATTATGTGGCCGTTCCGACATAAAGATACAACCGAGACGGGAGTATCAAGTGACACTGATGATTACTACCGTACTGAGCGTCGTGAACGCGTCGGTTTGGCATGGCTGTTGGCCTTTGGTTCGCTGATTGCTACGTTACTTATCGCATTGGCACTTTTTTATGGAGTTCGCTTTATATATCACAAAGTCCACCACACGAACACCGCTGGCACAACTGCAACGACTGAGTCGACCAACAGCGCCCCGGAATCAGCCGCATCAAACAGCCAGAGTAGCACTGGCCAAACCAATGCAACGGGGAGTGGAACTACCTCAACGCCGTCAAGTTCAGCAACATCTTCAACTTCATCTAACAGTTCTAGTACGAGCACTGGTTCATCTGCGACTGCTGGTGGACAGAACATCGCTAACACCGGCCCCGGCGACACTATCGCTATATTCTTGGCTGTCAGCGTACTCGGCGCGCTCACCCACAACGCTTACCAGCGTCGCAAATTCTCCGAATAAAAGCTCTCTATTCTTCAGCGTGCTGCGTGAAGTAGTTGATCTCGTTGACGATGTCGAGTAGGGCTTGAGCCTTTTCCTTCTCGTCGGTAATCTGTTCGGCAGCTTCGTAGGCACTCTTAATCAGTGATTGATCATCTGAAGCTTGAATCATCATCATAGTTGTCTTGAATTTCTCAAGTGGCGTTTGGTCAAGCTTATTAACCAGTGGTGAAAGGTTCTGCAGCGCCTGCTGCTTAATTTCCAGAAGGTCATCTGCGCTGGTTGGCGCTGGAGTTGAAGCGGGCATAGGGCTGCCCGCGACTGGTTCTGGTGCGACAGTAGTGTCATCACTAACTGGTGTTGGCATGGTAGTATCATTTGCCCCCGTGGCGCCTACTGACTCAGCTAGGTCATCCAGCGTCATGTGATTTGTATCAACAGCTGGCGGATTTGGTGCGGGAAGGGTGGTCGGTGGCCCGGATGGTTCGACTGGTGCAGCGGGAATCGGCGTTCCAACAGGTGGAAAGACGCTGTTACCAAGCGATGTGTTGTCCGGAACGGCTGCCCCGGCTGGGTTATCCTGACTTTGATTGTTGTCGTTTCCAAACATTCCCACCCCTATATCTTTTATATGAAATTTTGAATTTAAAGCATTCAATCTACAATGGATATGGTAACAAAGGGCGGAGATAAACAAAAGCGGATTGGGGAAAAGATGCTGGATGACTTGAAGTACATACATGAACGAGATGCGCAGGATGCGTTGGGAGTGGCTGCTAAGCAGTGGCAGCAGCTGACGCATCGATTTGACACGTCATTTACGCCGTCAAAGCCAATTCTGAATGTTGTGCTGGCTGGTATGGGCGGCTCGGCGCTCCCGGGAGTATTTCTCGGTTCGTGGCCAAAATTTAATGTACCATTCGAGATTGTTCGCGGATACGATGTCCCGGCATATACGGGAGAGCAGACACTATTTATTTCATCAAGCTACTCGGGTAATACTGAAGAAACACTGACTGCACTTAATGCAGCTGAAGAACGAGGAGCTCAAATAGTTGTAATTGCAGCGGGGGGACAACTTGCTGACCATGCCAGAGAAAAGAACTATCCATTGTTTGAGATTCCGGGCGGCATCCAGCCGCGGATGTCGTCGTTCTTTTTCTTGGCAGCATTCGTCGCACTTTTTGCTCCGCTGGGGCTGATTGGCGAAAATCGACAGCACGAATTAGCTGAGGTTGCCGACTGGCTTAAGGATAAATCAGATAGCTGGGCGGCTGATGTTCCGGCGAAAGATAACCAAGCAAAAACGATTGCCCAGGAGTTGATGGGCAAAACGGTCATCATGTACAGCGGTCCATTGCTATTCCCAGCGGCCAATAAGTGGAAAATCTGCTTCAATGAAAATGCCAAGAATTTGGCCTGGTCAAACCAATACCCCGAGTTTAATCACAATGAGTTCATAGGTTGGAGCAGTCACCCGGTCGACAAACCGTTCGCGGTAGTCGAAATCCGTTCCAATCTAGAAAATGATCGTGTTCAAAAGCGCTTTGAGGTAAGTGAGCGGTTGCTTTCTGGCAAACGCCCAGAGCCATTCGTAGTTCGCCCAGAAGGTGATACTGTCCTGAAACAGTTGCTATGGTCATCAGTATTGGGGGATTTCACCAGTATCTATCTGGCTTTGCTTAACGGAGTCAATCCGACCCCCGTCGATTTGGTTGAAAAACTAAAAGCCGCACTTAACGAGTAGCCGACTTAGCGCTATTATGGAGATGTAAACGAGGGCTGCATCCGTGAAGCAGCAACTTACAACTCAAAGCGATATCATCCAACTTGGTACGATTCTATCTTTTTGGGCGCATCCGGACGATGAAACCTTTTCTTGTGCCGGTATCATGGCCGCTGCCGTAGCCAATGGTCAGCGGGTAATCTGTGTGACGGCAACCCGAGGTGAGGAGGGCGTGCAAGACGAAAACCGCTGGCCGCAGGCACAATTACCAGAAATACGGACCAAAGAACTCGAAGATGCGCTGGATATCCTTGGTGTGAGCGAGCACTTCTTGCTTGATTACCGCGACGGTACTTTGGAATCAATTCCGCTTGACGAGGGTGCAATGCATGTAAGCAATTACATTTCTGAATACCGGCCGGATACGATTCTAACCTTTGGTCCCGAGGGCATGACTGGACATGCTGATCATAAAAGTGTTTCACGATGGGTCGATGAAGCGGTCAAGGCGCTTGATAAGGCACCAACCGTCTATCACGCAGTTGAGCTTCGCGACCATTATGAGCGGTTTATGAAAGAAGCAGATGAGCGGTTCGATATCTTTTTCAATATCGACAAGCCACCAATAAAAGAGGCGAACGAGTGTCAGCTCTGTTTTACATGCAGCGATGATCTGTGCGCCAAAAAGTGTGCCGCCCTACGGGCTATGCCATCACAGACCGAGCGGATGACAAATAGTTACGACAAGGATACGCTCTATCAGATGTTCGGGTCCGAAGCCTTTGTTGTGGCGGAGCCTAAATGGGTTTTTCTTTAAAGCCGAGCAGGTAGCCGATATAGCTGACCACCAAATGCAGTCCGAAATACAAGATGATAACACGCAAAATTGTGACTATTGAAGGCGTCAGGACCAGATAGGAGACAAGCAGACCGCCGATTATGTAGTCAAGTTGGTCGAACGGAAACCAGGCGTTTCCGGGCTGGATACCGACACGACGTTTGAAGAAGCTCTCAACTGCGTCACCCACCAGCGCGCCGAAACCCATAAGTGCACCGCCAATCACGTAGGTTGTCGTGCCATAGGGCAGTGAATAGAGGTGGTACACGATATATGCTACCAATCCTCCCAAAATGACACCGCAGACCAATCCACGAAGTGATTTGTTCTGCCCAAAGATTCGCACGCCTTTGTAGGATCTGCCGAAATCCATTGGTGTTTTCCATCTGTTCAGTGCCGGAATCTTGTTTGCGAACAACGGCGCCATATTGGCGAATCCGGCAGGCAGGAAAAATAAAAATGCTTCGATCCAACCGTGCATTACTGTTTATTCCTGCGTTTTTTAAGCCGATTAGCCTTTGGATAGAGCAGGGTGATTAGCGGTGGCTTACCTGTAGTTAGTCGTCCGTGGCCGAGTTGCGCGACCAAAGTATCGGCGGTTGGCATTTCTGGAATCGAAGTATAGGTGGTACCGAGGCCTTTCATGCCGTGGGCATCACTGCTGGCACAGGCTGCCTTGTGGTGTACCTTTGCCCATGCGACCGCTTGCGAACCTTTGTTTTGGAATACTGCTCGTCCGTTATGGACTTCGATGATGTCAATCAGGTCTCTGATAGCTGCCAGCGAGAATTCATCCAAACCTTTGCGCACCGTTTCAAAAGGGTGGGGGATATATACCAAGCCGCCTTGGGCTTTTATGGCCTTGGCGGTTTCTTTGACAGACAGTTTTGGCTGTACCGGCTCCTTCAAAAACAGACCGATAATCTCTCCCTCGGCGGTGGTGATTTCCTCACCGACGATAATCCTATCGCCCAGCGTCTGGTGCAGTTCAAGTGCCGCCGAGATAGTATCGTGGTCAGTTATCGCTAGACAGTCGAGCAGGCCGCTCTCCAATACGTCGACATACTGCTCCAGGCGGATGCCGCCATCCGGGGATGCTATAGAATGCGTATGCAGATCAACGTTCGGCACGATTCAAGCTCCGGCTGATCTTTATCAGGCGGTCAAAGGCTGTGTACCACGAAGTGATAGCGATGATGACAACTGCCAGTATGAGGTGATTGGTAAGCAGACCAAGAAATACCAGGGTCATACGCACCTCAAAGCGCATCAGTCCATCCTGGAACAGACGATTGGCCTCCGAAGCAGGAATTTTGCCCGCGACTGTGGTTTCACCCTTAGCTTTGACATAGCTGACGCAAAGCGAGCCGCCGCATGCAAGCACCGCCCAAATAGCCCAATATTGGTACCCCATTGCCACCATAGCATAGGCAGCACCGGTGTAGATCAGTACTTCTTTCATGCGATCAGTAGTTGCGTCAAGCAACATGCCACTGTTATTGGCGCTCTTTTGCAGCCGGGCGAGCTCGCCGTCCAGTGCATCAAAAAGTCCAAACACGAAGAGTAAGCTGGCCGCCCATATATTGTGTTGCATGGCAATCAGCCAGGCGATAGGTATATGGGCCAGTAAACCGGTGATAGTTACCATATTCGGCGTTAGTTTGCCGCCGGTCAAGGTATTCAGGATCGGAGCGATGAAGCGTACCATGCCGCGCAAGCCGCGCCTGATGAAATCGATGAAGCTGTTCACTAGGGGCATTATACCGTAGTGCTCGACGCAGTTGCTATAATGTCTCTACCAATGAAAGAGGTTATCAAACGGTATCCGGTGGTGACCGCGCTCGCATACTTAAGCGCAGTAAGCGTCGGATTGTTCTTTGTGGGGGTAATCTTTTACGGAACGACAAAGTTTTGGTTCTTGAACTGGAATCTGTTTCTAGCCTGGCTACCGCTACTTTTTGCTTGGCTACTGACTAAGTTTTTAAAACATGGCCGCTGGTTGAGCTGGCAGGGAATCGTATTATCATTCCTCTGGCTTGGCTTTTTGCCGAATTCTTTCTACATCATCAGCGATCTGGTGCATCTACAGCTTGCTTCGGCTGCTACAGCACTGTATTACACAGTACTCATCTTGTCTTTCGGTATAAACGGCCTATTGCTTGGCTATACCAGTCTCTATCTACTGCACAAAGAATTTGAAGCGCGTGTGGGCAAGGATTACGCAGCCGTGTTCGCTAGTATCGTATTGCTGCTCTGTAGCTTCGCGATCTACCTAGGCCGATATTTGCGCTGGAATACCTGGGATGTCTTAGTTAATCCGGCCGGTGTTTTGTTTGATGTCTCGGATCGTATCATCAACCCTGCGGCGCACGAGCTGACATTTCGCATCACGCTGCTGCTCTTCATCCTGCTTGGTTCGCTCTATATAGTGGCGCGTCAGTTTGTAAGCGCGCTAAGAGGTATGGATCATGAGTGAAAAGACTAAGCCCACACTGGCAATCATCGGCTTTGGCGACTTTTCTCAGCTTATGGTGCGCCACCTGAGTCCCTATTTTAAGGTGATGGTTTCCAGTCGCCGCAAGATCAAAGATAAGAAAGGGTTGGATTTCACAGAGGTGAATGTAGCAACAGCACTGAAACAACCAATCATTATACCTTCGATGCCGTCGCAGTTTTTGGAAGAGTTCTTCATCGCCAATTTTGATTTTCTGAACCTGAAGGCGCTGGTTGTTGATGTTTGTTCGGTCAAGACACAGCCGGCAGAGGTCTTGCGGCGCGTTTTGCCTGAGTCAGTACAGGTGTTGGCAACACATCCGTTATTTGGTCCTACGAGTGCTAAAGATGGACTGAAAGGACAACGGATCATGGTCTATCCGGTCCGTTTGACAGATGAGGCGTTTACTAAGATTAAACAATTCCTGCAGAAAACGCTGCAGCTGGAAATCATCGAAACGACTCCCGAAAAACACGATGAGATGATGGCTTACGCCCAAGGACTGAGCCACTATATCGGCCGCGCAATGCAAATGATGGACATACCGGACAGCAAACTATCCACCAAAGCCTATCAAGACCTGATTGACATGAAGCGAGTCCAGGGAAATGACAGCGACGCACTATTCGATTCAATACTATTCGAAAATCCGTATGCGCTTGAAGTGAACAAAAAATTCAAACAAACCCTGAAGGCTTTAGACGAAGACCTCGGTATCAAGTAGAATAAAGAGCAAATGGAAGAGATAAAGCAGGCAATTGCTAAGGCTGTCAAAGAATTGTTCGACGTAGATGTCGACGTGGAACTAACACGCCCTGATGAACAATTCGGCGATTATGCGACCAATATTGCACTGCAACTAGCTGGCGCGCTGGAAAAAAATCCCCGCGAAATCGCTGAGGCGCTAATCGGCAAATTAGATTCTCCGGATATTGCAAAAACGGAAGTGGCTGGTCCCGGTTTTTTGAATATCACATTGACCGACGAGGCGCTTGTAAACCTTTTACATATCGAACCAAGAAAGCCATACGCTGGTAAAACAGTGGTAATTGAACATACTGATCCGAATCCATTTAAAGAGTTTCACATCGGCCATGCTTACTCAAACACTATCGGTGAGAGCCTAGGAAGGCTTTTAAAAATAGCAGGTGCGGAAATCCACCAGGTTTCATACCACGGCGATAAAGGACTCCATATCGCCAAAGCTGTTTACGGGATGAAGCATCTAAATATGGGCAGAGCGAACAGGCCGTTATCGGAAATCCCTGATGAGCACAGAAGTGCATTTATTGAGCTCGGCAAGGCGTATGCAGAAGGTGTAAAACTTTACGAACATGATGACGGTGCTAAAGAGGAAATAGAACGAATAAACCGCGCTATTTACGACCGCAGTAATCCAGAGATCAATGATTTATACGATTTTGGAAGAGGAGAAAGCTTCAAGTATTTTAATTCCATATACGACCAACTTGGCGTTAGTTTTGAAAAGCAGTACTTCGAGAGTGAAACTGGTCCTGAAGGTATTCAAATTGTGCAGGATCACCTGAGTGATGGCATCTTTGAGAAAAGTGACGGCGCGGTTGTTTTTAAGGGTGAGAAGTTTGACTTGCACACTCGCGTTTTCATCAATAACCAGGGGTTGCCAACTTATGAAGCTAAGGAGCTTGGTTTAGCGTTTGCCAAAGAACGCGATTACCACTTTGACGAAGCACTCGTGGTTACGGCCAACGAAATCGATCAGTATTTCCAGGTATTGTTAGCGGCACTGGGGCAGATTGATAAAAACCTAGCACAAAAGATTAAACATGTGTCTCACGGTATGGTTAAGTTGCCGAGCGGTAAGATGAGTAGCCGGACAGGGGACGTCATAACTGCGGTTGAAGTTCTGGATATGCTGGACAAGGTAATTAGAAAAGTTGCAGGCGAAGATGCAAAAGCCGTTGAGGATAATGTGCTAGGGGCACTTAAGTACACATTTTTAAAACACCGGATTGGTAGCGATATAATCTTCGATATCAATGAATCAGTCAGTCTAGAAGGGAATAGTGGTCCATATCTTCAGTATGCCCATGCTCGGGCACGAAGTATTTTGGGTAATAAAGAAATACAAAGTACTGAGCCTGATTTCGAACCGGACGAACGTAGTCTCGTTCGCAAGCTTACAGAATATTCAGAGGTAGTAGAAAAGGCAGTTAATGAGTTGATGCCGCACTATATATGTACCTATTTGTATGAACTTGCCCAGAATTTCAATCGTTTTTATGAAAAAAATCGTGTGCTAGGTAATCCACGGGAAGAAGTTCGTCTGAACATAGTTGAGGGATACGCCCAAACTCTCAAAAACGGCCTGACACTTCTCAATATTCCTGCGCCAGAGAAAATGTGATGTACAGTACGGCGCAAACGGTTCAGCAATATTTAGATGAGTTGCCACCAGCGCGAAAAGAGCCCATTACGCTGCTTCGGCAGAAAATCCTCGAAAACTTGCCTAGAGGCTTTGAGGAAGCCATGAACTGGGGCATGATAACCTACCAAGTTCCCCTGAACGTTTATCCTGACACCTACAATAAAAAACCCTACATGTTCGCCGCGCTGGCCAGTCAAAAGAACCATATGGCGTTGTACCTGATGCGTACGTATCTAGCGCCGGGTAAGGAAACCCTTATTCAGGATGCTTTTCATATGGCTGGCAAGAAGCTGGATATGGGCAAGTCCTGTATCCGCTTCACCTCACTTGACGATCTGGTGCTGGAGCCGATTCTTGAAGTTATCGCATCAACTGATATGGAGAAATTGATAGATGCAGCAAAGGCAGCTCACCCAGCTAAAAAGTAACCTTCGATCACTGGGAACACCAGAAAAGGCCAAGGCTTCCAGCTGGTTTTTTAAGACTGGTCTGGGGCAATATGGCGAGGGTGACCAATTTCTGGGGGTAACGGTTCCCGAACAACGGAAAATTGCTAAACAGTTCAAAGATTTGCCATTACTAAGTCTTAAGAAACTTATTACCAGTCCCTGGCACGAAGAACGGCTCACCGGTTTGTTCATTTTAGTCGGTCAGTATCAACACGGTAGTGCGGCGGATAAAAAAGCAATTTATGATTTCTATATATCGCACACAGCATGGATAAATAATTGGGATTTAGTGGACAGCTCTGCTGGTTATATAGTCGGAGAGTGGTTGAACGATAGACAAGATAAAATAAAAGTACTGCAAAAATTAGCTAAATCTAATCTGTTATGGGACAGGCGGATTGCGATGATAGCCACGTTTCCGTACATAATGCGGGGTAGGGCAGATGAAGCACTGGTGATTGCCGAAGAACTTCTGCATGACAAACATGATTTGATTCAGAAAGCTGTCGGCTGGATGCTGCGTGAAGTTGGCAAGCGGGTCGATCGCCAGCTGCTTATCAGTTTTCTCGACCTGCATGCAGCCACTATGCCGCGCACCACACTCCGCTATGCACTAGAACATCTGCCGCCCGAGCAACGAGCGTACTATATGTCAATTGGTCACTGATTGTGACATATATTACAGATTGAAACGGGTTCCATGTTACACTGGAAGCATCCGTCCGGTGGCAAGTTCGTGGGATGGAAGAAGCCTTTCAAAGATGACTGTATTTGAACAAAAGTGGGTTCTAACCCATGTGCGAGCACAGTTTTTTTGAATCTCTATAACTAATAATTCAGCAGACATCTGCGCCGTCATTGGTCGTATATCGTTTTGATATACGACCTGCTCTGATGTGCGCTTTGTTTGTATATGAAAGGAAACAGCCTATGGCTTTTCGTTCTTCCGAAACTGCGCCCAGGCAGTCAAACAGGGATAAATTAACAAAACGAGGAATAGCTGGTCGTATAGGACTCGGTGTTGGAGCGGTACTGCTCGCTGTCACGCCGTTCGTTCTTGACCAAGAAGCTCCGCCGAAAGCCGAAGCAGCCAAAATCAGTGCGCCTGCTCGTCCTAGAACTGGCAATGTAGGCACGAATATAGAAAGTCCTACTGCGGATGCTGCGGTAGCAGAGGCGCAAGCAAAATCACTCTTCGATTACTTCGCTGCTTTACAGCAACAGCAACTAACAGATTATCTTGCAGCTGTAGAAGCAGGCAAAGAAGCCGAAGTGGCTGCCCAGCAAGCTTCAACACAGCACCAGGAAGCACCCACCACTAATTACTCAGCCCCGGCAGTAGTGACCAGCGGCCCGACCTGTACCGGTACAGGAGTAGAATCAATTATTCGAAACGCGTTCGCCGGTACAGGCGAGGAAGACTACTTTTTGGTAAAAGCCTACAACGAATCAAACTGCATCCCAACAGCAGTGAACGAAGCCGAATCATGCAGCACAGATGGCTTGATGCATGCTAGGGGTTTACTCCAACTCTGTGGGCATGATGATTTACTTAGCCAAGCATGTCCAGCGCAAGTTCCAGAGGTCGCGGCCCTCGACCCTTATTGCAATGCCCAGGCTAGTCGTCTTTTATTTAACGAAGTCGGTCTCAGTCCTTGGGGTGGGTGACTTTTTATTGCAGCCAGAACTGAGTTATAATATGTCTCAGTTGTTTTGAAAACTTAGAGAGGATTTTGTGGACGACAATTCAGGATCTGCCAAGAGACTTGAAAAGAAAGAAGTCACCGTCGTAGTACCTGTTGTTCGGGTGCCACATTGGCTGCAAGGTTTCATTGATTTCATACGCGAACAGAACGTTGTCAGTGTGGCAATCGGTCTGATATTTGGTTTAGCCGCCAAAAGTCTGGTCGATTCTATCATGGTTACCGTCATCAACCCGATTGTAGGTGTTATCTTGGGCACCAACAACCTCGACAATAAATTTTTCTGCCTGAAATCGGTCAATGGTGTCTGTACTTCAAAGCTCGCCTGGGGCACGTTGCTCAGTAGTATCATAAACTTCCTGATAATCCTGGCGGTAGTCTATTTCGTTGTCAAATTCTTACGCCTCGATAAGATCGATAAGAAAAAAGACGAGGCGAAGAAATAATGACCGATGCCACCGCGAAGAATCCGAATCTGACCGACCAACAGAAAGATATCCTTTTCAAAAAGGATACTGAAGCACCGTTCACTGGTCAATTCCTGCACAATAAGGACAGTGGTATGTATACTTGTGCGAATTGCGGTGCCGAACTGTTCTCTTCAGATACAAAATTTGACTCTGGAAGCGGTTGGCCGAGTTTCTACGATGTAGCCAAAAGCGGTGCAGTGAAGCTAATAGAAGATAACTCGCTCGGCATGTTGCGCACTGAAGTGGTTTGTGCTAACTGTGGCGGGCACTTGGGGCATGTTTTTGATGACGGTCCGAACCCAACAGGGCAGCGCTTCTGTATTAACGGTTGCGTCCTCGATTTCAAGCCTAAGAAGTAGACCTACACTTTTGCGTAGTATTTTGTGCCCCATGAGGCCATTTGCTTCAAAACGGGAATAAAATCGCGACCTTTTTGAGTCAAGGTATATTCAATCCGCGGTGGAATCTCGTGAAAACTTTTCTTAGTTATAATTTTAAATCGTTCGAGGTCGTCTAAGCGCTGGGAAAGAGTACGCGGACTGATACCATCAAGCGACCGCTCGAGTTCGGTGAAACGCTTCGGTCCCTCTGTCAAGTCGCGCAAAATCAAGGCTGTCCATTTATTGCCAAGGACTTGCAGACAGCTACTCAGGCAGCCGTCTTTTGATTCAATATCGTTTACATTATTCATAATACTTTACAAAATATAGTAACGGGCTTATCATTACTATACAAAGTATATCAAAAGAAGGGAACGTATGAAAGTTGCAGTAATATTAGGAACCATCAGACAAGGTCGTCACACCGAGAAGCTAGCCAAGTGGGTGCTCGCAAATGCAAGTAGCAGGGAAGGTGTTGAGGTTGAACTGCTCGACTTGGCAGATTACCCGCTGCCGTTTTTCGAGGAACCGGTCTCACCGAAGTACAATCCAGACCGCCAACCTAGCCCAGAGGCTAAGAAGTGGCTTGATAAGCTAGCCCAGTTTGATGCGTATGTCGTTGTCACGCCGGAATATAACCACTCCATCCCGGGCGTGCTAAAGAACGCCCTGGATTATACCGATTTCCAGGTAATGCGTAAACCGTTTGCGCTAGTAACGCATGGCACAGCCGGTGGCGCGCGGGCAGCTGCTCACCTAAAGGACATCCTTTCAGAGATCCGCGGTATGGTCATCTCGACAAATGTGGCCCTGACGATGCGTGTCAGCGAAGTTTTCGACGAGCACGGTACTCTGGCAGAAGAAATAGCAGCCCAAGAATACGGACCGACAGCCAGTTTGAGTAACACTCTCGACGAATTGACCTGGTACAGTAACGCACTGGCCGCTGCTCGAGCCAAATCCTAATCATTGCTATATAATGGCCGGTAATGGATGAGAAAAAACTCCCTACTAAACTAATTTGGGTTGATTTGGAGATGACCGGTCTTGAGCCGACCAAAGACGTTATCCTTGAAGTTGCTGCAGAAATCACCGATTTTGATTTTAAGACATTAGCCAGCTACGAGGCACGTGTGGCTCAGAAGCGTGAAATGGTTGTGTCGCGTATGCAGCAAAATATCTGGTGGAAAGATTTCCCAGCCAACCGCGACGAGTTTGTGAACAAGCTTGAGCAGGGGAAACCGAGTCAAACTGTCGAACAAGAACTTATTCGCCTGGTAGATGAACAGTTTGGCGATGAGCTGGCCATTTTAGCGGGCAACTCTATCTATAACGACCGGATGTTCATCAAACAGTGGTGGCCCGCGCTCGATCTGAAATTACACTACCGTATGCTGGACGTCAGTGCCTGGAAAATAATCATGCAGGGTAAATACGGCGTGAAATATGAGAAAAAAGAAGTGCACCGCGCATTTGATGACATCCAGGCCAGCATCGCCGAATTGCAATCATATCTAGACTGGTTCAAGCAAAGTGATGGATCATAAGACTGTAGAGGAATACGTGCTGAGCATGCCGAACGCCGTGCTGGATTTTCCATTCGGTGAAGACGTTGCGGTGTATAAGGTTAAGGATAAGATGTTCGCATTAATTGCGGAAAAGTCAGCTCCGGTTAGAATCAGCCTAAAGTGCGACCCGCAGCTAGCCGTGCTGCTGCGCGAAAAGTACGAATCAGTCATGTCGGGGTATCACCTGAATAAAAAACATTGGAATACGGTGGTGCTCACCGGACAG
>Ga0265327_10002587_pt1 | contig 18728 bp, 22 predicted proteins | sample 41621metaG_FD_202089 | JGI IMG/M metagenome (GOLD analysis project Ga0265327, IMG submission 202089) | Rhizosphere microbial communities from Carex aquatilis grown in University of Washington, Seatle, WA, United States - 4-16-21 metaG | ecosystem: Host-associated > Plants > Roots > Rhizosphere...
ACGGTCACGGTGGCAATGTGGCGGCGCTGACGGCGGCGACCACGCTGCTTCGGGCCGAGGGACGCGACGTGGCCTGGTGCCCCTGCACGGCCGCGGGTGCGGACGCCCACGCCGGCCATACCGAAACGTCTGTACTGCTGCACCTTTCACCGGCCGACGTCTGGGTCGACGAAAGCGTCGTCGGCAACACCGCGCCGTTGCGGGAGCTGTTACCTGCGCTGCGCAGCGGCGGAGTGGCGGCGGTCAGCCCGGTCGGGGTGCTGGGCGATCCGACGACTGCGACTGCGGCCGAGGGGTCCCGTATCTTTGCAGAAATGGTCGAAAGCTCCGTGCGCCGGATCGGCGCATGGCGGCCGAGCTCTGGGGGGATGCTCGCGTGACGGGGGTGGGACAGTGACTGGGCCGAGGCTGCCCGACGGCTTCGCCGTCCAAGTGGATCGCCGGGTCAAGGTGCTGGGTGAGGGCGCCGCGCTGCTCGGTGGTTCGCCGACGCGGTTGCTGCGCCTGGCTCCGGCGGCGCAGACCATGCTCGACCGCGGCCGGCTGGAGGTGCACGACGCCCAGAGCGCCCAACTGGCCCGCACTCTGCTCGATGCGACGGTGGCCCACCCGCGGCCCGCGACCGGTCCGTCGCACCTCGACGTCACCGTCGTTGTTCCGGTACGCGACAACGCAGTTGGCGTCACCCGGCTGGTGCGGTCGCTGCGCGGCATGCGCGTGGTGGTCGTCGACGATGGTTCCGTGGTGCCGTTGCAGGCCGCGGACTTCTGCGACCTGGCCGGCCACTGTGACGTCCGGGTCCTCCGGCACGACGTCAGCCGGGGCCCGGCGGCGGCGCGCAACACCGGACTGGCCGCCTGCGAGACCGACTTCGTGGCGTTCCTGGACTCGGACGTGGTGCCACGTCGCGGGTGGCTGGAAGCGCTGCTGGGGCACTTTTGCGACCCCGCGGTTGCCTTGGTCGCGCCGCGCATCGTCGGCCTCCATGAGCCCGACAATCTGATCGCGCGCTACGAGGCCGTGCGCTCGTCGCTCGACCTCGGCATGCGGGAAGCGCCGGTGGTGCCGTACGGCATGGTGGCCTACGTGCCGAGTGCGGCGATCGTCTGCCGGCGCGCGGCGCTGGACCAGGTGGGCGGTTTCGACGAGTCGCTGCAGTCCGGCGAGGACGTCGACCTGTGCTGGCGGTTCATCGAGGCCGGGGCCCGGCTGCGGTACGAACCGATTGCGCTGGTCGGCCACGATCACCGCACCGCATTGGGAGAGTGGTTCGCCCGCAAGGCCTTTTACGGTTCCTCGGCCGCGCCCCTGTCGGTGCGGCACCCGGGCAAGACCGCGCCGCTGGTGATCTCCGGCTGGACTCTGGTGGTCTGGGTGCTGCTGGGCATGGGCTCGGGGGTGGGCTACCTGGCCTCGACCATCGCCGCCGCCATCACCGGCCGGCGCATCGCGAACTCGTTGCGGTCGATCGATACCGAACCGCGCGAAGTCGCCGCGGTGGCCGCGCAGGGACTCTGGGCCGCGGCGCTGCAACTCGCCGCGGCGCTGTGCCGGCACTACTGGCCGGTGGCGCTGGTGCTGGCGGTGTGTTTCCGGCGTTGGCGGCAGGTGGTGCTGATCGCCGCGATCGTGGACGGCGTCGTCGACTGGGCTCGCCGCCACCACACGGTCGACGACAACACCCAGCGGGTGGGCCTGCTGGCCTACCTGCTGCTCAAGCGTCTCGATGACATCGCCTACGGTCTGGGGCTGTGGGGCGGCGTGGTGCGCGAGCGGCATCTGGGTGCGCTCAAGCCGCAGATCCGGACTTGATCCCGCTGCGCGATGACGTCCTGATCGTCGGGGCCGGGAGCGCCGGCTGTGTTCTGGCCGAGCGTCTTTCGGCCGATCCCGCCTGCCAGGTGACGCTGCTGGAGACCGGCGGGACGGTTCTCCCAGAGCCCGGCTGGGTGCTGCCCATCGGGATCGACAGCGTCGTGGCGCGGCAGCACCGCACGACGCTGACGCAGAATCCGGCACGGTCCGTGGACATCGTGCGGGGGCGGGTGCTGGGCGGGTCCGGGGCGATCAACGGTGGATACTTCTGCCGGGCCTGGCCCTCGGATTTCGAAGCTTGGGCGGTGCCGGGCTGGGCCTGGTCCGATGTCCTGCCGCACTATCGCGCCATCGAGACGGACCACGACTTCGGTGGTGCCGAACATGGATCGGCCGGCCCGGTGCCGGTGCGGCGTATCAGCGAATTCGCAGCATCCTCACAGGCTTTCCGTGATGCGGCCGCAGCCCGGTACCCGTGGATCGATGACCTCAACGTCGTGGCAGGGGCGCGGCCCGGCCTCGGTGCGGTGCCGCTCAACATCGACGACACCGGACACCGGCACGGACCCGGCGAGATCTATCTGACGGCCGCACGTGGCCGGGACAACCTGACGGTGCTGACCGGGACGCGCGCGCTGCGCGTGTTGTTCGACGGTGCCCGCGCGGTGGGGGTGCGGTGCCTCGGGCCCGACGGCACTGTGGACCACTATGCCGATCGGATTGTGTTGTGCGCCGGGGCAATTGAATCCGCGCACCTGTTGATGCTGTCCGGGATCGGCCCGGCAGGGCAGTTGCGGAATGTCGGTGTGCCGGTCGTGGCCGACCTGCCGGTGGGCGTTGCGTGCGCCGACCATCCGGAATGGGTGGTGCCCACCGTCTGGCCCGCGGCTCCCGGTCGGCCGCCGCTCGAATTGCTGCTCACCACTGAAGAATTGGAAATCCGGCCGTACACCTGGGGATTCGCGGCGATGACCGGCGGGGTCGCTGATGACCTGGATCCGGTGCATCTCGGTATCTCGCTGATGCGGCCGCGCGCGCAGGGCAGGGTCCTGCTGGTGTCGGACGATCCCGACGTGCGGCCCACCATCGAGCACCACTACGACGCCGACCCGGCCGATGCCGCCGCGCTGCAGGCCGGCCACGATCTGTGTCGCGACCTGTTCGGCGACGCCGTCGCCGACGGTGAGCCGGCCTGGACCACCGCGCAGCATCTGGCGGCCACTGCGCCGATGGGCAGCGACGGCGACGAGCGCGCGGTCCTGGATCCGCAGTGCCGGGTGCGCGGCGTCGACGGGTTGTGGGTGGCCGACGGCGCCGCGCTGCCCGGCATCACCGGCCGGGGCCCGCACGCGACGATCGTCATGCTGGCGCACCGGGCCGCACAGTTCATCCTGTCCTAGCCCCCCGGAGTGGCGGGTTGTTGCACACGGCATCGAAAACGCCTGTAAAAACTGACCTTTCGGTGGCTGTCATGTACGGTCGCGTCCGGGTGCCCAGATCGCGATCAGCACTCCGGCCACCGCGGTGATCGTCGCCAGTACCACCAGCGATGTCTGCATGGCGTGCAGGAACGCGACCCTGGACACCGCGACGAGCTGGTTGCCGAGCGGGCCCAGGTGGGGTGCGGCGGCCACCGCGCCGGCCAGTGAGCCGCGGCCGGCGTCGCGCACCGGGGGCGGGAAACCGGCCAGCGCGGGCACGATGTGCTTGGTGTAACCGGCTGCCAGGAGTGAGCCGGTCAGTGCGATGCCCAGAGCTGCACCCACTTCCCGAGTGGTGTCGTTCACCGCCGAGGCCACGCCCTGCTTGTCGTCGGGCACCGCCGTCATGATCACGGAAGTTGTTGGTGCGGTGAATAATCCGACTCCGGTGCTGATCACCAGAAGTGGCCACGCCACGTCCCAGTACGACGAGTCCACCCGCACCTGACACATGAGCAGCAGACCGGCCGACAGCAGCCAAAGGCCGGCGAACACCACCACGCGCAACCCCACTCTGGGCAGGTACCACGCCGACAACGGGGACAGGATCAGCAGGGGCACGGCGAGGGGCGTCAAGGCGAATGCGATGCCGAGGGGGCTGTATCCCATGACGAGTTGCATGAGCTGCATCGACAGATAGAAGAAGCCGAACAGCACCATGAACAACACCGTGATGGCGGCCGCGCCGGTACCGAACCGGCGATCGAGAAACAGTCGGACGTCCAGCAGCGGGTACCGGGAACGCATCTCGATGACCGCGAACACCGTCGCCAGGATGAGCCCGAGGGCGATGCCGCCCAATACGACCGGGTGGGTCCACCCACGGTCCGGTGCCGCCAGGATGCCGTAGACGAGTGAGGCCACCGCCGCTGCGATGACGACGGCGCCGGTGACGTCCAACGGCCGGGCCTCCGCGTCACGGGAGCTTGTGATGGTCGTCGTCAGCGCCATGAGGACCAGGCCGGACGCGGTAAAGGCCCAGAAGATCGACTGCCAAGGCCAAAAGTGCAGCAGCACACCGGATCCGAGCATTCCGACCACTGCGCCGCAGCCGCAGATTCCGGCCCAGATGCCCACGGCCTTGGTGCGCTGGTCCGCCGGGTACGAGGCGGTGATCAGGGACAGGGTCGCGGGCATCATGAACGCGGCGCCGACGCCGGCCACGGCGCGGGCGGCGATGATGTGCACGGGCTCGGTGCTCAGCGCGGGAACGATCGAGGCCAGGGCGAAGATGGCCAGGCCGAACAGCAGCGCGCCGCGGCGGCCGTAGCGGTCGCCGATGGCCCCGGCCGGCAGCAGCAGGCAGGCCAGAACCAGCGTGTAGCTGTCGATGATCCAGGTCAGTTGGGTCTGGTTCGCCGAGGTTGCCATGGCGACGTCACCGAGTGCGGTGTTGAGCGCCACCATCGACGAAATCACCACCAGCACACTGCAACACGCCACGCAGAGGGTCCACGTCCGGCGATCCGAGGTGGGTGGGGTGGCCGTCGTGGGCGCGTTTTCCGGGCAGGTGCTGGCGTCCGCCGGACTCACCGCGCTCGCCTTGTCGACCATGCGTCCACCTTCCGGTAGTTTTCAGACTGATGGTCTCCGAACGAGACTAACAGTCTCGTTTGTCATGGGGAGGTGATTCGGCGATGGCCGGCGAACACGGTGATCCCAGGCCGGCGCGCTCCCGGGCGCGCTTGTTGGAAGCGGCGACCGCATTGCTGCGCTCCGGTGGCCCGAGCGCCGTCACGGTCGACGCGGTGATCCGCGCGTCCAACGTCGCCCGGGCCACGCTCTATCGGCACTATCCCAGCGGAAATGACCTGCTGGCAGCGGCTTTTCACGCGCTCATCCCGCCGGCCCCGGTGCCGCTTGCCGAGGGGGACTTGCGCGACCGCTTGATCGCGCTCGTGCACGCGCAGGCGGAACTGATCGCCGAAGCGCCCGTCAGCCTGACCGCCATGTCGTGGCTGGCGCTCGGCGGCAACCTCGAACACGCGCCCTCTGGCGCGGCCGGGACCGAGAGCGCCGAGGTGCGCAACCTACGAGAGCGGGTGGCCGAGCAGTACGCCGTCCCGTTCGACGTCGTGCTCTCCAGTCCTCAAGCGGTAGCCGAAATCGGCGACGTCGACCGATTCCGTGCCACCGTGCTGCTCCTCGGCCCCATCGTGCTGGGCAAGCTCAGCACGCTGCCGAATTTCGACTACCACGAGATCGCCATCGCCGCCGTCGACGGATTCCTGGCGACCCACAGGATCAGCGGAGCGAATACCGAATCGGCAGGTGCTTGAAGCCGCCGACGAACGTCGTCGCGGAAAGCTCGGGGGTACCGGCCAGTTCGATCGAGTCCAGTCGGGAGAGCAGCTCGGTGAACAGGCTGTTCATCTCCATGCGGGCCAGCGCGGCACCCAGGCAGAAGTGCACGCCGTAACCGAACGCCAAGTGCTTGTTCGGTTCGCGGCCGATGTCGAACCGGAACGGATCGGTGAATATCTCCTCGTCGCGGTTACCGGAAACGTAAGCGAGATAGACGGATTCGCCTGCCGCGATCGGTACGCCACGGACGACGGTATCGGCGGTGGCCGTGCGCATGAACTCCTTCACCGGTGTGCTCCACCGGATCATCTCCTCGACCGCGGTCGGCATCAGTTCCGGATTCGCCTTCAGGCGGGCCAGTTCACCCGGGTTCTGGATCAGCGCGTGCAGCCCACCGGAGATGGCGTCCTTGGTGGTGTCGTGGCCGGCGCTGGCCACGATCACGTAGTAGGACGCGGTGTCCATGTCGCTGAGCGGTTCGTCGTCGATCCGGCCGTTGGCGATCGCCGAGGCCAGGTCTTCGGTGGGGTTGGCGCGCCGGGATGCGGTCAGCGCGGCGAAGTACTGGAAGAAGTCGAGGAGCACGGCGAACAGCTCTTCAGGTGACTGGCCGCGGGAGTACTCCTCGTCGTCTCCGCCGAACATCTCCTGCGTGAGCGTGTGCATGCGGTCGTAGTCCTCCTCGGGCAATCCGAGCAGCGACATGATCACGTACAGGGGGAACTGGATCGCGATCTCCTCGACGAAGTCGCACTCCGGGCCGATGTCGCGCATCCGGTCCACATACCGCTTGGCCAGTTCGTCGACCCGGACGTTGAGGTCACGCATGGCTTTCGGCCGGAACCAGTCGGCACCGATGGCACGGACCTTGCGGTGGTGCGGGTCGTCCATGTGGATCAGGGTGCGCAGCCCTATCCCGGCTTCGGCCTGGGCTTTGAGCAGGTCCTCGGCGTCGGCCTGCATCAGCAGCGGACGCGGCTCGCTGACGAACAGGTTGTTGTCCCGTTCGATCGCCATGATATCGGCGTGTTTGGTGATCGCCCAGAACGGCCGGTATGGCGGATTATCAACCCAGGCAACGGGATTGGTGGATCGGAGGTGAGTCAGTGCGGTGTGCAACCGATTGTCGTCTGCGTAGGCGGTGGGATCGGCGAGGACCTTGGCGGCCTCGTCGGTGGTGGGTGCACTCATTGAACTCCTCACACGGGCACGAACTTGACAGCTGTCAAGTGGAGTGTAGGTCGTTCGGTGCCCGATGGGGAGGGGGTCGCCGGATCAATTTGTGAACTGCATTCGCCGGGCGGTCAGTACGCTGGGTGCTCGTGTCGTCCACCCATCCGCGCAGACCGCTGCAGCGCGCTGCAGCGGTGGCTGCCGCGGTGCTGCTGGTGGCCGGCTGCGGCCTCGATCCCCACAGTGACGGTGCCACCGCCGCCGCACCGGATGCGGCGACGTCGGATCCGGCGCTGGTGCACACCGCGTCGGGCACTGTCCGCGGGACGGTCAATCCAGAACTTCGTTTTTTTGGTGGAATCCCTTATGCCGCACCTCCATTGGGCCCTCTCCGCTTCAGTCCGCCGGCCCCTGCACCCGCCTGGGACGGGGCGCGTGACGCGGCGAAACCTGGGGCGCGCTGCATCCAGGACCCCAAGGGCGACCTGGAGATGGGCCGCAACACCAGCGAAGACTGCCTGAACCTCAATGTGTGGACGCCGCCGGTGCGCTCGTCGGGTGACAGCCGTCCGGTGCTGGTGTGGCTGCACGGCGGCGGGTTCATCAACGGCTCCAGCAGCATCTACAACTCGACCCGGCTGACCTCCCGCGGCGACATCGTGGTGGTGACGGTCAACTACCGGCTCGGCGCGCTGGGGTTCCTGGCTCATCCCGCGCTGGGCGCCGGACCGGACGTCGGCAACTACGGCCTGGCCGACCAGCAGGCAGCGCTGCGCTGGGTGCGCGACAACATCGCCGCGTTCGGTGGCGACCCCGGCAAGGTGACCATCGCCGGCGAATCCGCCGGCGGGATGTCGGTGTGCGATCACCTCGTCGCTCCCGCGTCGGACGGCCTGTTCCGGGGCGCCATCATCGCCAGCGGGCCGTGCCAGGCGCAGGGTGCGCTACCTGAAGCCACCCGCGCCGGCCTGGCCTACGCCGATGCCGCGGGGTGCGGCGATCCGGCGGACGCGGCGGACTGCCTGCGCCGGCTGCCCGTGGACAAGTTGCGAAAACCGGTGTGGCACTACGGAATCGGCGAGAACATGCTGAGTGGACCGGTCAGCGGGACGACGCTGCTCCCGGTCGACCCCATGCGGGCCATGAGCACCGGCGCGGCCGCCCGGGTGCCGGTGATGATCGGTACCACCCGTGACGAATTCACCCTCTTCGTGGCGCTGCAATACCTGCGCGCCGGTAAGCGATTCCACGCCGACGCCTATCCGCACCTGCTGCAGTCCACGTTCGGGGCCGACGCCGCCGCGGTGGCCGAGCAGTACCCGCTGAACCGCTACAACGGCAGCGCCGCCATCGCTTATTCGACCGCCGTGACCGACGGGGCATTCGCGTGCGTGGCCGACCGGATCGGCGACGCGCTGGTCGCCGATGCGCCGGTATATGGCTACGAGTTCGCCGATCCGGCCCCGCCGACGCCGGATCCGCTGCGCCAGTTGCCTTTCCCGGTCGGCGCCAGCCATTCACTCGACCTGCGCTACATCTTCAACATGGGCGGCGCGCCGCCGCCCATGCCGGCGCAGGTCGCCCTGTCGGATCAGATGATCGACTACTGGAGTTCGTTCGTCCGTGAGGGCAAGCCCAGCGCGGAGGGTGCACCGGACTGGCCGCCGTTGGCCGGCGGTGATCGTGACCCCCGAATGTCGCTGCGCCCCGACGGAAGTCGCGTGGTCACCGACTATGACCAGGTGCACCAGTGCGCGTTCTGGGCGGGTCTGCAGCACTGAGTACTCGGCGTACTGGCGGAAATCGCTTGCCGACGTCGTGCCGGGTCGACTTCGATGGGTCGGCATGACCATTCCCGATGCCGACCGATTCGCGCGCGACTGGTGCCAAGCGTGGAACGCCCACGACGTCGAGGCCGTGCTCGCGCATTTCCACGACGACGTCGTCTTCACCTCACCGGTCGCGGCCCGGGTGGTACCGGAGTCCGGGGGAGTGGTGCGGGGCAAAGACGCGCTGCGGCGGTATTGGACCACTGCGCTGGCGGCGCTGCCCGAACTGCACTTCGAGATCGTGGCGACCTATGCCGGAACGCAGGCCCTCGTCATCAATTACCGCAACCACCGCGGACAGTTGGTCAACGAGGTACTGATCTTCGACGGCGATCTGGTCCGCGAAGGTCACGGCACCTACCTGGACTAGGCGGGCGTCACCCACGTGGTGATGTCGGCGTGCACGACCTCCTCGCCCGAGGCGTCGACCACCGAGACCGACACCACCACGTCGGTGCCTCTGGTCAGGGCATCGAAGTCGGGGACGTCGACGCGCGCGTGCGCGCGCAGTGAGGTGGTGGCCTTCGCGAGGTACTGCACGTTCATGGCCTTGGGGATCCAGCGGTGGGTCGTCGGCACTGTCGCTTCCATCGCCATGCCCATGGCGGCCTCCGCGGCGTTGCACGACGCGATCGCGTGCACGGTGTGCAGGTGGTTATAGATGAAGAACCATTTCGGGATCGCCACCTCGGCGTAGCCCGGCTCCATCGTCACCACCCTCGGTAATACCGACGCGAAGTACGGCACCCGCACCATTGCGGCGGCCGAGAACATCAGGCTGCCGCCGGGCCGTCCGGAGAGCTGCTTCCAGGCACGGTAGGTGGGGCTCAGTGTCGACATGGCTCTACCTTACTTGGAAGTAAGTTCGGTGCCGACGCTGATTCTGTGGCCCCGGGTGTCCGTCACTCGCACTTTTCCGCCGTAGCCGCAGGCTCAACGCGGCCGACGCCCAGGCACGTGTTGACTCTGCAACCCGGGCACACCCCACTCGCACTTTTGCGCCGCCATGGCAGGCTCATCGGGGCACCCCGGTTGACTCTGTAACCAGGGCGCGATCGACTCGGATATCTGCGCCTGTGCGACAGAATCAATGCAAGATCGCCGCAGGACCGGCGGCAGAACCCGGGCGCGCCGAACGGCTCCGCAGCGGATTTGGAGCGAGCCCGGATCTGGGGCATACTGTTCGGGTTGCCTTGCGCCGGGTTCGCCCGCCGCGGGCATACGACCGGCGCCCATCACGGGCGCATCCGGTCCCAGCATCGCCCGAGATGGAATTTCCAGCGCGGACGACTGTGCGCAAAGGCGACACGCCCGAGCGCGGGGGTCGGTGAACCACAGAAACGTAAAGAGCGGCGGCATAGCCAGCGCGCGTCATCGGGTGTCCCGGGGCGTGCGTATTGAAGACCAGGCCCGAGCACGGGCCCGTGACAGTTAGGTAGGAGAAGCGTGGCGGGACAGAAGATCCGCATCAGGCTCAAGGCCTACGACCACGAGGCGATTGACGCCTCTGCGCGCAAGATCGTTGAGACGGTCACCCGTACGGGAGCAAGCGTGGTCGGCCCGGTGCCGCTGCCGACCGAGAAGAACGTGTACTGCGTTATCCGGTCTCCCCATAAGTACAAGGACTCGCGGGAGCATTTCGAAATGCGTACCCACAAGCGCCTTATCGACATCCTCGACCCCACGCCGAAGACCGTTGACGCCTTGATGCGCATCGATCTGCCGGCGAGCGTCGACGTCAACATCCAGTAGGAGACCCAGAAAAATGGCACGCAAAGGCATTTTGGGCACCAAGCTGGGCATGACGCAGGTGTTCGACGAGAACAACAAAGTCGTCCCGGTCACGGTCGTGAAGGCCGGCCCCAACGTGGTGACCCGCATCCGCACCACCGAGCGCGACGGCTACAGCGCCGTTCAGCTCGCCTACGGCGAGATCAGCCCGCGCAAGGTGAACAAGCCGGTCACCGGTCAGTTCGCCGCGGCAGGCGTCAACCCGCGCCGGCACCTGGCCGAGCTTCGTCTCGAGGACGAGTCCGCCGCTGCTGAGTACGAGGTCGGCCAGGAGCTGACCGCCGAGATCTTCGCCGACGGCGCGTACGTCGACGTGACCGGCACCAGCAAGGGCAAGGGCTTCGCCGGCACGATGAAGCGCCACGGCTTCAAGGGCCAGGGCGCCTCGCACGGCGCTCAGGCCGTGCACCGTCGTCCCGGTTCGATCGGTGGCTGCGCCACCCCGGGCCGTGTCTTCAAGGGCACCCGCATGTCCGGCCGTATGGGTAGTGACCGCGTCACCACCCAGAACCTGAAGGTTCACAAGGTCGATGCCGAGAACGGTGTGTTGCTCATCAAGGGCGCCATCCCGGGCCGCAACGGTGGACTGGTGGTTGTCCGCACCGCAGTTAAGCGAGGCGAGAAGTAATGACTCTCAAGATTGACGTCAAGACCCCGGACGGCAAGAAGGACGGCTCTGTCGAGTTGCCCGCCGCGCTGTTCGACGTCGAGCCCAACATCGCGCTGATGCACCAGGTGGTGACGGCCCAGCTGGCCGCCGCGCGCCAGGGCACCCACGCCACCAAGACCCGGGCCATGGTGTCCGGTGGTGGCAAGAAGCCGTACCGCCAGAAGGGCACCGGCCGCGCCCGCCAGGGTTCGACCCGCGCCCCGCAGTTCACCGGTGGTGGTGTCGTCCACGGCCCGCAGCCGCGTGACTACAGCCAGCGGACCCCGAAGAAGATGATCGCTGCTGCCCTGCGCAGCGCGCTGTCGGACCGGGCCCGCAACGAGCGCATCCACGCGATCACCGAACTGGTGGCCGGTCAGAACCCGTCGACCAAGAGCGCCAAGTCGTTCCTGTCGTCGCTGACCGACAACAAGAAGGTGCTCGTCGTGATCGGCCGCAGCGATGTGGTCGGCGCCAAGAGCGTCCGCAATCTGCCTGGCGTGCACGTGATTTCGCCGGATCAGCTGAACACCTACGACGTGCTGCACGCCGATGACCTGGTGTTCAGCGTCGAGGCCCTCAACGCGTACATCGAGGCCAACACGAAAGAGGAGGTGTCGGCCTGATGGCAACCGTGACTGATCCTCGCGACATCATCCTGGCCCCGGTCATCTCGGAGAAGTCCTATGGACTCATCGAGGACAACACGTACACGTTCATCGTGGCGCCGGAGTCCAACAAGACGCAGATCAAGATCGCTATCGAGAAGATCTTCGAAGTGAAGGTCGACTCGGTGAACACCGCGAACCGGAAGGGCAAGCGCAAGCGCACCCGCACCGGTTACGGCCAGCGCAAGAGCACCAAGCGCGCGATCGTGACCCTGTCCGCCGGCAGCAAGCCGATCGAACTGTTCGGAGCTCCGGCCTGATCGGCCGGGAGTTAAGGGATTAACTGATAATGGGAATTCGCAAGTACAAGCCGACGACCCCGGGTCGTCGCGGTTCGAGCGTCTCCGACTTCGCCGAGATCACTCGTTCGACTCCGGAGAAGTCGCTGATCCGCCCGCTGCACAGCACTGGTGGTCGTAACGCGCACGGTCGCATCACGACTCGTCACAAGGGTGGCGGTCACAAGCGTGCCTACCGCGTCATCGACTTCCGTCGCCATGACAAGGACGGCATCAACGCCAAGGTCGCGCACATCGAGTACGACCCCAACCGCACCGCGAACATCGCGCTGCTGCATTTCGTGGACGGCGAGAAGCGCTACATCCTCGCCCCCAAGGATCTGAAGCAGGGCGACGTCATCGAGCAGGGGCCGAACGCCGACATCAAGCCGGGTAACAACCTGCCGATGCGCAACATCCCGGCCGGTACCGTCATCCACGCTGTGGAGCTGCGTCCGGGCGGCGGTGCCAAGCTGGCCCGCTCGGCCGGTGTCAGCGTCCAGCTGCTCGGTAAGGAAGGCGCCTACGCCACGTTGCGTATGCCGTCCGGTGAAATCCGTCGCGTCGACGTGCGCTGCCGCGCCACCGTCGGCGAGGTCGGCAACGCCGAGCAGGCGAACATCAACTGGGGTAAGGCCGGCCGTATGCGGTGGAAGGGCAAGCGCCCGACCGTCCGTGGTGTCGTGATGAACCCGGTTGACCACCCGCACGGTGGTGGTGAGGGTAAGACCTCCGGTGGTCGCCACCCGGTCAGCCCGTGGGGCAAGCCCGAGGGCCGCACCCGTAAGCCGAACAAGCCGAGCGACAAGCTCATCGTCCGCCGCCGGCGCACCGGCAAGAACAAGCGCTAGGCCGGAAAGGAATAGACGATGCCTCGTAGCCTCAAAAAGGGTCCGTTCGTCGACGACCATCTGTTGAAGAAGGTCGACGTCCAGAACGAGAAGAACACCAAGCAGGTCATCAAGACCTGGTCCCGTCGGTCGACCATCATCCCCGACTTCATCGGTCACACCTTCGCCGTCCACGACGGTCGCAAGCACGTGCCGGTGTTCGTCAGCGAAGCGATGGTTGGGCACAAGCTCGGCGAGTTCGCCCCGACGCGGACCTTCAAGGGTCACATCAAGGACGACCGGAAGAGCAAGCGCCGCTAATGACTACCGTTACTGAATACCCGTCCGCGAGCGCCAAAGCGCGCTTCGTGCGTGTGTCGGCGAGCAAGGCCCGCCGGGTCATCGACCTGGTCCGCGGCAAGAGCGTCGAAGAGGCGCTCGACATCCTGCGGTGGGCACCGCAGGCTGCCAGCGAGCCGGTCGCCAAGGTGATCGCCAGCGCTGCCGCCAACGCGCAGAACAACGAGGGCCTGGACCCGACGACCCTCGTGGTCGCCACGGTCTTCGCCGACGAGGGCCCGACTGCCAAGCGCATCCGGCCGCGCGCCCAGGGGCGTGCGTACCGAATCCGCAAGCGCACCAGCCACATCACCGTGGTCGTCGAGAGCCGTCCGGCGAAGGACAAGGGTGCCAAGGCAGCCACGTCTGCCGGTGCTTCTCGCGCCCGTCGTGCGCAGGGCAGCAAGGCTGCCTCTGCGAAGACCGAGACGAAGGGAGGCTCGGAGTAGTGGGCCAGAAAATCAACCCGCACGGCTTCCGCCTCGGTATCACCACCGAATGGAAGTCCCGTTGGTACGCCGACAAGCAGTACGCGGACTACGTCAAGGAAGACGTCGCCATCCGTAAGCTGCTGGCCACCGGCCTGGAGCGCGCCGGCATCGCCGACGTGCAGATCGAGCGCACGCGTGACCGCGTCCGGGTGGACATCCACACCGCACGTCCGGGCATCGTCATCGGTCGCCGTGGCACCGAGGCCGACCGCATCCGCACCGACCTGGAGAAGCTGACCGGCAAGCAGGTTCAGCTGAACATCCTCGAGGTCAAGAGCCCCGAGGGCGTCGCCCAGCTGGTGGCGCAGGGTGTTGCCGAGCAGCTGAGCAACCGTGTCGCGTTCCGTCGCGCCATGCGCAAGGCCATCCAGTCGGCCATGCGCCAGCCCAACGTCAAGGGCATCCGGGTGCAGTGCTCGGGCCGCCTCGGCGGTGCTGAGATGAGCCGCTCGGAGTTCTACCGCGAAGGTCGCGTGCCGCTTCACACGCTGCGCGCCGACATCGATTACGGCCTGTACGAGGCCAAGACCACATTCGGCCGTATCGGCGTGAAGGTGTGGATCTACAAGGGCGACATCGTCGGTGGCAAGCGTGAGCTCGCCGCTGCCGCTCCCGCCGCCGACCGTCCCCGTCGGGATCGTCCGTCCGGTACCCGTCCGCGTCGCAGCGGTTCGTCGGGTACCACCGCGACGAGCACCGAGGCCGGCCGCGCTGTGGACGTCGCTGTTGAGGCTCCCGTTGCCGACGCGCCTTCGGAAGCAACGGAGAGCTAATCATGCTGATTCCCCGCAAGGTCAAGCACCGCAAGCAGCACCACCCGGAGCAGCGTGGCATCGCCAGCGGCGGCACCTCGGTGAGCTTCGGTGACTATGGCATCCAGGCCCTCGGCCACGCCTACATCACCAACCGGCAGATCGAGTCCGCTCGTATCGCCATCAACCGGCACATCAAGCGTGGCGGCAAGGTCTGGATCAACATCTTCCCGGACCGCCCGCTGACCAAGAAGCCTGCCGAAACCCGCATGGGTTCCGGTAAGGGTTCGCCGGAGTGGTGGGTCGCCAACGTCAAGCCGGGTCGCGTGCTCTTCGAGCTCAGCTACCCCGACGAGAAGATCGCTCGTGAGGCGCTCACCCGCGCCATCCACAAGCTGCCCATCAAGGCTCGGATCGTCACCCGAGAGGAGCAGTTCTGATGTCAGTTGGAACCTCGCCCGGTGAGCTCCGCGAGCTGACCGAGGAAGAGCTGACCACCCGTCTGCGTGAGTCGAAGGAAGAGCTGTTCAACCTTCGTTTCCAGATGGCCACCGGTCAGCTGTCGAACAACCGCCGGCTGCGCACCGTGCGGCAGGAGATCGCGCGGGTCTACACGATCCTGCGTGAACGCGAGTTGGGCCTGGCGTCCGGGCCGGTTGGTAAGGATTAGTCATGGCAGAAACTAAAGGCCCCAAGCACACTCCGGCCACCGAGACCGAGCGCGGCAGTCGCAAGACCGCCATCGGTTACGTGGTGTCCGACAAGATGGAAAAGACCATCGTGGTCGAGCTGGAATCCCGCAAGAGCCACCCGCTCTACGGGAAGATCATCCGGACCACCACGAAGGTCAAGGCGCACGACGAGAACGGCGATGCCGGTATCGGCGACCGCGTCTCGCTGATGGAGACCCGCCCGCTGTCGGCTACCAAGCGCTGGCGTCTGGTCGAGGTTTTGGAAAAAGCGAAGTAGCGAAGGCTCCTTCTACTTACCTGGAACTGCCCCTCTTCTTCGGAAGAGGGGCAGTTTTGTGTTTCTCGGCAGATCAACCAAACCGGATCGACATCGGCTCCGAATACGGGGCATGTACACACTCGTCCTCATCGGATTTCTCGGCGGGCTGATCACGGGCATCTCACCGTGCATCCTGCCGGTCCTGCCCGTGGTCCTGTTCTCCGGCACCAGCCGCGAGCCCTACCGGGTGATCGCCGGGCTGGTCCTGAGCTTCAGCGTGGTGACGCTGCTCGGGGCCGTCGTGCTGCAGCAGTTGCACCTGCCGGCAGACCTCATCCGGTGGGTCGGCCTGTTGGCGCTCACGGCCGTCGGCGTCGGCTTGATCTTCCCGCGCGTCGAGCGGCTGTTGGAAGCGCCGTTCGCGCGCCTGCCGCAACGGGACATCGCCGGTAGCCGAAAGGGTTTCGGCCTCGGGCTGGCGTTGGGTGTGCTCTACGCGCCGTGCGCCGGACCCGTGCTCGCCGCGATCGTGGTGGCCGGGGCGACCGGCCATGTCGGGCTGGACACCGTCGCATTGACCGCGGCGTTCGCGGTCGGCACCGCGCTTCCGCTGCTGCTTTTCGCCGTGGGCGGGCAGCGAGTTGCCGAGCGGGTCAAGGCTTTTCAGCAGCGGCAGCGGCAGGTTCGGATTGCCGCCGGGGTGGTCACGCTGGTGGCCGCGGTGGCGCTGGCGCTGAACCTGCCCGCCGCGGTGCAAAGGAAGATCCCCGACTACACCGCGACGTTGCAGGCGCGCATCGCGCCGGCCGGTGTCGGCTTGGCGAGTTGCGCTGAGGGCGCGAGTGTCCTGCAGGACTGCGGCACCGCACCGGACATCGTCGGCATCGACAGCCGGTTCAACACTCCCGGCGACGCACCGCTCGATCTGAAAGCGTTGCGCGGCAAGGTGGTTCTCGTCGACTTCTGGACCTATACCTGTATCAACTGTCAGCGTGCGATCGAGCACGTCACCGGTTGGTATGACCGGTACAAAGAACAGGGCTTCACCGTGATCGGCGTGCACACGCCGGAGTACCAGTTCGAGCACGAGAGGTCCGGTGTGGTCAAGGGTGCGGCCGACCTGCACATCAAATACCCCGTCGCGCTGGACAACTCGTATGACACCTGGCACAACTACCAAAATCAGTACTGGCCGGCGAGCTATCTGATCGATGCCACCGGCGTCGTCCGGCACCTCAAGTTCGGCGAAGGCGACTACGACGTGACCGAAGGCATGATCCGGGAGCTGCTGGCCCAGGTGAAGCACTGACCGATGCGGTTAGGCTGCTCGACGATGGCCCCGTCGTCTGAGCGAACTCCGGATCTCGGCGCCCTGTTGCGCCGCGTTGCCGACGGGGACGCCGACGCGTTCGCGTCGTTCTACGACGTGACCTGTGCCCGGGTCTTCGGATTGGTACTGCGGGTCCTGCGGGACCCCGGCTACAGCGAGGAGACGACGCAGGAGGTGTACGCGCAGGTGTGGCGCTCTGCCGCCGGGTTCGACCCCGCCGAGGGGTCGGCACTGGCCTGGGTGATGACACTGGCGCACCGGCGGGCCGTCGACCGGGTGCGCGCGGAGGTTGCGAGCAGTCGCCGCGAAAGTGCTTATGGGGCAATGCATATCGAACCGACGGTAGACGTTGTGGCCGACACGGCCGTGCTGCGTGACGAACACCGCCGGGTGGTGGGCTGCCTCGATGCGCTCACCGACACGCAGCGTCAGGCGATCGAGCTGGCGTACTACGACGGTCTGACCTACGCGCAGGTGTCCGAGCGGCTGGCCGCGAGCCTCGGCACCGTGAAAACGCGGATGCGGGACGGGCTGCGCAAACTCCGTGATTGTCTGGGTGGGTTATGAGCGGACCATCGGATTTCGAGCTGCTGGCCATGGTGGTGCCCTACGCCATGGACGCCGTTTCCGATGCCGAGCGTGCCGATATCGAGCGGCAGCTGGCCCGGGCTCCGGGACCTGTCGCCGCGGCGTTCCGGGCGCAGGTGACGGAGGTCCGCGAGACACTGGCGGAACTGTCCGCGACGACGGCTGTCGCGCCACGCGCCGTGGTTCGCGATCGGAGCCTGGCTGTCAGCCGTACTCCGCTTCGCGAAACCCGTTGGCGTAAAGCCGTTCTGGCGGCGGCAGCCGTGGTTGTTGTCGGGGGCGGCGCGTTCGTGGCGGGCTGGATGTTGCGCCCACCACCCGCGCCGCCGGTCGCCGAACAGGTGATGACCGCGCCCGACGTGCGCAGCGTGTCCACAGGCCTGCGCGCCGGTGGGACGGCGACGGTCGTCTATTCGCGCGAACGTGGTGACGGGATGGTGGTGTTCGACGGGGCTGCCCCGCCCCCGCCGGGAATGGCCTACCAGGTGTGGTTGATGAAGGACGGTGTCGCGGTTCCCTCCGGTGCGGCGATCACAGATGCACGCACGGTGATGGTTTCGGATATCGGGCGGGCCACGGCGCTGGGCTTGACGGTTGAGCCCGTGGGGCGGGCGGGAGGTTCGTCGCCTGGCGACATGGTCGGCCGGGTGATGCTGCCCTGAGATGGAAGCGCAGTCCAGTTATTTTTCGGACAGTCGCGAAACTGTTCGTCAGCTGCCAAAAATAGGCCGTATTGCGTCTGACCGCGAAGGAAATTGATCTCTCACCCGATTCGGGTGAGGTCATCGAGTTGTTCTCGGCGAATTTCGGTTTGCGTGGCGATTACACCGGATCGTCCGTATTCGGCTGCGTCCAACGAATACTCTCCAGTCATGAATTCGTTGCGGATTCGTTTGTCGGGGGCTCTCGTAAGCGGCTTGTCGGTATTGGCTTTGGGTTTCGGTGGGGTAGGAGCTGTCCAGGCTGCTCCGGACGTGGCGCCTGTCGGCGCCGCGGGCTCGGGAAGTTTGAGCCTGGAGTCGCTCGGCTTGGGTTCGTCACTGGGCTTCTACGGCCTGCACGCCGAGACCACGCTGTCGATCCCGGTTCCCGTGGGGTTGGCGCCGATGGCGCTGACGGCGGCGGTGGACGTGCCGCCCTACATCCAGCGTGGTGCGGTCACCGTGATCCAGGACGACCGGACCATATCTCGTACCGACTTGCCGCCGGACCGGGGCAGCGTCACGATTCCCCTCGCCGGTGCGCAGATCGTCGACAACTCACTGACCGTTCGGTTGCGCGTCAACCTCATCCCGGTTCTCGACAATTGCGTCTACGACCCGGCAAATCCTTTGCGGCTCAGCACGGTCGCGGTGTCGTTCAGCGGTGTCGAATCCGTTCCTGCCACCGTGGCGGAGTTCCTACCGCCGATCTTGCACCGGCTGACCATCTTTCTTCCGGGTACACCGTCGCCGACTGA
>Ga0265327_10002588_pt1 | contig 18718 bp, 12 predicted proteins | sample 41621metaG_FD_202089 | JGI IMG/M metagenome (GOLD analysis project Ga0265327, IMG submission 202089) | Rhizosphere microbial communities from Carex aquatilis grown in University of Washington, Seatle, WA, United States - 4-16-21 metaG | ecosystem: Host-associated > Plants > Roots > Rhizosphere...
AGCCCGATGTGGGGGGAGCCAGTCGCACTGAAACCTATGTCGCCCTGAAACTGACGATCGACAATTGGCGCTGGGCGGGCGTGCCGTTCTACCTGCGCACCGGCAAGGCGCTGGGCGCGCGGGACACAGAGATCGCGGTGCGGTTCAAGCAGGCCCCGGGCCTGCTGTTCGGCGGCAGCGCGGCGCAGGGACCGGACGCCAACACCCTGGTGCTGCAGATCCAGCCGCAGGAAGGGATTTCGCTGGAGATCGACGTCAAGCGACCGGGGCCGGAGGTGTCGGTGACGCCGGTGACCATGGCCTTCCGCTATGCCGACGCCTTCGATCCTGCGCCGGCCACCGGATACGAGACCCTGATCTATGACTGCCTTATCGGCGATCGGACCCTGTTCAAGAGCGCCGAGGAGATCGAGGCCGGCTGGGCTGCGGTGCAACCGTTCCTCGATGCATGGAAGGCCCGCGGCGAGGTGCAGGGCTATGCGGCCGGGTCGACAGGGCCCGGCCAGGCTGACGCCCTGTTGGCGCGGGACGGTCGGGCGTGGCGGGGGGCAGGTCAATGAGTCGCCTATCGCGCCCCACCTGGACGCAGGAAATCGCTCTGGTGATCTCCGACATCGACGGCACCCTTGTCACCCCGGACAAGGTCCTGACGCGCCGGGCGATCGAGGCCGTACGCCGCCTCAGCGACGCCGGCATCGGCTTCACGCTGATCTCCAGCCGACCGCCCCGCGGCATGGCGGCCCAGGTCGCCGCCCTGGATGTCCGGCTGCCCTTCGCCGCCTTTAACGGGGGCGCCCTGACGACGCCGGCCATGGTCCCGATCGAGCGATACTGCCTCACGCCGGAAGTGGCGCGAGGAATGCTGGGCCTGCTGGACGCCTGCGGGGTCGACGCCTGGGTGTTCGCCGACGATGACTGGCTGCTGCGCGACGCCCAAGGACCGAACGTGCCCCGCGAGCGTCGGGCCGTGGGTTTCGATCCCGTGGTCGTAGACGCGTTCGATGGTGTGCTTGGGCGGATCGGAAAGCTTGTGGGCGTGTGCAACGACCCCGAGCTGCTGGCGCAGGTGGAGGCCGACGCGGTCGCCAGTTGGGGGCAGGCCGCGGCGATCCAGCGATCCCAGCCCTATTATCTCGATGTCACCCATCCCATGGCCAACAAGGGCGACGGGGCAAGCGCGCTGGCCGCCTTGATCGGGATCGACCTGGCCCGCACCGCCGTGATCGGCGACATGTTCAACGATGTGGCGATGTTCGCCCGGGCCGGGGTTTCCATCGCCATGGGACAGGCCCCACCGCAGGTAAAGGCCAAGGCTGACGTCGTCACCCTGGCCAATACCGAAGACGGGTTCGCTCACGCCGTAGATCTGATTCTGCGGGCGCGGGACGCGAGCGAGGCGGGCCGGTCATGAACGCGCCGCCTGTCGAGCTGGTGATCATGGGGGTCTCTGGGTCGGGAAAGACCACCCTCGGTGAGGCCCTGGCCCTCCGCCTGGGTTGGCCGTTCAAGGAGGGCGACGAACTGCATCCGCCCGGAAATATAGCCAGGATGTCCGCTGGCGAGGCGCTCACCGACGCGGATCGTGCGCCCTGGCTGGCCGCGGTGGCCCAGTGGATCGACGGCTGGCGCCGGGCAGGTGTCTCAGGCGTGATCACCTGTTCGGCCCTCAAGCGCGCCTATCGCCAGTCCCTGAGCCAGGGTCGCCTGGAGGTGCGGTTCGTCTATCTCCATGGCGCCCCGGAGCTGTTGGCCGAGCGGGTGGCGCGCCGGAAGGGCCACTTCATGCCGCCGGCCTTGCTGGCGAGCCAGCTCGCCGATCTGGAGCCCCCCGCGCCGGACGAACCCGTGATCACCATCGACATCGACCAGCCCATTGCGGCGCAGGTGGCGGCGGTCCTTCAGGCCCTGTCCAAGGCGCCGACCCACCCCGCCCGAACTTGACGGAGACCGATCGCGACATGGCCCTGGAAATCAGCGTCGGCCCGCCCCGCCTGGCTATCAAACAGGGTCACAGCATCCTGATCACCGAGCAGGACGGCCAGATCGCCTGGCCGACGGACAAGGGCCTGTACGACTCCGACACCCGGATGATCTCCAGCTGGCAGATCTATGCCGATGGCGAACAGTGGAACCTGCTGAATGCCGGGAACATCGCCTACTACGCCGCGCGGGTGTTCCTCGCCAACCGAACGCTGAACACCGAGACCGGGGAGGTGCCGGCCGGCAGCCTCGGGCTGGTGATCAGCCGCACCCTGGGCGGCGGGATGCATGAGGATCTCGACCTGGTGAACAACGGCGACAAGCCGGTGCAGTTCAACCTTGAGATCGCGATCCGCTGCGACTTCGCCGACCTGTTCGAGGTCAAGTCCAAGGCCATTGTCCGGCGCGGGCGGATCACGACCGACTGGTCGCAACGGAGCCAGCGATTGCGCACCGCCTATGTCAATGCGGACTTCCAGCGAACGGTGACCATCCATGTGAAGCTGACTGACACCCGGGCGGTCTATGCCAATGGCCGGATCAGCTTCGACATCATGCTCAAGCCGGGCGAGGCCTGGCATGCCTGCCTGCTCTACGAGTTCGACGACGGCCACGAGGCGCGCCGTCCGCCCCGCGAGTGCATCGACAAGTGCCTGACCTCCAGATTGGCCAAGAGTCTGGCCGACTGGAGCGATCAGGCCCTGAAGATCCACACGCCCAACGAGGAATTCTACCGGTTCTATCATCAGGCCGTCGAGGATATGGCGGCCCTCCGGCTCCCCATCGAAGGCACCGATCATCTCGAATTCGTTCCGGCGGCGGGCGTCCCCTGGTTCGTGGGCCTGTTCGGCCGCGACAGCCTGATCGTCTCTCTGCAGAACGGGATCGTCTATCCAGATTTCGCGCGCGGCGCCCTTGACGTGCTGGAGCGATACCAGGCGACCGAACGGGACGACTATCGGGACGCCGAGCCGGGCAAGATCATGCACGAGCTGCGGACCGGCGAGCTCGCCCATTTCAAGCTCATTCCTCACACGCCCTATTACGGCACCGCTGACGCCACGCCGCTCTATCTGATCGTGCTGCACAGCGCCTGGCGATGGACCGGGGACAGCGGCCTGCTCGAGCGGCATATGGCCACCGCCGAACGTTGCCTGGACTGGATCGATAACTACGGGGATCGGGACGGAGACGGGTTCCAGGAATACGGCACCCGCTCATCCGCCGGCTATGAAAACCAGGGCTGGAAGGATTCTGGCGAGGCCCTCGTCCATCGCGACGGAACACTGGTGAAGGGCCCCAAGGCGCTCTGCGAGCTTCAGGGCTATGTCTATGACGCGTGGCTGCGGATGGCGGAGATCTTCGACGCCGTGGGAAATCCGGATCGCGCGGGGGAACTGCGCGCCAAGGCCCAGATGCTGTTCGACCGGTTCAACGCCGCGTTCTGGGACGAAGCGTCCGGCTTCTACGCCTTCGCCCTCGACGGCGACAAACGACCCGTGCTGAGCGTGGCGTCCAATCCCGGGCATTGTCTGTGGTCCGGCATCGTGCCGCCCGATCGCGCCGAGCGGGTGGTGAAGCGGCTTATGGCGTCGGACATGTGGAGCGGCTGGGGCGTTCGGACGCTGTCCTCGGAGAACCCGGCCTACGATCCGCACTCCTATCAGAACGGCTCGGTCTGGCCGCACGACAACGGGCTGATCGCGCTGGGATTCCGGCGCTACGGCTTCGCCACGGAGGCCGCCCTCATCGCCCGCGACATCAGCGGCGCCGCGAGCTATTTCATGCAACATCGGATGCCGGAGCTCTATGCGGGCCTGGAGCGAACACCGACCACGTTTCCGGTCCAGTATCTTGGGGCGAACGTCCCCCAGGCCTGGGCCGCGGGGTCGTGCTTCTCGCTGTTGCAGGCCCTTCTCGGCCTGGATCCCGACGCGCCGAACGGTCATCTCTACATTGACCCCGCCCTTCCGGACTGGATGCCTGAAATAACCCTGGAGGGTCTGGCGCTCGGACCCCATCGGCTGACCTTGCGGTTCTGGCGCGCCGGTCCCGAAACACTTTGGGAGACGTTGAAGGGCGATCCGTCCGTGGTCGTGAGGCGAAGACTGGCCTAGCCCAAGCCCCGCTTCGTCCGCGTTCTCATCGCCGGTGGCAGCGCTGCGGTTCAGGGGAAGGCGGAGCGGCCTCGGGGCAGATCAGGGGCTGTTCCTGACGAGCTGTTGGCCATCGTGGACATTCTCGGCGTCACCTTAGGTTCCAGCCGCCGGGGGCCGCAGAGCGATGCGCGCGATCAATATTCTGGCGGACTCGATGAGGCTGACTGCTGACGTGGTTGTGGCGGTCGCCCAGGCGCGCTCAACTGTCGGTGTGATCGCGATTCCGGAGGCGCCGATGAGTCTGTCCCGTCGAGCTGTCCTGGCGGCCGGCGCCGTGACCCCTGCGCTGTATGGGCTCAAGACCTCCGCGGCGCCCGTCTGGAGCCTGCCGGCGGCCGGTGCGGTCTCGGTCACGGAACACGTCTGGATCCCCATGAAGGATAAGGCGCGGCTCTCGGCCCGCCTGTTCCTGCCGGAGGGGGCGGACAAGACCCCGGTCCCCGCCGTCCTGGAATACATCCCCTACCGCAAGCGCGACGGGTATCGCGCCCATGACAGCGCCTGGGGTCAGCAGCTGGCCAGCCATGGGATCGCCTATGTCCGGGTCGACGTGCGCGGCTCCGGGGATTCGGAGGGGGTTCTGGTGGATGAATACGACCGGCCCGAACTTGAGGACGGGGTCGAGATCATCGCCTGGATTGCGCGCCAGCCCTGGTGCACGGGCGCCGTGGGGATGCGGGGTATTTCCTGGGGCGGGATCAACACCCTCCAGGTCGCCGCGATGCGGCCCCCCGCGCTCAAGGCGATCATGGCCCTGGGCTGCTCCGACAACCGCTACGCCAACGACGCCCATTATGTTGGCGGCGCTCTGGGCCATACCAACCTGCAATGGGGCGTCGGGTTCAAGGCGGTGATGGCGGGCCCGCCGGACCCGGCGAATGTGGGGCCGGACTGGGAGGCCATGTGGCGCAAGCGCCTGGAGGCCACGCCGTCGATCATGGCCACCTGGCTCGAACACCAGACCTTCGACGACTATTGGCGTCGCGGTTCGGTGGCCCTGGACTGGGAGGCCATCCAGGTTCCGACCTATGTGGTGGGCGGGTGGCAGGACACCTATTCGAACCCGATAGGCCGCCTGCTGACCAATCTGAAGGTCCCCCGCAAAGGTTTGATCGGCCCCTGGGGCCACACCTATCCCTGGCTGGCCGAGCCGATGGGGCTGGACTGGACGTTCGAGGAGGTGCGCTGGTGGGCGCACTGGCTCAAGGACGAACCCACCGGGATCATGGCCGAACCCATGTTGCGGGCCTTCATGCCCTACGCCACATGGGCGGAGAGCAGGCCGTTGGAGATTCCGGGACGCTGGGTGGCCGAGGCGTCCTGGCCGGCGCCGTCCATCCGGCCCCGACCTTTCCACCTGACCAAGGGCGGCCTGGCCGACCAGGCTGGTCCCCCGGCCATGTCCCACTATGTCGGCGACAAGGTCGTGGGCCTGACCAAGCCGGAATGGATCGACCGGCCGCCGATCGAGCAGTCGTCGGACGACGCCAGGTCCCTGACCTTCGACAGTCCGCCGCTGGCCGACGACCTGGAGATCCTGGGCTATCCGATGGCGAAGATCCGGGTTGGCGCCGACAAGCCGGTGGCCAAGCTGGCCGTGCGGGTCACCGAGGTGACGGCGGACGGCAGGTCCTGGCTGGTGAGCTATGGGCTGAAGAACCTGACGCACCGGGACTCGGACCAGACGCCCACGGCCCTGGAGCCTGGAAAGCTCTATGACGTGAATTTTCCGCTGTTCCTCGTCGGCCACCGTTTCCGGAAGGGCAGCCGGATCCGCGTGGCGATCTCCGAGAACCTGTGGCCGCTGGCCTGGCCGTCGCCTGAGGTGACGACCCTCACCCTGGCCCTGGACCATTCTCGCGTGGAGTTGCCCGTTCGGCCAAAAGAGACCACGCCAGAGGCGTTCCCGATCCCGATCAAGCACGCCGAGCCGCCCAGGACGCCGCCGGCGCCGCCCGTCGTGATCACGGCCCCGGTCTCCCCGGGCCACTACCGGATCGAGCTGGACTCCCCGCCCACGCCCTTCACCTGGCCGGATATCGGGACCACGACCCAGCGGGGTCACTGGGAGACGTGCGAGCTCACCGAGGGCGCGCCGAATAGCGGTCGCTGGCGGCAGGAGGGGCTGAGCGCCTGGAGCCGGGGCGACTGGGACTGCAGCGTGACGGCGGTCATCGAGCTGACCTCGACGGCCACGGATTTCCACCTTTCGGAATCCCTGGTGGCCAGGAAGGCCGGCGCAGTGGTCTTCGAACGCCGCAAGGACAGCACGATACCGCGCCTTCTGGTCTAGAACGCGTCGCGACCGGGAACTGCGGCCAGCAGGGCCCGGGTATAGGGGTGGATGGGGGCGGTGAGCACCTGGGCGGCCGGGCCGGTCTCCACCACCTCGCCGCGATGCATGACGCAGATGCGGTCGCCCATCTGGGCGGCGACCCGGAGATCGTGGGTGATGAACAGGATGGCCAGGCCCAGTCGGGCCTGGAGGTCGGAGAGAAGGTCGAGGATCTGGGCCTGGACCGAGACATCCAAGGCTGAGACGCTCTCGTCAGCGATCAGGATCTGCGGATTCATCGCCAGGGCCCGCGCGATGCCAATTCGCTGGCGCTGGCCGCCTGAGAAAGCCGCCGGCCGCCGCTTGAACGAAGACTTCGACAGGCCCACCAGCTCCAGGAGCTCGTCCGCCCGTCGTCGGGCCTCGGTGGGGTCGGCGCCCGCCAGCCGACCTGCCCGGACGATGACATCGCCCACCCGCCGCCTGGGATTGAGCGAACCGAAGGGGTCCTGGAACACCATCTGCACCGCCCCTCGGCGGGATCGGAGCGCGGCGCGCGACAGGCCCAGGACATCCACCCCGTCCACCCGCGCCTCGCCGCTCGTGCAGGCCACGACCTGCACAAGGATGCGGGCCAGGGTGCTCTTGCCCGAGCCGCTCTCGCCGACCACGGCAAGGGTCTCGCCCCGGCGCAGCTCCAGATCCACGCCGGCCAGGGCGCGGTGGGCGCCATAAGACTTTTCCAGTCCCCGGGCCACCAGGGCATGGGGCGTCTCGACGGGCGGGCGGGTGCCGGAGGGCGAGAGGCTAGGCACCGCGGCGATCAGGGCCTGGGTGTAGGGATGCTGCGGGGCCTTCAGGACCTGGGCGGCGTCGCCGATCTCCACAAGTCGGCCCTCGCGCATGACGGCCACCCGGTCGGCGATCTGAGCCACGACGCCGAAATCGTGGGTGATGAACAGCACGCCATGGCCGTGGGTCGCCCGCAGGTCGCAGATCAGCCGCAGGATCTGGGCCTGGGTTGTCACGTCCAGGGCGGTCGTGGGTTCGTCGGCCACCAGGACATCCGGGTTCATGGCCAGAGCCATGGCGATCACCACCCGCTGGCACTGGCCGCCGGAGAGCTGGTGGGGGAAGGCCCGGGCGATCCGCGCAGGGTCGGTCAGGCGCATGTCGCCGATGAGGGCCAGCGCCCGGGCGCGGCGTTCGGCGGCGGGCAGGTTGGTGTGGAGCTCGAACACCTCCTCGATCTGGCGACCCACGCGGACCACCGGATTGAGAGCCGCCATGGGCTCCTGGGGGATCATCGCCACCCGGTTTCCTCGGATGGTCCGAAGCTTGGATTCAGGCAGGGCGGTTAGGTCGAGGTCACCGAGGGCGATGCGGCCCGCCGCCGGGGCCAGGCCCCCCGGGATCGCGCCCATTACCGCGCCGGCCAGCATGGACTTGCCTGAGCCACTCTCTCCCACCACGCAGAGCACTTCGCCCCGACGCAGGGTGAAGCTCACATCCTCAACAGCGTGGGCGCGGTCGCTCCCGGCAGGCAGGGCGATGCTCAGTCCATCGACCGTGAGAATGGGCTCATGCATGGCGACCGCCTTCATTGAGCCCGTCGGCCAGCAGGGACAGGCCCACCACAAGCGAGGAAATGGCCAGGCAGGGGAAGATCACCAGGTGGGGGAAGGCCAGCGCCATGGCGCGCCCCTCACTGACCATGCCGCCCCAGTCCGGGGTGGGGGGCGGCAGGCCGAGGCCGAGGAAGCCCAGGGCGCCGATGGTGATCGCGGAGTAGCCGATGCGCAGGCAGAAATCGACCAACAGGGGAGGGGCGGCATTGGGCAGGATGTCCTGGACCAGGATGCGGTGGGCCGGTTCCCCCTGGGCCACCGAGGCGGCCACATAGTCCCGCCCAGCGACGTCGAGGGCTATGGCGCGGACGATGCGGAAGATGGCCGGGGCGCTGCCGAAGGTCACGGCCAGCACCACGTTGGCGTAGGAGGCGCCAAGCGCCACGATCACGACGATATAGAGCACAAGCACCGGGAAGGAGAGCACCACGCCCGCCGCGAAGGACAGGACGGTGTCGACCCAACCCCGGAAATATCCGGCCGCGAGCCCGGAGGCGACGCCCACCAGATAGGCTGTCCCCGTAGCCAGCAGGGACAGGCCCACCACGGGGCGGGCGCCGTAAATGACTCGCGAGAGGATGTCCCGGCCCAGCAGGTCGGTGCCCAGCCAGAAGATCCGACCATCAGGCGCATGGGCGCCCGGGGCCGCCAGCGGAGTGAGGCTCACCAGTGGATCGAACGGAGCCAGGAGGGGGGCGAGGAGCGCCACCACGAGCCAGCCGCCCACCAGGACGAGGCCGGTCATGGCGGCGGGGCGACGGATGAGGGCGCGGTCGCCGTGGGTCACGGCTTGCGTCCCGTGGCGGCGGCCAGGCGCGGATCCAGCCGCACATAGATCAGGTCCGCGAGCATCTGGGTGACCACCACCACCAGGACGCTGACCATGGCGCAGGATTCCACAAGGTAGACGTCGGCGTTGAGGGAGGCCTGGTAGAGCAGGGTGCCGAAGCCGCGATAGGCGAAGAACACCTCCACCACGATCACGCCGGACAGGATCCAAGGGATCTGCAGCATGATCACGGTCACCGGTGTGATCAGGGCGTTGCGCAAGGCGTGGCGCAGGATGATCCGGGCGGGCGAGGCGCCCTTGAGCCGGGCCGTACGCACATAGGGCTGGTTCATCACCTCGGCCATGGAGGACCGGGTCATCCGGGCGATGTAGCCGGTCGACGCCAGGACCAGGACGCTCACCGGCAGGACCAGCTCTCGCAGGTTGAAGCCGCCGGCCATGGTGGAGACCCCAGGCAGCCAGCCCAGGCCGATCACGAACACGGCCGACAGGAAGACGGCGCTGGCGAATTCCGGGATCGAGGTGGTGACAATTGCGATCAGGGAAATCGAGCGGTCGAGGAGCGAGCCCTCCCTGGCGCCGGCTGCGACGCCAAGGATGAGGGAGAGTGGAACCATCACCAGCAGGGCCGCTCCGGCCAGGATCGCCGAGGCGCCGAGCCGGGGCGCGATCAGCCTCGCGATGTCCTCGTGGTAGTAGGTGGAGGTCCCCCAATGGCCGGTGACGAACCCCGCCAGCCAGCGCAGGTAGCGAAGCAGGAACGGGTCCAGATAGCCGTTCTCCGCGAGCCATGCATGGCGCTGGTCGGGGGTCGAGAATTGCCCCAGCACCTTCACCGCCACCCCTTCCACATTGAATTCCAAGGTGAGGAAGACGAGGAATGAGACGGCCAGCATGGTGAGTGCGAGCCCCCCGAGGCGCCGGCCGAGGAAGATCGCCAGGTCACGCATCGGCCAGCCAGACCTTGTCCATGCGGAAATAGTCCGACGGATGGGCGCGGTAGCCTCGGACCCGGGGCGAGACCGCGGTGAACTTCTCCGCCCAATAGGGCTGCACCATCACCGCCTGGTCCTGCAGGGTCTTTTCGAGGCCCGCCATGTCGCGCGCCCGATCCTTGGGGTCCAGCCGCGCCATGGCGTTGTCGAGGGCCCGGTCGAAGCCGGGGTCACTGAAATGGCTCTCGTTCCAGGCGCTGCCGGAGCGGTAGGCCAGGTCCAGCGCCATGACGCCCAGGGGCCGGTGCGACCAGTAGGTCAGGCCGAAGGGGGTCTTGTCCCACACCGACCAGTACTCGGAGGCCGGCAGCACCTTCAGATGCAGGCGAATTCCCGCCTCAGCCAGGTTCTGCTGCAGCACCTGGGCGGTGTCCTGCTCGAACCGGCCCTGTGTGTTGCCGATGGTGAGGGCCAGGTCCAGGCCATCGGCGTGTCCCGCCTCGGTGAGCAGATGGCGGGCCTGGGCTACGTCGCGCTTCTGGGCGGGGAGGGGCGCATAGTCCGGCTGGAACGGCGCCACATGGTGGTTCTCACCCACGGCTCCGAAGCCGCGATAGGCCAGCTTGAGCATCTGGGCGTTGTCGGCGGCCAGCTGGACGGCGCGGCGGACCCGCAGGTCGTCGAACGGCCTGGCGTCATGCTGCATGCGCATGACCACGGTCTGGGCGGCCTGTTGGCGGATCAGCCGGGCCTGGGGCAGGCGGTTGACCAGGTCGAGTTCGGCCACGCTCACCCGGTAGAGCACGTCCACCTGGCCGGCGGCGAGCGCCGCCACATGGGTGGAGATATCGGTCCCCAGATCCACATAGTCGATCCGGGCCAGGGCGGGCGCCGGACCCCAATAGTCCGCGCGGCGCTGAAAGCTGGCCTGCCGGCCCACCTCGAAATCTGTCATCCGGTAGGGGCCGGTGCCCACCGGGTTCTTCGGCCAGTCGCCGCCCCTGGTCTCGAAATCGCGATGCAGGATCGGGCAGGTGAAGGCGTAGAGCTGCTCGGGCAGGGAGCAAACCGCCCGGTCGAGATGCAGGCGGAAGGCATGGGGGCCGGTGACCTCGAGATCCCGCAGCGCCGCGAAGGCCGTTCGGTTCACCGACTTGGAGCCGGGGGCGATCCAGCGGCGGATGTTGAAGGCCACGTCCTCCGCGGTGAACGGGTCGCCATTGGACCAGCGTACGTCCGGGCGCAGGATGAAATCCCAGGTCTTCAGGTCCTCGGAGGGCCGCCAGCTCTGCGCCAGGAACGGCCGGGTGATGTTATCGGCGTCGACCTCGGTGAGAAATTCCAGGCTGTTGCGGAACAGGTTCGAGGCCTCGATCCAGGTGGTCAGGGCCGGATCGGTCATCTGCTGCACGGCGCAGACGAAACGCAGGGTGTCGCGGCTGGCCTTGGGTCGGGCCGGCGCGCAGGCGGCGAGCCCCGCGGCGGCGGCGGCGGAGGCGCCGGACACCCCCAGCCAGCCCATGGTCCGCATGAAGTCGCGCCGTCCCATCTCGCCGCGGCGCATGCGGTCGCAGAGGTCCGGGGCGGCCGGATGGGCCGGCCCGCCGTCGGTGTTCAGCAGACCGAACCCTCGACCCAATATCGCCCCGTCTCCCCTGCCGATTGGCGCCGTTGCGGCATCCGCCGCAGCACTGTCGGGGTCGGCTGACCGACCGCTCCAATGCCTTTTTGCGATATGCCCATCCAGATTCTGAGCTTCGCCTATTGATAGCGCGCGCGAAGCTGGCGCGAACGAGATAGTTCGGCCTCGGATCCTCCAACGCCAGACCGGAGACCCGCCCTGGCCGCTCCGCCTCGCCCGCCGCCCGTCGCGCCCGCCACCGCCCTGGCCGAGGCCCGCCGTGTGCTGGGGTCTCAACCGGATCGCGCCGTCGTCCTGGCGCGGGAGGCGCTGCGCGCAAACCCAGGCGATCCGCAGGCCTTGATGGCGCTGGGGGCGGGGCTGCGCCGTGGCGGAGATCCGCAAGCCGCCCTCGAGGTGCTGATCCCACTGGCCGCGGCCCAGCCCGGCGCCTGGGGCCCGCCGTTCGAGATCGGCATCGCCCACGCCGCGCTCGGCGAGACCTCCGCTGCGATCGCGGCGCTGAGCCAGGCGGTTTCGCTGAATTCCCGGTCGGCCCTGGCCTGGCACGCCCTGGGCGACCAGCTGGCCCTGGCGGGGGACCGGGCCGGCGCGGAGGCCGCGCAGACCCGGGCGCCGTCGGGCGGCGCGAATGACCCCGCCGTGATCCAGGCCGCCCAGGGACTGTCCGACGGGGGCGCCGCGATCCTCGCAGATCGGTTCAACCTGCACCTCGGCGATGTGGCCGCGGCGCGCCTGGTGGCCGAGGCGCTGATGCAGTCCGGACGGCTGGAGGCGGCGGCGGACCTGCTGGCCGAGGCCCTGGCGCGCGCGCCGGCGTTCCTTCCAGCCCGCGTGAATCTCGCGGCCGCCCTCTTCGGCCTGGCGCACGCCGAGGAGGCCCTCGCCGAGGTCGAGTCGGTGCTGGCGCGTGCGCCGGACCATCCGCAGGCTCGCCTCCTGCGCGCCGCGATCCGGGTGCAGCTGGGGGAGCCTGAGGCCGCCCTCGAAGACTATGGGATGGCGCTGGTGGCTGATCCTGGCCACGCCAGGATCTGGCTGAGCCAGGGGCACGCCCTGAAGATCGCAGGCCGACAGGCGGAAGCGGTGGCCGCGTACCGGCGCAGCCTCGACCTGGCGCCGCACCTGGGCGAGGCCTACTGGAGCTTGGCCAATCTGAAGACCTGGCGCTTCGAACCCGCCGACCTGGAGGCCATGGCGGCGCTGCTGTCCCAGGCGGGGCCCAGCGCCGAGGATCGCGCCGCCCTGCACTTCGCCCTGGCTAAGGGGCTGGAAGACGCCGAGCGGTACGCCGAGGCGTTCGCGCATTATCGGCAGGGCAATGCGATGCGCCGCGCCACCGCGCCCTATGACGCGACGGCCAGCAACGCCTTCGTCCAGCGCATGATGGCGACCTTCACGCGCGAATTCCTGGCGGCGCGAGCCGGCGCGGGCTGCCAGGCGGCGGACCCGATCTTCGTGGTGGGCCTGCCCCGGTCGGGCTCGACCTTGGTGGAGCAGATCCTGGCCAGCCATCCGCAGGTGGAGGGCGTCTCGGAACTCCCTGACCTGAGCCTCATCGCCGCAAATCTCACACGGCGGACGGCCTATCCGGAAGGCCTCGCCGACCTGGCGCCTGAAGCGTTCGCAGCGCTCGGCGAGGACTATCTGGCCCGCACCCGGGTGCATCGGAAACTGGGGCGTGGGTCCTTCGTGGACAAGTTCCCCGGCAATTTCCTGCACACCGGGCTGATCCACCTGATGCTGCCACAGGCCCGGATCATTGATGTCCGTCGCCACCCCCTTGGCTGCTGCCTGTCCCTCTTCAAGCAGCACTTCGCCGAGGGCCAGGCCTACAGCTACGACCTCACGGACCTGGGACGCCACCACGCCGATTACGTGGCGCTGATGGCCCATTTCGACGCCGTCCTCCCCGGACGCGTCCACCGGCTGTCCTATGAGGTGCTGGTGGACGATCCCGAGGACGCGGTTCGGCGGCTACTGGCCTATTGCGGCCTGCCGTTCGACGACCGGTGCCTTCGCTTCTACGAGACCGGCCGCGCCGTGCGCACCGCCAGCTCCGAACAGGTCCGCCAGCCGATCTTTCGCGATGGTGTCGAACAGTGGCGTCGGTTCGAGCCGTGGCTCGGGCCCTTGAAGGCGGCGTTGGGTCCAGGGGACTGGGACTGACCGACTCCCTCACGGGATGACGCCGTGCGGCCTGGGCGGCGGCCCTGGCAAGGGATGCCTTTTTTGGATGCCGGCATGCGTTAATTCTGCTTTCCGGCTGCGGGGCCGGGGGCGAGCATCGACAGTGCAGTCATGCGTCGAACTGATGTCACCGAATATAGTCCAATAATAATCGGGGACCTCTTCGACTTGGGGCGACGCGCCGTGCGGCGCGGGTGATCTGTTGAAGAGGGGAGCAGTAATGACTCAATCGCAAGGCCGTGGACGGCGCCCGCAGGACGCACGGATATACGTGCGACTGCTTATGTCCGGCGCAAGCGTCGCCATTCTCACCCATGGTGCGGCCTTGGCGGCCGAGGCCCCTGCGGCCAAGGGCGTGCAGGTGGAGGAGGTCGTGGTCACCGCGAACCGCTCCGGCGCGGAGTCATTGCAAAAGGTCGCCATGGCCATCTCGGCGATCAATATCGACCAGGTGGACAAGGCCGGCCAGGGCAACCTGGCCGACATCTCCAAGTTCACGCCCTCGCTCTCGATCACCGAAGGCGCGCCCGGCTACAACAAGTTCGACATGCGCGGCCTGTCCACCGGCCGCTACGCCAGTTCCGACACCTCCGACCGCAGTCTGGTGGCGGTCTATCTGGACGACACCCCGATCTCGCTCCAGGGCCAGACGCCGGACCTGAAAGTCTACGACCTGGACCGGGTCGAGGTGCTGCGCGGACCCCAGGGCACACTCTACGGCGCCGGGTCCATGGCCGGCACCATCCGCTTCGTGACCGCAAAGCCGAACATGGAGTCTGTTTTCGGGACCGTGGAGGCCAGCGGCTCGACCACCGAGCACGGCTCCGGCAGCTACAATCTGCGCGGCATGGTCAATATGCCGATCGTCGCCGACAAGCTGGCGATCCGCGCCAACTTCTATCAGGGAGAGGACGGCGGCTACATCGACAATATCGGCCTGCGCAACAAGGCCGACGCCAATCGAAACGTCTCCACCCAGGCCCGACTTTCCGTCCGTTGGATCCCCACCGAGAAGCTGACGATCGACGCCAGCGCCACCTACGAAAAGAGCCACGCCTTCGGCCTGAACCAGGGGCTGAGCGGGCTCCACCCCTACCAGGTGTCGACCAACTCGCCTGAAGGCACGCGGGACGACTTCTCGCTCTACACCCTGGGTTTCGACTACGATCTGGGCATCGCCGACCTGGTCTCCACAAGCGCCTACACCTGGCGGCGGATAGGGTTCAATGCGAGCCCGGAGCCGCAGATCGGCTATTTTTTCCAGGACTATACGGGCCTCACCCCCAGCGCGACCAACTATCCGCTGTTCAAGGCGCCCACGAGCTACAACCAGCAGATCACCAACTCGATCCCGTCTGAAAAGTACCTGATCGACAACAAGATCCACGACTTCATGCAGGAGATCCGCCTGGTCTCGAAGACCGACGGCCCGATCAAGTGGACGGTGGGCATGTTCTACGAGAAGCAGCAGCGCCACCTCTACCAGGACATTCCCACCCCGGGCTTCGACAAGCTGTCCTACGAGAACTATTTCTACGGCCCGTTCAACACCCCGGGCGGCCTCTACAACTCCCAGACGGTGGACGCGGCTTTCCAGCCTGACGACATCTTCTCCGGGCTGCAGAACCAGTCCGAGCACCAGTTCGCGGTGTTCACCGACGACACCTGGCATGTGACCGACAAGCTCGACCTGACGGTGGGCATCCGCTATTTCGACTTCTCGGAGCGGTACTTCCTCTACGAGGGTGGGGTCTACGGCGTGATCAATCACGTGCCCCTGACCCTCAACGCCAGCCAGAAGGCGTCCGGCACCAATCCCCGGGTCAACGTCTCCTACCACGTCAATGACGACATCATGGTCTATGCCGAGGCCGCCAAGGGTTTCCGCTATGGCGGCGCCAACCAGCCCGTGCCGTTGGGCACGACCGGGGTCGCCGGACAATGCACCCAGAACCTGGCCGCCTACGGCTACACCCAGGCGCCGCTGACCTTCGGCCCCGACCATCTGTGGAGCTATTCGGTGGGGGAAAAGGCGCGGCTGGCGGGGGGGCGTCTGGTCCTGAACGCCGACGCCTATTTCATCGACTGGCAGGACGTACAGACGCGCCTGCTGCTCAACTGCTCCTACTTCTTCACCGCAAACAAAGGGGCGATTCAGAGCAAGGGCATCGAGCTGGAATCCCAGTTCAAGCTCACCGACGAACTGAGCTTCAGCGGCAGCGCCTCGTACAATCACTCCACCGCCAACGGGAACATTCCGACCGTGGGGGCCTTTGACGGCGACCAGACCCCCTATTTCCCGGAATGGACGGCGGCGGCCTCGGTCTTCTATGATCGCCCGGTGAGCGACGGCACGCTTCACCTGCAGGCCAGCTACCAGTATCGCGGCGAGGAGCAGACCACCTTCGATCCCTCCGCCACCGCCATTGTCGGCGGCGTGCTGACCCGCACCGGACCCAGCGGCTCCTACGCGGTGATCCCGTCATCGAACAATGTCAGCGCCTCGGCGGCCTATGACCTGGGCCCATATGAGTTCGGCATCTTCGGCAACAACCTCACCAACGGCGTGAAGGTGACGGACATCGGGCGGGCGACCTACTACAAGATCTACCAGGCGGGCGACCGCATCACCCTGGCCCGCCCGCGCACGATCGGCCTCCGGGTCAAGATGAAATTCTAGCCTCCGGATCCAAACGAGGACCTGCCCGGTGAGTGTCGTGTTTCGCCTGGCTGGTCTTCGGATCGATCTGGTCCTGGCGGCGGCGATCTGGATTGCGGCGCCGGCTGAAGCACAGGCCCCGGCGGACGGGCCGGGCATCGATGCGCCGGAGCTGGCCCGACCCGGCCCGTACGGGGTCGGCCTGCATCGGCTGACCCTGACGCAGCCGGCTCAGGCGGACGTGCTGGCGTTCGACACCAGGACCGGGACCGCCCCGCTGCGGGACCGGGTGCTGGAGGTGGAGGTCTGGTATCCGGCGACCCCGGCCCGGGGGTCAAAGACCGTCACCTATGCCGACAGTCTGCCGGGAGAACCGCCCCGCGGCGCCGTGGCCTTCACGGTCAAGGGCGCGGCGGTGCGCGATGCGCCGCAGGCGATGCGACCCGGTGGGGGCTTTCCGCTGGTGGTCCTCTCCCACGGCTATAGCGGCACGCCGGCGGCCATGACCTGGATTGCGGAAAATCTGGCGTCCAAGGGCTATGTCGTCGCCGCGCCCCACCACCGGGACCCCGACATCAGCGATCGGTCAAAGGCGGCCCAGCCCATGCTGCGCCGTCCGCTGGACATCGCCTTCGTCGCCCATACCCTGCAGGTTCGCGCCCAGGCCGGCCAGTTCATGAGTGTCGATCCGGAGCGTGTCGCGCTGATCGGCTATTCCATGGGCGGCTATGGCGTGATCACGGTGGCCGGGGCGGGCCTCGATCCGAAGGGCCTTCCGGCGGTGGGCGTCCCTGGCGGCTATCTGAAGCCCTTTCTGCGCGGCGGGGAGAAGGTCCGGGATCTGGTGGTTCCCGGCCTGAAGGCCGTGGTGGCGATCGCACCGGCCGGCGGGGCCGGGTTCAACGCCTGGGGGTCAGACGGCCTGGCCGACCTCAAGACGCCCTTGCTGGTGATCGGCGGTGACCGGGACCGGACGGTGGGATTCCAGGACGGGATCAAGGCGGTGTTCGACTGCGCGGTCCATGCGGACCGCTATCTGCTGGTGTTCGAGAACGGCGGCCACAATATCGGAATGAACGGCGCTCCGAGGCAGATGCGCGCCGCCCTCTGGGACAATGACTGGTTCGAGGATCCCGTCTGGCGTAAGGCCCGCACGTCGTCCGTGCAGCAGCACTTCATCACCGCCTTCCTCGATCGCTTCGTGAAGGGCGACGAGGCGATGGCGGCCTATCTCGACACCGATGCGGCGATCTCCAATGACGCAAAGTGGCCCGCCGCCGGCGGCGGGGGCTATGCCGCCATCAGCCCGGGAGGGCCAGGCGCCACCTGGAAGGGCTTCCCCCGAAACCATGCGGTCGGGCTGGAGCTGCACCACGCGGCGCCGGCGCGCTAGAGCTCGACGATGCTCGACGGGTAGAGCCCGGTGGCTGCGGCGAAGCGGCCGAGCACCCAGCTCCGGAACAGAGAGATCGCTGGGTCGCCCAGGTCTTCGGCATGGAACTTCAGATAATAGCCGTAGCCGTCCTCCATGACCGTCGGGTAGGGCTGGACCAGGCGCCCATCGGCGATCTCGGCGGAGAACATGTCGATGTCGGCCAGGGCGACGCCGCCGCCCGACATGGCGTACTGAACGGCGGAAATGGCGGTGTCGAAGGCCAGACCCCGGTCGGGCTCGACATCCAGGCCGAGCTGACGGGCGAACATGCTCCAGAGCAGATTGCGGGGCTCGGAATCCAGCTTCACGTGCAGCAGCTCGCTGGCCGCCAGAAATTCCGTGAGGCTGCGCCCATCAGCCATGGCGGCGACCTCAGGCGCACAGACAGGCGAGACCCGAACCATCCAAAGCAGGTCGGTGACCCGGTCGTCCATGGTGGGCCGGTCGTAGACGATGGCCACGTCCAGGTCCTGGTCGGGCAGGCCGGTGACGTGGCTGGACGACACGTCCAAAAGAATGTCGGGGAACTCCCGCCGAAAATCGCGCAGCATGGGCAGGGCCATCTGCTGCAGCAGGGAGGGCGGCATGTGGACCCGCAGCGTGCGACCGCCGGTGTCGCCGCTGCGCACCGCGTTCATGGCCTGCTCCAGCCGGTCGAAGGATTTGCGCACAACCGGCAACAGGGCCGCGCCGGCTTCTGTGAGCGCCAGGCGGTGCGGCTTGCGGTCCAGGAGCTGGCGGCCCAGCAGGTCCTCCAGGCTGATCACGTGGCGGCTGAGGGCGCTCTGGGAGACATGGAGCGCCTGGGCGCCTGCCGTGAAGCTGAGGTGCTGGCCGACGGCGTCGAAGGCGCGCAGCGCGTTCAGCGGCAGCCACCTGCGATTGATCAGGGTCTTGGTTTCGCCGGCCACGTGAGAGTCTCCAATGTCCGGTCCCGGACATCCGCAACTTGACCCAGGCCGTTGCGCCTCGAAAGGGGAAAGAATTCGAATAGTCACATGAGGAAATGCGATGTGCCCGTACGT
>Ga0265327_10002589_pt1 | contig 18717 bp, 17 predicted proteins | sample 41621metaG_FD_202089 | JGI IMG/M metagenome (GOLD analysis project Ga0265327, IMG submission 202089) | Rhizosphere microbial communities from Carex aquatilis grown in University of Washington, Seatle, WA, United States - 4-16-21 metaG | ecosystem: Host-associated > Plants > Roots > Rhizosphere...
GTTAAGTACATCCATATTGGCAGATGTACCGGAAACATTGATCAGTGAGCCTTTCTCACTGACGATGTAACCCTTCTTGGCATTCAGGCTAACCGTGCCAGCATTAAACACTGTGCCTTCCTGCAGGCCTGATCCATTGGTGTCATAACTGGTGTAGCCGCTGGCGATCAACCTGGCATTGCTGCCCAGCCAGATCGCCTGTGAATCTACATAGCCATTATCGCCAGTTGGGTTGGCTTTGCCAGGCTCACCATTCATGGTCAGCGTGATATCGCCGCCAGGTGCGCGCAATGTGCCATCTACATAGAGCTGATTCTGCCAGGCACTGAGTGCAATCGTCGGCACTTTGCTATCGCTGAGGCTGGCTCTGCCTTCTACAGCCAAGCTGCTGTTTTTTTCTACCACTACGCTGCCAATAGCCACATGATATGGGTTGGCACCGCTAGTGTATTGCGTGCCTAGGCTGAGGCTGGTGGCATAACGCTGGTTATCCGGTAACTGGATGACACTAGTGATGTCGGCCAAATGGCCACCTGATGCCTTAAGCGTTGCATCTGCATCGAGGAAGTAGTTTTTGGCACTGACATTGACCTTAGTGCCTTCACGCACCACTACACCATCACGACCCACCAGGTTATAGCTGGTAAAACCACCCTTGGTAAAGAAGCCAGAGGTGGCAACAAACTCGCGTGCATCGCCAAAGCCAGTGCTACCCATTGTGACAAATGGCGAAGTGATCGAAAGGCTACCGCCACGTGCCAGCGAATAGCCACGCAACTCGCCCTGTATATCCGGGGCAACATAACGATAGCCAGTAGAAATATCCTGCCCGGCTTGTGCAGCGATGCTGATGCTACCAGCATTACCTGCTGAAACCGCACCGCTGGCCTTCATCCATGCACCGCCAGAAACATCGAGCAGGCTGCCTTTTTCTATAGTGACATCACTCATGGCACTAAGCTTGATACTGCCACCTTTGGAAAGAATGCGGTCAGTCGCCAGACCATTCACCAGATAGTCATTCACCCAGAGGCCAGACACATCCAGTGTTGCGTCCTTAGAAACCTTGATTGTCGAACCCGCGATGCTGGCTGAATTAAGCGTCAGACCTGTAGTCAGGTTAATAGCACCGCCACGAGCCACTAAATCGGCGTTCACATCTATTTTCTGCCCAGTCAGCGCTATCGTCCCACCATTGGCAACGCTGACTTTTGAATCAACCTTGACGGCACCTTCGGAATAGATAGCAACCTTGCCAAAGCCACCTTTATTGATGGTGTCAGCATCAATCACAGCCGTATCTTTACGCTCCGTCGGTAGCGCACTGGTTTCATCCAGTGCATCGTCAAGCGGGGTGACTGACTTGACCAGGTTCACCGCATTCAACTTGTAGATCTGGCCACTTTTATAGCCGTTTTCATTGCCCAGAATCAGGGTGCCGGCGAGATTATCCGTCGTGCGCTGATTTTGTCCGTAGATGGCAGCACCATTGACTGCGCCATCCATCGCTAGGCCAAAAGTATTGATGCTAAGCGTACCGGCTGACTTGCCTTCGGTATAGCCAGTCTCTGCAATCGACTGGTAGCTCTTGCCAGATAAAAATCCGGTAAAGACGGTACCTGCTGGCGCATCACCAATTGCATAGGCATTACCAGCCGCATCCACCAGCCAGGTTTCCTTGCTGTTGCCAGCTGAGTATTTCAGTGAGCCACCAGAGACATCAATCTTGGAACCAGTACGCTGTACCACATCACCTTCGGATTTGATTTTAACAGTGCCAGCGGTTGCCAGCTTCTCACCGATATCGCGAGGAATCTGCTTGAGGTAACCACTTAAATCGGCCACCTTGCTGTCTGGCAAATCACGAATATCAACCCAGACATTCTTACGGTAGAGAAAGCCGTTTTTATTAAGCGGATCATCTTTCAGGTCGTTCAGTGTGAGCAGGACCTTGATGAAGTTTCTGTCATTATCAACCGCGACATTCTTCAGGCCTGAAGCATCAATCAGCGTATTTTTACCCAGATAGACTCTGACATCAGGGTTGGCAGACGTAGCAACATCATCAAACAAGGTGCCACTTTCTTGCGCTGAAATACTGATATGTCCGCCGGGCACAATCACTTTGGCGTTATCTTTGATAGCGACAGTCTTGCCAACTGCTTCCAGTGTTGGCGGATTAAAATCCTGCTCATCTGTGATGGTTGCCTTATTGCCACTCAAAGCTGTGACGACAGACTTCATGTAACTGTCTTCGCCCGGCTGGGCAACAGGCTCACCCACTTGATCCTTGCCAAGTTGTTGTTTCGCAATCGCAACGCCAGCGGCATGCTCGGGCAATATCATGGTGACGCTGTCCTTGCCGATTACCAGCTCGCCTGTACGGCTACCAGCAATAATCTGCTGCGGCAGCGCAGTACCATTCTGGTCATAGGCATTGGTGTAAGCGGTAGCACTCTGATCTCTTGCCAGCAGACGTATTGAGCCTTTCTGCGAGACAGAGCTTGTCGCCGTGACACGGCCAGACTGGTTCACCAGGAATGATGTCATGGTCACATTGCCACGCTCGGCAAGAATGCGCCCCATGGTGTCGTTAATCACCTGTCCGGTGATTTCCTTGGTCACGTTGCCTGAGCTATCTTTTTCCTGGTACGGATCGACTTCTACCAGCAAACCAGCGAGCCCACGGTATGGCGAGTCGCTTGCATAAGTGTAGGTCGTGGTGGCACCAACTGCGGTATTAGGGTCGGGAGCATATGACAGATATACCTTGGCGCCAGCCGCCATTGCTACTTGGCCTTCTTCTGTATGGATACTACCCTGATTAATGACCTTGGAACCAAACAGCATGACAGAGCCACCCAGCGCCGCCTGAATTTTTGCATCAGGCTCAACTTGTACGACCGCTTGGGCAAAGCCTGCAGCGTCTCCTTCAAAGACATAAGCCGCACGGCCTTCAGTAATCGCCTTGAGGTGCCCCGCAGGGTCATTAAAATCGCTGTCGCTGAGATTGAGCGTAGAAGCGACCAGCCCATGCACATTGACTCTGGCACCATCGCCAAAAAGAATGCCATTCTGGTTGATTAGATAGATATCGCCCTTGGGGGAATTGAGCTTGCCTTCAATCACAGAGCGCTCGGTACCGATTACACGGACCAGTGTCGCTGAGCCGTTGCCCGCGGTATGGTCAAAATTGACTGCGGCAGAGCGGCCAATATTGAAGCTCGGGCCTTCCAGAATCGCTTTGAGAGAGGTTTGCTTAACGTCCATGACTGTATGGGCGTTATTGATATTGATCGTGACATTGCCGGATTTGATATTGGTAATATCGGGTAAGGCGTCTGCCGCCACACGGCCAGCAAACACTGAGACTGAGTAGCCATTGAGCACGATTAAAATAACCGCAGTCGTTAGACTTCTGGCGGATTTCCGGCGTGATCTGGATTTACCAGTGCCGGGCTGAACCGAGCGTGAGGTTTCTGAAACGGCCATCCACATACCGCGTAAACGATTAAACACCAGACGATACATGCCGTGATTCATGACTCAACCCCACTCTTCTCAACTAACATCAAAATAACTTTTTCATACGCACAAAAAGCCCCCCTATTGCTAGGGGAGCTTTTTAATCAATCAAACAAAAACTTAGAACGCTGGGTGCATCAGGCTGCAAGTGTTACCTTCGCGGCTGTTAACAGACACTGGGAAAGTTGCAGGTGTATTAGTTGATGCGTACAACTGTGGCAGTGCTGAGTATGCATAAGGCACTGGGTTGATCGATGAAGACACCACGTTGCTCATATTGGTAGGGTCACCCAATTTTGATTGCAATGTGTTGAAGAAGTTAAGCTTGGTTGCATTACCAACTGCAGCAGAACCTGTCTTGTATTGCATGGTTGGCTCAACAACAAAGTCGTAAGCACCGCTGATGATGTTGTCACGTGATGGAGCAATACCACTTGAACCAGCAGTCACAGTCGCACCAGTGGCATCCATTGAAGCTACTTGGTTGGTAACATCGAAAGCGCCAGCGCCATCGATATTGTGGAAGTACCAGTTAGTCTTGTAACCATTAGCTGCTGCTGCACCTGTCTTGTTGTAGCTGTCAGCTGACAAAACGCCGATTGCCTTCATAGGAGTGCTGGATAAGCTAAATTGAACCTTCTCAACCTTGCCGTTTGCCAAAGTGTGGGTGAAGTCAGTGTGAGTTTGTGCGTTACTCAAGCAGGCACGGACATCACCTGAAGAGTTGTTTTCAATCACAGCGTAACCTTGGGTTGGGTCAACCAGGTATGGATCAAGTGAAGTACCTGCAGTGCTGGTATTCAAACCAAGACTGTCACTGCTCTTGGCAACGATAGTAGAACCGTAGCCGTTGTAAGCACTGGTGCATGGGAAGTTGGTGTTGTACCAGTTAAATGCAGACTGTGTACCGGAACCTGGTGCTCGGCGGCATACAACCAATGGATCAGTCGTACCGTCAACATAGCTCCAGTCAGAAGAAGCTTTAGTCATCAGGTTACGCAGACCAGTACGTGTAATTACTGTGCTGGTAGGAACTGCCATTGTAACGGCAACGCCTTCAGCCAATTGTGCCCATGGCTTTGCAACCAGAGTAGACAGTTCAGCAGCAGTCAAAGCAGTTTGACCGAACTCAGTATTGATACCACCGAACATCGCTGGTTCAACATCTGACACACCGAAGTCAGGTACCAGACCTGCACTTGCGTTATCAAAGTCTGTACCTACCACTGGGCAGGTATAGTTTTCAACACCACTCACTGTTGAATCCAGTGTGCAGCTTGCGCTTGTGTAATCAACTACTGCCAGCTTTTGCTGACGGGCCAATGGGCCGATACCAAAGGCAGAACCACCCTTGGAACGCTTGATGAAAAGAATCTGTGTACCAGTCGCCACGTTGCTGATCGCGCCAGCCTTGGCTGTACCGTACCAAGCTTGATAGTCACTTGCACTAGCTGATTTGATGTACTTGCTCACTGTTAACAAGTTAGAAGCGATTGAACCTAAGAATGAGTCAGTACCAGAAGCACCAGAAACATAAATAACAGTCACGCCTGTGCCAGGAATGCCAGGCGCGGCAGCATTGGCGCTCACTGCACCTACAGCCAAGGCTACAGATAGTGCGATTTTTGAAAATTGCATTGTATTCTCCCAGATATTTACAAAATTGAAACTCGATAAATTGCTACTTGATGCTTATGACGATTCGTATCAAATCTAAAAAAGTATGCTTTTTTGATTGGTGAGACTTTAAGAAATCAATGTGACAAAAGGCTGATATACAACTAGTCCAAAAGGACTATCAATCAGCGAGATTAAGTTGATTGGCTTTAAGTACAGCCTGCGCGCGATTGTCTACTTCAAGCTTGCGCATGATGTTCTGCACATGATTTTTAACAGTGAGTGGGCTGATATTGAGGATCGCGGCGATCTCCCAATTGGTTTTGGCTTTTTTCAGCCACTTCAGCACCATGCTCTCCCGAGCTGTCAGTTGCACTGACTGCTTGCGTTTGGCGGCAAACATCTCGCTGCTGTACTTATACGAATAGACTTGCAATGCCAGGGTATGCAGATATGGCATCAGCAAATCGAGGATATAGACCAGATTGGCATCCGGATCCTTGGGCATACGAGCAAAGCAGAAGAAAGTACTGACTGAGGCATCAACCGGCCGCACCCCATGTAGCACCATATTGTCGATAGGCAGCGTATCTTCAAGCGCAGATTCCACATACGAGAACGGCACTGAGAAGCTACCGTGGTCACCACGCTCAAGATTGCCTCCCAGAGCGATAGGTCGAGATGAGTCACACCAGCTGCGGAAAGCGCGAGCAAGAGAGCCCTCCTTACCTTCAATCAATACTTCAGGTGCGCGCGCCTGAAACTCAGGCAGACAACTGAACACTTTGTAGCGATAACGCTCTTCACCATAGCTCAAGCCACAAATAAGCACATCGTGGGGAATCAGATACTGGAAGCAACCTTGCAACCATTGAAAAAACTGGTCTGGATGCTTTACCAGAACTGACCTTTCCACGATCTCCATGAATAAGGCGCTTTGTTCTTGTGTGAGTTTGCTGGACAATATTGGCTCTAAATTATGCTTGTTATTCCATTGCCTGATTACAATCTGGGCAATAGTAAGTAGCGCCTAATTTAAAACCTCTGTGTGACACTTTGATGAAGCTAAGATGAAGCTGGCAAACTGAATAGCTGATTTAGCCCTGATACCAGCCTTTTGAGCGATTGACGATAGCGACTACGGTCAGCATCACGGGCACTTCTATCAACACACCCACTACTGTCGCCAATGCAGCACCTGAATTCAGACCAAATAGCCCAATCGCAGTCGCCACTGCCAGCTCGAAAAAGTTACTCGCGCCGATCAAGGCCGAAGGCCCTGCCACGCAATGCGCAACACCCAACTTTCGATTAAGCCAGTAGGCCAGCCCCGCGTTGAAATAAACCTGTATGAGGATGGGAACAGCCAGGAGGGCTATCACCAAAGGCTGGCTAATGATCTGCTGGCCCTGAAAACCGAATAGCAAAAGTAAAGTCAGCAATAGAGCGGTGATGGAAAGTGGCTGAATGACAGAGAGTATTTTGCCTAGTAAGGCTCCGCCGCCGTTCTGCAATATGAGCTTGCGTAGCAGCTGAGCCAGAACAACTGGAATGACGATATACAGCAAGACTGAAATAAGCAAGGTCTGCCAGGGAACGGTGATTGAGGACAAGCCCAGCAACAATGCCACAATCGGTGCAAAAGCAAATAGCATGATCGCGTCATTAAGTGCGACCTGACTTAAAGTGAAATGTGGCTCCCCCTCACACAGATTACTCCAGACAAACACCATTGCCGTACAGGGTGCGGCTGCCAGAAGAATCAACCCGGCGATATAGGAATCAATCTGCCCTGCTGGGAACCACTGCACAAATAACACACGGATAAACAACCAGCCCAGCAAAGCCATGCTAAATGGCTTGACCGCCCAGTTAATAAACAGGGTAACGCCCATGCCTTTCCAATGCTGCTGCACCTGCTTCAAAGCTGTGAAATCAATCTTCAACAGCATCGGGATAATCATCAGCCAGATCAACGCCGCCACCGGCAAATTCACCTCGGCGACTTGCATATTGCCTATGGTCTGAAACAAATCAGGCAGCATTTTACCCAGCAGCACACCGGCTAATATGCAAGCTAGCACCCATATAGTGAGGGTACGCTCGAAGAAACTGATTTTTTTGATTTCAGCAGAATTGCTCATTGTGTTCGCTAAAAATATTTGACAAGCGCGTATATTTCCATAATATTGGAAATATGGAAACAAATATTATTGTAAATGCATTAGCCGCCCTGGCACAGGAAACCAGGCTGGAAATTTTTCGCCTGCTAGTTCAGGCGGGGCCTGAAGGCATGGCTGTCGCAGCCATACAGGAGAGGCTGGGCATACCGAACGCCACACTCTCCTTTCACCTGCAGCAACTGAAAAATGCAGGGTTAAGTAACGCCCAGCGCAAAAGCACGCAGATCATCTACAGCGCCAACTATGAGGCCATGAACGGGCTGATAGGCTACCTGACAGAGAATTGCTGCCAGGGTTCTGCTGTTTGCATGCCTGAAGTATGCTGCGCGCCAAAATAAGGGGAAATGTAATTTGGAAAATAAAACCTACCACGTCATGTTTCTTTGCACCGGCAACTCGGCGCGCAGCATCATGGCTGAGAAACTTCTTGAGCATTGGGGTAAAGGCAGATTCAAGACATACAGTGCCGGCAGTTTCCCCAACGGAACAGTCAATCCATACGCGATCAAGACACTGGAACATCACGGACTATCAACAGAAGGCTTACGCAGCAAGAGCTGGGACGAGTTCTCTGGGCCTAATGCGCCACATCTGGATTTTATCTTCACCGTCTGTGATAACGCTGCCGGAGAAACCTGCCCTATATGGCCAGGTCACCCGCTGACTGCGCACTGGGGGGTTGAAGATCCAGCTGCTGTCACAGGGACTGATGAAGAGAAACTGACAGCTTTTCGCAAAGCTTTTATTTTCATCGAGAACCGGATCAAGCTGTTTATCCTGCTACCGCTAGATAAGCTGGAACACCTGAGACTTCAAAGTGAAATCGATGCGATAGGCAAAATTAACTAACATAATCAATCCATAAACTACAATTCATTAGCATTTTGCAATCATGCTGTAACATTATCTTCATATACTGCGGGCATGAATTTTCCAACCCGTTTTATATTTTCCTGCCTCGTTTTTTGCCTATCTATCCACACCGTTTACGCAGATGTTTATGTGGATGAGCAGTCAGCAGAGTCCGGTGAGATACGCCTCAGCAATGTGCCAGTTGAGGAATCTTACAAGGTACTGATCACTGAACCCGAGAAGGTTCAGCAACCTGTTCAGGCCGCATCTGCAAAACCGGCTAAACCGTTGCCTTACGATGATCTCGTGACCAAAGCCGCGCTTGCTACCCAACTGGCGCCTGCGCTGATTCATGCAGTGATTGCAGTTGAATCGCAGCATAATGCAATGGCGGTATCCGCCAGAGGTGCGATCGGTTTGATGCAACTGATGCCGGGCACAGCACGCGATTTTCAGGTGAATAATCCGTACAACCCCAGACAGAATATTCTTGGTGGTGCACGTTACCTGAAATCTCTATTGCAATTATTCGAAGGTGACATCAGCCTAGCACTTGCCGCTTACAATGCTGGCCCTGAAAAAGTGAAACGCTACGGCATGCGCATTCCGCCATTTGCCGAGACCCAAGCTTACGTCACCAGAGTACTCAGCCAGTATCAAACCACTTACTGAGAAGTAATCAACGCACCTATGCTCTGATTGTGTCGGCAGGCATACTGCCGATCTCTGAGTGACTGGTAGCATGCCTTGCACACTTCAAAAGTCTTGCTTCTGCAAACCCCTCTGCAAACTGCATAATCAACCTGCGCACTTTTATCGCATGGGTCATCTACCTCTGGCGCTGGCTTATGTGGTGTTGCCAAGTTCTCTGGCCTGCCAAGCGGCACGGGGATGATGACTAGCGGGGTATTCGATGTTGGTTCATCCAGCCCCGGCTTGTATATAAACTGCCAATCCTTGTAGGCAAGCGCATCGGTGAAAGATTTGTTTTTGCCATACTTGAATACCCGCTTCAATGGTGTTTTATCTGAATCCGCATACACGCCAATAATACGATCCTGCTCCTTGATCAAACTCCAGCCGGCATCAGCAGATAGTGGGTTCGGATAAAGTTTGCGGAGATGGCGTTTAGTCTGTGGGAAGCGTTTATCCTCCAGCAAATCTTCCAGCTTGCGCGGAAACTGTTTAACCCCAGCGGGGGTGCTGTCGTAATAGCTTTTGATCGCCTGCCTATACTGATCGCCAGTAAATAAAAGCTCCAACTCTTTTTCACGTTGTACTTCACGGTGCCACAGTGTGCCAGCAGCGGCGAGTGCAATGCCTGCAATCGCAATCATCAGCATCAGCCCCAGATAGGTAAACCCAGCCTGTGCCGGCTCACCAGTCGAGGTAGGCTTTGCCATTCTTATCCTTGCCTGCCGCACCGCTTTTTACATCAAAGACACGACCATCGCCTTCTTCTGGTGGTAACACTATCCAAGTCTCGCTTGAGTCTGTCAGCGGATCAACAGGTACCGCTTTCAGGTAATGGCTTTTAACCAACTCCTCCAGCGAGGCTGGGTACTTGTCGTTGTCGCCGTAATATTTATCAATCGCCTCGCGCATGATTTGCAGATTCTGGTGCAAGGTTGCCTCGCGTGCATGGTCGACACTTTTAAAATACCTGGGCACGGCCAGTGAGAGCAGAAGCGCGATGATCGTCAGCACCACCATCAGCTCGATCAGGGTGAAGCCTTTGGCTTTTCTCACAGAATTTACCATGTGTTGTAAGGCCTGCCATTGAGGCCTTTATGCGTGCTGAGTGAATGAACGTCATAGACATCATCACCAGGACGCGGGTCCTCGGCTTCGCTATCATAGCTGCGCAAACCCCAGCTTTCTTCTGCTGTCAGGCTTTCATTCTTACTCATAGGGTCGACAGGTATGTTGCGCAGGAAGCGGATTTTTCGCTTCTTATCATCCTTTTCGTCCTGCACCCCTTCTACCAAGGCATGCAGACTGGGCGGGTAACCCGATTGCTTGAGACTCTTGCGGATTCGGCCTTCATCATAGGCACGCTTCCAGGCATCAATCGCCTCGCGGATATTGCGCAGGTCTGCCCGCAGTTCTTTTTCTTTTTCGCGCTGGATCGTGACCTTGGCCAAAGGAACAATACCAAGCGCAAGGATGCTGACAATAGTGACAGTCACCACCAGCTCAATCAGCGTAAACCCTCTATGCTTTTTCAGCATCATTCTGCCGGTGCGCCGCTTAATGGCTTGGTCACCACAGATGGGTTATAGGGCCGTGATTTAACAGGCTCAGGCTGGGCAACTGGTACTACTGGCAATTCAACATCAGCAGGCTCTGCGGGCTTCAGCGCAGCCTTGACTGGTTCTTCAGTCTGTTTGCTGGCACTCATCACAGGTGTCACATCAGTCACATTATTATCAGTACCAGACCACATCTCCATCACGCCAGGTTCTGGTTGTTGCAGGTTATTAACGATACGTGGCGTGATCGCCAGCACGATTTCAGTCTTGGTCTGATCCTTGGCATTATTTGAAAACAGGCGGCCCAATAAAGGTATATCACCTAAGCCGGGCAGCTTATTCACATTGCGTCTGTCATCGTCGCTGATCAGGCCTGCCAGCACCTGCGTTTCGCCGTCATTCAGTCTCAGCAATGTAGAAGCGCTGCGTGTACCGATCTGGTAAACCACCGAGCCATTCTTGGTCGTGGTCTGCGCACCTATCGTACCAACTTCCAAACCTACCTTGATGGACACATGATTATCGATACTGACCACCGGCTCCACTTCCAGCTTGAGGCCGACATCGATGTATTGCACGCTGTCCGAAACCGTCGCAGCTGTAGGCGAAACATTGGCAGTAATCACCGGCACGCGGTCACCGATCTGCACTTTTGCCTTTTCGTGCGTTTTGACTCGGATACGTGGATTAGCCAGCAGATTGACGATACCTTCGGTCTTCTTTAGATTAATCGCAGGGTTTGGGGACACGGTAATACCCGAGCTATTGAGGTTCTTCAAGGCTTCCAGTGTCAGCGCAGAAAATGCCGAAGTACCAGTAGCCGCAGAAGTGACATTGCCAGCAGTCAGGCTGGTTGGGTATTTAATGCCGAGCTCTGTCAGTTTGCTGCGGCTGATCTCCAGTATCTCCACTTCCAGCATGACTTCTGGCTCTGCCACATCTTGCAAGGCAATGAGCTTCTCTGCCAGACGAATCACCTCAGGCGTCTCGCGTAGCACCACTAGATTGAGCCGCTCATCCAGATGCATGTCCTTGATCTTCAGTGTTGTCTTCAGAAGGTTAGCCACCTGCTTGATATCAGCATTGGCAAGGTAAAAACTCTTGATCACCAGATCACGGTATTCCGCATTCTTCTGTGGTGTATTCGGGTAGACCAGCACTGTCGTCTCATCCACCACTTTTTTCTGTAATTGATTGGTATCTAGTATTGCGGTGATTGCTGCATCCAGCGACACCTGCTTTACAAACACGGTGGCTTTGGTATCCGGCTTGATGTCCTTATCCAGTACAAAATTGACGCCTGATGTTCTGGATAAGCCTTCAAAAATCATCTTGAGGTTGGCTTCACGGAACTCCAGCGTAATCGACTTGGCACCACTTGCCTTGAGTTGCGGCAGCTTGATAATCGATGGTGTCAGTTTTTTGCTGTTGATCAGGGTTTGTAGTTCGCGCGCTTCTGTATGCAAAGGCGCCGCTAATAACACTTGGCGTACCTTGTTCTGAGCCCCTTCCACATCGCCCGTATCCAGCATCTGTCTGGCATCTGCAATCAATCTGGAATAGCGGCGACCCGCATCGATATCCTTGAGCTTGGCCAGTGCGCGCTGATTATGGTCATCCACAGAGAGCACACGTTGATAGAGCAAAACAGCCTCTTCCCACTTCCCGGCACTTTCTGCTTTGGCGGCTTCGGCCAGCAGGCTCTGCACAGCCCGTTCGCGCTCCTGCAGAACGTCAGCACGTAAGGAAGTCGATTCCTTGGGCTGCTCATCAAAGGCTTTCTCTGCATCATGCACACGCTCTTCCGGTGTCTTGCTTTTAGGAATCGGCTCTTTGAATGGATAGTTGCTGCACCCCAACATATTGGAGGAAATGAGCACCAATGCGAATATTCGCCCCCTAGCTGAATAACTCGGCATCACGAAGCTCCTGTCATGGATAAGGTTTGTTTGATATTGAGCGGCAGGTAGGTAATCTCCAGCCGCATGTTGTTTTGTTGGTCTAGGCGATACTGGCCATCGAACTGATCACCGATATGCACGGTATATAGCCGTTGATCCTTGGCCAGGAAAAATACGGTCTTGCCATTTTCATCGACACTACCGAGATAGGTGAAAGGCAATGGCGGTGCTTCAGGTGCTGGCGGCTCAACGGGTGCCAGTGGCTTAGCCAATTGCAACGCCTTTGCCGCACTCTGCATGGATTTAAACAGATCAACCCCCGAGTCCGGCATCTCTGCGGCCTGATGCTGTTGGGTCAGCACAGGTAATGTTGACCGCATCTGGGCTTGCATCTGCTGCCTCTGGGCTGTGCGAGGCTTGGTCACCACTTCTACTGCATCCGTGGCAACAGGCGCTTCGTCCTGTGTCGCCAGCCAGAGCGCTGCGCCTATGGTCGCCAGCAAAGTCAGTGTCAGCGCTTTCTGTCGCTTGTCCATGCTAATAAACATCAGCGCACATCCCGCAGATAGAGAACAAAAGCGAGCTTGGCTTCAAGCGCTTCATCATGCGCGCCTTCGCGTTTCAGGTTGATTTCGGTCAGCGCCATGGTCGGGATAAGCCGTGCAAGACTATCCACATAGCGGCGCACCAGCGGATAACCCGCTTTGACTGGCAAAGTGATCTCGTAGCGCATCAAGGCACCCTGCTGTTCTCTCGCCAGCAGAAAATCTGCCTTATCAAGCTTTAAGCCCTGCTTGGCTGCAGTATCAGACATGGTCTGCAGTATCTCTGGTAGTTCTTTGATCGTGGCAAACTGGGCATAAAAATTTGCCAATGCTGCTTCGTCATCAGCAAGCTGCGGCAGCAATCTTGTCTCTTGCCTGGGTGTACGCTGCGCAGTTTCCAATTGCTCCGTAAGTGCTTGCAGATTTTTGCGCATAGGTAGCACTTGCAATACGAGCAAACCGAGCGCAATCAATATACCCAGCAGGCCAAGCAGGCCAGCAAGCCCCAGCCGTTTTTTTAAGAGATAAAAACCTGCCGCCAGTTGTTTCATGATCCCAGCTTCCAGCTTGCCAGCAGGCTAAAACGCAGGCCGTGCTCAGTGCTATCTTCCTGTTGCTGGTAATGTTCCAGATGCACCATCTCAAGCTGCGGCGCTTCACCCAAGCGTTTCATGTAATCGACAATCGCCTTGAAATCCTTTGCCTCGGCCGTGATCCTGACTTGCTGTTTGCGGTGATCAGGCTCTATGGAGAGCAATGTCACGTCATCACTGGCTGCTATTTCCAGTGCGGCAAATAAATCCCGCCACGGTAGCAATAAAAGACTCGCTACATCATGGGCACTCTGGTTTTCGCGCTTGAATTCGTCGGATTGAGGTTGGCGCTCACCTTTCGCGCGTGGCTTCTGGCTTATTTTAGCTAACGAGTCTTGCAAATCTTTTTCGCTGCGACTTAATCCAGACACCTCGAATTGAGCCAATGCCATCAGCACGATAGCCGCCAGCAGCAAGGCCAGACCTGGCAATGGCGAATAGGCTGGCTGGACAAAATCCAGTCTTAAGCGCTGCATTTTCATAGCGCCCCTAATGCCATATAAAAATCGGCATCCTGCTCAGGCAATATGCCGTCAATCGCCACAGACTCTACCCGTTTAAACTGCCAGCCGGCATCCGCTGCCAGCGCCGTCAGATTTAGTCGTGGTAGTGCATCTACATAGATGGCAGTGTCCTTTGCATTCCAGCCTGCCAGTAAAAATTCGCGGCCAAGATGGCTACGCAACTGACTCACTAGTTCGTACGGCTGCAAATTCGCGGCAAGTGAGATGCTACGCAGGCTTTGCCATTGCCGATTCCGGATCAAGCCGATGAGCAAGCGACCAGATTCCACCTGCACAAAGCAGCATGGCAAAGGATTGATTACTGCATGCAAGCGATTGAAACCAGCCATCAGGCTAGGCTGTAATGAGTGAAGCTTGAGGTGCCGTTTTTGAGATAGCGCCTTAATCGCCGCCAGCATGCTGCGATCCATGGCACACGCCACGGCATCGCCCTCTCCGGAAGTATTGAGTGTAAGCGCATCACTAAAACGCTTATCCCAGCTATCAGCAATCTCGCCATAAGTCTCACGGAAGGCAATATCCAGCGTTGATTGCATCTCCTGCTCCGACAGCCCATTGGCAGGCACCGCCAGCAGTTTGTAGCGCATGTAGTGGTTGGAAAGTACGATATTTAAGCGACGGCCAGGCTTAGCCTCTGCCAGCAAATGACCCAGCACCGCCAGCTCTTCACCAGATGTGGCTGGTAATATTTTCTTATCCAGCACACGTCGCTTCCAGCCCCTGCCGACATGCAGCAAGCTGATGCTGGCAGGCGCGATCGCCACGCTGTAATAATCAGTCGACAAAAGTGACACGGTTGATCTCTTCCAGTGTGGTTTCGCCGTTTTTCACAGCTTCAAGCGCAGATTCGCGTAGCAGGCGCAAGCCATTGCGGCTTGCCGTTTCCTTGAGTTTGCGGATAGGCTCGCGAGCGACAATCATCTCGCGCATTTCGTCATTCAGCACCAGCAGTTCAGAGACTGCCTTGCGGCCGCGGTAGCCGGTGCCGCGGCAATGGCCGCAGCCACGCCCAACCACAAACTTCATCTGGCTCGCCATCTCCGTTGATATGCCAGAATCCGCCAAGGACTTGGCATCGGGTACAACTGGCGTCGCACATTGCTGGCAGACCAGCCGAATCAGACGCTGCGCCAATATGCCGTTGAGCGCTGAAACAAAGCTGTAGGCATCCACTTCCATATTGATAAAGCGGCCTATCACATCAAATACATTATTGGCGTGCACAGTGGTGAATACCAGATGACCAGTCAGCGCTGCCTGTACCGCGATCTGTGCAGTTTCAGCATCGCGTATCTCACCCACCATGATCTTGTCCGGGTCGTGGCGCAGTATGGAGCGCAAACCACGCGCAAAAGTCAGGCCCTTACGCTCATTCACCGGTATTTGCAGCACGCCTGGCAGGTGATATTCCACCGGGTCTTCAATCGTGATGATCTTGTCACGGCCTGAATTAACCTCAGTCACTGCGGCATAGAGCGTGGTCGTTTTGCCGCTACCCGTTGGGCCAGTGACCAGCACCATGCCATAGGGCTCGCGTGCCAGCTTGCGGAACTGGTCACGGGTTGCTTCATCCAGACCGACGTTTTCCAGCGTCAAGCCGCGTGACTGGTCAGTCAGCGCTTTACGGTCGAGCACACGTAAAACCGCATCTTCACCGTAAACGCTAGGCATGATGGAAACCCGAAAGTCCACTTCGCGCTTCTGTATCAGCACCTTGAAACGGCCATCCTGCGGGATGCGGCGTTCAGCAATATCCAGCTCAGACATCACCTTGATACGTGAAATCACCTGTTCAGCCATTTCCACACCCTGCGCAGCGCCGACATCATCAAGCACGCCATCAATGCGGTAACGTATGGTCAGGCCAGTCGCGGTGCTTTCCAGATGGATATCGCTGGCGCCACTTTTCATGGCGTCATATAAAGTGGAATTCACCAAACGCACGACCGGGCTGGTATCCGCGGCAATACTCTTGAGTGAGAGCTGTTCTACATCCAGCGTTACGGTAGGCTCATCACTATCTTGCCCCAGTTGCACCCCATCCATGGCGCTGAGGGTTTCTTCAAAGCGTGCCAGATAGGCGGCAATATCAGCATGATGAGCAAGTGCCAGCTCAAAAGGTTGGCGGATTTTTTCCTGCGCCCATTCGCTAAAGCCCTCGGCAAATGGGTCTGCAAACACCAGATAAAGCACACCATGCTGATCTCTCAGCGGTATGCACTCATGCTTCAGCGCATCCGCAAACGCCAGCACCTCAAATGCCTGCTCCAGCTGATAAATCGCATTGATGTCGAATACCGGGTATTGGAAACTGCGTCCCAGCATCTGTGTAAATTCTGGTGGTGCTAGGCTGCTTTTATCCTGCAAGGTCAGTAGCAGACGTTGCCTGTTTTCGCTGGCTGTCACTTTTGCCGCGTGTATATCCTGTGCCGAAAAAACACTCACTGTATGCTCCCGGCCAGATCAAAGATTGGCATATAGAGCAGTAGCACGACCATGCCAATGACGATGCCGATCACCAGCATCAGCAAAGGCTCAAACAGCTTGGTGAACCAGTCTATCCAGCGCGCGGTTTCATCATCGTAAAAACTGGCAACGCGCTCCATCATCTCGCCTATCATGCCGCTACGCTCGCCTACACGCAGCATGCGCAATGCTATCGGAGTGGAAAGCCCGTTCTGCTCCATGGCCACCGAGATAGGCTGGCCTTCGCTAATCAGGCTGGATGCCGATTGCAGCTTGAGCCGCAAAGGAGGAGCCAGCAGGCCAGACACCATGCTGAGCGAACTCATGATGGGGATACCGCTGATCAGCAGCATGGAAAGTGAGCGATAAAAACGTGAAAGCTGGATGATACGCAGGCGTTCGCCCAGCGTAGGGATTTGCCATACCCACTCCAGCAGGCGGCGACGGACAGACTCCTGGCTGAGTAAACCGACTATTGCCGCCAGTGCAAGCACCAGACCCAGCACGATCATGCTGCCATGCGCATCAAGAAACGTGCCCCAGGCCAATAACAGGCTGGAAAGAAATGGCAGATCAGAGCCGACTTCTTCATAAATATGCGCGAATCTTGGTACGACATAGACCATCAGGAACAGGGTCACCAGTCCGCCCGTGCAAATCAGTATCACCGGGTAGATGGAGGCTGAAATCACTTTCTTCTTCACCTGTTCGACCTGGCTCTGGTATGCGATATAGCGTTTCAATGATTCCGCCATGCCACCTGTTTTTTCTGAGGCGCGGATAGCGGCGATATACAACGCAGGGAAAGCCTGTGGATAGGCCTCCATCGCTATGGAGATCGTCTTGCCTTCATTCAAAGCCCGAACCACACCCACTAGCACCTGCTTGATCTCTGGCCTGAACTCTTTTTCGGAAAGCGCTTCGATGGCTTCCAGCAAATTAAGGCCAGCCTCGATCAGCGTCAGCAACTCCTGACTGAAGAGGACTAATGGGAATTTGCGCTGGTTAAAGCCAGACCAAAAGCTTGTAGCTTCAGCCTGCGTCGAGATAACGCTATAGCCCTGTGCCTGTACCTGGCTAGTTGCCTGCGCTTCACTATTGGCTTCGATACGCAGCGTGCTGTAATCCCTGCCACGCAGCGCTTTGATTTGATAGATCATGGTTACCAATTGGTAATGTCAGCGGACTCGTCGACACCACCCGGCTGCCCATCCTTACCAAATGAATAAAGATCAAACTCACCATGTTCTCCAGGTGCCAGATATTGATATGGCTTACCCCATGGATCTTCTGGTACGGCTTTCTTCAGGTAAGGGCCATCCCAGCGATTTTCATTGGCGGGCTTGGTAAAGAGGGAATTCAAGCCTTGTTCTGTACTTGGGTAGTGGCCAGTATCCAGCCGATATTGATCCAGCGCTTTTTCCAGCGCATTGATTTGCGCCTTGGTCGCTTTCACTTCGGATTTTCCGACTTGAGAGAAGTATTTAGGGCCGACATAACCGACCAACAGCCCAATAATCACCATGACGACCAGAAGTTCCAGCAAGGTAAATCCTGCCGACTTCAGGGTATATCTGGAACGAGATTCTGGCGCACAAGCACCTGAAAAATGCTTGAATGAACACGCCATATTGTTACCCTGAGATTGGTTAAGATTTTTCATATGTGAAAATATTAACCAACTTGTGTTGCACTTTTGTTGCAGTAAATTTACAACGGACTAGCTGGGGAGCCTACACAACAGCTGAAGAAGCAAGCTATGGCGTAGCCTCAGCCTAGACTGAACACGCAGAAATAAATCTCAACTATTTGCTGGACTGCCTAATTGGCGACCTATATCTTCTGTTTTGCCAGCAACGCAGCAAATGCCTCAGCAGGTAGCGGCACGCTGTAAAGGTAGCCCTGATACTGATCACAACCTTCAGCTTCAAGGAATGCAAGCTGTTCTTCCGTTTCGACACCTTCGGCTATCACATTTAACCTTAAGCCATGTGACATGCGAATAATGGCGGTAATAATCGTGGAATCATCCTCATCAATATTGATATCACGAACAAAACTCTTATCAATTTTGATCGCATCAATCGGCAGTCGTTTCAAATATGCCAGGCTGGAGTAACCAGTACCAAAATCATCAATCGACAGCTTGACGCCCATATCCCTGAGTGTATTAAGCCAGCCCATGACCTCTTTCTCACCTTCGACAGCCACACTCTCAGTAACCTCGAATTCCAGGTATTCAGGCGATAAGCCACTCAG
>Ga0265327_10002590_pt1 | contig 18716 bp, 13 predicted proteins | sample 41621metaG_FD_202089 | JGI IMG/M metagenome (GOLD analysis project Ga0265327, IMG submission 202089) | Rhizosphere microbial communities from Carex aquatilis grown in University of Washington, Seatle, WA, United States - 4-16-21 metaG | ecosystem: Host-associated > Plants > Roots > Rhizosphere...
ATCCCGGCTCGCCCATGAACCTGCCCGCCAATGGCGGTGGCGAAGGTGGTTTTTGGGCGCTGATTGTCACGCAATTTCAAGGAGCGTTCAGTGACAATATTCTCAAAAACCTGGTTATATTCGTAGCCTTGTTCGGCGTATCCATGACTCCTGCCGAGCAGAATAGCTACGGCGAATCCATTGGGGCGCTTTTCTCGCTGCCGTTCATTTTATTTTCCATGACGGGTGGATTTCTGGCCGACCGTTTCAGCAAGCGTTCAGTCATGCTCGGCGTTAAGACCTTCGAGTTGACCATTATGGCGCTGGTTTTATATGGCTTATGGGCCTGGAATAAACCGATCCTGCTCACGAGTATTTTTTTGATGGGCACACACAGTGCCATTTTTGGACCCTCCAAATACGGTTCGCTGCCGGAATTACTGGCTGAAAAACGGCTTTCATGGGGCAATGGCGTGCTCGAACTGGGCACCTTCATGGCCATCATTCTTGGGACGGTGGCCGCCGCGTTGATGTCCGAAAAATTTCACGGCCGTCAATGGCTCTCGGGTTTCATTCTGATTGGCCTGGGCATGATTGGCTTCATGACCTGCCTGGGGATTACCAAAGTGCCCGCAGCCAATCCGCACAAGAAATTCAACGTTAATTTCTTTGAGGAAATTTGGCGTCAAATTCGCGCCATGCGCGGGGACCGTCCGCTTTGGCTTGCGCTGGCTGGTAATACTTATTTCAACTTTCTGGGGATGTTGCTCCTATTGAACCTGTTTTTTTATGGTTCACAAACGCTTCAGGTAAAAGAGACCCATATTGGTCTTTTGAATGTTGCCCTGGCGCTGGGGATTGGCCTCGGCAGCATGGCTGCCGGCTACCTGTCCGGGGGCAAAATCGAATATGGTTTGGTGCCCTTGGGTGCGTTTGGCCTGTCTGCCTTTTCCATGTTGCTGGCGTACCCCGGCATGACCCTTTGGCCGTCCTATGTGCTGCTGGCCTTGCTGGGATTTGCCGGCGGCTTCTTTATCGTGCCGGTTTCGGCCTTGTTGCAACATCGCCCGGAACGCGAAAACAAAGGCCAGGTTCAGGCCACGGCCAATTGGTGTTCTTTTGTGGGTGTGTTTCTTGCCTCCGGCGCGCACTGGCTGCTCGCACAAAAACTTGCGTTGTCGCCCCGGGGTATTTTCCTGGTGGGCGGCGTATTAACTTTTATTGGCGCCGTATACGTGTTGCTCCTGTTGCCCGAGGCATTATTACGTTTCCTCCTGTGGTGTCTGACCAACACCATTTACAAAATCCGGGTCATCGGACGCGATAACATCCCGTCCAAGGGCGGGGCGTTGTTCGTTTGCAACCATCTTTCCTTTGCCGATGCCTTGCTGCTCATTGCCTCAACCGACCGCCCCATCCGCTTTTTGATGTTTAAAGGCATCTACGAAAGCCGCTGGGTAAAACCGTTCGCAAAAATTCTCCGCGCCATCCCGGTTTCATCTGAACAACGCCCGCGCGAACTCATCCAATCGCTGCAGATTGCCAGCGAAGCCATTCGCAATGGCGAAGTCGTTTGTATTTTCGCTGAGGGACAAATCACGCGCATCGGCCAATTGCTGCCGTTCCGGCGCGGTTTCGAGCGCATCATGAAAAACCTGGATGCGCCCATCATTCCCGTGGCCCTGGACGGTGTGCTGGGCAGCCCCACGAGCTTCGAGCGCGGCCGCATGGTGCGCTGGTTCCCGGAACATCTACCGCATCGCGTGGCCGTCAGCTTTGGTGCGCCCATGCCGGCGACCGCCACGCCGGTGGAAGTGCGCGAAGCCGTGTCGGCGTTGATTGCCGATGCGTGGCAATATCGTCGCGACCGCATGGAACCCATGCCGCGCAATTTCATCCGTGCCGCGCGCCGCCATCCGCATCGTTTCTTCATGAGCGACGCCACCAGCGGCAGGGTCAATTTCGGTCCCGCCCTGGTTAAGACGCTTTTTCTGGCGCGCCGGTTGAAGCAAGTCTGGCGCGGCCAGCAGATGGTGGGCTTGTTCCTGCCGCCCAGCGTACCCGGCGCACTCGTCAACTACGCCGCATTGCTGTGCGGCAAGGTGCCGGTGAACCTCAACTACACGCTTTCCGAAAATACCATCGCCGCCTGCGCCAAACAGTGCGACATCAAAACTGTCATCACCTCGCGCAAATTCCTGGAGAAAATCAAACTGACGCCGCCGGGTAAAATTATCTACCTCGAAGACGTGGCCGGAGGCACGAATGCGACCGAAGGTGAAACTCCGGGCAATGTGAAATTTAAACCCGCCGGTGGCTTCGAAAAATTAACCGCGTGGTTGTTGGCCTCATTAGCGCCGTACAGCCTGCTTAAACGGATTGCCGGGCAGGAGAACGAAGTGGTGTTGGACGACCTTGCCACCGTGATTTTTTCCAGCGGCAGCACCGGCGAACCCAAGGGCGTCATGCTCACGCATTACAACATCCTCTCGAACCTTGGGCAATTCGGTCACATCCTGAACTTCACGCATCACGACCGGTTGCTGGGCATATTGCCGTTCTTCCATTCTTTTGGTTTCACCGTCACGCTGTGCATGCCGGCTGAAATCGGCGCAGGTGTCGTCTACCATCCGAACCCGCTCGATGCGCGGGCCATCGGCACGTTGGTGCGTGAAAATGCCGTTACCATTCTGTTGTCCACGCCCACGTTCCTGCAAATCTACATGCGCGGCGTGCCGTCGGAAGATTTCGGCAGCCTGCAACTCATCATCGTGGGCGCGGAAAAATTGACCGAACGCCTTGCGGACGCGGTGGAACAATACTTCGGCATACGCCCCTTGGAAGGTTACGGCACCACGGAATGCGCGCCGGCCGTGGCCGTGAACATCATGGACTATCGCGCGGCGGGCTTTCACCAGATTGGCGGCAAACGTGGCAAGATTGGCCGCGTGTTACCCGGCATGCTGGCCCGGTTGGTTGATCCCGAAAACCCGTGGGGCGGCAAAACGGTTTCCGTGGGCGAACCCGGCATGCTGCTCGTGCGCGGACCAAACGTCATGCTGGGCTATCTGGGGTTGACCGAAAAAACTGCGGACGTGCTGCGGCATGGCTGGTATTGTACCGGCGACGTGGCCACGGTGGACGAAGATGGTTTCCTGCAAATCACCGGCCGCCTGAGCCGTTTCAGCAAAATCGGCGGCGAAATGGTGCCGCACTTGAAGATTGAGGAAAAGTTGCAGGAACTCGCCGGTGTGGCCGAAACCATGTTTGTGGTGGCCAGTGTGCCGGATGAAAAGAAAGGCGAACGTATCGTGGTGCTGCACCGTATGCCAGATGCCGATTTGGCTGCCTGCCTGGACAAGTTTGCCGGCTGCGATATGCCAAACCTTTGGAAGCCGAAAGCCGACGCCTTCTACAAAGTGGAAAATTTTCCGCTGCTGGGCACCGGCAAACTGGATTTGCGAGCGGTCAAGGACATGGCTGCCAAGCTATCCACTCCGGCGGCATGACCGCGTGTGCGAATTCACTTCGCCTTTTTCAGTTCTTCCTTGGTGGCCGCTTGCAACTCGTCCAAATCGGGTTGCAATTCGGCTTTGACCTTTTTGTCCATGCGGTCAATGAACAGAATGCCATTCAAATGGTCAGTCTCGTGTTGCACTGCGCGGGCCAGCAAACCGGTGCAGCGAAAGGCCATGGGTTGGCCGCGTTCGTTCAACGCCTGGACATCCACCGCGCCGGGGCGGGTGATTTCCGCATAGACTTCGGGAAAACTCAGGCAACCTTCGCCGCCGGACACTGGCTCGCCCACGGGCGTGACTTCGGGATTAATCAAGACTAGCGGCATGTTTTCAGCGAGGTCGGCGAGCTGGCCGTTAAATTCCAGGGTCGAAGGCCGGTCAGTCACCCCGCGCACGTCAATTACCGTGAGTTGTTTGGCCACGCCCACTTGCTGGGCGGCCAGGCCCACGCCATGGTTTTCTTCCATGGTCTCAAACATGTCGGCAATAAGCTTTTTGATTTCCGGCGTGATGTTTTCGATCCGCTCGCCTTTTTTGCGCAGGACCGGATGGCCGTATTTTATGATGGGAAGAACCATGGATAATTAATCTGCTGATACGTTTAGGATTTCCAGAACCCGTTGTAGTTCATTGTCACTGAAAAATGAAATTTCGACCGCGCCTTTGCCGTGGGAATATTTCAAGTGCACCTTGGTGCCGAATTTTTCCCGCATTTTTTGCTCGAGCCGCGCGATGTTCGAATCCACGGGCACAATGGCCACGGGCTTCGCGTTCGCAGCGGATATCTTTTGACCGCGCGTCTGCAGCTTGGCCACCAAGCCTTCCGTTTGCCGCACGTTCAGGCCTTCCTTGACGATGCGTTCGGCGGCTTGCGACTGGCTGATAACATCCGGCAGGCCCAGAATGACCTTGGCATGGCCCACGGAAATCCGGTTTTCGCGCAACAACGTTTGCACGGACGGCGGCAGTTTGAGGAGGCGGGTGGCATTGGCCACGGCGGCACGGCTTTTGCCAACCTTGGTGGCGATTTCCTCCTGCGTCAGTTGGAAATCTTCTGACAACTTTGCATAGCCCAGCGCTTCTTCCAGCGCATTCAGGTTTTCGCGCTGGAGGTTTTCGATGAGCGCCAGTTCCAGGACGGCGCGGTCATCCGCCTCGCGCGTGATGATGGGAACTTCCGGGAGATTGAGCAGTTGCGCAGCGCGCCAGCGGCGTTCGCCCGCGATCAATTCAAAAAAACCACCGCGTTCACGGACGATCAGCGGCTGGACAATGCCTTGTTCGCGGATGGAATCGGCCAGTTCCTGAAGGGCTTCCGGGGCAAATTCTTTGCGGGGTTGCAGGGCCGACGGACGGATACGGCTCAGGGCCACGCGCTGAACCCGGTCATGGGTATCCGTGGCGGCGGCGGCTGGCGGTGTGGTTGGGGCAGGAGCGGGCTGGTTAAGCGACTGATTGCCGCCCAACAAAGCGCCGAGACCACGTCCCAATGCAGGTTTTGACATCGCCGCAGAATGTCGCAGGGCAGGGGAGTTGTCAACGCGATGGATAAGACAGGGCAGGCGGCCTAAGCCGCTGCACCGCTGCCGCCCGCGTTGGGCGCGGATTATTCGATGGTGGAAAAGTCGCCGATGGGCCGGGTAAACGTGGCTTGGGCCGGGCCAATGACCAGCGTATCAGCAGTGGAGCGGATGCTATGGGACAGGGCGGCAATGGGCAGGGCTACCACGAACACTGCCGAACCCAAAATGGTGGCCACAAAACAGCCGGGACGAACCAACGCCACATCGGTGATGGTCGCAATGGAATTATCATCGGCACGGCTCATCGAGACATTGCCCATCAGCAAAGTGACGGTGCAAAGAATCATCAGTACTTTTGTTTTCATAATACGTATTGGTTATGGTCTGCATACCTAGACTGCGCCCCGTTAACTGCTTTTTCAAGTTATTTGTCATTGCCGCGCAGGTTATTTACCCTGTGGTGGTGAGTCACAAGAGCCCACGCATTGCCGCCATGACCGAATTGTTTCAGGGACACGACCTGGACCCCCGGTATCTTGGCTATTTTGATTGTTTCAACCGCCAGCTTTTTTACGAGGCGCACGAGGTCTTGGAAGACTTGTGGCTGCTGGACCGTTACGGCCCCAATGGCGATTTCTACAAGGCCCTCATCCAGCTCGCCGGCGCCTATGTGCATCTCCAGAAAAACCGGCTGCGGCCTTCGGCGGCGCTGTTCAAACTCGCCCAGGCCAATTTTGAAAAATATCCCGACCGCCATGAACGGCTCAACCTCACTGCCGTGCTAATGTTGATTCACGGCTGGCTCGTTCAACTGGAAAAGGGCGGCTTTTGCGTGAATCCCCTCACGGCCCAAAACCTTCCGCAACTGGCTTTGCAACCGGCATGAACGCCAAACGCCTCGTGATGGCCGGTGGCAGCGGCTTTATCGGTCGTGCACTGGCGGCGGACTTTGCCGCGCACGGCTACGAGGTTGTGGTGCTTACCCGTTCGCCACGTCAACGTCGGGACAACATCCAAGAAGTAGCGTGGGACGGGGCTCAAATTGGTTCGTGGTCATCGGCGCTGGATGGAGCCGGGGCGGTCATTAACTTGACCGGAAAAAATATCAACTGTCCGCATACACCGGAAAATTTGCGCGACATCACCGCCTCGCGCGTGAACTCCGTTAAGGTTCTGGCAACGGCCATCGGACAAGCCAAAGTACCGCCGCGTGTTTGGGTGCAGGCCAGCGCCGTGGGGTTTTATGGCGATACGCAAGCTGCGGCCTCCGATGAAAATTCTCCCGCGGGAACTGATTCACTGGCCACCGTCTGCCGTGAATGGGAAGGCGCATTCGTAGCGGCAGATTTAAAACAAACGCGCAAAGTTGTTTTGCGCATCGGCTTCGTTTTAGGCCGGGACGGAGGCGCGTTGCCATTGTTGAGCAAGCTGACCCGCTATTTCCTCGGCGGTGCGGTTGGCAGTGGACGGCAATACATCAGTTGGATTCATCTGGCGGATTTAACGGCCATGTTTGCCACTGCGGTTGCCAGCGAACAAATGTCAGGCACCTACAATGCCGTGGCCCCCAAGCCGGTGACCAATGCCGAGTTCATGCGCGAGTTGCGCCGGATATTGCATCGTCCCTGGAGCCCGCCTGCGCCGGAGTTTGCCGTGAAGTTGGGTGCCAAACTGATGGGCTCGGAACCGTCACTAGCCTTAATCAGCCAACGTTGCGTGCCCAAACGATTTCAGGAAATTGGATTTCAATTTAAATTTAACGATGTGACGGCCGCACTGAATGACCTCTGCGCCAAGCGGCCTTAAGCCGAGCCCTTAACCCAAAAGTAAAAGCGGCCTTCGTGATTGAAGGCCGTTTCTGTTTGGATTAATCAACTTCGGCACCCCGCTAGCCAAAAATTGTCATTTTATTTCGCAAGCGCCGTGTAGCTTTTTTAGACGCTCTCCTTATTTATAGACTAGAGTCAAAGATGGAGGCCTAATTCAGTCCTACCATCAAAACTCCCATTTAAACGAAAGCCAAACCGGCCCTTGTCTTTGCCCTGCCGGTTATTTGGTGCAACCCGTCAAAGGAACGGGCTGTTTCGTATGCCGTCGGTAGTCCCTTATCTAATCCGGCGCAAATACATCAGAAGCAGGTTGTGATTTAACCGGAAACAAGGAGAGATCATGAACGCACTGGCCAGCCTCGAAAAAATCATCCCTGAAACCCGTCCCATGGTCTGCGCCAGTGGCCGCTTTTTTGGCACCGGGGTTAATGCCGAACCCGGCCAAAAAAGAAACCAGTGGGGTACGTTTCTGGAAGCGCTCACGGCGGCGAATGTATTTTTTCCTGTTGCCATAGTCTGTTTAAGCGTTGCGGGATTTGCGTTTGGTCATCGGATACATGGCTGGTATTTGCCGCTTGCAGGTTTCATCACCATTTGTGGCCTGCGTTTGTTTACGGCTTCCTGGCGCTTAATTAGTGGCGTTGCCGGAATAACTGTGTTGCTGCTCATGCTGGCTTTCCTGCTGGCCCGTCATTTTTATGACAGTTCCTGGGACGGACTGGCTTACCACCAAAATGCCGTCTTGTGCTTGAGCAAAGGTTGGAATCCCTTCTTTGAATCATCGGCAGCCTACGGCGGAGTGAACGAAGGTTTCTGGACGGACAGCCTGTGGGATGATCATTATCCAAAAGGATCGTGGATCGTCGGGGCCGCCATTTTCATGGGCTGTGGGCAGATTGAATCCGGCAAGCTGCTGAACTTGACGCTCATGGTGGCGGCGGCGGCGCAACTCGCGGCGGTATTGCTGCGACTGACCTCGTTGCGCGGATGGCAGGTGACGCTTTTGGCTGCGCTGGCCGCGTTGAATCCGGTCGCCATTTATCAGAGCACGGCCTTTTATGTCGATGGCCTGATGGCCAGTGCCGTCACCATCATGGTATCCGCGCTGGTGTTGTACGTGGTGCGCCCGCGCGGGCTTACCCTGGGCATTGTCATCGCGGCCATGTGCCTTGCGATCAATCTCAAGTTCACGGGCTTGGTTTACAGTGTGGTCCTGACCGGGGCGGCCGCGCTGATCATTTCCTGGCGGCAGGGAATGCGGTCTGGCTGGCGGCTGGCAATCATAACCCTGCTGGCGGGATTGTTTGCCACCCTGGTGCTGGGCTACGCGCCTTATGTGCGGAATATCTGTGATAAAGGGAACATGCTTTATCCTGTCTTCGGGGCGGCACCCGGTGAATTTCACCAGGCAGATTATATCCCGGTGAATATCGCGAAACAGAATCGCATCACGGCATTTTTAGTTTCCAATTTTTCGCGCTCGGAACGGGTGCATCCGCCTAATTCGACCACGCCCAAATTTCCTTTTCTCGTATATCATGCCGGGGAAGGCGCCACCTTTCTTTATCCTGACACTGAAGCCGCCGGGTTCGGCCCCTTTTACGGCGGGCTGTTGGTCTTGAGTGTTCTCGGGTTGGGTTTGCTGGCGGTTGATCGTGCTGCCTGGAAACCGCTGGCCGTGGCCGCGACCATTGGCGGGGTGCTGCTGGCCAGCATGTTTACGCATGACCAGGCCTGGTGGGCGCGCTACGTGCCCCAAGGCTGGCTGCTGCCCTTGATCGTGGCCACAACCTGTTTGGTCACCGCGCAACGCTTTAAGCGGCGCTGGCTGGGGTGGACGATAATCGGTTTTATGTCCGTCAACGTGCTGTTTGTGGGGTTTTATTTTATGCGGGGTGAATGGCGCTATTGCAATCTCACCCACGCGATGCTGGGTGAAATGTCGGCCAGCACCCGGCCCATAACGGTTTATGTGGGGCCTTTCGCTTCGCTATCCGAGCGGTTGCGTGAGGCTGGCGTCCAATTTCAAACAGTGCCAACCGCGCCAAACTCGGAGCAGGGGGCGGACGTCTGGCAATCAATTCCCTGTCCCAGCACAAAAGCTTGCTGGACGACTGGATCATTAAGGACCGTCGGGATTTTGTTCCAACCATGAAATTAGCCTGTATTCGAGCTCGCCATTTCCTCAAAAAACGCATCTCCGGGCAGTTTAGAAATACATACGCCTTTATTTTCCGGGTCAAAGATTTCCCGCCAAGTAATCGCCGGGTGGCGCAGCTTGAAAGTGAAAGCGGCCTTCATGTTTGAAGGCCGCTTTCGTTTGAGGTTAAGCCTCGGTTAGTTCCTGGACCCGTTGGTTATTTCGGGGCGTAATATTTGGTCGTGTATTCCTTCACCATACGGTCGGTGGTGAATTGCGGCACGAGTGTGGCCATCGAGCGGCGCACGCGCTTGAGCCATTCACGCGGAATGCCGTTGACGTCGCGGTTAAAGAACATCGGCACGACTTGTTCGGTCAACGTCTTGTACAGGTTCGCGCTGTCCACGCGGTCCTGTTCCTCAACATTGTCCGGGTGTGAATCCGGGCCAATGGCAAAGCCGTTGGTGCCGTCATAACCTTCGCGCCACCAGCCGTCCATGATGCTAAAGCCCAGGCAGCCGTGGCAGCTCGCCTTCATGCCGCTGGTGCCGGAGGCTTCGAGCGGGCGACGCGGGTTGTTCAGCCAGATATCGCAGCCGGACACCATCTGACGGGCCACGTGGATGTCGTAGTTTTCAATGAAGACCAAGTTGCCCGCCAGTTCGCTATGCTTGCTCAGGTGGATGATTTGCTGGATGAACCGCTTGCCGGCGTCATCCCGTGGATGCGCCTTGCCGGCATAAATGAATTGCACGGGACGTTGCTTGTCCTTGACGAGTTTGACGATGTTCTCGAACTGCTGAAAAATCAGCGGCGCGCGCTTGTAGGTGGCAAAGCGGCGGGCAAAGCCAATGGTCAAGGCGTCCGGATTTAGCAGCCGGTCAAAGCGCACGTAATCGCCTTGGGTCACGCGCTGGCTTTGTTCCAGCAGGCGGCGGCGGGCGTATTCAACCAATTCACGGCGCAGCTTATATCGCAACGCCCAAAGTTCTTCATCGGACAGGAAATTCGGGTCGGTCATTTTTCCCCAGAACTCTGCATCGTTAATGGCGGAAACCCAGTCTTCACCAAACCGTTCGCGGAAGAACTTGGTTTCGCCGTTGGCGTCGTCAGTCAATTTCCGTTTCCAGAAATGCCGGGCGGAACCTTTCATCCAGCCCATCAAATGGATGCCGTTGGTGATGTGGCCGATGGGAACTTCGGATTGTTTTTTGCCTGGATAAAGGGCCTGCCACATGTGGCGGCTGACTTCGCCGTGCAGTTCGCTCACGGCATTGGCGGCGCGGGAAAGCTTCAAGGCCAGCACCGTCATGCAGAACGTTTCATGTTCGTCTTCCGGTTTGACGCGGCCCAAGCCGAGCAGGTCATTGAACGGCACCTTTAACTGAACAAGGAACCGTTGCATGGCGTAGTTCATCAACTCCGGGCTGAAACGGTCGTGACCTGCTTCCACCGGCGTATGCGTGGTGAAAATGCATTGTGGCTTGGTCAGGGCCTGCGCGTCGGCAAAGGTTTTACCCTCGGCCATTTTTTCGCGAATCAATTCCAGCGTCAGAAACGCGGCGTGTCCCTCGTTCATGTGGAACGTGGAGGGTTCCAGGCCCAGCGTGCGCAGCAGGCGCACACCGCCGATGCCCAGCAGGATTTCCTGCATGATGCGCGTGGTGCTGTCGCCGCCGTAAACCCGGTTGGTCAGGTCGCGGAAATGTTGTTCGTTGGAGGGCAGGTTGGTGTCCAGCAGGAACACCGGTGCCCGGCCCACGTTCACACGCCAGACTTGGAAGTCCACGGTGTTCAGGCCAATTTCCACTGTGCAAACCAGCCGGTCGCCATCAGCATCAAACACGGGCTCCAATGGCACGTTATGCGGGTCCACCGGATTATAATATTCCGTCTGCCAGTTGTTGGAATCAATGGCTTGCTGGAAATAACCTTCGCGGTAGAACAGACCAATGCCCACGAAGCCGAGGCCGAGGTCGCTGGCGGATTTGGCATGATCGCCCGCCAAAATTCCAAGACCGCCGGCCGAGATCGGCAGCGATTCATGAAAGCCGAATTCCGCCGAGAAATAAGCGACGGGATTTTTGTGCAGCTTGGGTGCGTTTTGATGACACCAGGTATTGTTGTCGTTCAGGTAATTATGAAAATCACGCAAGACCGTGCGCACGCGTTCGGCAAAGCCCGGTTCTTGCAAGTGAACGCGGAGTTCGTATTCGGAAACCTCACGCAGAACGGCCACGGGATTATGCCAGAGGTTCTGCCAGCCGCGCGGTGAAAGCCGCTGGAACAAGTCCTGCGCCTCCTGGTTCCAGCACCACCACAGGTTGCGGGATAATTTATTGAGGCCGGCAATTAATTCGTTTAATTCGGCACCCGTTAACGGTTTCTTCATAAAATCAATCGAAATTGGTTGTTAACCTTTGCTCCCGGCTCCTTGCCGGCATGGCACGAAACTAGATAGGATTCACTCTGGCAGCAAACAAATATTTCCGCCCTCGTACCGCATCTTTATGTCCGGTACGAAAATTTCTTTGGTTTGACTTTCGTTTGGTTCAGGCGTGGCCGCTCGTGACCGTATCGAACGCAAGACAGAAACTGCCCCGCCGCCCCCGCTAGCCAGAAAAGCTGGCTGGTTCAAAATCATTCAAAAACTCTTAAAACAGGGCTCTAAACGATAACCAACCCGGCACATGCCCGATGCTTCATGCAAAATCCGTTCAATCAGCCTTTTGGCATTTGAAAAATGACCTCCGAACCGGCATTATATCTCAGTGCAACAAATAGTCCCTGTTCGCCTGTTGGCGTTTTTTGTATTTATGGCGCTGGCGTTGAATCTTTCGGCGCAAGGCACTGCCATTTCGTATCAAGGCCAGTTGAGTTCTTCCGGAGCGCTGGCGAACACCAATTACGATTTTCGCTTTGCCGTTTATAATGCCCCGACCAACGGTAGCGCGGTCAGTTTCACGGTGACCAATTTTAATGTGCCCGTATCCAACGGCCTTTTTAATCTGACCATTAATTTTGGAGCTAACGTATTCAATGGCACCACCAATGGCTCCAATTACTGGCTCGATATCGGCGTGCGGACCGAAGGAGTGGCCAATTTTACCGGGTTGATTCCCCGGCAACCCATTTTGCCGGTGCCGTATTCGTTGTTTGCGGTCAATGCCAGCAATCTGCTGGGCACGTTGCAATCCACCCAGATTTCCGGCACCGTTTCAGCCGGTCAAATTTCCGGCACCTATACCAACAGCGTCAATTTCAACAACGCTGGCAATTCGTTTACCGGCACCTTTTCAGGCACTGGCAGTGGGCTAAACAATTTGAATGCCTCGCTGGTCACCCTCGGCACCTTGGCCGATGCCCGGTTGTCCGCCAATGTTCCGTTGCTGGATCAAAACCAGGTGTTTACCGGTTCAAATTCGTTTGCCGGGCCAGGCTTCTATTCCGGCGTAAATATTTTTACCAATAATGCCAATTCCTTCGTCGGCAACTTTTTTGGCAATGGTCTGGTCGGTTGGATTTCGATTAGTGCCACCAGTACCAACGCCATGCGCGATGCCGGCTATCTCATGTTGAACAGCGGCTTGAGCACGGTAACGCTGCCGGCCACGGCGTCGTTATCGGTTGGCGATATCGTGCGGGTCTCGGGCGGGGGCGGGGGTGGCTGGAAAGTAAAGGAAAACACCAGCCAATCCATCAGCGGCACGTTCGCTGCCTACCGCAATTGTTTTCCCGGAACCCTGCCGGTGACAACGTTGCCAAGCACGTCATATGATTATCACGACGTTGCCTCCTCGGCTGACGGTTCGCGGATTTATCTGGTGGGCAACAGTCTTACGGGCGTTTATTTGACCATCAATAATGGACTGAATTGGATCCAAGTCAGTAGCAATCAACTGGCCGGCACTTGGAATTCAATTGCGTGTTCAGCCAATGGCAAAATTGTGTACGCGGAAACTACGAGCGGCGTTGTGCAAAAATCGACGGATGGCGGCCAGACATGGACCGCTACCACCACCCCCGCAACGGTCACCTCCATCAGTTGCAGTGCGGACGGAAACACCTTATTTACCGGCGGCATTTCCTGTTCCGGTAATGGCACTTATCTGGCCAAACTGGCCAGCGGTTCGATTTCATATTCAGCCAATGGTGGCTCCACTTGGACGCCTACTGCCACGCAGCCCTCAGCCGGTGCGACCGTGGGTTGCCTGGCAGCTTCCAGCGATTGCACCCGCATGATAGCCGGTGTCAGCAATGGGCTGTTGTACGCGTCTTCCGATTTGGGAACCACTTGGACGGCTTTGTCGGCAACCAGCCAGATTTGGTCGGGCGCTTGGATGTCTGCGGATGGCAGCAAGTTTGCGGCTACGATTTCCAAATCCGGCAGCATTAATGGCAGCATAACGTATTGTTCGGTCATCCCCCAACCCAATACCTCTAATACAAACAATGCCATTTTTGGCAGCCAGGGTTCCGCCGTGGAACTGCAATACATCGGCAATGGTCAATGGATTCCAGTGGGTTCCAGCGGCTTGTTGTGGTCCAACTAAACGTTCCTTAATTCCAGCACAGCGAATAAATTTTTAATATTTCGCCTCGTTCTCAGTTTGGTTTGAAGATCGCCCGAGTGTTAAGACTTGCCTTCGCCGCCTGCTTGTGAAAAATTTCACGACCTAACATTATGCCACATGTAAAACTCCATATTCCCGGTCCAGTCGAGGTCAGCGAGAAAACCTTCAAGGCGTTTTGCACGCCCATGATCGGTCATCGCGGTCAGGGATTTAAAGATCTCTACGCAAAAATGCAGCCGCAATTGCAAACGCTGCTGTCCACCAAGCAATTGGTTTATTTGAGCACCTCTTCCGCCTGGGGCGTGATGGAAGGCGCCATCCGGAACGTGGTGCAAAAGAAAGTGCTGAACTGCATGTGCGGCGCGTTCTCGGACAAGTGGCTGGATGTTTCCAAAAAATGCGGCAAAACGGCCGACCCCCTGCAAGTGGATTGGGGTTCCCCGATTTTAGCCGAGGCGATTGACAAAAAGCTGGCCACGGGCGAATACGACGCACTCACGCTCATTCATAACGAAACATCCACCGGCGTGATGAGCCCGCTGACGGAAATCGCCGCGCTCAAGAAAAAGTATCCTGACGTCATGTTCATCGTGGACGCGGTTAGCTCCATGACGGCGCTGCCGTTGAAATTTGACGAGCTGGGCATTGATGTGTTGCTGGCGGGTACGCAAAAGGCGTTTGCGCTGCCACCCGGCACTGCCGTGTTTGTGGCCTCGCCAGCCGCGCTGGCCAAGGCGGCAACCGCCAAAGACCGTGGTTACTACTTCGACTTTGTCGAATTCCAAAAGAACGCCGAGCAGAGCATGACGCCCAGCACGCCGAGCATCAGCCATATTTACGCGCTGTCCTCCAAGCTGGACGACTTTTTTGCCGAAGGTTTGGAAAACCGTTATGCCCGTCACAAGCAGACCAATAAGATGGTTCATGACTGGGCGGCCAAGCATGGCTTCACCTTGTTCCCGGAAAAAGGTTATGAATCCGTCACGCTCACCTGCGTGAACAACGGTGCCAAGCCCGGTGGCCGCACCGTGGACGTGGCCAAGCTGCAAAAGTTCGTGAAAGACCGTGGCTTCCTGATTGACGGCGGTTATGGCAAAATCAAAGGCACAACTTTCCGTATCTCCAACATGGGCGACGAAACCGAGGCGAGCATGACTCCCTTGATTGCTGCCCTGGACGAAGCCATCAAGCAACTTTGATAGATTTAAGTCTCAATCAACCGGCAATTGCCCAGGCAGTTGCCGGTTTTTGTTTGCGCGGTGCGCTGTTTTGAGTTTGCCGCGAACACGCATTCACGGCCACTCTGTTCAAACATGTCAGCCGACTACCAGCTTGTGCAGCTTGCCAATGGCGAGAAGACATTGTTCTCCGCCAGTTACGGCGAGAAGATGCATCCCGGGCTCGGGCCCGCGGCAGAGGCGGAATTGCTTTATGTGCGTCAGCTCAAAATTTGCGAACGCCTGCAAGCGCACCAAGGCGAGTTTGTGATTTGGGATGTGGGCTTGGGCGGAGCGGCCAACGCGACGGCGCTTCTGCGTGCGACGCAGGAAATTGCGGGTGAATTAAGAATTGTCAGTTTTGACAACACAAACGAGCCCCTGGCATTTGCGTTAAACAATGCCGCTGCGCTCGGCTATGTGGGCGAATACGAAACGCAAATGGCCGCGTTGCTTCAAAAGGGACGCGTGGAATTTACGAACGGCAGGCTCAAGGTTGTTTGGGAATTTCATCTGGGCGATTTTCCAGGCTTCTTGAAATCAAAAATTGCAGCCGTTAAATCCCCGGTACCTGCACCGCACGCAATTTTTTACGACGCCTTTTCACCGGCAAAAAACCCGGGCATGTGGACGCTGCCGGTCTTTGAAAATCTCTTTCAAGCGCTGGACTCGTCACGGCCATCCGCTTTGACCACCTATTCGCGCAGCACCATGATTCGCGCGACGCTGCTGCTCGCTGGATTTTTTGTCGGCGTAGGTCACGCTACCGGGATGAAAGAGGAAACGTCCATTGCGGCAAATACTTTGGAGCTGATTACCGAACCTTTAAATGCGCGCTGGCTGGAGCGTGCGGCCCGCTCCGACAGTGCCGAACCATTGCGGGACCCGGTCTATTCACGATCGGGAATGATGCCCAAAACCATGGAGATATTGCGCCAGCATCGTCAATGGTTGGTGAATAAAAAGTGATGGCCGGAAAATTTGACTGTTGACGGCGGTATCCCTAAATGGATACGAATAAGCGTCACGCAACACTGTGTTGCGGTTCAGTTCAACTAAAACCACAAAACTTCCAAAGGAAATACAATGGATAATAATAACTTTAATAACACAGCCATGGCACACGGCTTGGGGGCGGCAATTCTGATGTTTATAGGGTTAATCGTAACCGTTGAAATTGTCGTAGGTATTTTTTACATCTTGTCCCTGCAAAAAGCGTTAAACCGTTGTTCGCCGGAGAATAGGGCGATGGAGCCGGCCATGACCTGGCTGCTATTGATTCCCTGTTTTAATTTCATCTGGCATTTTTTTATTGTGTTTAACATGGCCAAGTCATTGGGTGCTGAATTTCAGAAGCGCGGCATCGCCGAGGAGGCCGAGCCGGGCAAGACGATTGGCTTGGTGGCCTCGATCGCATGGTGTTGCGCTTGCATTCCAATTCTAAACTATATAGCCGGTCCGGCTGCTCTCGTTTGCTGGATCATTTACTGGGTTAAAATCGCCGGCTATTCCAAGAAATTGGAAGTTTAAAACTGATGATTTCACCAGCCCGGAGGCAAAACGCTTCCGGGCTTTTTTCATTTTGAACTTTTGCCGCGTGTAAAAAAATCTACACTGTAGGCATGAACGTTTTTGTCACTGGCGGTGCTGGTTACATTGGCTCGGTTTGTACCGAGGAACTTCTCAACGCCGGACATCAGGTCACGGTTTATGACAACCTGACTGAAGGCCATCGCTCGGCCGTTGATCCGCGCGCAAAATTCATCCTGGCCCGGCCGGAAGAGGAGGGGAACATCCTCGCCGCGGTCAAGACCACCAAGCCGGATGCCATCTTGCACTTCGCCGCCTTCGCGTTGGTCGGCGAATCCATGACGAACCCCAAGAAGTATTTCCATAACAATTTCGTCAACGCCCTCAAGCTGGCCGATGCCGCCGTGGAATGCGGTGTGAAGAAATTCGTGTTCAGTTCCACCTGCGCCACGTATGGACCGCCGGACCGCGTGCCCATGACCGAAGATCTGCCGCAGCGGCCGATCAATCCCTACGGCGAGTCCAAGTTGATGTTTGAAAAGGCGCTCATCTGGTATCGCGAAATTTACAAAATGGATTTCGTCGCGTTTCGTTATTTCAATGCCGCCGGCGCCAGCGAAAAATTTGGCGAACATCATCGCATTGAAACCCATTTGATCCCCAACGTGCTGTTCGTGGCCCTCGGCAAGAAGCCGCACCTGGAAATTTACGGCACCGATTATCCCACGCCCGACGGCACCTGCATCCGCGATTACATTCACATCAAGGATTTGGCGCAGGCGCACATTCTTGGGCTGGCTCCCGGCAAAAGCGGCTTTTTCAACCTTGGCAATGGCGATGGCTATTCCGTGAAGGAAGTCATCCAGATGTGCGAGAAGATTACCGGCAAAAAGATACCGGCGATTGAGAAGCCCCGCCGTCCCGGTGACCCGCCCAAGCTCGTCGCGGCGGCCCAAAAAGCCTTTAATGAGCTTGGCTGGAAGCCCCAGTATCCCAAGCTGGAAGATATCGTGAAAACCGCGTGGGCGTGGCACCAGAAACATCCGGATGGTTATCCGGACTAAGCCTTCGGTTGCAAACTTGAAATGCCTTTGAGGCGTGGCAATGTTTGTGTCGCGAATGGCAAAAATTGTTCATAGATTCACCTTGCGAAGGCCGCCTTTAAGGTGAAGATTTGGCCCACCTAGTGTTGGCAGGACTGTTGATAGCAGAACAAGTCGATTATGGCAGCAACATCATCTCCTACCGGTGAGGTTCCTGCATTGGTTCGGGCCATCCCTGCCAATGCGCGGAGCCGCGTGATGGGATTGTTTGCTTTGCTCATCACCGCCAACGTGGGGGCTTGGATTTGGGCGCTGGTTGCTTTTCACGGTCATCCCGTCCTGCTGGGCACGGCGCTGCTGGCCTACACCTTTGGTTTGCGTCACGCGGTGGATGCCGACCACATCGCCGCCATTGACAACGTGACCCGCAAGTTGATGCAGCAGGGGAAGCATCCCGTCGGCGTCGGTTTCTATTTCTCGCTGGGCCATTCCACGATTGTATTCGGTTTATCCCTGGCCATTGCCTTTACTTCAGTGGCCATCAAAGAGCATTTTGATTCATTCGCCGCCATTGGCGGGGTGATCGGCACTACCGTTTCCGCCTTATTCCTTTTAGCCATCGCGCTCGCCAATCTGATGGTGCTGCTTTCAGTTTATCAAACCTTTCAAAATGTCCGGCAAGGCGGCCGTTTCACGGATGAAAACCTGAATCTGCTCCTGGCCAAGCGCGGATTTTTTGGGCGTATTTTCCGCAACCTGTTTCAGCTCATTCAACAAGGCTGGCAAATGTATCCCGTCGGCTTCCTGTTCGGTCTTGGTTTCGATACCGCCACGGAAGTGGGCTTGCTGGGTATTTCCGCCACGGAAGCCACCAAAGGCCTGCCGATTTGGTCCATTCTCGTTTTCCCAACCTTGTTTGCCGCCGGCATGGCGTTGGTGGATTCCACCGTAAGCGTGCTCATGATTAGCGCCTATGGCTGGGCTTTCGTTAAACCCATTCGCAAGTTGTACTACAACATGACCATCACGTTTGTGTCGGTATTGGTGGCGGTGATGGTGGGCGGCATTGAAGTGCTTGGTTTGATTGGCGACCGCCTGAAAATTCACGGTGCCGTCTGGGATTTTGTCAGTTCCTTGAACAATAACTTCGGTGTCATCGGCTTTGTCATCATTGGCGTCTTTGTGCTGAGCTGGGCAATTTCGATGCTCGTTTACCGGCTGAACCGCTATGACGAGATTGAAGTCAACACGGACCCCGTTGGCTGAGCCAGCCCCGCACAAAAATATTCTGTCGCGTTGCGAGCAAAGGCGGACAGTGTGCGTTCAAACCCGGACAAGTGTGCGAGCAAAGGTGGACATCGGT
>Ga0265327_10002591_pt1 | contig 18713 bp, 19 predicted proteins | sample 41621metaG_FD_202089 | JGI IMG/M metagenome (GOLD analysis project Ga0265327, IMG submission 202089) | Rhizosphere microbial communities from Carex aquatilis grown in University of Washington, Seatle, WA, United States - 4-16-21 metaG | ecosystem: Host-associated > Plants > Roots > Rhizosphere...
GGCGTGAGCACCAGCGGTGCCTTAACGTACCCGGCCACCTTCGCCAGCACTTCCAACCGCATGACGCAATACGCCAGCGCGACGGTCAGCGAGGATGCGGCCGGCAATATCACCAGCCTCAACGGCAGAACCTACAGCTACGACAGCGCCAACCGGCTGAGCCAGGTGGTGAACAGCAGCAGCACCGTCAACTTCCGCTACAACGGTTTCGGCCAGCGCACCACCAAGCTCGTCACGGTCGGAACTGCAACGACGACCACGCACTACGACTACAGCGTCGACGGCAAATACCTCGATCAAATCCAGCTCAATGCCGATGCAAGCTATGCGCAGGCTTACGAGTATCTGTGGCTCGACGATCTGCCGATCGCGCAGTTGGCCACGACCTACGGCACCGGCAATACCGTGACCAGCCAACAACTGACCTACATTCACGCCGATCATTTAAATACCCCGCGCATCATGACCGACAGCAGCAAAAAGATCGTCTGGCGCTGGGACCCGGAAGGATATGGGCGCGTGATGCCGAACAATGATCCGGATGGGGATACCGTCATCAACAAATTATTGCTGCGGTATCCGGGACAAATAGCAGACAGCGAAACGGGATTGTTTTATAACAATGCGCGGTACTATGATCCGATGACTGGGAGGTATATCAGCAGTGATCCGATTGGGTTACAAGGCGGATTAAATACCTACTTGTATGTCAATGGCAACCCGCTGAGCTATACAGATCCACTAGGACTTCGGTCAAGCGTTGGCATTTCAGGGACCGTTGGATCTACAACAATAGGCGTTAGTACCAGTTCAAATGGGGTGGCATGGGGGCAAACAACACAACTAGGTGTTGGTTTCGGGGTTGAGGATTGCTTCAACATCCCTGAGGATGATCCCGATCCCTGTAGAAAGCCTAAATCTCGTCCGCGTCTTCCTGACGAGTACAGCGTTGGATTTGGTAAAAACCTTGGCTTGACGATTCATAGCGATGGCTCATGGTGTATTAATGCGGGCCCATCCTTCGGTCTTCCGGCGGGTGTCGGTTGGGATCTTTAAATTCTTTAGGACTTTATATGACGTACATACAGTGGTGGTTAGTAGCGATGATTATCGTTGCCGGGCTTGTCGGTGGTTATTACCAACTTAAAATTGTTGGGAGCTTAAAAGAGGGCAAGCGTGCCAGCATATGGTCAGGCGGGTGGCTTTTTCATCCCGAATACCTGGATGAGAATGGCCACGCCTATAGGAAAAAAATTATCCGCTGTTGGATAATCGCTATATCCCTAATTGTAGGTATCAAACTTCTGGCAGTTACTGGGTCCGTTTAAATATGTGAAATCAGCTCGTGAGGAATCGATGGTGTCAGGCTGAATCGGTCGCGACTTTCCAGCGGTGATTTATGAAAATTGTAATTTATTCTTTGCTGTTCGCAATCGGAGCTTCAAGCCCATTTATATCATCGAAACTAGGGTTTGATTCGTTCAGCACGTTAATAATAGTTAGCTTACTTGGATTGGCAGCGATTGTTCTTAAGGCAGCATTTAGGTCCAACAAGTGGGGGTTGTTTGGTGTTTATTCTAATTTTAAATCTGTAACGACAGTGTCCTTTACGAGGCAGGAAAAGGATGCAGTAATTGGCTTAATAGTTTTATTTTTGGCGACATTAGCTTCGATTTTTATGCGTCCGTAACTGGAGAATCGATGGGGTCAGACTCGATTGATCGCTAGGCAGGACCGAAAGTCTTTTATCGATGGAGCTGCAATATCAATCGAGTCTGACCCCATCGATTTCATTAATTGATGATGTCACGTATGAGCCGTTCGGGCCGATCAAATCGATCAGCTATCACAACGGCGTCACCACCACGCTGCAGCACGATGCCGATTACCGCATCAGCCGCATCACCACTACCTCGACGCCGAACTGGGATTTTATATACAGCTACGATGCCGCCAGCCAAATCAGCGGCCAAGCCGATCAAATCGGCACCGGCACCAACAACAGCTCCAAGTTATACACCTACGACAATCTGCATCGCCTGATCGTCGACGATCGGCCGGCGACCCTGCTCTCGTTCGATAAGTACCAGTACCAATACGATGCCGGCGGCAATCGCACGCAATTGCAAAAAGGCGTGAGCACCAGCGGTGCCTTAACGTACCCGGCCACCTTCGCCAGCACTTCCAACCGCATGACGCAATACGCCAGCGCGACGGTCAGCGAGGATGCGGCCGGCAATATCACCAGCCTCAACGGCAAAACCTTCAGCTACGACAGCGCCAACCGGCTGAGCCAGGTGGTGAACAGCAGCAGCACCGTCAACTTCCGCTACAACGGCTTCGGCCAACGCACCACCAAGCTCGTCACGGTCGGAACTACAACGACGACCACGCACTACGACTACAGCGTCGACGGCAAATACCTCGATCAAATCCAACTCAATGCCGATGCCAGTTATGCGCAGGCTTATGAATTCCTATGGCTCGACGATCTGCCGATCGCACAGTTGGCTACAACCTATGGCACCGGCAATACCGTCGCCAGTCAACAACTGACCTATATCCACGCGGATCATTTGAATACCCCGCGCATCATGACCGACAGCACCAAGAAAATCGTCTGGCGCTGGGACCCGGAAGGATATGGGCGGGTGATGCCGAACAACGATCCGGATGGCGATACCATCATCAACAAATTGTTGCTGCGGTATGCGGGACAGATTGCGGATTCGGAGACAGGATTGTTTTATAACAATGCGCGGTACTATGATCCGATGACGGGGCGGTAACGCTCATGGACGGCGAGCTTACTTCTTTGTTATTTTTGGCTAGTCGTAGCACACCACCTTGCGCAGGGCCGCAGCATCAATCGAGTCTGACCCCATCGATACTCCATGGAAGGAGACCACAAATGGCTCGTTTACCCCGTTTTGTTATTCCTGGTCAGCCGCAACACGTCATTGTACGCGGCAACAATCGATCAGAGATTTTTTGTGCCGATGCAGACTATATTTTCTATCGGGAGAAGTTACAGCAGGCTTGCGAAAAGCATCGATGCGATTTGCACGCATATGTGCTGATGACCAATCACGTACATTTGCTAATTACACCCCATCACGAAAATGGCCTGTCGAAAATCGTGCAAATGCTGGGGCGATACTATGTACAATATTATAATTATTGCTATCGGCGTACGGGTACTTTATGGGAAGGCCGCTATAAAGCTACGCTAATCGACTCGACAGCTTATTTGTTGGTTTGCATGCGCTATATTGAATTGAACCCGGTGCGTGCAATGATGGTTTCTCACCCCTCCAACTACCCCTGGTCAAGCTACCACTGTAACGCCATGGGAGAGAGCGATGCCTTGATCGTCCCCCATATAGAATATCTTCATCTGGGGAACACCGTGGAAGAAAGATTATCTGCTTATCGGCAATTGTTTCGCCATCAAATAGCCGAAACTACACTGGAAGAGTTGCGCGACAGAACCAACAAGGCTTGGGTATTGGGCAGCGATCGCTTCAAGGAGCAAATCCGGCAACAATTGGAAAGACGTATTGAGCCAATTGCCCGAGGCGGTGATCGGAAATCAGGCCGTCTCACCGCCAAAAAACGATAGGATCAATCGAGTCTGACCCCATCTATCCTTTTTGGCCATCAGCTCGCTGCCCGTGGCGGGGCGAAAACATAAATGGCCGACTGCGATAGCCTCGGTGTTTTCGAATGTACATTTATTGAGAATACCTCTAGCCAGAAAGTATTGATCCGTCATACTGACGATGCGCCTGTATCAAAGCATTGAAACTTATTCGATGTCCACGATTTAACGTCAACAATGTGTACGAAACCTTTGCGGGAAAACTCATGACCATAGAAACCCAGGATGACGTCCTCGCGCTGAAACGCATCGGCAGAATCGTTTCGCTGGTGTTGCAGCGCATGCTCGATATCGCCGAGCCCGGTATGACCACGCGCGAACTCGATGCGTTCGGCGCGCAACTGTTGGCCGAGCACGGCGCGCGCTCAGCACCGCAGCTGACCTACAATTTTCCGGCGGCGACCTGCATCAGTATCAATGAGGAGGCCGCGCACGGTATTCCGGGCGATCGCATCATTCGCGCCGGCGATGTGCTGAATATCGATGTGTCGGCGGAGCTGGACGGTTATTTTGCCGACACCGGTGGCACCGCCATCGTGCCGCCGACCACGCCGCAGAAAACGCGGCTGTGCCACGCGACTCGTACGGCGTTGAACGAAGCGATGAAACAGGCCAAGGCCGGCAAACCGTTGAACGGCATCGGCGCGGCGATTCAGCGCACCGCGAAAACTTACGGTTTTCGAATTATCGAAAATCTCGGCAGCCATGGCGTCGGCCGCGCACTGCACGAGGAGCCGGAACATATTCCCGGCTATTTCGATGCAGCGGACCGCCGCATCTTGAAGGAAGGCATGGTGATCACCATCGAACCGTTCCTGTCGACCAAGAGCCGCCTGGTCACCGAAGCCGCCGACGGCTGGACGCTGGTCGGCGCGGCTGGCAATCTATCCGCGCAATACGAACACACGATGATCATCACCAGGGGCGAGCCGATTGTGGTGACTCGCCATTGATGCATTAACGCTACGAAAAGGAGCGGCAAAATCATGAAGATGGCAGCACATGAGTTTGTGAAGGCGAAAAATTCGAAACCGATCGCGATGTTGACGGCCTATACCTGTCCGGTCGCGCGCAGTATCGAGGCGGCGGGCATTCCGGTGATTCTGGTCGGCGATACGGTCGGCATGGTGGAGATGGGGTTTACCAGCACGCGCGATGTGACCATCGAGCATATGGAATATCACATCGGCGCCGTGCGGCGCGGCGCAGCGAATACGCATATTATCGGCGATCTGCCGTACGAAACCGATAAAGACCCCGCCACCGCATTGTTAAATGCCAAGCGACTGCTGGCCGCTGGCGCGGATAGCATTAAACTCGAAGGACCCAAGTCCGATGTGATTTCGCATTTGGTGCGCAACGGCATTGCAGTGGTCGGACATACCGGCCTGACGCCGCAAACGGCGAAAAGTTTTGCGAAAGTCGGCCGCACCGACAGCGACGCGAAAAGAATCATCGACGAAGCGATCGCCATTCAAAATGCCGGCGCGTTTATGCTGGTGATCGAACATGTTCCGTACGATCTGGCGCGCGCGATTACGCAGAGTTTAACGATACCGACCATCGGCATCGGCGCCGGCCCGGATTGCGACGGCCAGGTATTAGTGATCAACGATGCGCTGGGGCTCGGCGACTACTGGCCGCCGTTCTCGAAGCAATACGCGCAGGTCAGCGATACGATTCTCGATGTGGCGAAGCGATTTGCCTTTGAAGTGGAAACGCGCGAGTTTCCGAACAATATCATTCAATTTTCAAATGCGGGAAAACAGTAATTAGCGCATCTTAAAATCATTCTTGCGCTGCTTTTTCTTCTCCGCCAGCAGCGCATTCCTTTTCTCGATAATTTCCTGCACGAGAATTTTTTCGCGCTCGGCGACGGTCGGCGTTTCCAGGCTGATGCGGCCGAGAATGCCATCGCGAAATTCGGTGAGCAGGATGCGCGATATTTTGTGGATGTTGACGACATTGCCTTCGCTCAGGCAGCCGCGCTGGCGTCCAACAATTTCCAAGAATTCGAGTTCGGTGGCGGGCAGCTCGGTTAATTTAAAACGTTGCTTTAACAATTCAGGATAGGCTTTCAGGAAAAAATCGACCGCGAAGAAAGCCACGTCGTCGTAACTCATCGCGGTATTTTTAATCGCGCCGCTGACCGCGAGGCGAAAGCCGCTGTTCTCGTTTTCTATCTTCGGCCACAAGATGCCGGGCGTGTCGACCAGCATGATGCCGTTGTGCAGGTTGATGACTTGCTGACCCTTGGTGATCGCCGGTTCGTTGCCGGTTTTGGCGATGACCTTGCCGGCCAGCGTATTGATGATGGTGGACTTGCCGACGTTCGGAATACCCATGATCAGCGCATTGATCGCACCGACGTTATTGTTGCTGGGCGGCGCCAGTTTTTTGCATAAATCCGCGACCGCGCGAATGCGCTCGGGCTGCTGCGTGGTCACCGCCAAGGCTTTTACGCCCTGCTCGCGCTCGAAATATTCGATCCACGCCTGCGTGACTTCGGGGTCGGCCAAATCGCTTTTGCTCAGTAATTTGATACACGGTTTTTCGCTGCGTAATTTGCCGATAACGGGATTTTCGCTGCTGTACGGAATGCGCGCGTCGAGCACTTCGATAATGACATCGATGGTCGGCAACGTTTTTTTGATTTCGAGAATGGCCTTGTGCATGTGGCCGGGAAACCAGTTGATACTCATCGATACCTCTAAAAAATTTGTGCATGCGACGCCCTATCGGCGTCGCGTAATCATTGGTGGCCAGCAACCAGTGCTAATGGCCGGTAACTAGCACGACTCGAAAACGCGCTTTGCCGCTCAACATGCGCTCGTAGGCCTCGTTGACGCGCTCGAGCGGATATTCCTCATTCATCGAGCGCACATCGCTGAGCACGCTGAACGCCAGCGTGTCCTCGGAATCGGCGGCGGTTCCCGAGGCCCAGCCCTTGATGGCGCGCCGCGCACCGATCAGCGACAGCGGCGACACTTCCATCGGCCCCGCCGCTCCGACCACCAGTAGCGTGCCGTCCACCGCCAGACCATCGATGGTCGATGCCATCGTCGGGCCGTCGGTCACTGTCGCCAACACTACCTTGGCGCCGCCGAGCTTTTGCAATTCCGCCGCGGGATTCGTGCTGGTGCTGTCGATGTAATGCGCCGCGCCCAATTGTTTCGCCAGCGCTTCTTTATCTTTGCCGCGCGCGATCGCCACCGTTTGAAAACCCATTTTCGCCGCATATTGCACGCCGAGATGACCGAGCCCGCCGAGACCTAACACCGCAACCACGTCGCCCGCCACCGCGCCGCTGTTGCGCAGCGCATTGAAGGTGGTAATGCCGGCGCACATCAGCGGCGCAGCTTCGGCCGGAGTCAGTTCGGTCGGCACCAGTGCCAGCGCCTCGGCCGGTGCGATCATGTAGTCCGCATAACCGCCGTCGTAACTGATGCCAGTGACCTTCGCGCCGATCTGACACATCAGGAATTCGCCGCGCCGGCATGCGTCGCAGTAACCGCAATGGCCGCCGTGCCAGCCGATGCCGACGCGCTGGCCGACCTTCCAACCGTGCACGCCCGCGCCGAGCGCATCGACCACGCCGACCACTTCGTGTCCCGGCACGCGCGGATAGACAAGGCCCGGCCAGGTGCCATCCTTGGTGAACGTGTCGCTGTGGCAGATGCCGCACGCCTGTACTTTGATGCGCACACTGCCGGGACCGGGCTCGGGAATATCGCGCTCGACAATTTCCAACGGACCGTTGGGGCTCGATACCTGCACTACGCGCATCTTCGACATGATTGCACCTCCGGGCTGTTACTGATGGTGGATCGATTGCGATTCGCTACCCAGCATACTCGCACAACGCCGGCACTATTATGCCGCGACGGATTTACGCGCCGTTTTTTCCGCTTTCTGCTTGAGTTTAAAACCGACTTCGGCGATCGCGTTGATCACCGGCATTAATTCGCGGCCGAGATCGGTCAATGCGTATTCGACCGACGGCGGCGAGGTCGCCAGCACGCTGCGAGAGACCACGCCATTGTCTTCCAGATCGCGCAGCCGCGCGCTCAATACTTTGGCCGAGATGCGCGGAATATCCGCGCGCAATTCGCCGAAGCGGCGCGGCCCGCCGCTCAGAAACCAAATAACATTCGGCGTCCACGCCCCGCCCAGCAGCGCCATGCAGGTGCTGAGCGGACAGGCCGGCGGCGGCGGTGCTTTGTTTTTACGAAGGCGCAACGACATCGGAATTATTTCTCGCAATTTGTTTTCACAACAGTTTCTTACAACTGGTCTCGCGGCAGTTTTCGCGGCAACGGAAAAATTGAATTTCCCCTTACATTAACGGGCGCAGCCGCGCAGACAAATATGACCGAAAAAATGCAGCTGACATCTTACAAGGTTTTACAAAATACTCTTGCACCGCTAGCGACAGGGTGGGATGCGGCAGGTCCTGCTGGGGACGTGAGCGCGCATGGATGCGCGCGCCCGAGCCTAACAGGATGTTTGCCTTAGGCGTTCCCCAGCAGGACCTGCCGCATCGCGCCAACAATGAACACAGCCGTTCATTTTGTTAGTCGCCCCGCAAAGTGCACATTTTGCGGCCATTTAACGACCTCTCAGCAAGCACAGCAATTTGCAATGACTGGTTACCAACTAGATACCACATTTTTCTGGTTACTACCAGTTACCTGGTATACAGCGGTTACTTCTGGCGTTAGCATTTGGCCCAAGTAATACCGCGCTACATAATTTTTTTACGCACAACTCTGCACAACATCAGCAAGGAGATAACACGATGAAACTGTACTACGCACCCAGCGCCTGTTCATTGTCGCCGCATATCGTGCTGCGCGAAGCCGGCGCTAAATTCGAACTCGATAAGGTCGATTTCGCCACGCGCAAAACCGCCAGCGGCGCCGATTTCAACAAGATCAACCCGAAAGGCTACGTGCCGGTTTTACAGCTCGACGACGGCCAGGTATTGACCGAGGGCGCGGCCATCGTGCAATACATCGCCGATTTATATCCCGACGCCGGACTCGCGCCGAAACCCGGCACACTGGAGCGCGCGCGCCTGCAGGAGCATTTGAATTATATCGCCGCCGAAGTGCACAAAGGTTTCAGCCCGCTGTTTTCGCGCGATATCGACGATGCGACGCGCCAGGCCGCGAAAGATAAACTGGGAGTGCGTCTCGACTATCTCGAGAATGTATTTGCCGACGGCCGCAGCTATTTATTGGGCGATAAATTTTCGGTGGCCGATGCGTATCTGTTCGTGGTCTTGAGCTGGAGCAAACACGTCGGTGTCGATCTCGCCGATAAGCCCAAGCTAACCTCGTTCATCGCGCGGGTCGCCGGCCGCGAAAAAGTGCAGGAAGCATTGAAGGCAGAAGGTTTGATATAGATCAATTGCACGACTAACTTAGAGCCACGCCGCCCCTTGTAACGACGATGAATTTGCACGATCTAAAAGCCAATTGCGCTATATTGCTGCGCTGTTGGATTTCCTGGGGCGGGCAGTGCCGACATTCGAGCTTGAGCTGGGTTTAGCGTTATCCTCTATTCTGCTGCTGATGGTCGGCGTCGGCATCGGCTCTCGGCAGCATAAAAAATTAGTGGTGCAGCTCAATCGCGAGCTGGATCTAAAGAGACAGTTGTCGCTACAGATCGACGATGCGCCGCTGCCGATGTTGATGGTCGATGCCGGCGGCCCGATTACGGCGGCCAATACTCAGCTGTGCGAGCTATTCGGCTATACCAGCGCGCAACTTGTCGGCCAGCCGCTCGAAAAATTAATTCCCCAACGCTTTCACTCCCAACACGGTGCGCTTATGCGCGGTTATTTTGCGCAGCCGCATGCCCGGCCAATGGCGCGCGGGCGCGATCTATTCGGCCTGCACAAAGATGGCCATGAAATTTCGATCGAAATTGGTTTGAGCGCGGTGCCGAGTGGCCGCGGCATTTCCGTGATTGCATCGATCACCGACGTGCGGGAAAAAAAGCGCTCGGAACAACATCTGGCGCGCACCAATGCGTTGTTGTCTTCGATTATCCGCAGCGCGCCGTTCAGTATTATCGCCGTCGACCGCGATGGCATCATTACCGCCATCAGTCCGGCGGGCGAACGCCTGGTCGGCTATAGCGCGGCCGAATTAGTCGGCCGCTGCACACCCGTGCTTCTGCACGATAGTGCGGAAATGGCGAGCCGCGCGCAGGAGCTAACGACCGAGCTGGGCGAAACCATCGAGCCCGGCTTCGAGGTGTTCGTGGCAAAGGCCAAACGCGGCGTGGTCGAAGAGCGCGAATGGCATTACATTCGTAAAGACGGCTCGCGCGTGCCGGTCAGTTTAACGGTGACTGCGCTGCGCGATCAGGCTAATGAAATTCAGGGTTTCCTCGGCGTTGCCTACGATATCAGCGAGCGCAAACGCAACGACGATTATATGCGCTATCTCGCGCATCACGATGCGTTAACCGGTTTGCCAAACCGTTCGCTGCTGAACGATCGTTTGAATATGGCGCTCGAGCGCTCGCAGCGCTTCGGTAAAAGCGTCGGTCTGATGTTGATTGATCTCGACAAGTTTAAACAGATCAACGATTCGCTCGGCCATCACGTCGGCGATCTATTGCTGACCGCCGTTGCCGAGCGCATCGATAAATGTCGGCGTGCCACCGACACCGTGGCGCGGCTCGGGGGCGACGAGTTTGTTATCGTGCTACCCGATATTCAAAATACCGCGGACGTCGAGCTGGTGGCAAAAAAAATCATCGATGAAATCAAGCAGCCGCTACAAATCGGTGCGCAGACTTTGCATCCCTCGCTCAGCATTGGTATCAGTCTCTACCCGCAACATGCGCAGGACACCAAAACCTTGATGGAAACTGCTGACATCGCCATGTATGCGGCAAAAGCCGCCGGCCGCGGCACCGTGCAACTGTACGACGACAGTGTTGCCGAGCGGAAAAATGATCCGGGCGCCAAGCCGCGTTGATTATTCGCGTTACCGCCGCAACAGTTCGCCTGCGACGATAGAGGATGCGGTCGAATGATGCTGTAATCGTGCGACGTTTAATTGAATGGCGACTGCAATACCTTACGCGCCAACTCCCTGCCACTCAGCCACGCGCCCTCCACTTTGCCGCCGTTTAGCCAATCGCCGCAGATGCCCAGGCCGCTGGTTGCGGACCATTCGCAACCATCGACGAGTATTTGTTCGGTATTCGCGTAGCGCCAGCGATGCGCAGTCCATGTCTGCGACGGGGAGCCGCCGATTTCGGCAAACGCTGCCGACAAAATAGCCGCAACGCAATCGGCTTCGCTATCCAAATGCTGCTCGCTCCAATCGGCGTTGGCATGCAACAACCAAGTCTCGCGACCGCTGCGCGCCGGCTTACTGGTATCGCGCGCCAGCCAACGCAGCGGCCCGCGATTGACGAATAGCGCATCGAACGGTAATTCGAGCGGCGCGTCGTATTGCAACATCAACGCCCAGCAGGGGCGCATCTTGGCTCGACCGGCTAACGCCGCGAGTTCGGGAGCCTTATGTTCGAGCAATGGCAAAACTTGCGGCGCGGGCAGCGCCAGCAGGACCGCATCGAAACATTCGGTTAACCAACCGTGTTCGGCCGCGAACAAATGCCAGCCGTTGTGCCGGCGCTCGAGGCGCTGAATCGTCGTTTGCAAATGCAGCGTTAAATTTTTCTTCGGTGAATCGTCGCGCAGAAAATTATCGATTAACCAACGCGCCGGCGCCGTCATACGCGGCGTGCCGACGAAACGCTCGACCGCGCTATCCGCATCCGGCAACAATGCGCCGTCCCAAACGCGTAGGCGCGGCTGCCATAAATCCGCCACCCCCGCCTGTCGCCAACGGCTTACCTCCGCATAAAAATCCGCATCGCGCGCGGTGAAATATTGCGCGCCGTGATCGCACTGCCAATCGTCGCCGCGCCGCGTGCTCATGCGTCCGCCCACGCCGCGGCTTTTATCGAACAGACTGACTCTGCGGCCCGCGCGCTGCAAAATATCGGCGCAGGCAAGCCCGGCGATACCGGCGCCGATTACGGCAATGTGAGAGTCGTCGATTGCGGACATTCCCGTCTCCAGCGCTGCATTAGATTTTATTAAAGCGGCGCACTCAATCGGAATTGCGCGTTTGCTCCACCCAGATCAATTGCTGGACCGCAAAGCCCAATTGCTGAGCCTGGTTCAACAACCGCTCGCGCACGGCTGCCGGCAATTGTTTATCTCTCGCCAATATCCACAAATAATCGCGACTCGACCCGACCACCATCGCCCAGCGATATTGCGGATCGAGCGCCACTACGTGATAGCCGCCGTAGAACGGTCCGAAAAAGGACACCTTTAACGAGGCGCGTTTTTTATCGCCCAAAAACACTGCGCGCCCTTTTGCTGCGCGCCACTCGCCGCGCGCGCTGTCGTAGCCGCGATTTATCACGGCAATGTTACCGTCTGTTTGGCCTTGATAGTTGGCCGTAACGTCGCTAAGACCGCGCTCGAATGAATGATCGAGGCGCGCGATTTCATACCAGCTGCCGGCGTAGCGATCGATATCGAAAGGCTCGACAGGGGTGATACCGGTCGGCGGCGCGACCGAGCAGGCCATCAGACTTAATAGCGTCGCCAACACCAGCATTGCGCGACCGGTCGTCGCAGTAAAATGGCGCGTGCTATTTGGATTCATCGTTTGCAAAACCCGATCAAGATCGAGCCGACGCGAAAACCGAATTTGCGCATCGTCGTTTCGTTGACCATGCACTTTTCAGTGGTGCGATACATCCAATCGTCCATGGCGATATCGATATAATCGTTGCCGCGCGGTACCCGCAACACATACTGCATTTGCACTGCGTTGCCGAGTTGCCGACCGCTCGAAGTACCGACCACATCGTGCGCCGTGCCGACAAAACTATTGGCATCGCGCATATTCAAGGTCCAAATGCGCGCCTGCTGTTCGCCGTCGCTCCAAATAAATTTTTCGTCGAGCGTGCCGCTGTCGCCATGCCAACTGCCGACCACCGTGGCATGAAAATGCCTGGTTACCTTGCCGCTGCGATCTTTCACAACGCCCCAAGCATCCAGATCGCCGTTGAAATATTCTCGAATATCCATTCTGGGTTCTTTATCGCGATAGTCGTCGATGTCGACTCCAGCACAGCCGGACAATATTAAAGCTGCGGTCGTTAGTATTAACATTAGCGAAAAGCGCATGGCAATTTCCCGTCTGCAAATGACTGGGGCAATACGCACTGTAACGCTTTCCAGATCATCCGGGGGATTTGTGTCGCATCGACGATTAAATTGCGCGCGGGTAATATTGACGCCTTCGATGCAGCACCGTTACAGTCGCAACGTTTGCAGCTCATCAGCAGGAATACATCGCCATGCTCACGCTTTACGATTTCACGCTGTCCGGCAATTGTTACAAAGTGCGTCTGCTATTGTCTTTTCTCGACCTTGCGTATGAAGCCATCGCAATCGATCTGCCGGCGCGCGCGCAAAAGAGCGAGCAGTTTTTGCAGATCAATACGCTGGGGCAGGTGCCGACGCTCGACGACGACAATATCGTGATCCGCGATTCGCAGGCGATTCTGGTTTATCTGGCGCGCCGCTACGGCGACGAGTCGTGGCTGCCGAACGATGCCGAAGGTCTCGCTCTGATAACGCAGTGGTTGTCGAATGCCGCCAACGAAATCGCGCACGGACCGGCGGCCGCGCGTGCCTTTTATTTGATGAAGCGCCCCGTCGATATCGAGTTGGCCACACAACGCACGCATGCGCTGCTCGCTGCAATGGATAAGCATCTGCAATCGCGCCAATGGCTCGAATTGGAGCGCCCGACTATCGCCGATGTCGCCTGTTTTCCGTACATAGCGTTGGCTCATCAGGGCCATATAGCGCTGCAAGATTATTCGCACGTCGCCGCCTGGGTGGCGCGCTTTAAAAAGCTGCCGCGTTTTATCGGCATGCCTGGGCTGTAAATGTTGTCTCTTTTATTATTTTCTCTAGAACCAAATTTTTAATTTTCTCGCATTATAAAAATATATGGTTTTAACAAACTGATTTATCGATATTTTTTTACCGCTCCCCGCGCCAACCACGCATTCTCCGTCTACTCTTGGCTTAGAGGTCTTATTTAGTCCGCAAGGCGGATAACCCCTTTATAAAAAATAAATCAGACGGTTGGGGAGTATTTCATGGTTTTTGCGATAGTGCTATTGGCAGCTTTGGCCGGCGTGGGTATTTGGTATTGGCAGGGTCTGCAAAAACAGACAGCTCCTAAGAAAGGTCGGCACTCGTTAGCGGATACGCGTGCGGCTGCAGCCGGCGGCACGAAAAAGGCGCTCATAAAAAGCGCTCCCACCGCCGCAGCAAGCGGCGCGGATTACTCTTCACATAAATACCACGCAGTTTCAATTAATTTCAAAGAGTGTGCTTGCGAGGCAGTGAAAGCGCTGGCGGATAAACGCTTTTTAACGTCCGCCGCACCATCGATACCGCTGCCCGATTGCGATAAAACGCGCTGCCAATGCAGTTATACCCACCACAACGATCAACGCAGCGAGGACGAGCGCCGCAGCGTACACGGCTTGCAAACCGAGCTATATCCACAGACCACGGGAAGCGAGCGCCGCCTGCGCAGAGGCCGCCGCAAAACCGATAATAAATAATGAGATTTTTAACGAGGCACTGCCACAACTGACAACTGCCAACTGGTGCCGCGCCCGCCGACCGATACTCTTTTCAAAACTTCTTTGTACGGGTCGATATCGGCGGCGCTTTCCCGTTAGCTTCTTTCAATGTTATCGCTCTCTGATAACACGCGAGATAAACAAGCATGCTTCCGGTGTTTTGAAAAAAGCATGCGGTCACCGAGCAGTGAAGTGCTGTGCCAACGAATACACTCTCTGACAACTAACTACTAACTACTAACTACTAACTACTAACTACTAACTACTAACTACTAACAATTATCCCCGGCACATCAGCGGCAGATAGTTGTTCGGAACATTAGTTTTATTATTGCCCTGCACCGTCATTTTATCCGGTGCGGGCGCGTTGCCGCATACCCACGTCACCGGCACCACCGGCGCATCGTCGACCACCGCCGGCCGCAGCGTGAGTATTTTATCTTTGAGCAAGACATTGACGCGATTGCCGAACACGATGTGAATGGCGCCATTCTCCACCGTCACCGCGCTGATAAAATTGTTGACGATCTTATCCGCTACCGGCAACCCGGCCGCGGCGTTGTCGACGGGCAGCGTATGCGCAATGGACCAGCTCGCGGCGATCGGCGCTTTGGCGATATCGGCCAGCGGCAATGCTTCAACGATCTGGCTGCGGATAATTTTATCCTGCGTATTCGGCAGCGCCACCATCGCCAAAATGGCGATGATCGAGATGACAACCAACATTTCTATCAGCGTGAAGCCGCGGCCGGATGTCATCGCGAGGCACTCAAAGCGTTTTTAATATTTTCTTTATTTCCGCCCACATCAACCAATAACCCAGGCCCGGTGCGCTGCTGCCGGCGAATACGCTGACCGGCGCGCGCTGCGTGCCCATTTGCTCGAGCGCGCTGGCATACGGAATATAGGTTTTCAGCATTTCCGGGAAACGCTTTTTGCGCGTCTCGATAATTTCGCTTTGTATTTTGCGGCGGCGGTCGACCTGCGTGAAAAACGGCACCACTTTTAAATGGCTCCATTTTTTATGCTCGGTGAATTCTTTCAACTGTTCGTACGCGCGCAACGACAGCGGCGTCGGAATCAGCGGCACCAGTAAAAGATCCACCGCCTGAAATACCTGCTCGGCGGCGGTCGATAGCGCCGGCGCGCAATCGAGTATCACCAGATCCTGCTGACCTTCGAAGGATTTCAGCAGCGATTTAAAATAATTTTTGCCGCCATCTTGTTTCTCGAGCAGCAAATCCAATTTGCGCAGACTCAAATCGGCCGGTACCACCGTCAGATTTTCGTAGCTGGTCGGCAGGCTCAGCTCCTGCGGCGACAGCTTGCCTTCGATCAATTTGGCGGCGCGCTGTTCGAGATCCTTATCTTCCATGCCGAGATACCAGCCCGCGCAGCCCTGCGGATCGAGATCCCACAGCGTGGTGCGCGCACCGCCCTTGGCAGCCAAATACGCCAGATTGACCGCCGACGTAGTTTTGCCGACTCCCCCCTTAATGTTGTACAACGCAATGGTCTTCAATGAGATTGCTCCTTTTAATTTTTAAGCGGCGGCATAGCATAACAAATTTTATTTTCCGACAGGGCCAGGCATCCAACGGGTGCTATCCCTTTGGTCGATAGCCATGTAGTCGATAGCCTCTTATCGGCAGTCAAGGTTCATCCTTTAAATAACCGTCGCGGCCAGGGTCGCGCATGCGCAACGCCACCACTAATGCCAGCGCGCACAGTGCGGTTACATACCAATAAAAATCGGTTTCCGCGCCGATCGATTTCAACCACAGCGCGACATATTCGGCCGAGCCGCCGAACGCCGCATTCGCTAGCGCGTACGAAAAGCCGACGCCGAGCGCGCGCACCTGCGGCGGGAACATTTCCGCTTTGATCAAACCGCTGATCGAGGTATACAAACTGATGATGGCCAGCGCCAGCACGATTAGTAGAAATGCGACGTACGGATTCGACACTTCCCGCAGCGCGTGCAGAATCGGCACGGTACAAAGCGTGCTGAGCAGACCGAAGCCGAGCATCGAGGCGCGGCGGCCGATTTTATCGGAGAGTGCGCCGAACAGCGGCTGCATTAACATAAATACCAACAGCGCGCCGGTCATCACCGAACTCGCCGTGGTGGCCGCCATGCCGGCGGTATTGACCAAATATTTCTGCATATAGGTGGTGAAGGTATAGAAAACCAGCGAGCCGCCGGCGGTGAAACCCAGCACCGTCAGAAAGGCGCGCTTGTATTTCAACAATTCGCTAAAGGTGCCGGACTCCGCGCGCTCGCGGATATCGGCACTGGCGGTTTCGCGCAGCGATTTACGCAGATATAACGCCACCAGCGCCGCTATTGCCCCCAGCGCAAAGGGAATGCGCCAGCCCCACTCGCGCAGCTGCTCGATTGTCAACAGTTGCTGCAGAATCACCAGCGTCAGCACCGCCAGTAATTGGCCGCCGATCAAGGTCACATATTGAAACGAGGCAAAGAAACCGCGCCGGCCCGGCAGTGCCACCTCGCTCATGTAAGTTGCACTGGTGCCGTACTCGCCGCCGACCGACAAGCCTTGAATTAAACGCGCCAGCAACAGTAGCGCCGGCGCGGCGCCGCCGATCGTTGCATAGGTCGGCAGTACGGCGATCGACAGCGAGCCGCCACACATCATTAGCACCGAGATCAGCAGCGCGGTGCGCCGCCCGTGTTTATCGGCGATGCGCCCGAATAACCAGCCGCCGATCGGCCGCATCAGAAAGCCGACGGCAAATATGCCTGCGGTATTTAATAACTGGGTGGTGGAATTGCCGGCCGGGAAAAATGCCGGCGCGAAATAAATCGCGCAGAATGAATAAATATAAAAGTCGAACCATTCGACCAGATTGCCCGAGGCAGCGCCGACTATGGCAAAAATGCGTCGACGATTGTCGCCGGTTTTAGTCATAACGCTGGCAATGTCGTGCGCTGATTTATTTATCGCAATACTCCCTGCCCTATTGATGAAACCCTGATTGAGCGGTTTTCTCCCCTCTCCCCGCGGGAGAGGGGCGGGGGTGAGGGCTTCCTTTCTAGGAGAAGTGTATGGACCGGAGACATGGGTGACAAACGTGCCAAGACATAGGTTACAGTTTTCGTCTCTGTATGACACCCAATTCTCTGTTGATTTTTCCCATGTGGTAATGACAGAAAAAGGCGTGATAACTGCCGTCGTCGTGTTGCCGTATTGCAACGGGTAAATCCTTTAAGGCGCTGGATACTTTGTATTTCCGCCCCCGCCATTTCATTTCTCCTTTCCAGCCGACATAACACACCTCATCGCTATCGACATATTCGATCGGAGGCAGTGTTGCGGGATAGGTTCGCTCACTGGGGCTGTAGCGGCTGGCGGGAACATTTAATTGCAGGCTGTCGTGGGGTCGGATGTGGTTGTAGCAAATCCGCCATTCATCAAAGAGTCGTTGTGCCTGCTTCAAATCCCGAATCACTTCGCGCTGCAATAACTCGGCTTTTAAGGTGCGATGAAAACGCTCTTCTTTGCCATTGGTTTGGGGATGTGCTGGCCGACTAAAGCTCACAGCGATGCCTAGCCTAATTAACCAGATACTCAGCTGCGATAGGCCATGCTCTGCGGCGGAAGGGCTACCCCACGGCGAGCCGTTGTCCATGTTCATGCGCACCGGCAGACCATACCGTTCAAACGCGGCGATCAGTGTTTTACGTACGCTGTCGGTTTGCATGGTGGAACCCGCCTGCAACACCACATTGAAGCGCGAATGATCATCGAGCACGGTCAGCGGATAGCAACGGCCACGCGTTAAAGCGAAGTCACCTTTGAAATCCATTTGCCATAAGTGATTCGGCGCTTCGTGTTCGAAGCGTTGATAGCGACCGCCTTCGCCAGAAACACGTTCGTGCAGCAACCCGTGACGTCGCAGAATATGCGTAATCGTACTGGGTGCCGGTACATTCACTTCACCGGCGCGTTGCAGCAATGCAGCGATCTTGCGGCCGCCCCACAGCGGATAGCGTTTGCGTAAGGCCACGACCTTCGCTTCGATATCTGGAGCAGTTTGCGAAGGGCTTTGCGTCGGCCGTCGCGATTGATCCGATAAAGCCAATCCCTGCTTTGCTCGCGCCAGCCATTTGTAACCGGTCTTGCGGCTGATCCCGAACCGTTCGCACAACGTTGCAAACGGCAGCGCCGCTTGTTCGGCTAACTGAATAAACTCGATACGTTCCGACACAATAGTTTGCTCTCGCCAAGGCATGGGCAGTTCCTCTGATGAACTGCCACTATGTGTAACCTATGTCCTGGCACAGCTGTTACCTATGTCATCGGTCTATACA